>Ga0209147_100815_pt1 | contig 14909 bp, 14 predicted proteins | sample AraplaCol_mLB_r2_FD_184278 | JGI IMG/M metagenome (GOLD analysis project Ga0209147, IMG submission 184278) | Arabidopsis root microbial communities from North Carolina, USA - plate scrape CL_Col_mLB_r2 (SPAdes) (version 2) | ecosystem: Host-associated > Plants > Roots > Endosphere | place: USA... | reverse complement strand
TTCCCGCTGTCGCCGGCCTATGACAAGCTGATCGACAGCCCGATCGCCGACATGAAGAATATCGGCCCGCGTTTCGGCGGATCGATCACCGCTGCGCAGTTCCTGAAGCGCTTCATCGAGGATGGCGTGAAGTGGGCGCATCTCGACATTGCCGGCATGGTGTGGGCGGACAAGCCCGGCGCGACATGGGACAAGGGCGCGACCGGCTATGGCGTGCGCCTGATCGACCGGTTCGTGGCTGAGAAGTTCGAAGCGTAAACAAACCTTTCTTCCGTTCGGGCTGAGCCTGTCGAAGCCCCGTTCTTCTGAAGAAGTGCGGCCCTTCGACAAGCTCAGGGCGAACGGGTTTTGGATGGAGCCCATGCAGGTCGATTTCTACCAGTTGAGCCGCGATCCCGTGGACCAGGTGCTGCCCGCGATCGCGGCGCGTATCCTGGGCCTGGGCGCGCGGCTGCTGGTGGTGGCGCAGGAGGATGATCGGCTGGAGCGGATTTCTGCGGGGCTTTGGGCTGGGGCGCCCGAAAGCTTTCTGGCGCATGGCCGGGCGGGTGCAGGCGGCGAGGCGCATCAGCCGATCCTGCTGGGCGCGACCTGCGACGCGGGCAATGGCGCGCGGCATATCGCGCTGGCCGATGGTGTCTGGCGCGACGAGGCGCTGGGGTTCGAGCGTGCTTTCTATTTCTTCGACGCCGACACGATCGATGGCGCGCGGGCTAGCTGGCGGGTGCTGAGCAAGGCCGATGGCGTAGAGCCGCGCTTCTGGCGGCAGGATGGCCGCAAATGGGTTCAAGGGCCGTAGGCAGGCCCTCAGGCCGCCCAGCCGGGCCTGCGAAGCGCGCTATCCTGCGCTCCGGTGCTCACATACTTGAAGTACGCTGCGCTCCGGTGCTCGAACATCACGCTTCTCGGCTCCGCCCGAACGGCCTGACGACCTACCTACGCACATAAGCGAAGCCCCCTTGCGGCCCGGCGCGGGCGCGTCTAAAGGCCGCGCAACTTTATTCCCAACAATCTGGAGTTTCGAGGGCCATGGCCGTCACGCGCACCTTTTCGATCATCAAGCCCGACGCGACCCGTCGCAACCTGACCGGCGCGGTCGCCAAGATGCTGGAGGAAGCCGGTCTGCGCATCGTCGCTTCCAAGCGCATCCGCATGAGCCGCGAACAGGCCGAAGGCTTCTATGCCGTTCACAAGGAACGCCCCTTCTTCGCCGACCTGGTCGCCTTCATGATTTCCGGCCCGGTCGTCGTCCAGGTTCTGGAAGGTGAAGACGCCGTGAAGCGCAACCGCGACATCATGGGCGCCACCAACCCCGCCAACGCCGACGCCGGCACCATCCGCAAGGAACTGGCCGAATCGATCGAAGCCAATTCGGTCCATGGTTCGGACAGCGAAGAAAATGCCGCGATCGAAATCGCCTATTTCTTCAAGCCGGAAGAAATCGTCGGCTAATCACCGATCGTCCCGATGGACACAGAAAGGCCCGGCGCTCTTGTGGAGCGGCCGGGCTTTTTCTGTTTTTCTCCACATCCGTTCGGTTCGAGTAGTCTTCGAGCGTAGTCGAGAAGACGTATCGAGAATGTTAGCGCGGACTTCTCGACGGACGGTTCTCGACAGGCTCGAACCTGCTCGAAGCGAACGGTGGGTGGGATGGTTAATGTGGCTGGATTGGCGCGGGGGCTTCGATCTTGACCGGGTCGGGTGTGCGGGCCTTCACGAACAGCTGCCAGGAGGACAGGGCCAGCACACCCGCCAGCAGCGGTTGCAGCACCTTGTCCGGGGCGTGGGAGGAGAGGTAGCTGCCCACGATCACGCCGGGGATGGAGCCGATCAGCAGGTTCATCAGCAATATGCCGTTGACGTCGCCCATCAGCCAGTGGCCCGTGCCGGCGATCAGTGCCAGCGGCACGGCATGGGCGATGTCGGACCCGACGATGCGGGCGACCGGCAGGCGGGGATAAAGGATGAGCAGCACCGTCACGCCGATCGCCCCGGCACCGACGGAAGAGAGCGACACGGCCACGCCGATCAGCGCGCCCAGCGCCGTGGTGCCGTAGAGGATCGTGCCGGCCGAATGGGTGGTGCCAAGGTCGCCGCGATGGCGGAACAGCCATTTGCGGCCGATCACCGCCACCGACGTCAGCGCCAGCAGCGAGGCGAGCGAAATGAGGATGATATGTTCGGTCGACTTGCCGACATCGCCGATCCATCCCAGGACGACCAACGTGACGAGCGCGGCCGGTACGCTGCCCGCAGCCATGCGCCGGACGATCGGCCATTCGATCGTGTCGCGCTTGCCATGGACGGCGGACCCGACGATCTTGGTCAGGGCGGCGAAGAGCAGGTCAGTGCCCACGGCGGTCTTGGCACTGACGCCGAACATCAGCACCAGCAGCGGTGTCATCAGCGATCCGCCGCCGACGCCCGTGACGCCCACCAGCACGCCGACCAGCAGCCCGGCCACGGCATGGAAGAGGTCGATCGATCCCAACACGCTCATGGCGCCCGTCTTATCCTTATCATGTGCAACCCTGCGCCTTGCCTTCCAGCCGTTTCAGGGGCGTAACACAAGCGGGTTTCGGGTTTCAGGGCGTGAACTTCAGCTTTTGGTGAGGCGTGCCCAGCGCGCATCGGCGCTTGGCTGGGCGGCGTCGGCCTTGACGGTTGCGACCCGCGAAATGCCGCGCAGCGCCACGCTGTGCCCCGCGATCCAGCCGCCCTTGATGCCATAGCCGATATCGTAGAGCGCGACATTTTCATGCGCGTCGCCGCCCACCACGAACCGGGTGGTGATGACGATCGGCAGCCGTTCGTCGCCCACGCTGTCGTCGGGCAGCTTCGCCTTGGCCCGCGCTTTCTTGAGCGCGCTTTCGAACCAGCCGGCCTCGATCCGCGGGTCGCCGGTGGTGTCGACCGGCGCGATGCCGAGCGCGCGGGGGAAGATGATGGTCTGGCTCTGGATCAGCTGGTCGGGATCGGCGGTTTTGAGCGCGATCCGATCATCCTTCACCGATTCGGCGTTCAGGATCAGGATGGCGGCGCGGCTGGACGCCTTGCGGCTTTCGGCGGCGCGTTCGGCCGCCTTGTCCGCGCGCTCATCTTTCTTGTCCGCCCAATTGAGATAGAGGGTGAGGGCGGAAATGGAGACGGCCAGCACCGCCAGCACTTCGCCCAGCGTGATCCAGCGGCGGCGAATCGCGGCGGCTTCCGCTGCGCGCTCCTCCTTCGCGGCCTCCTTGGGCATTTCGGGCGTATCGCTCATGGGCGTTACACCGCCTGCGGGGGGATTTCGAACCGGTCGATCACCCAATCCTCCGCCTGGGCGCCGCCGATCCATTCCTGCATCCAGGGATGGGCGATCACGGCGCGCATATAGGCTTCGGCGAAGCGGGCGACGGGCAGCTGATAGGTGATGAGGCGGGTGACGACGGGCGCGAACATCACGTCCACGGCACCGAACGCCCCGAACAGGAAGTCGCCTTCGCCGCCGTGACGTGCGCGGGCCTGCGCCCAAAGCTGCATGAGGCGGGCCAGATCCTGCGCCACCGCGTCCGACGGGGGCGTGGCGGGGTAGATTTGCCGGATGTTCATGCTGTGCTCGCGGCGCAGGGCGGCGAAGCTGCTGTGCATTTCGGCAGCCATGGACCGGGCCATGGCTCGGGCGGCGGGATCGGTCGGCCAGAACAGGTCGCCATCCGTCTTTTCATTCAGATATTCGACGATGGCCAGGCTGTCCCATACCACCACATCGTCGCCATCCCACAGGATCGGCACCTTGCCGGAGGAGGGGGCGAACTCGTCGCCCTCCCGCCGTTTCTCCCACGCCTCATCATAGAGGGGGACGACCACTTCCTCGAAAGGGAGGGCGGAGAGTTTGCAGGCCAGCCAACCGCGCAGGGACCAGCTCGAATAGGCCTTGTTGCCAATGAACAGCTTCATCATGCGTCCTTCTTAGACGGGGGACCGGCGACAAGTCGAGAAGGAAGGCTGTCGCGGGATGGTCATTGGCGGCGGGGGGCACTATCCTGCGGGTGACAGTCACTCGCTTGGAATCGGATCGATTAATTTCATGGGCATGCATGTTCTTCTGGCCGAGGATGACAGGCAGTTGCAGCGGCAGCTGGCCGAGCAATTGACGCAGTTCGGGCATCAGGTGGAAACCGCCGACGACGGGCTGGGTGCATTGGCGATCATCGGCCAGAAGGCGTTCGATATCGTCATCCTGGACTGGATGATGCCGGGCGTGGACGGGATCACCGTGCTGCGCCAGTTGCGCGAAGGGGGCATGAACGTGCCCGTATTGATGCTGACCGCGCTGGGGCAGGTGTTCGACAAGGTCGAAGGGTTCGATGCGGGGGCGGACGATTATGTCGTGAAGCCCGTCGATCCGCTGGAATTGAACGCGCGGGTCAATGCGCTGGTCCGCGCCCGCCGCACGACCGACCAGCCATCCGACACGGTGAGCGCCGGGGATATCACCATCAGCCCGTCGCGCCTGCGCGCTTGGCGGAACGGACGGCCGCTCAACCTGTCGCAGACCGAATTCAAGCTGTTGCTGGAGCTGGCGCGCAATGCGGGGACGATCGTCACCCGGCCGATGCTGATCGAGCGGATCTGGGGGCTGGACTTCATGCCGACGACCAATCTGGTCGATGCCCATATCCGCCATCTGCGCGTGAAGCTGACCGAGCATGGCGACGATCCGATCAGTACGCAGCGCGGCATGGGCTATCTGCTGCGCGCATGAGGTGGCGGCCGCAATCGTTGCGCGGGCTGACCATCGCTTTTCTGGCGCTGTTCCTGACCGTGACGATGGCGGCGGGACTGGGTACCTTCTTTGCGACGCTGTCCATGGTCACGGCGCTGGTGGACGAGCGGGTCGAGGCGGAAAGCCATGCCATCGCCCCGGTGGGCGCGGCGTTCGACCAGGCGGAATGGCAGGCGCGGATCGCCGATATGGCGCGCGAGCGCGACACGGCCGACCTTGGCATGTTGCTGACCGACGCGCAGGGGCGGAGGATTGCGGGAAATGTGCGCTTCACCCGGCCGTTGCCGCTGGGCTTTTCCGCGCTGGACCGGCGCGACCGGATCGAGGGGCTGAGCGCCGGCCGGGTGCTGGTGCGCGACCTGGGGCAGGGGGTGCGGCTGGCGGTGTTCGCCGAGACCGAACCGATCGATGATTATTTCGCGATGCGGCGGCGCATTTATATTGCGGGTTTCGGGGCGATCGTGGTGGTCGTGCTGGCCGGGCTGCTGCTGTTCCGGCGGTTGATCGGCGAACGGATCGAGCAGATGCGCCTGACTGCCGAATCGATCATCGACGGCGATATCGCCGCCGCGTGCCGCTGGTCGGGGATGGCGGTGAGTTCGATCGGCAGGCCGGCGCGCTCAATCGCATGCTGGATCGCATGGGCCAGCTGATGGCCGAAGTGCGCAACGTGTCGAACGATATCTCGCATGAGATGCGCACGCCGCTGGCGCGGTTGCGCGGCGAACTGGCGTTGCTGGAGCAGCGGGAGGTGGCGCAGCCGGTGCGCGATGCGCTGCAATTGGCGATCGGGCAGGCGGACGAGCTGCTGGCGATGTTCGGGGCGATGCTGCGCATTGCCGAAATCGAAAGCGGTGCGCGCCGGGCCGGGTTCCGGCCGATCGCGCTTGACCAGCTGGTCGAGGAGATGGTCGAGATGGTCCGGCCGGCGGCAGCGGAGAGGGACCAGCGCATCGCCATCATTCTGAACGAGCCGGCGCGGTTGGAAGGCGATCGGCAATTGCTGTCGCAGATGCTGGTCAACCTGCTGGAAAATGCGGTGCGCCATACGCCCATGGGGGCGGATGTGCGGGTGTCGCTGGAGCAGGCGAGTTCGGGGATCAGGCTGGCGATCGCGGATAATGGTCCGGGCATAGCGCCGGATCAGCGGGCGCTGGTGATGCGGCGGTTCGGCCGGACCGACGCCAGCCGGCATAGCAAGGGCCATGGGCTGGGCCTGCCGCTGGCCGATGCGATCGTGCGGCTGCATCGCGGCGCCCTGACGTTGGAAGATGCAGGACCGGGCCTGCGTATCGTCATGACCTTTTCCACATAAAAAACCGGCGTGGCGGTTGGCCGCCACGCCGGTTCAGAGCACATTATACCAACAAGCAATGATGGAAACCTATGGCTCAGCGTTCCCCGGCGCAGGCCGGGGTCCAGTTCAGAGCGTGGACTGGACCCCGGCCTACGCCGGGGAACGCTCCACATGAGTCAGTCTCATGGCTTCTTGATATTACTGGTCCCGAAGGATTAGAATTTGAAGCTGGCTTCCACGCCGTAGGTGCGCGGCGCGTTGAAGTTGCCATAGTCGCCCAGCACATTGGCGATGCTGCCGCTGGTCACGCTGCTGGTCGGTGCGGCCGGCAGGCTGTTCGACGGGTCGCGGCGGAACACATATTGTTCGTTGAACAGGTTGCGGCCCCACAGGCTGAGCGTCAGGTTACGACCGTTGCCCGTGCCGATATCGGCCAGCGAAACGCGACCGTTGAAGATCAGCGAGCTGTCATTCTTCGTGGCGAACTGGTCGAAGGCCTGGGTGGCCTGCGAATAATTGCCGTCGAAGTGGAATTTCAGCTTCGTGTCGCCGCCGCCGACCGGCACGGCATAGTCGATCGACCCGCTCGCGGCGTTGCGCGGCGTGAACACGATGTAGAAATTCTGATAGACGCTGGTCGAACCACCGGCTGCGGCGGTCGCAGTGATCAGCACCGGCGGGATCTTCGTATAGGTGTAGGCGTAGGAGGCGTTCAGCGTCAGACCTTCGATCGGGTTCACCGTCAGGTCCGCCTCGATCCCGCGGATCTTGGTGGTGCCGGGCGCGTTGATCGTGACCAGGTTGTTGAAGCTGCTGGCGCCGACGAACTGGATGGAGCTGATGTCCACCTGGCTGTCCTTGCGGTCCATGATGTAGCCGGCTAGGTTGAAGCGGGCGCGGTTGTTCCAGAAGTCCGACTTCAGGCCGACTTCGTAGGACTTCACGTCTTCAGGATCGAAGGCCTGATAGTTGGACGTGCGCGAGCTGGCGCCACCGGCGCGATAGCCGGTCGCATATTTCGCATAGACGTGCAGGTCGTTGCTGACGTCATAGGCGACGGTCGCCATCGGGTTGAAGCGGTTCCAGCTGGCATCGAGCGGCTGGTAGCCGACGCTGGCGGCAGGCGGGTTGGTGTCGTAATTCACATTGCGCGAATAATGCAGCACGCCCTTCTTCTTGTCGTGCGTGTAGCGGCCGCCGACGGTGATGTGCAGCGCGTCGGTGGCGTTCCAGGTCAGCTGACCATAGCCGGCATAGCTTTTCGACCAGACTTCCGAAGCGCGATCGATCGAGCAGCCATTGACCGCCGAGCCGACGAAGGCCGGGGTGGAGGCGGTGCAGAAGGGGATGGTGACATAATTATAGCCGGTGATGGCGCCCGCTGCGTTGCGGATGGCGACCGCGCCCATCGAGCTGGGGGTGGCGGCGTCATCGCTGACATGTTCGTTGAAGTAGAACAGGCCCGCGACATAATCGATATTGCCGAAGGTGCCGACGGCCTGAAGTTCCTGGCTGAACTGGCGCTGGCGCAGGTCGGCCAGGCTGTAGCGGCTGAAGGCGCAGGGTGCGGCAGCGGTGCAGCCGGCAGCGGTGCTGCCAAGGGCCGGGCTGACCAGCGGCGGACGATGGGCGCCACCGCTATTGTCCCACTGGGTGGCGTCCACGCCGCGCCATGCGGTGATGGAGCGCAGTTCGATCTGCGGCGACACTTCCCACTTCAGCATGTTGGTGAAGCCGTGGGTCTTGTCGACGCTGACCTGCTGCGGCACGCCGATGTCGGCGGTCTTCATGCGGGTGTCGCCGTTTACGACCACGCCGGGCATCAGCGGCTTGACCGGGCCGCCGGTCAGGTTGGTGTAGGCGGTGCCGGGCAGGGTGCAGGCGGCATGCGATGCCTGGGTGCCGTTGGCGCAGCCATTGGGGTTGTAGTTCAGCAGCTGGCTGTAGAAGGGCGTATTTTCGTCCTTCGCGACATCATAGGAGAAGTCGTTGGTGATGCTGCTGGTCGGCTGCCAGCGAACCGCGGCGCGCAGGCCCTTTCGGTTATAATAGTTGAAGCCGGCCTGACCCGCCATCGGGTTCTTGGTGGTGGCGTCCTGATGCTGGATCACGCCGTCCAGCTTGACCGAGAAGCCGGCGATCGAAGGCAGGTTGATATGGGCATTGGCGTTGCGGCCGCCATAATTGCCCGCGCCCGCTTCCACGCGGCCGCCCCATTCGCCGGTTGGCGCCTTGCTGACGATGCTGAGCGCGCCGCCTTCGGTATTGCGGCCGAACAGGGTGCCCTGCGGACCCTTGAGCACTTCGACGCGCTCGACGTCGAATAGCGCGGCGTTGAGGCCATGCTGGCGGCCCATGTAAACGCCGTCGACATAGATGCCGACGCCCTGTTCGCGGGCGGGCTGGTTGGCGTCGAGCGGGACGATGCCACGAATACCGATGGTCAGCGCGGACTGGCGCGCTTCGAAGGTCGCGATGCGCAGCGAGGGTACGGCGCCATCGGCCAGATCGTAAAGGCTGGAGACGTGGCGATCCTTGAGCGCCTCCGTGCTCATCACCGCCATGGAGATCGGCGTTTCCTGAAGATTGGTTTCACGCTTGGTCGCGGTGACGACGATTTCGCCAAGGCCGGCGTCGCCCGGCGTGTCGGCAGCGGCGGTCGCATCGGGCGTGGCGGTCTGGGCGAAGAGGGTCGGCGCGCTCAGGCAAGCAAGTGCGGCCCCGGCGAGCAGTGTCGCCCGAGTGAATCGGTTTAACATGATGAAAACAAACCCCTTTTCAACGTTTATTCGTTCGTCGAAAGGGCTGATATGGCGCTATCAAGACAGTTGGATGCAAGATTGAAGACAAGCACGGCGCCGGATCTTCATCTTCGCATCATTTAAGGCGCATGTGCCTGATTTTCAGGATGTTTATAGGCGCCCAACGAGCCAAAAATAATTTTGTCGTGGCAGCATGCCGGAAGCCGATGGGGCAAGGCAAGGGATAAATCCCGTCAGGCCGACAATCGCCCGCGCGAGTCCATCGGCCGGCATGCCCGGCTGCCATGGTCGATGATGCAAATGAGAGTCGCAGCCACGCGAACAGATTTGGAGGCCCGAGCCGGAATCGAACCGGCGTGCAAGGATTTGCAATCCTCTGCGTCACCACTCCGCCATCGGGCCTCGGCGTGGGACGCCGCAGATGTGCGGCTTTGGACGCAAAGTCAAGCCGCCACTGTCGTCATAGCGTCAAGAATCTTGGGTCATGCCGCGCAAAGCCGCTTGGCGCGGGGCGCATGCTGATTTAGAGGTCCGATGACATGCTTAGTGTATTGCATTGCCAATACAGTTGTGCCAAGCCCACTGGATCAAGCGAGAACTATCGTGACCGAGCAGAATTATTCTTCGATGCGAACCGCCATGGTCGAGAGCCAGTTGCGCACCAGCGACGTTGATGATCAGCGCGTGATCGCCGCGATGGCCAAGGTGCCGCGCGAAGCCTATGTGCCCGCAGAACGCCGGTCCATGGCCTATGTCGATCGGCCGATCCCGCTGGCGGGCGGCCGTGCGCTCAACCCGCCGCTGGTCACCGGCCGCCTGCTGACCGAGGCGCAGATCGCGCCGGGCGACAAGGTGCTGCTGATCGGCGCCGCCACCGGCTATGCCGCCGCTTTGCTGGTGGACATGGGCGCGGTGGTGACGGCGGTCGAGGAAGAGGGCGTTCTGGAGATCGCGGTGCCCGGCATCACCGTCGTACGCGGCGCGTTGAATGCAGGCGCGGCCGATGGCGCGCCCTATGACGTGCTTTTCATCGACGGCGCGGTGGAGGAAGTCCCCGCAACGCTCGTTCAGCAGCTTGCCGAGGACGCCCGCGTGGTGACGGGCGTCGCGGATCGCGGCGTCACGCGCCTGAGCAGCGGCCGGGTGGTTGCTGGGGCGCTGGGCCTCAACAGCCTGGTCGATATCGAAATGGTGGTGTTGCCGGGGTTCGGCGCACCGAAGGCTTTTGTGTTCTGAAATATGATGGGCGGGGATAGATGACGGCGAAGCGCATATTGTATCGGCATCATGCCGCAGCCGCTTTGCTGTTGCTGTCCTCCGCCCTTTCCGGCCCCTTGGCGGGTGCGGCGCAGGCCGAGACGCTTCAGGGCGCGCTGGCCAAGGCCTATACGTCCAACCCGACGCTGACCGGCGCGCGTGCCGGCCAGCGGGCGACGGACGAGAATGTGCCGATCCAGAAGGCGGCCGGCCGCCCCAATGCGGACGTGACCGGCAGCTTTTCCGAAAGCGTATTGAAGCCGACGATCAGCTTCACATCGCCGCAGCGTACGGTGAATGCGCAGGCCAGCCTGAACGTGCCCATCTATTCCGGCGGCGCGGTGCGCAACGGCGTGAAGGCGGCCAAGGTCCGGGTCGAAGCAGGCCAAGCCAATCTGCGCGGGACCGAGGCCAGCATCTTTTCGCAGGTGGTCGCGGCCTATATGGATGTGCTGCGCGACAATGCGGTGCTGTCGCTCAACCAGTCCAATGTGAAGGCGCTGGAGGTCAATCTTCAGGCGACCAACGACCGGTTCGAGGTCGGCGACGTGACGCGCACCGACGTGGCGCAGTCGCAGTCGCGCCTGGCGATCGCCCGGTCGGACCTTCAGACGGCCGAAGCCAATCTGGTGTCGAGTCGCGAAAATTATCTGGCGCTGGTGGGTGAGGCGGCCGGCACGCTGGATGCGCCGCCCGCACTGCCGGGTCTGCCTGCCACGCCTCAGATCGCGGTGCAGGTCGCGCTCAACGACAATCCCGACATATTGGCGGCCAAGCAGAGCCGGATCGCGGCGGGCTATGATGTGAAGGTGGCGCGGGCAGGCCGCCTGCCGACCGTCACCGGCTTCACCCAGGCGGGCTATACCAATTATCTCCATACGCTGGGTGGCACCGCGCAGGATGCGCAGGGCAATGCGGTCGAAGGGCCGCAGATCAACAAGCAGGCCGTCGCCGGCGTGCAGCTCAGCATCCCGCTCTATCAGGGCGGTCGGCCCGCCGCGCAGGTGCGCCAGAATCAGGCGCTCGAATCGCAGGCGATCGAGCGTGAGATCGAGGTGGAGCGCAGCGTCATTTCCCAGACGCGTGCCGCCTATGCCAGCTGGCAGGCGTCGTTGGAGAGCATCGTATCGAATCAGAAGGCGGTGGAAGCCGCGGATCTGTCCTTGGAAGGGGTGCGCGCGGAAAATAGCGTGGGCAGCCGCACCATCCTCGATATCCTGAATGCCGAGCAGGAAGCGCTCAATGCCAAGGTGTTGCTGGTGACGGCGCAGCGCAACGCCTATGTCGCGGGTTTCAGCGTTTTGGCAGCCATGGGCCATGCCGAAGCAGGCGATCTGGGCCTGGACAGCGGCACGCTCTACGACCCGATGGTCAATTATGAGCGGGTGAAGGGCAAGTGGCTGGACTGGGGTTTTGACGGCAAGCCCGCGCCGGTCGCCACGCGGACCGTTGACACGCCTGCGCAAAACGCCAATGTCGCACCGGGTACAAAGCAGCCTTAACCGCTTGTTAACCCGGCTGGGTAATTTTAACGGTTAAGGATGCGCAATGCGGGTTGGACGGGGACTATCCATGGGTGACATGACCAAGGAACCCTCGATGGAAGAGATACTCTCCTCCATCAAGCGGATCATCGCCGAAGAGGGCGAGGAAGCGGTTCAGGCCGCGCCCCGCCGTATGCGGGCCGAAGCGAAGGCCGCGCCCGCGCCGGTGGAGCCGATCCATATCGAACCCGTCGTCGAAGAAGTGTTGGAACTGACCGACGAAATTGCGGAGGAGGAAGCCGTGCCCGCCCCCAAAGTCACGCCCAAGACCGCACCCGTCGCCGAGGCGGATGCCGACGATTCGATCCTGTCGGTGGAAAGCGAAGTCGCCGCGCGCCATTCGCTGTCGGCCCTGTCCTCCATGCTGGTCACGCCCAAGGACGGCGGCGACAATACGCTGGAAGGGCTGGTGCGCGCGATGCTCAAGCCCATGTTGAAGGAATGGCTCGATACGCGCCTGCCTTCGATGGTCGAAGAGATGGTGGCGAAGGAAATCGCGCGCATTACCGGGCGCTGATTCGCGTTCTTGCGGTCGCTTTCGCGGCGGCCTAGACCCTTGGCATCCTGACGGCGCCGATCGCGCGCCGCCTGCACGATGTTGGACTGTTCGATCCAGGGGTGATTTTCATGAAGACATTATTGCTCGCAGCCGTTGGCGCGATGGCTCTGGCCGCCGCGCCCGCACTGGCGCGTCCGTTCACGCCCGCCGACATGGTGGGGCTGGACCGTATCGGCGCGCCGGCGGTGTCGCCGGACGGCAAATGGCTGGCCTATCAGTTGCGCAGCACCGATCTTGCGGCGAACAAGGGGCGGACGGACCTCTATCTGTTGGACATCGGCAAGGCGGGGCAGGCACCCAGGCTGATCGCGTCGAAGCCCGACAAGAATGAGGCGTCGCCGGTTTTTTCGTCCGATGGATCGGCGCTCTATTTTCAGTCCAATGCCAGCGGCGACGACCAGCTGTGGCGCGTGGCGCTGAGTGGTGGCGAGCCGGTGCAGATCAGCAAGGCGCCGGGCGGTATCAGCGGTTTCCTGCTCAGCCCCGATGGCAGCAAGGTCGCGTTGTGGGCCGATCGGCCGGTGGGCGCGAAGACGATCGACGATGTGAAGGCGGACGCGCCCAAGGATGCGGGGTCGGGCCGTGTCTACGACCAGCTGTTCGTGCGCCATTGGGATACATGGGCGGACGGCCAGCGATCGCAGATCTTCGTCATGCCGGTCGCCGGCGGCCCCGCCGTGTCGGTCATGGGCGCACTGGTCGGCGATAGTCCGTCAAAGCCCTTCGGCGGCGCGGAGGAAGTCAGCTGGAGCAAGGATGGCAAGATGCTGTTCTTTGCGTTGCGGGAGGCGGGGCGAATCGAACCGCTGTCGACCAATCTCGACATCTTCTCCGTGGTTGCCGATGGCAGCGCGGCGCCGGTCAACCTGACGCAAGCCAATGATGCGACCGATACGCTGCCGACCGTGTCGCCGGACGGCAAATGGCTGGCCTATGTCGCGATGAAGCGGCCCGGCTATGAAGCGGACCGGCAGGTGCTGATGCTGCGCAACATCGCGACTGGCGCGACGAAGGCGCTGACGGACGGATGGGACCGGTCGGTGGCGTCGATCGCCTGGGAAGCGAACGGCAAGGGGCTGCTGGTCACGGCCAATGACGTGCTCGACAATCCGGTGTTCCGGGTCGATGCCGCGTCGGGCAAGCTGGTGCGCCTGACGCAGAAGGGGCACGCGGGGAGTGTCGTACCGTTGCCGCAGGGCGGCTTCGTCTATGCGATGGACAGCATCCAGTCGCCCGCCGATTTCTGGAAGATGCCGGCTAAAGGAAAGCCGGTGCGCCTGACCGATGTGAACGCCGCCAAGCTGGCTGGGGTGGATGACGTGTCGGTCGAACGGTTCAGCTTCAAGGGCGCCAATGGCGATACGGTGTGGGGGCAGATCGTGAAACCGCTCAACCCGTCCGCCAGCGGCACGGTGAACAAGCGGCCGGTCGCCTTCCTGGTGCATGGCGGACCGCAGGGCAGCTTCAACGATTCATGGTCGTATCGCTGGAATCCCAAGGCGTTCGCGGCGCACGGCTATGCGGCGGTGATCGTCGATTTTCATGGCAGCACGGGATATGGTCAGGCCTTCACCGACGCCATCAACAAGGATTGGGGCGGCAAGCCGCTCGAAGACCTGAAGCTGGGGCTGGCGGCGGCTGCGGCGAAGGATGCCGAGGTCGATGCGGGCAATGCCTGCGCGCTGGGCGCCAGCTATGGCGGCTACATGATGAACTGGATCGAGGGGCTATGGGCCGACGGGTTCAAGTGCATCGTCCAGCATGACGGCGTGTTCGACGCGCGCGCCATGGCGTATGAAACCGAAGAATTGTGGTTCGACGAATGGGAGCATGGCGGCCCCTATTATGAGAAACCGGAAGAGTTCGAGAAATGGAACCCGGTCAATCATGTCACGGCATGGAAGACGCCGATGCTTGTGGTGACGAGCGAGAAGGATTTCCGCATTCCCTATACGCAGGGGCTGGCCGCCTTCACCGCGCTCCAGCGACGCGACATAGCATCGAAACTGCTGGTGCTTCCGGACGAGAATCATTGGGTGCTGAAGCCGAAAAACTCGCTGCAATGGTATGGCGAGGCGCTGGGCTGGTTGGACAAGTGGACGGGGAAATGAGCCTTTGAGCGGATCGCCCGGCCTGCTATATTGACCCCCATGGCAAAGATGAAGGTCGATATCGTCGATGGTCCCATCGACCTCGGCAAGCCGGGCAAGCCGAAATACCGGACCGTCCACAAGGACGGGAAGGTCGTGAAGCTGCGCGTGGTCGATGCCGACAGTCCCAATTTCGGCGCGGAGTTTCTCGCCTCGTTCAAGGCGAGTGTGCGCAAGGCGCGAGAAGAGAATCGCGCGATCAAGGCGAAGGATTGAGCGGCAAAGGCCATGCCCGCCCGCGCCTGTGGATCGTGGCGGGGCCGAACGGTTGCGGCAAAAGTTCCGCTTATGGGCGTAGCGATGTGGCCGAATTCGATGGGTCCGTGTGGATCATCAATCCCGATCTGCTGACGGTACGCCTGCGCGATGGCGAAAATCTGGTTCAGGAAGCGGCCAATCTGGCGGCGGTGCAGCGGATCGAGGCATGGCTCGATGCCTCTATCGATGTGCATCAGACGATCGGCGTCGAAACCGTGCTGTCCAGTCCCAAATATCGCCGGCTGGTGGAGAAGGCCCAGGGCAAGGGCTTCGAGATTCTGCTGATCTATGTGTATCTGGATTCGGTCGAGCGG
>Ga0209147_100809_pt1 | contig 15034 bp, 16 predicted proteins | sample AraplaCol_mLB_r2_FD_184278 | JGI IMG/M metagenome (GOLD analysis project Ga0209147, IMG submission 184278) | Arabidopsis root microbial communities from North Carolina, USA - plate scrape CL_Col_mLB_r2 (SPAdes) (version 2) | ecosystem: Host-associated > Plants > Roots > Endosphere | place: USA... | reverse complement strand
AGGTGAAAGTATTTCCTTACAAGCTCCTTCATCTAAGAAATAGGCTTGAAACTCTTTCACGCCATCAATCTTAATTTTCATGCGCCCTCTGGCTGCAGCATCGATTTCTTCGGCTCCGAGTACTCCGGCAACCTTGGCATTGGTGGCATCGGCTTGCCGACCTGAAATCCTCACACGTAAGTTTGCTTTCAATGCGGAATTCAATAAATCGGCGTCAGGACGTTGCATCGCAATAATCGTATGAACTCCTAACGCACGACCTTGGCTTGCAAACTGTTGAATCATCTCTACAAGGTCTGTTTCTCGCTTAATAATGCTCATCTCATCTACAACCACGACAATGCGAGGCAGCTTAAACGGAAGCCTGCTGATATGTGTGACGCCATGCTCTAACAATAAATCGCCTCTTCGGTACATTTCAGCTCGTAATAAAGCAAAAGGTTTTCTCATATCCTTCGCCTCAAAGCAAAGCGCATCCACATGCTCAATCCCATGAAACAGCCCTAAATCAGCTCGTTTGAGATCGACTAATACTAAGCGCAAGTCTTCAGGAGAGGCATATTTCACCCATGTTGTGAGGATCACACGCATGAGACTGCTTTTTCCTGCCCCAATTTCACCAGAAATCAGTAACGTTTCTAAATCCGCAAAATCCCATGATACAGGGCTTCCATAGATATCTTGACCAATGCATACCGGAAGCTCCATTTTCTCTATATGAGGATGAATGACTTCATAATTATAATGGAGCATCTTAGGTAGGCTTTTGTGATGAACCGTGATGCTAAAATTCTTCAGATTGCCGTTTATTTCGATGTTGCTGCCTAATACTTGTCGTAGTGCCCATCTTTTTTTATTTAAAAGTTCAGGATCAATGCCATTCAGTAAGGAAAAAGCATACCGAGTATAGGTGTTTTGATGATCGATTTGATGGATCTTGGGAAATTGATAGGAGGTACGATCCCCACGCTTTATGACACGATAAATCTCTGCTGTACGAAACGCTTTAATAAGCTTTCCACGCAATTTTAGTTTCTCAAACATCTAGAACCCTCCTTAAAACATAAATGTTGCAAAGAAGTAAAATAAGGCCCCATAAAAAGTGACAGGCAAGATAAAGCGCATTACTTTTGAGAACTGATCGACCAGATCAATCACACCCCATCGTTCTAATATTCGTTCGATGATAGCAATCCCTAAGACAATGCCTCCTATGGTCAGAATAGTAGGGTCAAGCATGGCAAGTGGACTAAACGGGACAAAGGAATAGGCCTTGAAGGGACGAAGTCTCGTAAGAGATGGTTTGGGGGATGGAGAAAAGATATTATGAAAGGTAAATCCTTTTGTTTTTCTCATGTTGCTACCTTCTTTCATTCTTTTTATTTTTTGCCTTTCAGGTACTCATTATTTCGGCTCGACGCATCCGGTCGCCCCCTTCGCCTCTTCGGCTCAGCTCCCTTACAGGTTTCAACAAGGGCGTCACTAAGCGTATACAGCTTGTATTAATGCAGTAACGTTACTGAAATAGATACTGATTAGGTGTTGAAGTTAAGATTCTTTAGATACTATGTAGCTACTGCAGTAAGCTTGCCTGTCCAATCGAAAAATAACAAAGAACCCTTACCGCAGTAGGTAAGGGGTAGCTAATTATGTAAGAAGGAATGGGTTTTTATATGCTAGTGTTTGTCTCAAAGGTCTATTTTTTCATGACATGATGTAGAAAATTACTCATAGAAAAAGGGAGAATGGATATCCATTCTCCCTTAAACCATCGTTATAAAGTTTTATTAGAAACGTCCGCCGCCAAGTTGTTGCTCAGCCATTTGTACAAGACGTTTTGTGATTTCGCCACCTACTGATCCGTTTGCACGTGCAGTTGTGTCAGCACCAAGGTTTACACCAAATTCGTTCGCGATTTCATATTTCATTTGATCGATTGCTTGTTCAGCACCATATACTAATAATTCATTGTTGTTGCTGCTTTTGTTGTTTGCCATGTTGTGTCACCTCCTTGTTTCTTTTAAGTTTCCTATTATAGGAGAGGTGTATACATGGTAAATGATGGATGTATACTTACTTGAGCGATAAACATACTAAAGCGAAGAAACAAATTACGCTGTAAAAAGTGGAATTACATGTTTCATTTCCTTGTTATAAAATCTAAACACTTTCCATGTGTAGGAAAAAGCCACTTGTATAATGACAAGTGGCTTTTTTACTGTGCTTGTTCTAGTTATTGTATTATTACTGCTAGGCTGTTTATACGCTAGTAATTTCTATTTCTTCAATATTTGGCAGTGCTTCAATCGCTCCTATCTTTGTACATACCAGTGCTCCAACTCGGTTTGCAAATGTAATAATGTCGAGTAACTGCTCGAAATCATTTTCAATGGACTTGATATTCTGTGTATTAGCTAATTTGAATAAAGTTGCACCCACAAAAGCATCCCCAGCCCCCGTAGAGTCAATGGACTTGATAGGAATACTTTGTACTAGTTCTTTTTTTCTACTATTAGATATGAATGTTCCTCTTTTTCCAAGTGTAACTGCTACAATTTTGGCACCCATTTTATGTAGGATATCCACACCTAGTTCATGATTCTTAACGCCTGTGATAATCTCTAATTCCTCCTCACTTACTTTCACAAAATCACTTAAAGAAATAGCCTTCTTAGCCATTGAGATGAAGTCAATTAATCTTCCTTTCCATAAATCACTTCGATAGTTAGGATCAAAAGAAGTAAATTTCCCGTCCTCTCTGGCACTAGATATAAGGCTTAAATAAGTTTCACGGAATGGAGAAGTTAACATAGCCGTGGCTGAACCAAAATGAAGGATTTTAGCTTTATTTATTTCATTTAGATCAATGTCATCCATTGTCATTAAAGCGTCAGCTCCCCTATGAAACACAAAGTCTCGCTCACCATTTTCTTGCAGGGACACAAAGGCTAGAGTAGTGGCTGTTTTCTCATCCCAAGCAAGCATCGAAGTATCTACGTTTAATGAATTTAAGGCTTCTTCTAAAAAGTAGCCGAATGGGTCCCTGCCTACTTTACCACTAAATGATGCATTCCCTCCTAGTTTTGCTATGGTTGCGCATACATTTGCTGGTGCTCCGCCAGCACTTTTTAGAAATTGGCGTCCCTCTATTAAATTAGAATCAATATCGCTACAAAAGAAATCAATTAATAATTCTCCTACACAAACAACTGGAACACTTTCGCCTATTTTATTTTGCATTTATATCACACTCATTTACTTAATTTTAAAATTAAACTAATTACTACTTAGTTTTTTTCTCTAAATCTAAAATCATTTTCTTGTATGTTTTTTCAGTTAAAGGATAAAAGCATATTATTAATACAGAAAGTAAAATGAAAATTCCTGGCACTAACGCATTCATATTTTTTATAGCATTTAGCGAAGCTGTGGTTTGTTCTGCATTAGCCACATAACCTGCTATACCCAAATAAATGGCTGAGAATGATCCAGCAAGTGCAACCCCTAACTTATTAGTAAAACTCATTAAGGAAATAACAACACCATCTGCTCGAACTCCAGTTTTCCATTCAGCATAATCTACACAATCGGCAACCATTCCCCAAGCTAGTGTGTTTAGTGGAGTGGTAAAGAATCCTGAAGCAAACAGCCAAAATAAAATTAAAGTGACTGAATCAAAAGAAGTAAATTGGAGTCCTGTATATGAAATAAGAGAGATAGTAGCTGATACAATCATTACACTCTTTCTACCCCATTTATCAGAGAATAAAGGAATAAATAAGTTACTAATTAGTGCAGCTCCAAAAAATAAAACAGTACCCCAAAATACTAATTCCTTTTGATGAACATTGTAAGTAAAATAATAAACCATTGTACTAAGTTTAATATTAAAACCGATGGCAAATGCCAAGAAAGATGAGACTAACACAAGTAGTGGTTTGTTTTTAAACAAAACAGATAAAGTTACTTTAAACCCGTGTTTTTTACTCTTTTTAGGAGCAATACGCTCTCGTACTGTAAAGAAGCTAAATAGATTTAAGATTATACTTACAACAGCATAGACTAGGGCAGTCATTTGAAACCCAAATTCCTGATTTTCTCCTCCAATAGCTGTTACAAGAGGGGTTGCGCATGAAATAGAGAGGAGTATTCCCACATAAACTAATATCATACGAGTAGTTGTTAAAACTGTACGCTCCTGAACATTGTTAGTAATTCGTCCTGTTAAGCTATTAACTGGAATCGTTTGCATACTAAACGTCATCCCTAGTAAGATGTAGGTAATATACATGTATATAATATTTCCAGTTGACCCTAAGTGAGGATTGGTAAAACATAGGATAGTGAATAATGCAAAAGGAAGTGAAACCCATAATAAATACGGTCTTGCTTTTCCCCAACGTGTATTAGTTTTATCTAAAATAACTCCCATTATAGGGTCGCAAATAGCATCTAGAACTCGTACTACTAAAAACAAGGTCGCAACAACTGCAGGATGGATGCCTCCAACATCAGTGTAATAGAAGAGTAGATAGGCATTAACGAATTGAAAAACAATATTATATGCCATGTCTCCTGTTCCATATCCAAACCGTTCTAACCAGGACAACCTGGTAGTAGAACGAGATTTATCTTTAATTTCAGTCTCTAATCTTTGTGATTGTTCTACGTTTTGCATAGGTCATACCCCCAGAATGCGTTTTCAAAAATATGCTAAGAAAGATAGTAGAAAGTCCATATTATCAAAAGTTATCTTGAAGAAAAACAGATGCGGTTTAATTGTAATTGTTCTATTTTTAAATCCGCATCTGAAAATTAAAAGTTCAAGAATTTTGTTATAAATACCAACTAGAGCCTAGCTTTCAAGTCTACTGTTTTTATTCGTTTGGATACACTATAATTTTTAAACATTCATTTTTAAAATTTAATGCTCTCTCCATCGCTTCACGTGTGTCGGCTAACGAATATCTATCTGTTACAAGATGTTTTGTATCAATTGCACCGGAAGTAAGAAATTTAATTCCTTTTGGATAAGTGTTGGCATAACGGAAAACACCATATATATCAATCTCATTATCAGCAATAAATGGTACATCGAGTGGAATATCGCTTTGAGAAGGCAAACCTACAATTGCTAATTTCCCACCACGACGAAGTGAAGCTAATGAGGACTGTAATGCCTTTGGATTCCCTGCTGTCTCCCATGCAACGTCAACGCCTACGTTTTCAGTAATATTTTTAATTTCATTAAGAGGATCTTTCTCTCTAATATTAATAACGTGAGTTGCCCCCATTCGTTTTGCTGCCTCAAGACGCAATGGTTCTAAGTCTGTTGCTATTATTGTACTTGCTCCAAATGCTTTCGCTGCTGCTACAGCCGTTAAACCTACCGGTCCCATCCCCATAATAGCAATTGTTGACCCAGGCTGAAGTTTTGTTCTCATCGCTGCATGGATACCAACTGAAAAAGGCTCTATTAAGGCAGCATCTTCATAGGAGAGGGTATCTGGAATTGAAAAGACGAAGTCCTGACGCATTTTTATATATTGAACAAAGGCACCATCAACTGGTGGTGTCGCTAAGAATTGAACATCTGGACAAAGGTTATATCTTCCCTCTTTGCATGCTTCACAATGTCCGCAAGTTACTCCTGGTTCAACGGCTACGCGATCCCCTACTTTAAATCTTTCAACAGATGATCCAATAGCTACAACCTCACCTGAGCACTCATGCCCAAGGATAAATGGTTTTTCTACTTTGTATTTACCGATTCTACCATGGGTATAATAATGTAAGTCTGAGCCACAAATTCCTACAGCCATTACTTTAATTAAAACTTCATTATCATCAATTTGTGGTAAAGGCAATGTTTCAATACTGATTTCTCTTGTGCCGTGCATAACAGCTGCTTTCATGGTTTTAGGTAAGTTGTTTTTCATTACTAATTTTCCTTTCTTTAATAGAACTTCTATATAAATCCATAGCGTTAAAATTAATATGAATTTATTTTTAACTCATAAATCTCTAATGTACTTAACTGTAACTTAAAAATATTCCTGTCATCATGTAAGTGCATACATTTTATTTTTTTTTATTACATGAGCTAATTTTACCTGTTAACATCATGTTATCAATAGCTTTTTGTACTGTATAAAAGTACAGTAGCACTGTACTTTTCTTTTTTATATACAAAAAAAGATATAGCGTTAAAATAAAGCTAATAGGAGGTGTAAGATTCTTATGGCTGAAATTGAAGATCGGAAGAAGTTTGCGGAGCTGTTATCTTTAGGTGTTAAAGAATTAAAACTTCACCCTGATTATAAGATTAAAAGGAAAAAGGGCGAAAATAGCTCACTAGGACAATCTTATATAGCTAATATCGCAAATGAATTAGGTGTATCTCCCAATACAATTAAAAGTTGGATAGGTCAGATGGGATTAAAATATATTCCTGGTCGTATTGACGATGGAAAGCTCTTCGGCATCATATGGATAATACTAAAAAAAACGGATTTAGATACAAGTTGGTTCTCAGAACTGATGGAAACAACTTCTATACCCATTCTTAAACCTGCTTTACCTGCTTGGGTGTCTTCGTGTCTGGAAAAGGCAAAAATATTAGGAGCAGACAATTCATTTGGTGCACCTCTTAATAAAGAGATTGAGGAAGTAGTAAAAAAAATATTTCATAATAAACTTCAAACTGAAGATGTTACTCCAAAGGAACATTTTACAGTACATAACTTACCAACACGCTGGTCAGGAGTTTTTATCGGAAGACACTTTGACTTAGAGGCAATTCGTCATTGGGTAATTTCTCCTTCTCCATTATGTTTAATTTCCGGATGGGCTGGTATTGGAAAAACAACTCTTGCTCTTGAAGTAGCATATGCATGTATTCAGGAAAATTATAAGGAAACAGAAAGCCTTGAGATGGATTGGCCAAGCCTCAATTCTATAATATGGTTTAGTGCTGACTGGAAGGGACTAACCTTTAGTGATTTTCTAAATACAATTGCTTACCAACTTGGGCGGATAGAGCAAATCAACCGATCTATTGATGAGAAACGTTTTGTGGTTCGCAATGCATTGGCTACTTATGCAAAAGAAAAAACTGTATTGCTTGTTATTGATAGCATCGATACAGCTGAAAGTGAAATTTATGAATTTATTACTAATCTTCCACAAGGCGTTAAAGTATTACTCACATCTCGCGAGAATCTACAACAAAAATATAGAAACAACTTTAGAGATATGGTAACCGTTCAACTAAAGGGACTGGAAAAGGACGATGCTCTTAACTATCTTTCTTACGAAGTAAAACAACATATGAAAATGTCTAATTCCTCAAATAAACAAGAACAAATGGAACAGTTATTAAATAGCCCTCTTGAAATTCGTGAACAACTAATTTCAGCTACTGCTGGAAATCCTAAAGCTATCACCCTTAGTATAGCTTACATTGCAGATGATGACATTCCTGCTCAGCAACTTATTCAGGAACTAGAAAAAGCCGGTTACTCACTGTTGGAGTTATTTGATTTTCTTTTCAGACGCACATGGGAAAAATGTGATGAAAATACTTTACATCTTTGGAAAGTGTTAAGCTTTTTTAGTAAACCTCCTGACGAGAAAAGTTGGGCAACAGTGGCTGGATTAGACGCTCGAAAATTCCATTATGCTGTTGATCAAATGAAACTATTCGCACTTATCCAAGGAGAACGTATAGAAGGGAAAATTCATTATCTCGGGCATCAAACCGTAGTAACGTATGGGAAACAACGATTGTTAGAAGATAAACAATTTGAACATGTAGCACGTAAGCGTTGGAGTCAATACTATATCCATTATTTAGATAACTACTTGAAACGGGATCTTCCAGATTCTATTTATTGGAGCTATTTACTTGGTCGTGATCTAGAGGAAATTAAGAAAGAATGGCCAAATGTACTCAAAGTTATAAAATGGGCAAAAGAATCCGACCAAAAAGAGCTTTTAATTGAACTTGTGATTCGTATAAGCCATTTTCTGAGTCGAATTAATTTACCTTTAAGGATTAAATATGGGAAAATAGCTGCTGACTATGCAAAACAACTCAGAAAACATACCCATGAAGCATTCTTGCGAATCGACACATTGGGGTGGGCACTGATGGAAGTCAATAACCTAGAGGATTCCTTACTACAAATAGATTCCGGTTTAAAGGCACTAGATCAGTTAAGCTCAGACAGGTCTGATGTTTACGATTTGAAAGCTTGGGGACTTGCCTTAAAAGCAAGGCTCTTGTTAAAGAAGAATAACCCTAACAAAGCAGAATGTATTCTTGAAGAAGTTAGGGAGATCTCCACTACACCTGTTATTCAACATAGAATTTCATTAGTGCGCGGTGATTTATGTATGGTTTATAAAAATTATGAAGCAGCAATCCGATTATATGAAGAAGCTAATGAAATCAGTTTAATATACGGAGGAGAAAAGACCATTGAAGCTTACTTCAATTTAGGGATAGCTTATGTCACTTGTGATAAGCTTAAGGAAGCAGAAAAATGCTTTAATAGTCTTCTTTATCATAAAGATAAAGCTAACCAAATTGAACTAATATACTACCACTATGGGATGGCCCAATTGCTATTACGAAAGGGAGAGCATATAGAAGCTTTACAATCTAACCGAAAAGCTATCAACCTTATTGATTCTTGGGGACCAACCATTAGTATTCGAAAAGAAGTAGAAGAATTCAATGAAGTTATTAAAGATAATATTTGAGAGAATTAAGTAGAAAAAAGCCACTTGTATGAAGCAGGTGGCTTTTTATTAGAGTTTCTTGAATATCTACTCGTTGAAGCTCCTGTTCAAATGACTCTCCCTCTTTTAGCTTAATGGTTCTCTTTGAATCGTCACGTAACGTGTATACTCTAAAATTGTATACGAATGTACCTCCACCCAAATAAATGATTCCTGTACACGAATTCTTCAGGAACTAAGCCAATCGAACATCGATTAGCTCGCTTAACCTCATTTTATTTTTTAATTCAAATACCTCATCGATAAAAACAAACAAATTCCCCAAGAGAATCAACAAATTGTATGAATTCTGTCTCAGTTATACGATTTCCATTCTTATAATATGTAAGGTATACTTGTTTATTTGTATATAAGACTTTAATCAATGTCAAATTGACTTGATCCGTTTGTTCTTTTACATAAAGATTATTATTGCTACTGTTATCTCCTTTGTAATAGCTCATATGGTGAGTTTTGGCTTCAAAAGACATAAATAAAAAGAGAAAATTCAAATGGTCATGAAATTGGTACTGAGAATTCAGATTGCTGGATGCCACATTACATAGCTATAAATCCGAATATGGCAAGCTTCATGTAAAGCATTTCCCATTCCTTCATTGGAGAAAAATAACTATTTTTTAGCTTTGATGTAGGAAATATGGTTTTATGACAACAACAATGGCAATTAAAATCCCTAGAAAATTTGTTTCTAAGGGATTTTTGTTTCCGTTTCACGTACTATCGTTAAGTTACATTCAACTCACTTCTACTTCCATATAACGGATTCCAAAAAACGTGTAATATGTAACCCGATAATTTTCAATTGATTTTTTTGCGACACTGTCCCATTCATGCCCATTCGGTTTAGCCTCGTAACTTTGCACCATTAATTTATCCAGTGGTTTAAGTGACCATTTTCGAAAACTTTCTTGAAGTTGTTCCACTTTCTTTTTTTCTTCTGGAGAGTGTAAAGATACTACTTCATTACTTGTTATTCGTGGTATACCAACAGCTAGAAATATAATGATTCCAACGAGAATACCATAATTCCATAAGTATTTTTTCATTTTAGTTATTTTCTCCTTTTTGTTATGAGAAGGTACAAAATATGGATAGCATATATATGGATTTAACGCCTCTTTTTATCATTGGCTTTTTGAGTATCTTTTATTGTTTTAGCCATAGCGAAAAATATAATTAATACTATAACAATGCCAAGTATCATTCCTCCAAACAATAGGTCTACCCCTTCCTAACTTCCTATTTTTGTTAATTATATCATACAGGTTAATAATAGCTCTTATTATAGGTTGAAAAAGGACATTAAATCGAAGTGATTTTCTATTGCTTACTAAAATAAAGCCGTGCTATTTCGGAGCAAAATATGTAGTTTCTACAAGTCCAACTTAGCTTATTAATTATTTACGTCTATAACTGCTTTTTAATTGCTTTGGATCTAATGGGGGTACACGAAATAATTGCTTTAGAAAATCATCAAAAGTGTCTGCTATTTTGATATACTCCCATTCTGTAGTATCGTCTGTTGAAGCTGAGAAGTTTTCTGCGATATACATAACAGCAGGATCTTGCAATCTATTACGATAATCCAACACAACCCAATAGTGAAAATCCGTCCACAAAACCACAAATTCACCCTTGAGTTTGACTTCTTCCAATAGTTCTTTGGAAGACAAGATACTTATATCATCATTTTCGAAATGTATAGGATCAATTGTACTAATGCTTGCCCTGCCTCCATAAGGAATACTTTCTGCATCTCCATCAGGTAACATAAAGTACGGGTAGTTTAATCCCCCACCATTTCTTATTTTCATTAAATCCAATAATGAACTAGGTAACTTAACACCTAAAATAACTTCAGCTTGCTTTATGATTTCATCATTTATCGGGTAATCTATACGCTTATATTCACTATCGTCGCTCCAAAAACTATCTCCCTGATAAAATTCTTTTTTCAAAATCTTTACCTTCTTTCGCTTTAAGTGTTAAGTAATTGTTTTAGTTCCTTTTTCAAGCTTTTATAATGCCAATTAATATGATCAAGCTCGACCTCTATTTCAATTAATTGCTCTATTAGCTTCTCTTGGTCTAGTGAAGAACTAAGAGTGTCTGTAATCAATCGATCAAGTTTATTACTACTTTCGTAAATGTCGTTTAAATCAACTGCTAATTCAACATATTCCTTGTTTGAATTGAGTAAGGAAAGCTTCTTTATGAGTGCATCTACAATAGTTGGGTTCATTCTATCTCCTCCTGTTTAATTAGTGTATATTCTAGATACTTCAAGCCTTCATAAAAGGTTATTGAAGATGGTTAGAAATCTAAAATTGAATCAATGTTTTCGGCATATTCATCAACTAGTTGAGACCCTTTCTCTTCAGCTTCTTCCTCCTCTAATTTCTTATCTTCCAACCACTGTTGATAATGACAAAGTTCATGGGCAATGCTGTCTAACATCGCATACAATGCATCTATTTTTCCTCTTTCTCTAATCAAATCTGTATAATCCCCAGTAGCAATGCGGATATATGGTTCAACATCTTTTTCATAGGGAGCAAAGAAAGTAGCTGTTACCATCTCCTTTGTTGTCCGGTTCTTAAATTCAGTACCAAAAATTCAATAAGGAAGAAATTTCGAAGATGACAGATCCACAGGTTGAATATTATCACTGGCTCTATTTTGATGACTCTGTCTATGATTATATGTAATTCAACTATAAAATGATAAAAATCAGGAAAAATCGATAATTTAGGGTTTCCTGATTTTACTTTTGTCACCTTCATAAATAATATCATGCAAACTAAAAGGAGCATCCTCATGTTTTAATTCATGAGGATGCTCCTTTTTGATGTAGTTACCTTTTATAACTTAACCCTTAAACTTATAGCCATAAATATTTGTCAAACTACCCTTAGTTTACGTGTAATTCTTTATAAAGCTAATTATGTGTTTGCTACTATCTCGTGGCTTTCTTTTTTTCAGACAAGGAAGTAAGTGCCGATTCATTGAATCCTTTAACGATGAGCCATATTGCTAAAATCATTTCATTAGCTGCTACTGGTAGCGACAATATAGCACCCCATACAGAAAGTTGAGAAAATACATCGAACATTTCTAACAAACCTGCGATAAAAACAAGAGTTGCCCCAATCATACCTAAGATTGGTATAAATCTAGGCACAAGTTTGGATCTATAAAATATATAACTATACATCATCGTATTTATACCTAGCATGATATTTGGCCCAAGTAAAAATGTCCAATCGTGTATTGCTTTTAATACAGTTCCTGATGCTTGAAAAGAGGCTGCATCCTGAGTTCCTGTTGCTACAATTTCTTTGCTTAAGGTCAATAAGGACAGTACGCTGATTATACCCACAGTAATGATAACTGCTTCAAGAAATCTGAAGCAAACATGCCAAAGAGCTATCGTTTCGTTATACTTTCTTAAAAATGGAAACATTATAGTTGAAGTACCAATGGCCGATATCACAAGAATTAACTCCATAAGTGCACCCATTATCACCTGATTGGCATATTCAGAACCTCTAGTGAGATAATCAGGACCGTTTAAGATAGGGTCATATAAAATGAGACCTATTATTGCCGTAACGGCTGCAAGTATAAACAGTACCCCCACCATTTTTGCTGCTTTTTTGTTTGAATTCACTTTTTCATCCCCCTTCTTTGACCATTCTTTTTTGAACTAAAATAATATCCTAATTATCTCGATGAAAACAGCTATTTCACGTTATCATTAAGTATGTTGTTTGCTATGATATTATGACTGTCAAAGTTTGTATAGAAGGCTAATAAAAAGGCCAACTCCTTTGTAAGTTAGTCTTTTTATTAGGTTGCTATTTATCATTTTCTGCACTAAAGGAAATGTTACTATCTATTAAATGATTAGTTTTACTATTTACTCTTAGTGACGAGAAATAAAAGAAAAGCCCTCAAAATTAATTGAGGGCTTTTCTTACATGTGTGGTTGATCATAGTTGCATTTACTAGTTGATAAAAGTGAAATATATACATGTACATATATAAAATATAGTATTAGGTTATAATTTGTCCAGTCAAAAGGTAAGCAAAATAAAAAGCAACCTCATTTTTGTCATAGGAGTGAGGTTGCTTTTTAGGATTCACACTCGTTGAAGAATGAATGCCATAACCATTAAATTATATCATAATTTTCCAATTTATTTATATTTTTCCGAAAAAAGCATATGTATAAAAGGAGCTCTTTTTATACATTCTCGTTTCTTTCAACTATCCAAAGAACGTAGTCATATCAACGATGTATAAAAAGACGCATACTCAAGCAAAAGGATCCTTAGCTGAACCCTACTGCCGCAAGGGTTCTTTTGCTTGCTTGGTTCCGGAAAGAGTAATTATGTTAACTAACTTTGTATACGATATTCATATCTAATTTTACCTAAGTTAGTAAAGAAACGGTGATATAATTATTAAGAAAAATTTATTAGGAGAACTTAATATGAGAGACTATGTAATTAGATTAATTTCTGGTTTAATCGTTATTTTATTAATTTTCGGTATTGCAGATTGGTTCGATATAAAATGGCTTCAAGAAGGAAATTCTAATCGTATTCTTTTCATTCTGCCTGTTGCTTTTGCTACTAGTTGGATAGTTTCTTATATCCTTAAAAAAAGACGTCTTAATTGAACGTCTTTTTTTATTAGATACCGATAATTTTGATTATGTAAACTGGTTTTGTATATGATATACATAAAGATTTGTAGTTTTAAGCGTTCTTCTTTTTTATAAATATCCCTAGTACTAGGCAGATAGCGCAAATAATTAAAATAGTAAGCTGGCCCAAAATTACACCTCAAATCATTTCGTTAGATTAAAAAAAGACAAGCAATCTTTATCTATAATTTAACAATATCACATTTCCATTAAATTGGAAAAGCGCCAGTAATATTGATTATGTAAATAAGTTTTATATATGGTATTTATTGGTTTATCTATCTTTATAATGTGTTAAAATGTAATTATAAGGAAAAAGGGGGATGTTTATATGTTTACAGTGGGGATTGATGTTAAGAAAACAGAAAAAGAATTAATTATAAAATGGCAACTTGCTAAATTTAATATTCTACTAGAAGATATTATTGAAGTTACGGAAGACGATACGTATGGCGGTAAAGAAGCTGATGCAATCCGTATAGGTCCTCCATATGGAACGACTGATCGAATTTTCATTAAAACTAAGAAGCAAAATTACATACTTTTCACTACAAACAGGGCGACAATCCTAAACAGAATAAACTCATAATTGATAGTTTCTATGTACATACAATGGCCATATCTAACCATAGATGTGGCCATTAATATTGCGCTTTACTACCGATAAATTATATCGAAAGGAGATTTAAATGAAAAAGAATGCTTTTATTGCAGTATTGACTTTAATTATTGAAAGTATCTTTACATTCTTAGTATCTTGGAAATTATCAATCCGTTTTATTGAAATTATGTTTTTCGTAGGTGTGTTTTGTTCAGTTTGTTTATCTTGGTTCACTAGTAATGGTAGCACTATATCAAGGTTTATTGATGCCCAAAATAGCGCTCGAACAGGAATTGTTCAAGAAAGGGAGGACTTTCGCTTTAGAAATGGTCCTGCTTTTAAGGCTTCTTTACTTTATCTTTTTGTAGGACTTATCTTTTTTATTTTGCTAATTACTGACGTTATAGCGCCAATGAAATGATTGATTTCCGATAATCTGGATTATGTAAATTAGCTTTGTATAAGATATACAATAATAACTTTAAAGCGCAAATAACCTTTATCATTACTTTAATTACCATTATTATAAAAATATAGGGGTTAAGAAGAGAGGAAGGATAGAATGCCATTTGTAATAGGTTATGGAATTGCAATTATTGGAGCGATGATAGCTTATCAACTAAGCAAAGGGAAAACGAAAAAAAGGCAATACATTGTTTGGGGAATAACAATTATGTTGGCTATTTCACCGTTTTTATCTTTCGCAATTGGTTTAACATACGCATTTATTAAAGAAGACGGATGGGCAGCCTTAATAATGTGGCTTATTTTCCCAATAATTTTTGTAATAGGACTTATAGTGTTATTGATTGGTATCTTTAAGAAAAAAGAATAAAAAAAAGCAGATCTTTAATTAAAGGTCTGCTTTTTATTTCTACCGATAAATTACATTATGGTACCTAAAGATGTATGAAATA
>Ga0209147_100802_pt1 | contig 15191 bp, 14 predicted proteins | sample AraplaCol_mLB_r2_FD_184278 | JGI IMG/M metagenome (GOLD analysis project Ga0209147, IMG submission 184278) | Arabidopsis root microbial communities from North Carolina, USA - plate scrape CL_Col_mLB_r2 (SPAdes) (version 2) | ecosystem: Host-associated > Plants > Roots > Endosphere | place: USA... | reverse complement strand
AGCGCCCCATGAATCTATTCCGAGCCCTGCTGACGGTCAGCGGCTTCACGCTGCTGTCGCGCGTGACCGGACTGGCCCGCGAGACGCTGATCGCCCGTGCGTTCGGCGCCAGTCAATACACCGACGCGTTCTACGTCGCCTTCCGTATCCCGAACCTGCTGCGCCGCCTGTCCGCCGAAGGCGCGTTCTCGCAGGCGTTCGTGCCGATCCTCGCCGAGTTCAAGAACCAACAGGGGCACGATGCGACGAAGGCGCTCGTCGACGCGATGTCCACCGTGCTCGCGTGGGCGCTGGCCGTGCTGTCGGTCGTCGGGATCGCGGGCGCGTCGTGGGTCGTGTTCGCGGTCGCGTCCGGCCTGCACAGCGACGGCCAGGCGTTTCCGCTCGCGGTCACGATGACGCGGATCATGTTCCCGTACATCGTGTTCATTTCGCTGACCACGCTCGCGTCGGGCGTGCTGAACACGTACAAGAGCTTCTCGCTGCCCGCGTTCGCGCCGGTGCTGCTCAACGTCGCGTTCATCGCCGCGGCCGTGTTCGTCGCGCCGCACCTGAAGGTGCCGGTCTACGCGCTCGCGTGGGCGGTCATCGTCGGCGGCGTGCTGCAGTTTCTCGTGCAGTTGCCGGGCCTGAAGAAGATCGACATGGTGCCGCTGATCGGCCTGAACCCGCTGCGCGCGCTGCGTCATCCGGGCGTGAAGCGCGTGCTCGCGAAGATGGTGCCTGCCACGTTCGCGGTGTCCGTCGCGCAACTGTCGCTGATCATCAACACCAACATCGCGTCGCGGCTCGGGCAGGGCGCCGTGTCGTGGATCAACTACGCCGACCGCCTGATGGAGTTCCCGACGGCGCTGCTCGGCGTCGCGCTCGGCACGATCCTGCTGCCGAGCCTGTCGAAGGCGCACGTCGACGCCGATTCGCACGAATATTCGGCGCTGCTCGACTGGGGGCTGCGCGTCACGTTCCTGCTCGCGGCGCCGAGCGCGCTCGCGCTGTTCTTCTTCGCGACACCGCTCACCGCGACGCTGTTCAACTACGGCAAGTTCGACGCGCATACCGTCACGATGGTCGCGCGCGCGCTCGCGACCTACGGGATCGGCCTCGTCGGCATCATCCTGATCAAGATCCTCGCGCCGGGCTTCTATGCGAAGCAGGACATCAAGACGCCCGTGAAGATCGCGATCGGCGTGCTGATCGTCACGCAGCTGTCGAACTACGTGTTCGTGCCGCTGATCGGCCACGCGGGCCTCACGCTGAGCATCGGCGTCGGCGCGTGCCTGAATTCGCTGCTGCTGTTCCTCGGGCTGCGCAAGCGCGGCATCTACCAGCCGTCGCCGGGCTGGCTGCGCTTTTTCGTGCAGCTCGTCGGCGCGGCGCTCGTGCTCGCGGGCCTGATGCACTGGTGCGCGATCAGTTTCGACTGGACCGGCATGCGCGCGCAGCCGCTCGATCGCATTGCGCTGATGGCTGCGTGCCTCGTGCTGTTTGCTGCACTATATTTCGGTATGTTGTGGGTGATGGGCTTCAAATACGCTTACTTCAGAAGGCGCGCCAAGTGACGACCGCAATGACCCGCGTCCTCGACTACTTCAGCACGCTCGTGGCGGACGACGACAGTCTGCCCGTCACGGAAGCCGCGCTGTCGCTGGCGCAGGACGCGTATCCCGACCTCGACCTGCAGGGCACGCTGGCCGAACTCGACATGCTGGCGGCGCGGCTGCGCCGGCGGCTCGCCGACGATGCGGACCTGAAGGGCCGCGTCGCCGCGCTGAACGATTTCTTCTTCCGCGAGCTCGGCTTCGCGTGCAATCACAACGATTACTACGACCCCGATAACAGCCACCTGAACGCCGTGCTCAAACGGCGGCGCGGGATCCCGATCTCGCTGTCGGTGCTGTACCTGGAACTCGCCGAGCAGATCGGCGTGCCGGCGCGCGGCGTGTCGTTCCCCGGCCACTTCCTGCTGCGCGTGACGCTGCCCGACGGCGACCTCATCATCGATCCGACCAACGGCCATTCGCTGTCCGAAGCCGAAATGGTCGAGATGCTCGAGCCGTACGTCGCGCGTGCGGCGGGCGCGGTCGACAGCGCGTTGCGCGCGCTGCTGCAGCCGGCCACGAGCCGCGAGATCATCGCGCGGATGCTGCGCAACCTGAAGACGATCTACCTGCAGACGGAACGCTGGCAGCGGCTGCTTGCCGTGCAGCAGCGGCTCGTGATCCTGCTGCCGGAACAACTCGACGAGGTACGCGACCGCGGCTTCGCCTATGCGCGGCTCGACTATCTGCGCCCAGCACTCGAGGATCTCGAGCAGTATCTCGGCGAGCGGCCCGATGCGGACGACGCGACCGTCGTCGAATCGCAGGTGACCGAGTTGCGGCAGCGGATGCAGCGCGACGGCGAGGACTGAGCCGTCACGTCTCCCCGGAGCCCCGAACGTAAAAACGCCCGCATCGCGGGCGTTTTTCATTTGCAATTGCGAGGCCCTTACTTCGGCTGCATCCGGATCGCGCCGTCGAGGCGGATCACTTCGCCGTTGAGCATCGGATTCTCGACGATCTGGCGCACCAGCATCGCGTACTCGTCCGGTTTGCCGAGCCGCGGCGGGAACGGCACCATCGCGCCGAGCGCGTCCTGCACGTCCTTCGGCATGCCGAGCAGCATCGGCGTCTCGAACAGCCCGGGCGCGATCGTCATCACGCGGATGCCGTGGCGCGACAGATCGCGTGCGATCGGCAGCGTCATGCCCGCGACGCCGGCCTTCGACGCCGCGTATGCGGCCTGGCCGATCTGGCCGTCGTAAGCGGCGACCGACGCGGTGCTGACGATCACGCCGCGCTCGCCGCCGTCGTTCGGCGCGGTCGCAGCCATCGCAGCGGCCGCGAGCCGGATCATGTTGAAGGTGCCGACCAGGTTCACGTTGATCGTTTTCGCGAATACGTCGAGCGGATGCGCGCCGTCCTTGCCGACGGTCTTCGCGGCGGGCGCGATGCCCGCGCAGTTCACGAGGCCGCGCAGCGTGCCCGCGCGCGTCGCGGTGTCGACGGCCGCCTGCGCATCGGCCTCGCTCGACACGTCGCAGCGCACGAACACGCCGGAAAGCTCGCTCGCGAGCGCCGTGCCGGCCGCCTCGTTCAGGTCGGCGAGCACGACCTTGCCGCCGGCCTGCGCGAGCATGCGGGCCGTCGCGGCGCCAAGGCCCGATGCGCCGCCCGTGATCAGAAAGACGTTGCCGCGAATCTCCATCACTGTCTCCTTGGTTGGGTCCGATGCCGGTCGATCGAAGGAAAGGCGGTGCGCCGGTCCACGCGGCGCACGCGTTCGATCGATTGTACGGGGCGCCGTCGCACGCCGGCTAGTGCGGCACGGTCGTGCGAATCCAGGTCAGACGAAACGGTCGCAGCAGACGAAAAAAAGCCGCCCGGAAGGGCGGCTTGCGGTGCACGACAGCGGTGCTTACTTCAGTGCGTCGAACGCACGCTCGCGGATTTCATCGACGCTGCCGAGGCCCGAGATCTTGCGATACTGCGGGGCCTTCAGGCCGTTTTCCTCGCCGCGCTGCGCCCAGTCGCCGTAATACTTGATCAGCGGCTTGGTCTGCGCTTCGTACACTTCGAGACGCTTCTTGACGGTTTCTTCCTTGTCGTCGTCGCGCTGGATCAGCGGTTCGCCCGTCACGTCGTCCACACCCTCGACCTTCGGCGGGTTGAACTTGACGTGGTACGTGCGGCCCGATGCCGGGTGCGTGCGGCGGCCGCTCATGCGCTCGACGATCTCCGAGAACGGGACGTCGATTTCGAGCACGTAATCGATCGCGACACCGGCTTCCTTCATTGCGTCAGCCTGCGCGATCGTGCGCGGGAAGCCATCGAACAGATAGCCGTTCGCGCAATCGGCTTCCTTCAGGCGCTCCTTCACGAGACCGATGATCAGGTCGTCCGTCACGAGCTTGCCTTCGTCCATGAAGCGCTTCGCCTCGATGCCGAGCGGCGTGCCGGCCTTGACGGCCGCGCGCAGCATGTCACCCGTCGAGATTTGCGGGATGCCGAACTTTTCCTTGATGAAGTTTGCCTGGGTGCCCTTTCCCGCGCCGGGCGCGCCCAACAGGATCAAACGCATGGTGATATCTCCAGTATGTAGATTCGTGTGGCGAGACGCAAAAAGCGCCGGCGACGGTGTGCGCGGCGCTTGCCTGGCGCGCGGCGGACCGGTCTGATGCGGCGCGTCGGGTTGAGCGACGCGCGGCTGCCGGCAGGGCCGCGGGCGGGGTCAAGCGAGGACGCGCAGGTCGCGGACGGCTCGCACAATCGCCTGATTATGCCACGGGTTATTTTGGTCCCGGCTGAAAAAGGGCCTGCACGCGTGCGAGATCGGCCGGCGTGTCGATGCCGGCTTCGGGCGCGGACTCGGTGATCAGCACCGCGATGCGCTCGCCGTGCCAGAGCGCGCGCAGCTGTTCGAGCTGCTCGGCCTGTTCGATCGGCGCCTGCGCAAGCGTCGGATACGTGCGCAGGAAACGCGCGCGATACGCATAGAGGCCGATGTGCCGATAGACCGGGAAAGCCGGCGCAGGCATGGCTGCGACGTCGGGCCAGTGCGGCTGGTACGCGTCCCGGCTCCATGGAATCGGCGCGCGCGAGAAGTACAGCGCGACGCTCTGCGCGTCGAGCGTGACCTTCACGACGTTCGGGTTGAACACGTCGGCCGCGTCGTGGATCGGGTGGGCGGCCGTCGCAATCGCGCACGCCGGATGCGCGGCGAGGTGCGACGCTACGTCGCGCACGAGTACGGGGTCGATCAGCGGCTCGTCGCCCTGAACGTTGACGACGACCGTGTCGTCGCTCCACCCGAACGTCGCCGCGACTTCCGCGAGACGGTCGGTGCCGGACGGATGGTCGGCGCGCGTCAGCACCGCTTCGAAGCCGTGATCGCGCGCGGCATCGAGCACGCTCTGCGCGTCGGACGCGACGAGCACCTGCTGCGCGCCAGCCTCACGTGCACGCTCGGCGACGCGCACGACCATCGGCTTGCCGCCGAGATCGGCGAGCGGCTTGTTCGGGAGCCGCGTCGACGCGAGCCGGGCGGGAATGACGGCGATGAAGGGTTGCGGGTGAGTCATCGGGGCGGGCGGTGAGAAGAACGGAGCGGGCGGCGCGCCTGGCGCGGGTCGCCCGGAGGGTTCGGCGCCCTGGCCGCGGACGGGCCGCGGCTCGGGCTGGAGCGGGGTCGGGCGGCTCAGCGGCCGGCCGGGTCGACCGGCGTGCCTTCGACGGTCTGGCGCGCTTCGTCGACCAGCATCACGGGGATGCCGTCGCGGATCGGGTAGGCGAGCTTGTCCGCGTTGCAGATCAGCTCCTGCGCGGCACGGTCATAGTGGAGCGGGCCTTTGCAGATAGGGCACACAATGATTTCAAGCAGGCGAGCGTCCACGGAGTTTCTCCACAACGAGGGCAATGAGGCGAGGGTCGAGCGCGGCTTCGACGGGGACGACCCACAGTCGAGCGTCGCGCCAGGAAGCGCCCAATTTTACTGCATCCTTCTCGGTGATCAGGATCGCGTCGACGGCGTCGTCGACGAACGGATTGTCGGCGAACGCATAGTGATCGGGCAGCGCGCGCGTCGCGGGCGCGAGACCGGCCGCGCGCAGCGTCGCGAAGAAGCGTTCCGGCGCGCCGATGCCGGCCGCGGCGAGGACGCGCTCGTTCGCGAATTGCGACAGCGGGCGGCGCAGCGCCGGCTGGTCGAGGTGCCACGCGGCGCCCGGCGTGAGCGCGAGCGAATAGGTGTCGGGCCACGGCGGCAGCGCGCCGCTGTACGGATCGTTGACGAGCGTCGCGTCGCGGTGCCGCGACAGCGGCTCGCGCAACGGCCCGGCCGGCAGCAGGAAACCGTTGCCGCCGAGCCGGTGGTCGAACACGACGAGCTCGACCGTGCGCGCGAGGCGGTAGTGCTGGAGGCCGTCGTCGCTGACGATCACGTCGACGTCCGGATGCGCGGCGCGCAGCGCCTGCGCGGCCGCGACACGATCCGGGCAGACCCAGACGGGCGCGCCGGTGCGGCGTGCGATCAGGAGCGGCTCGTCGCCGCCCGCGCCGGCGCGAGACGCGGCCGTGACGGCGGTCGGCGCCTTCACGTTCGCGCCGTAGCCGCGCGACACGATGCCGGGTGTGAAGCCGGCTGCCCGCAACGCGTCGACGAGCGCGATCACGGTCGGCGTCTTGCCGGTGCCGCCGACGGTCACGTTGCCGACCACGACGACGGGCACGCCGACGTCGACCGTCTTCTTCCAGCCCTGCGCGTAGGCGGTGCGCCGCAGCGCCGCGCACAGGCCGAACACGCACGCGAACGGCGTGAGTGCCCACGCGAGCGCGCCGCGGCGCTGCCATTCGCGCGTCAGGCGCGCTTCGAGCCGGGCGAGCGGGCCGTCGGGCGCGCTCATCGGGCCGGGCGCGGCAGGTCGTGCGCCGCGGCGTGGGACGGATTCGTCAAGGCGGATTCTCCGTTGGGCGGCGCATGCCGCGGGGTCTGCGGAAGGCGGCACTCTAGCGCGCCGCAGGCGGGCGCGGCAAGCGCGACCGGCCGACGCACCCCACGGGGCCGGATCGCGACGGCTTGTGGATAACTCTGTGAAGAACTCCCCGTTCGAATGAGTCAAACGCCCGCCGGGTGGGCCTCGAATCGGATGAGAATCGTTTCGAAAGTTTTAAAAATATATAAAAATCAATGTGTTATCTCAAATCGTCTGGATTTTTCCGCGGTTTTCAGGCGTTTCAAGCCGACGATTGCCAAAGTGTGGACACCTTCCGCGCGTCACCGGGCACACGCCCGGCGCTGGACGTCGCGCGCGTGTCGGACTATCGTGTCGCCGCCAGCATTCATCCGACCGTCCATGCCTTCCGACTCCCCATTTGCCGCACCGGGTGCCACCCGCGGCGGCGACGAAGTGATACCCGTTTCGGCGCTCAATCGCGCGATTTCGACGATGCTCGAGCGCTCGTTTCCGCTGCTGTGGATTTCGGGCGAAGTGTCGAATTTCACGCGCGCCGCGAGCGGCCACTGGTATTTCTCGATCAAGGACCAGCAGGCGCAGATGCGCTGCGTGATGTTCCGCGGCCGCGCGCAATACGCGGAATTCACGCCGCGCGAGGGCGACCGCATCGAGGTACGCGCGGTCGTGACGATGTACGAGCCGCGCGGCGAAGTGCAGCTCAACGTCGAGGCCGTGCGGCGCACGGGCCAGGGGCGCCTGTACGAGGCGTTCCTGAGGCTGAAGGCGCAGCTCGAGGGCGAGGGACTCTTCGCCCCCGAGCGCAAGCGGCCGCTGCCGGCCCACCCGCGCGCGATCGGCATCGTCACGTCGCTGCAGGCCGCCGCGCTGCGCGACGTGCTGACCACGCTCGCGCGCCGCGCGCCGCACATTCCGGTGATCGTCTATCCGGCGCCCGTGCAGGGTGCGGGCTCGGCGGAAAAGCTCGTCGCGGCCGTCGAGACCGCGAATGCGCGCCGCGAGGTCGACGTGCTGCTGGTCTGTCGCGGCGGCGGCTCGATCGAGGATCTGTGGTCGTTCAACGACGAGGCGCTGGCGCGCGCGATCGCGGCGAGCGAACTGCCGGTCGTGAGCGGCGTCGGGCACGAGACCGATTTCACGATCGCGGACTTCGCGGCCGACCTGCGCGCGCCGACGCCCACCGGCGCCGCCGAGCTCGCGAGCCCGCAGCGCGCACTGCTGCTGCGCGAGGTCGGCGAGCGCCAGCGTGCGCTCGCACGCGGCATGGAACGCCGGCTGGAGCAGCGCGCGCAGCAGCTCGACTGGCTCGCGCGCCGGCTGGTGAGCCCGGCCGAGCGGCTGCAGCGGCAGCGCACGCACGTCGAGCAGCTTGCCGTGCGGCTGGCGTCGGCGGCGTCGCGGCCGGTGCGCGACGCGCGCGCGCGGTTCGCGCTCGCGCAGTTGCGCTGGCAGCGCGCGCGCCCCGATCCGTCGCAGGCGCGCCAGGCACTCGCGGGGCTGTCGCAGCGTCTTGCGCTCGCATTGCAGCGCCGTCACGAACGCGACACGGCTCGCGTGTCAGCCTGTGCGGCAAGGCTCGAGGTGTTGAGCCCGCAGCGCACCCTCGAGCGCGGTTATGCGGCGCTGATCGATGCGCAGACGGGCCGCGCGGTGCGCACGCCGAACGCATTGAAGCCGCAGCGCCGCCTGACCGTGCATCTCGCCGAAGGCTCGGCCGACGTGTCGCTCGCCGACGTGCAGCCGCGCCTCGCCGATACGATCTGACGTGAGCGGCGCACGCGCGGCGACCGGGCAAAACGCGCGGGAACGGCGGTTGCGCGGTATCGGCTCGTCCCCGTGGACGACGCGCGAACATCGCTTTTCCGCATACCGCGGATAAATGGCCCGTGAGTTTGCGGGGTTATTCGTCCTCGCCTACAATCGGACGCTCGGCAGCATTCAACACAAGCCCCCCTACATACTCAACGAAGGAATCGCCATGGCTCATACGCTCCCGCCGCTCCCGTACGCTGAAGACGCACTCGCGCCGACCATCTCGCTCGAGACGATCCAGTACCACTACGGCAAGCACCATCAGGCTTATGTGACGAACCTGAACAATCTGATCCCGGGCACGGAATTCGAAAACCTGTCGCTGGAAGAGATCGTGAAGAAGTCGTCGGGCGGCATCTTCAACAACGCCGCGCAAATCTGGAACCACACGTTCTTCTGGAACAGCCTGTCGCCGAACGGCGGCGGCGCACCGACGGGCGCGCTGGGCGACGCGATCAACGCGAAGTGGGGTTCGTACGACGCATTCAAGGAAGCGTTCACGAAGGCCGCAGTCGGCACGTTCGGTTCGGGCTGGGCATGGCTCGTGAAGAAGGCTGACGGTTCGCTCGACATCGTGTCGACGAGCAACGCAGCAACCCCGCTGACGACGGCCGACAAGGCACTGCTGACGATCGACGTGTGGGAACACGCGTACTACATCGACTACCGCAACGCACGTCCGAAGTTCGTCGAAGCGTTCTGGAACATCGTGAACTGGGACTTCGCAGCGAAGAACTTCGCGTAAGGTCCGGCACCTGCGCGCCGCTACGGCGCGCGGTACCCAGCAGAAAAGCCCTCGAAACGAGGGCTTTTTTGTTTTTGCCGCGGCGGAACGTGCCGCGCGTGCCCGGTCAGGCGAGGAGGCCGAGCCCCCAGCCGAGCGCCGCGCTCGCGATCACGACGGCCCACGGCGGCACGCGCCAGAACACCAGCGCGACGAATGCGACGAGTGCCGCGGCCAGGTCGCGCGGCGCCATGATCGTGTCGGTCCAGACCGGGTGATAGAGCGCCGCGAGCAGCAGCCCGACGACGGCCGCGTTCACGCCCGCGAGCACGGCCTGCATCCGCGTGCTGCGGCGCAGGCGCTCCCAGAACGGCGCGGTGCCGGCCACCAGCAGGAACGACGGCGCGAAGATCGACACCAGCGCGATCGTGCCGCCGAGCCAGCCGGTCGGCGCCTGGCGCAGCGACGCGCCGAGGAATGCCGAGAACGTGAACAGCGGCCCCGGCACGGCCTGCGCGACGCCATAACCGGCCAGGAACGCCGCATCGCCGACCCAGCCGGGCGCGACCACGGCCGCCTGCAGCAGCGGCAGCACCACGTGGCCGCCGCCGAACACGAGCGCGCCCGTACGGAAGAACGCATCGACGACGGCAAGCGTATCGGAGCGCAGCGCGCGGGCCGCGAACGGCAGTATGACGAGGAGCGCGGCGAACAGCGCGAGCCACAGCACGCCCGCGCGCGGCGACACGTGCAGCGGCAACGGATCATGGGTGCCGCGCGCCGGCTGCGGCAGCAGCACGAGGCCGGCCAATCCGGCCGCGACGATCACGGCAACCTGCGTCCACGCGGCCGGCGCGAGCAGCGCGACGCTGGCGGCCGCGGCCATCAGCGTGACGCGGCGCGCATCCGGGCACAGCGTGCGTGCCATGCCCCACACGGCCTGCGCGATCACGGCGACCGACACGATGCGCAGCCCGTGCAATGCACCGGCTTCGATCGGCGCGCCCGTCGCGTGCACGCCGAGCGCGAACAGCATCATCAGCAGCGCCGACGGCAGCGTGAAGCCGAGCCACGCGGCGAACATGCCCGCGTAGCCGGCGCGCGCGAGGCCGATCGCCATCCCGACCTGGCTGCTCGCGGGCCCCGGCAGGAACTGGCACAGCCCGACGAGATCCGCGTAGGTGCGCTCGGTAAGCCAGGCGCGCCGTGTGACGAACTCGGTGCGGAAGTAGCCGAGATGCGCGACCGGGCCACCGAACGACGTGAGGCCGAGCCGCAGGAATGCGATGAACACCGGCCACGGATGGCGGGAGGGAGCGGAGGCGGTCGACGTGCTCAAGGCGGGGCGGACGGATGAACGGACGAGCCGCCACGATAGCGCAACGCGGCGACGGCGGGGTGGCCGCGTGACGGCGCTGCCGCGGCTCAGCGCATGCCGTCGGGCAGCCCGCTCGCGCGCCGCAGCGCGTCGACGTCGACGAGCTCGATTTCACCGACGTGCAGCCGCACGACGCCGTCGGCCTGCAGCGCCTTCAGCAACTGGTTGGTGGTCTGCCGCGTCAGCGACAGCATCGCCGCGAGCTTTTCCTGCGACAGCCGCACGCGCGTGCGCCCGGCGCTGATCCCGCCGTAGCCGTCGGCGATCATCAGCAGGCGGGCGGCGAGCCGCTGCGCGGCCGGCATCACGCTCATCGACTCGACGGTCAGGAAGCTCAGGCGCAGCTTCTGCGCCATCAGCAGCGCGAATTGCCGCCAGTATTGCGGCGTCGCGTCGAGAATCGCGAGCAGAGCGGCCTGCGGGACGTGCAGCAGCAGCGCGTCGTCGAGCGCGATCGCATCGTGCGTGCGCGGCTGGCCGTCGAACAGCGCGATTTCGCCGAACCACGTGACGGGCTCGGCGACCGTCAGCAGCGCCTCCTTGCCCTGCGGATCGACCGCACCTATCGTGAGTGAACCGGCCAGTACCGCGTACAGCCCGCACGGCGGGTCGCCGCGCCGGAACAGCGCATGGCCGGCCGGCAGCCGGCGCAGCGCCGCGCGGGCGAGCAGGTCCGCGCGCAACGCGGGCGGCAGCGCGGCGAACCACGAGTTCGCTTCGATCTGCGGCAGGTACGGGGCGAGCGAAGAGGGCATGGGTACGCGATGTCGGGTAGCTGACAGAGGTTCTCGGGCGTGACGCGCATCATAGCGCCCAACAACCTGCCAGGAGACGCGATGAAGACGCTCGAAGACCATCTTTCCCAGTATGCGGCCTACCACCGCGACGCGCGCAACATCGCGACGCATCTGGTCGGGATCCCGATGATCGTATTCGCGGTCGAGGTGCTGCTGTCGCGGCCGGCGCTCGGGATGCTGGCCGGCGTCGCGCTGTCGCCGGCGCTGCTGCTCGCCGCCGCGTTCGCGGTGTTCTACCTGCGGCTCGACCTGCGGTTCGGGATCGTGATGACCGCGCTGTTCGCGCTGGGCCTGTGGGGCGCGCAGGCGCTCGCGTTGCTGCCGACCCCGCAATGGCTCGCGACCGGCATCGGCGCGTTCGTCGTCGGCTGGATCGTCCAGTTCGTCGGGCACTGGTTCGAAGGGCGCAAGCCCGCCTTCGTCGACGATCTGGTCGGCCTGATGGTCGGGCCGCTGTTCGTCGTCGCCGAGGTCGCGTTCTTCGCGGGACTGCGCGGCGAAGTGCGCCGCGAAGTCGAGCGGCGGGCCGGCCCCGTGCACGGCGGCGCGCATTCGCATGTCTGACGCACCGGTCTGCGTATTCGGCGCGGGCGCCGTCGGCTGCTATCTCGGCGGACGGCTCGCGGCGGCCGGCGCGAAGGTGACGCTCGTCGGCCGCGCACGGATCGGCGATGCGATTCGTCGGCACGGGCTGACGCTGACCGACCGGCGCGGCTATCGCGCAACGCTCGCCCCGGCCGATGTCGTGTTCGCGACCGATCCGGCGGCTGCGGCGGCCGCGCGGCTCGTGCTCGTGGCGGTGAAATCGGCCGCGACGCGTGAGGCCGCGGCGCAGCTTGCCGGCGTGCTGCGGCCCGGCACGGTCGTGATCAGCTTCCAGAACGGCCTGCACAATGCCGACGTGCTGCGCGAGGCGCTGCCGCAAGCAACCGTGCTGGCCGGCATGGTGCCGTTCAACGTGATCGAGCGCGAGCCCGGCGCGTTTCACCAGGGCTCGGCCGGCGCACTTGCGGCCGACGCGTCTCCCGCGCTGCAGCCGTTTGCCGACGCATTCGCGCGCGCCGGGCTGCCGCTCGCGCTGCATCGCGACATGCGGGCCGTGCAGTGGGCGAAGCTGCTGCTCAACCTGAACAACGCGGTCAATGCGCTCGCGAACCTGCCGCTGCGCGACGAACTCGCGCAACGTGCGTACCGGCGCTGCGTCGCGCTCGCGCAGCGCGAAGCGCTGCACTGCCTGGCGCGGGCCGCGATCCGGCCCGCGCGGTTGACGCCGTTGCCGGCCGCGTGGATCCCGGCCGTGCTCGACTTGCCCGATTTCGCGTTCCGCGTGCTCGGCGGCCGGATGCTCGCGATCGACCCGCTCGCGCGTTCGTCGATGTCCGACGATCTCGCGGCGCAGCGTGCGACGGAAGTCGAGTGGATCAACGGCGAGGTCGTGTGGCTGGCTGCGCGCTTCGGCACGCAGGCGCCCGTCAATGCGCGACTGTGCGCGCTCGTGCATGACGCGGAACGTGCGGCGGTGCGCCCGGCCTGGCGCGGCGACGCGCTGTGGGCCGAGTTGACCGCGCAGGCGGTGCGCGCGGGCGACGTGCGGGCCGCGTAGGGGCCGCGCAAGCCGACGCGCGGGGCGTGGGGGGCCGCACGGCAGGTGCTGCGGTCAAGATGCGGGGCGGCACGTTGTACATGAGCTGGCGGGTGGCCGGCAACGGCGCGTTGCGCGACGAGCGCGGCCACCTTTACATGCTGCTCGATTCGGCGCGGATGCGGGCGGCGCTTGGCGCGGGCACGCAGGTGATCGACGAGCACGAGGTCGTCAGCGCATCGTCCGGCAAGCGCGTGCACCGGCTGATCGCGCGCAAGGCCGCCGCCGCGTGAGCGCGGCGCGGCGGCGCGCTCATTCGCGGTTGAGTGCCGCTTCCCAGTTGATGTCGACGCACAGCACCTGCATGCCGGTCGCGACCGGCGCGGCGATCGAAGCGGTCACGCACAGGTGCGCCTCGTTGATCGACAGGTAGGGGGACGTCAGGTGCACGTGGCCCGGCGCGCGCATCGCGTCGATGAAGTACGGGCGCCGTTCCCAGCTCGCGCCTTCCGAGTGCAGCAGCGGCCGGAAGCGCTTGGCGCGCTGCGATACGCTGCCGCGCGCGAGCACGTTGTCGCCGATCTGGCGTCCCGATGCGTCGAGCAGGAAACACCGGGCGGTCTCGGGCAGCCCGAGTACGACGGCCGCCGCGTCGGTAAGCGGCTCGCCCGCGCCGAGCTTCCGGCTCGCTTCCTCGAGCGCCGCGACGTACGGCGCGAGCCGTTCCGCCTGCGTGCGCTCGCGTTGCGCGACGCGCAGCCGCAATGCGGCCGACAGCGTATCCATGCAGCCCGCGGCGGCCTGCGGCTGCACCGGTTCGACGCTCGGCCCCGCGAAATACTGGCCCTGCACGAAATCGACGTCGCACTCGAGGGCGATCAGCGCGTCGCGCTCGGTCGCGAGCCCGCCCATCAGCACGAGCTGCCCGGATTCGTGCAGCAGCGACACGAGCCCCGGCAGCACGCGTTCGAGATGCGAGTGCTCGCTTGCCTGCGCGAGGATGCCGCGATCGAGCGTGACGATGTCGGGATGCAGGTGCCACACGCGGTCGATGTTCGAATGCTTCGCGCCGAACCCGACCAGCGCGATCAGGAAGCCGGCCTTGCGCAGCCCGTCGACGATCGCCGCGTAGCGCGGCGTTTCGCCGCCCGCCTGCTCGGGCACTTCGAGCACCACGCGATGCGGCGGCAGCCCGAGCGCCTTCAGGTTCGCGAGCAGGGCGTCGCTGTAGACGGTGTCCATCAGCGCGGCCGGATGCAGGCTCAGGAAGAGCCATTCGTCATGACTGTCGAACGCGTGGAAGTTGCCGAGATGCAGCGATTCGGCGAGCCGGCCGAGCTCGAGCAGGTCGCCGCGCCGCGCCGCCTGCGTGAACACCTCGTGCGACGCCACCTGGCGGCTGTCCTCGTCGTGCGCACGCAGCGACGCGTGATAGCCGATCGCGCGGCGGTGCGACACCGAGAAAACGGGCTGGAACACGCTGAACACGGTGTAGCCGCCGTACAGCACGGTGCGCCGGTTCCCGTCGTCGCCGGCGATGGGGCGGGGCGGCTGAAAGCCGGGGGGATCGATTTCGATCATGCTCATGATGTCGGCCGAAGGAAGACTGCCAGTTTACCTAGAGAATAGGCGAGCAAGAAGCGTGCACGGCATCGTACCCCGTGCGGCGGCGCGTCGCGGCCGGGCCGTCGGTCATCGCCGGCGCATCGAACGGCCCGCGCTGCACCGCAATGGTGCGCGCCGACCCGGTTCGGCGCGCGCCGCGTGTCACGCGCGTTCGGAAGGGTCGGTCTTGCGCGCGGTGCTGCGGATCTCGGGCGCGAGCTGCGCGAAGATCCACGCGGAAGCGGCCGTGATGATCCCGACGCAGATGAAGGTCGCATGGAACGCCGGCAGCGTGTTGCTCGGCGTCACGGTGCGCAGCATGCCCGTGAACGTCGCGAGCAGCGCCCCCGCGACCGTGACGCCGAGACTCATCGACAGCATCTGCACGAGCGAGAACAGGCTGTTGCCGCTGCTCGCGCCGCCCGTGCCGAGATCCTTGAGCGTCAGCGTGTTCATCGCGGTGAACTGCATCGAGTTGAAGCCGCCGAACAGCGCGAGATGCACGACCTTCACCCAGACCGGCACCGTGTCGCGCATCAGCGCGAAGCTCGCCATCATCACGCCGACCATGATCGTGTTCACGAGCAGCACCTTGCGATAGCCGTAGCGCGTGATCAGGCGCGTGATGATCCGCTTCGAGAACATTCCGGCCGCCGCCACCGGCAGCATCATCAGCCCGGCCTCGAACGCCGAGTAGCCGAGGCTCACCTGCAGCAGCAGCGGGATCAGGTACGGCATCGCGCCGCTGCCGATCCGCGCGAACAGGTTGCCGAGCAGCCCGACGC
>Ga0209147_100798_pt1 | contig 15225 bp, 16 predicted proteins | sample AraplaCol_mLB_r2_FD_184278 | JGI IMG/M metagenome (GOLD analysis project Ga0209147, IMG submission 184278) | Arabidopsis root microbial communities from North Carolina, USA - plate scrape CL_Col_mLB_r2 (SPAdes) (version 2) | ecosystem: Host-associated > Plants > Roots > Endosphere | place: USA... | reverse complement strand
TTTCTGCAAAAGAGCGACGGTCAGGGCGTCATACTAAAGGCCCGAAGGCATTTAGTGAAGAAGATCGCCAGCATTTCATTCAAGCTTTTGAAAAAATGTTGTCGAAACTTGCAGGAATTTAGCACTTAGTGAAGAATATTATATGAAATACGGAGCTGTTACTATGGCAAATCGAATTCCTGATGAAGTAATCGACCGTATTCGGCATTCAGTAGATATTGTCGACGTCATAAGCGATTATGTACAACTAAAAAAACAAGGGCGCAATTATTTTGGACTCTGTCCGTTTCATGGGGAAAGCACACCATCTTTTTCAGTATCGCCTGATAAACAAATTTATCATTGCTTTGGATGCGGTGCAGGAGGGAATTCATTTTCATTCATAATGGAATTAGAAGGACTTTCCTTCACGGAAGCAGCTCAGCAGCTTGCTGAAAAAGGAGATATTCCTTTCGAACATGAGATACATCCTCATGAAGAAGATAATCAAAAGCCTAGCAATAAAATGATTGAAGCACACGAGCTTTTAAAGAAATTTTACCATCATTTATTGGTAAATACAAAAGAAGGCCAAGATGCTTATGATTATTTAATAAATCGAGGGTTTTCACGAGAAATTATCGATGAATTTGAGATAGGTTTTGCTTTAGATTCGTGGGAATTTGTAAGTAAGTTCTTAACAAAACGTGGGTTTAATCCGCAAGAGATGGAACATGCAGGTTTAATTATTAAACGCAACCAAGATGAGACGTACTTTGATCGGTTTCGTGATCGAATTATGTTTCCTATTGCTGACTTGCAAGGCAAAACAATTGCATTTTCAGGGCGCCTGCTAAAAGAGATAAAAGGGCAGCCTAAATATTTAAACAGTCCCGAAACTTCTATTTTTAACAAAAGTCGCACACTCTACAACTTTCACCGCGCTAAAAAACATATACGCAAAAATCAGCAGGTTATTTTATTTGAAGGATTTGCAGATGTTATTTCAGCTGTTAAAGCGGGGTGCCCAAACGCAATTGCAACAATGGGAACTGCCTTAACAGAAGAACAAGCCAAGATTATTCGCCGAAATGTAGAGTCCGTTATCATTTGCTATGATGCCGATTCTGCCGGAATTGAAGCAGCGCACAAAGCAACTGCTATCTTAACAAATGTGGGTTGTACCGTTAAGATTGCTGTGATGCCGGATGGTTATGACCCGGATGATTATATTAAAGAATACGGGGCAGAGAAGTTTCAAAATGATGTTATTAATAGCAGCTTGACCTTTATGGCATTTCAAATGAGGTATCTCCGCCGAAAACGAAATCTACAAAATGAATCTGAACGTATGCAATATATTGAAGACGTTTTGAAAGAAATAAGCCTCCTTACGAAAGCTGTAGAGCGAGATCATTATTTACGCCAATTGGCACAAGAGTTCTCTATTTCATTAGATGCGCTTAAAGAACAGCAGTATCAAGTGTATCGAACTGAAAAAAAGAAAAAGGATAATGATTCTCCAAATCGAAATAATATAAATAGACAACCAGTCGTAAAGAGAAGCTTATTACCGGCTTATCAAAATGCAGAACGTTTTTTGATCGCTCATATGTTGAAAGATAAGGATGTAGCATTTAGAATTCAAGACCGACTTCAAGGTCAGTTCAATGTTGAGGAACATCGTGCGCTTGTTCTATATTTGTATGCTTATTACGAGGAAGGACACGAGCCTAATCCGAGCGGATTTATCGAGCGGTTGCCCGAGTCTTCGTTGTCTAGTCTAGCTTCAGAATTGGCGATGATGTCAATCAATGATGAATTGTCGGAGCAAGCTTTGAATGATTATATCCAAACGATATTGATTTACCCACAAAGGGTAGCAATAGAAAAAAAAGAAGCAGAAAAGCAAGAAGCAGAGCGTCAAAAAGATTATTTAAAAGCTGCGACAATAGCAATGGAAATTTTACAGTTAAAAAAAACGTTAAAATAAACGATGTTGCGTATTAGTCCCACTTTTAGAAGGTTTTCCTTAAAATTTTGGAAGGAGGGGATCTGATGGCTGAAAAATCAGCTCAATCAAAACAACTTGATTCAGATTTAACAATTGAACAAGTAAAAGATCAATTGACCGAAATCGGAAAAAAACGTGGTGTACTCACATACGAAGAAATTGCAGAGCGTATGTCGAACTTCGAAATTGAATCCGATCAAATGGATGAATATTATGAATACCTTGGAGAACAAGGTGTTGAAGTAATGAGTGAATCTGAAGCAAATGATGACGATGCCGATCCCGATATTCAAGAACTGTCAAAAGAAGAAGAGTTTGATTTAAATGATTTAAGTGTACCTCCTGGTGTGAAAATTAATGATCCAGTTCGTATGTACTTAAAAGAAATCGGACGCGTTGACTTATTGTCAGCAGAGGAAGAAATCAATTTAGCAAAACGTATTGAAGAAGGCGATGAAGAAGCGAAACGTCGTCTTGCTGAAGCAAACTTGCGTCTTGTTGTAAGTATCGCTAAACGCTATGTTGGGCGCGGTATGCTGTTTCTTGATTTAATTCAAGAAGGAAACATGGGCCTTATTAAAGCGGTAGAAAAATTTGATTATCGCAAAGGTTATAAATTCAGTACGTATGCGACATGGTGGATTCGTCAAGCCATTACTCGTGCAATTGCTGACCAAGCAAGAACGATTCGTATTCCCGTTCATATGGTTGAAACGATTAACAAGCTAATTCGTGTTCAACGTCAGCTTTTACAAGATTTAGGTCGCGAACCATCTCCTGAAGAAATTGCAGAAGATATGGACTTAACACCAGAAAAAGTTCGTGAAATCTTAAAAATTGCCCAAGAGCCGGTTTCTCTTGAAACACCAATTGGTGAGGAAGATGACTCTCATTTAGGTGACTTCATTGAAGACCAAGATGCAACATCACCTTCTGAACATGCTGCGTATGAATTATTAAAAGAGCAGTTAGAAGACGTCCTGGATACGTTAACAGATCGCGAAGAAAATGTTCTTAGACTCCGCTTTGGTCTGGACGATGGACGTACGCGTACGCTTGAAGAAGTAGGAAAAGTATTTGGCGTAACGCGTGAGCGTATTCGTCAAATTGAAGCTAAAGCGCTTCGTAAGCTTCGTCACCCTAGCCGAAGCAAACGTTTAAAAGATTTCTTAGAATAGATAAAAGCGTAAATAGCGCTTATGAGATAGCTTCTTTCCTAGAGGAAAGGGGCTATCTATTTTTATGGAAAAAATTTCATAAAAACGCATTTTGAAGAAGTATATTGATTTTTTTACCAACTTTTCTTCTTTCATATATTTTACTGAATTGTCCTTCGTTTTGCAAATGCTCCTTTATATTCTTTTGTTATAGAACATAAGCTGTTCAACTTCCTTTTAAACATCCGAAAAATGGAATCGCTATCATTTTATTCATGATTTGATTAGCACTCTTCTATTATAACATGAAAAAATTAAAACGTTTTAAAAGTTGAGAAAATTTACAAAAATGAATTATAATTAAATAATGTAAGCGTATACATTTTTTTAGGGGGAATAAAAATGAATTTTGAATTAACCAATGAACAAAAGATGATTCAACGGACGCTCAGAGAGTTTTCAGAGGCGGAAGTAGCACCGAATGCATTAGAGCGCGATCGAAGTAAGCAATTTCCGCTTGAGGTTTTTAAAAAGCTAAGTGAGCTTGGGGTAATGGGTCTTCCTTTTCCTGAAGAGTATGGGGGCGGAGGAGCAGATACGGTTAGTTTTGCTATCGTCGTAGAGGAATTAAGTAAAGCTTGTGGCTCTACAGGAATTACATACTCAGCTCATGTTTCGCTCGGGGGCGCACCTATTTATTTATTCGGAACAAAGGAGCAAAAAGAACAGTACCTACCTGCTTTATGCTCCGGGGAATCTTTTGGAGCGTTTGGTTTAACCGAACCGAACGCAGGAAGTGACGCGGGGGGAACGGAGACCGAAGCAGTGTTGAAGGATGGAACATTTAGGATTAATGGAAGTAAATGCTATATTACGAATGCCAGCTATGCAAAGTTTTTAGCTTTAACAGCTGTTACAAATCGTACAGAAGGTAAAAAAGAAATTTCAGCTATTATCGTGCCTACAGAAGCTCGAGGTTTTACTGTAATAGACAATTACGAGAAAATGGGTCTACATGCTTCAAATACAACTGAACTTGTTTTAGAGGATGTTGAAGTGCCTGAAGATAATTTACTCGGTGTAAGAGGAGAAGGCTTTAAACAATTTCTAATGACGCTTGACGGGGGAAGGATTGGAATTGGAGCAATGGCCGTTGGAATCGCTCAAGCTGCGTATGAAAAAGCACTGTCATATGCGCAGGAAAGAAAGCAATTTGGGAAAGCTATTTCATCGTTTCAAGCGATTCAGTTTAAATTAGCTGATATGGCGATGAAAATTGAGTTAGCAAGAAATATGGTGTATAAGGCAGCGTGGTTAAAAGACCAAGGAAAGTCATTTACGAAAGAAGCTGCTATGTGTAAACTGTATGCTTCTGAAATTTGTATGGAAGTAGCTAGTCAAGCTGTTCAGATTCATGGAGGATACGGCTACATGAAGGAGTATCACGTGGAGCGGTATTTACGAGATGCCAAGCTTTTAGAAATTGGAGAAGGAACTTCAGAAATTCAGCGCTCGGTTATTGCAAGGCAAATTGGCTGTTAAGATAAGCAATAAGAAATTAGTTAATTATGTAAATAAAACCCTTTCACTTATGAGCATTTTCAAGTAAAATAAAAGTGCTTATACTATTTTGTTATTTCTAGGGATGGGAATACATAAAGGGGGTATAGTGAGTGAAGCGAAATCCGCTAATACCATTTTTATTAATTGCGGTAATTGGGATTGCTTTAATGTTAACGCTTTCGTTCAACGGATTGAATAATGCAAAAGAAATTGCGGCTGAAAAAGAAGGCGGTGGCGCGGAACAGCAGGCTTCAGCTAAACCAGAAGAAATTTATCAAAAAACTTGTATTGGTTGTCACGGTGATCAGTATCAAGGTGTAGTAGGTCCTTCGTTAAAAGGAATTGGGAAAAAAGTTTCTCAAGACGAAATTGCAGATATTGTTGTAAACGGTAAAGGGAACATGCCGGCCGGGCTGGTTCCTCCGGAAAAAGCGAAGGAAATGGCTAAATGGGTATCAGAAATTAAATAGAGTTCAGAAACATGATTTTCTGGAAAGCCGCTCATTTAAAAAGCAGGCTTTTTTTTTATGACTTTTTTATACGCATTGAGTTAAAAGGAAAACATGAAGAGAAATAGGAATCATGCAGCTATCTATGTTAAAATAATGAACAGTAATCACATAGAGAATAGGTGACAAAATGAATGAATTAAACTTATCAACAAGACTTGAAGAAGTAGTAAAGTCGATTCCTTTGGGAGCAAAGATAGCAGACATTGGCTCGGATCATGCGTACTTGCCGTGTTTTGCCTATTTAAATGGATATATTAGCAGTGCCATAGCAGGAGAAATTACAGAAGGTCCTCTTCAATCGGCTATTCAGCAGGTAAAAAAAACAAACTTAACGGACGTTATTGATGTTCGAAAAGGAAACGGCCTAGAAGTAATATCACCGAATGAAGTGGACTGTATTACAATCTGCGGAATGGGCGGAACGCTTATTACGATGATTTTAGAAGAAGGAAAAGAAAAGTTAGAAGGAGTAAAAAGACTTGTGCTTCAGCCGAATATTGGCTCACATCATATTCGCAGCTGGCTGATTCAACACAACTGGGAAATCATTGATGAAAAAATCATCGAAGAAGACGGTCGAATGTATGAAGTCATCGTGGCTGAACCTGGAAATGCCTTAGCTCCTTATAACGGGGAAGTGGAAGCCGGTGTATTAATGGGCCCTATTTTAAAAGAAAAACGTTCTTCTGCTTTTATGACAAAGTGGACGCATGAGTTAAATCATCTTAAACAAATTGTCAGCCAAATGGAGCAGGCTCAGTCAGAGGAAAGCAAAGCAAAACTTCAAAAACTTACCCAAGACATCTCATTAATTGAGGAGGCGTTAAAATGAGTAAAATCCCTAACGGATTTCAAGTAATTGAAGCATTTGAATCATTTTCTCCCAAGCATTTAGCAGTTGAAGGAGATAAAATTGGTTTACAGATTGGAACCTTAAACAAGCCTGTAAAAAAAGTAATGGTAACGTTAGATGTTCTCGAAACAGTCGTAGACGAAGCGATTGAAAAACAAGTGGATTTAATTATTGCTCATCATCCTCCTATTTTTAGACCTCTAAAACAAGTGGTTACAGATCGTCCTGAAGGGCGTATTCTAGAGAAATGCATCAAGCATGATATTGCCGTATATGCTGCTCATACAAATTTAGATATAGCTAAAGGCGGAGTAAATGACTTGTTAGCTGAAGCGTTGGGGCTAGAAGAGACAAAAGTCCTGGTTCCGACAACGTCTATTCAATTGAAAAAGCTAGCTGTATTTGTTCCTTCAAATGACGCTGAAGCAGTGCGCACAGCTATTTGTGATGCGGGAGCTGGACATGTTGGCCTTTACAGCGACTGTACGTTTTCAACAGAAGGCGAAGGCACATTTAAACCTTCTTCAGAAGCCAACCCATACATTGGCTCAAAAGGAGAGCTAGAACGTGTCAATGAAATAAAAGTTGAGACTATTTTTGAAGCGGATCAACAAAACAAAATTATTCGTGCCATGCTCAGTGCTCATCCTTACGAAGAAGTAGCCTATGATATTTATCCAGTGGAACAAACGGGCGAGACGCTTGGACTTGGCCGAATTGGTAAGTTAAAAGAAGAGATGACGTTAAAACAGTTTGTCGCTCACGTTAAGCAAGCATTGGACGTAGATGGTGTCAGAGTCGTAGGATCTATGGATGCAACAGTGAAAAAAGTAGCTGTTCTTGGCGGAGATGGAAACAAATATATTACAAACGCAAAATTTAGCGGGGCAGATGCCTATGTAACAGGCGATTTGTATTTCCACGTTGCGCATGATGCAATGGCAATGGGCTTAAATGTTGTAGATCCTGGTCATCATGTTGAAAAAGTTATGAGACAAGGTGTAACGCGTGTATTAAACAGTCTTTTTGATGTGAAAAACTTTGAGTGTGAAGTATTTGATTCAAAAGTAGACACAAACCCGTTTACGTTTATGTAACAAAGAAGGTGTTGACGAATGTCAACACCTTCTTTTGCGTCTATTAAGACGATTTTTTTGTTCGAACTTTTGGTAAAATCTTTGAAAGAGGCACGCTTTTTTCACGTGTCCAAGTTGTTTCATCTTCTGGATCGAACTGATCTAGAAAATTGATGACCTCTTTTGTAATTGGAGTAGGGGTAGAGGCGCCTGCCGTAACGGCTACGGTTTTCGCGTTCATCAACCATTCGATCTGAAGCTCTGAGATGTCACCGATACGATATGCCTCAGTGCCGGCAATCTCCATTGATACTTGAGCTAAACGGTTTGAATTGTTACTTTTAGGATCTCCTACTACGATTGTAACATCTGCTTCACCTGCTTGCTCGGCTACAGCTTCTTGGCGAACTTGTGTAGCTAAACAAATTTCCTTGTGAACTTCAGCATGCGGATATTTTTCTTTTACCTTTTCCATTACTTCTGCAACGTCCCACTGACTCATTGTTGTCTGGTTTGTTACAATGATTTTCTCGCGTTGAATATTTAAATGGGCTACGTCTTCTGCTTTTTCAATTAAATGAACGATATCTGGTGCGATGCCAAGTGCACCTTCTGGCTCAGGGTGATTTCTTTTTCCGATATAAATAACGTCATAACCTTCTTTTTCTTTTTGGCGAATAAGGTCATGAGTTTTTGTAACATCCGGACATGTAGCATCGATTGTTGTTAAACCTTTTTCTTTTGCTCGTTCTTTTACTTCGGGAGATACTCCGTGCGCCGTAAAAATAACGGTTCCTTCATTTATTTGGTCTAAGATTTCTAGGCGATTAGCACCGTCCAGTGTGATAATGCCGTCTTCTTCAAACGCATCTGTAACGTGTTTATTATGAACAATCATTCCTAAGATATAGATTGGTCGAGGCAATGATTTATCTAAAGCGGCGTTTCGTGCAATGACCATTGCGTCTACTACACCATAACAATAGCCGCGCGGTGCGATTTTAATAACTTTCATTTCAATTTCCTCCTCATCATAATCCTGACGAGCAATTCAACTCGCTTCTATTATATAAAAGAGGAAGGAAGAATACAAAGATATTCTTTTTTTACTCACTGTATTTCATTAAGGAGTCAGCTGATTTATCAAATATAAAGTTTTGGTTTAGACACTCGATCTCTAGAGGAAAGTTCAATTTCTTCTTCGAAGAAATCCAGCTCATCATCAGAGGAATCCGTGCTTTCTGTGCCTGCTGACAAAACCTTACTGTCTTTACTTTCATCAGTTTCAGAAACCTCTGTTCCTTCTGCTTCGAGTACTTCATCTGTATCATCACTTGAGCGCAGGGCCTGATAGATTTTCCATAGAGAAGGAGCATTTTTGACAAGAGGTCCGTATTGTTGAATCATAGGTCCCATCGTTTCCGCAGCTTTTAACACTCGCTGAACATTTCCCATCATGGAGCTTAAGTTAGCAGGGTTCGTTAAACCTTGCAAACCTCCAAGCAGGGAAGAAGAGTTAGTCGCTCCTGCAGCACCTTGGGCTCCTGAAAGGCCTGAAAACAAAGAACCTCGAGGAGCAGCAGCTGCTGCTTGTTGAAAGGGGATGTTTCTATTGCCGCCTCTTCGGAATAGGCGAGTTAAGAAGTTACCTCCTCCACGGTTCAGGCCTTGCTGATTCGGGTAAAATGATTGTTGAGCATTTGTTTGCTGGGCAAAGTTACGAAACTGCTGTAATGGATTAAATTGGCCAAAGTTACCAGGTTGTTGCCCAAAACCGTTTTGCGGTGGCATTCCTGGCATCATTCTTCTTTGCATACCGGGTGGAAATGGTGGTCTTCGCTGTAGCAAAGGACGCACCTCCTTTAGTAAAGTAGATTTTCTTTTACTATCGTATGCAACTCGCGATAAAATGTTTTTGAAACAGGTAATAAGTTTTAGTAATATGAATGAGAAGTAGTCACAGAAGGAAAAATCGATTATAATCATATATTGTGCCTTAAAAGATGAACGTGAATGTAAAAAAGGAGACTATTATGGAAAAAACAAACTTTGAACGTTTTGAGTTTCAACCATTTTTAATAGAAGCAATTAAACAATTAGGTTTTTATCAGCCTACAGAGATTCAGGAGCGCTTAATTCCTTCCGTTTTAAAAGGGGAAAGTGTAATTGGTCAGTCACAAACAGGGACGGGCAAAACACACGCTTATTTATTGCCTTTACTTGAAAAGGTAGATCCTAAAAAAGAAGAAGTGCAAGTTGTGATTACCGCTCCAACTCGTGAGCTTGCTTCACAAATTTATCAAGAAGTATTAAAGCTAACAAAGCACAGTGCTGAAGGAGAAGAAATTTCAGCAAAATGTTTTATCGGCGGTACAGATAAGCAGCGTACAATCGACAAATTAAAGAAGCAGCCTCAAGTTGTTGTAGGAACACCGGCTCGTTTATTTGATTTAGTAAATGAAAAAGCGTTAGTTGTATATACAACAAAGGCGTTAGTAGTAGACGAAGCTGATTTAATGCTTGATATGGGATTTTTAGAAGATGTGGACCGTTTGGCAAGCAATATGCCTGAAAAATTACAGATGCTTGTTTTTTCAGCAACTATTCCTGAAAAATTAAAGCCATTCTTAAAAAAATACATGGAAAATCCAAAATTTACGCATGTTTCGCCAAAGCAAGCGGCAGCGGCTAAATTAGAGCATGTATTAGTTCCACTACGTCATCGTAACAAGTTTAAGCTGCTGCATGATATGCTTATTTCGTATAATCCTTATTTAGCGATCGTCTTTACAAATACAAAGAAAATGGCGGACGAAGTAGCAGATGACCTGCTATCTAAAGGATTAAAAGTAGGAAGAATTCACGGAGACTTATCTCCTCGTGACCGTAAGAAAATGATGAAGCAAATTAATAATTTAGAATTTCAATACGTAGTAGCGACAGATTTAGCAGCTCGCGGCATTGATATTGAAGGAATTTCACACGTCATTAACTTTGAGCTTCCTTCAGATCTAGATTTCTATATTCACCGCGTAGGACGTACAGCTCGTGCCGGTCATTCTGGAATTGCTGCTACAATCTTCGACGTGGAAGATGAAGATGCAGTAAATAAGCTAGAGAAAATGGGGATTGAGTTTGTAAACAAAGATCTTCAAAAGCAAGAATGGGTTTCCATTGATGACCGTAACCGTCGTAAAAAGCGTGTGAAGAAAGCGGATGAAGTTGGAGAAGAGGCACATCGCTTTATTCAAAAGCCGAAGAAAGTAAAGCCTGGCTACAAGAAAAAACGTGCTCGTGAAATTACAAAGTACGTTCAAAAGAAAAAGCGTAGTGAAAGACGCAACAATCGTTAATCGCAATAGGTTAGAGGTGTAAAAAAGAATGTTGAAAATTGGTTCTCACGTATCGATGAGCGGCAAAAAGATGCTTTTAGGAGCAAGTGAAGAGGCAGCTTCTTACGGAGCAAATACGTTTATGATCTATACAGGCGCTCCACAAAATACTCGTCGCAAAAAGATTGAAGAGCTTAATATTGAAGCTGGTCTTTTGCATATGAAAGAGCATGGAATGAAAGATATTGTTGTACATGCTCCCTATATCATTAATTTAGGAAATACAACAAAGCCCGAAACATTTGAGCTTGGAGTAGATTTTTTAACGTCTGAAATTCAGCGTACCCATGCTCTTGGCGCAAAGCAAATTGTTCTTCATCCAGGGGCTCATGTGGGCGCTGGAGCAGATGCTGGTATTCAGCAAATTATCAAAGGTCTAAACGAAGTGTTGACAGCTGATCAAGAAGTTCAAATTGCGCTTGAGACAATGGCTGGAAAAGGAACAGAGTGTGGAAGAAGCTTTGAAGAAATTGCCCAAATTATTGATGGCGTGACTCACAATGAAAAGCTCTCTGTTTGTTTTGACACATGTCACGTACATGATGCTGGTTATGATATCGTTCAAGACTTTGACGGTGTATTAAATGAATTTGACAAAACCGTAGGAATACAGCGAATTAAAGTGCTTCACATCAATGATAGTAAAAATGTATGCGGTGCTCGAAAAGACCGCCATGAAAATATTGGATTTGGTGAAATCGGATTTGGTGCACTGAATTATATTGTTCATCACCCAGCGTTTACAGAAGTTCCTAAAATTCTAGAAACTCCTTATGTAGGAGAAGATAAGAAAAATAAAAAAGCGCCATATCAGTTGGAAATTGATATGATTCGTGCACAAAGCTTTGATTCAGAGCTAAAACAAAAGCTTATGTAATTTCATATGTGGTTGAAAGAGGTCATGTCTATAGACATGACCTCTTCTTTTACATCAACTGCTGAAATAATTCATTCACTCGTCTGGCAGTTTCACGATCCGTTACTTGAGCAATTTGTTTGATTAAATTTCGTCGCTCTTCAAGGTTATAAATATTTACGGGCTGCTGTCTAATGACGGACACAAGGGTATGTGCCTGCTGATCTGTAATGGGGATGTTGTATTGTTTGCTATACTTTAAAAGCTCTTTCGGGGTAATGTTGTTTACTTTTTTATTGACAATCTGCTGTACAATTTTCATATGATTACCTCCTCGTCATATACAGTTTATGAATAAAAAAGTAAGATGTGACTATATTGTGTAATAAAACAACATTTTGAGTCGGATGAACTTACGGAGGCAAGAAAGCGACGGGGTGAAACGGCTTAGTTTACAAATAAAAGACAATCCTGTATACTACATTAATGACTAAATCGTAATGATTCTGAGAAAGTAAATGGGTAACGGAGTATACGATAGAAACCGTGCCCTCTTTTGTATGGAGAAATATAAAAAAAGAATGGTGAGGCGCATATGAATACACCTGATATCATTGAAATTGATCATTTATCATTTCAATATGATGGAGTGAATGTATTAGAAGATATAAGTTTTTCAATTCCAAAAGGAGCTTTTTTGGGTCTCGTTGGTCCAAATGGTTCTGGGAAATCAACGCTAATCAAATGTTTGCTTGGTTTACAAAAACCATCTCAAGGTTCAATTCGTTTATTTGGAAAAGATCAGAGAAGGTTTAAAGAACGAAGTAAAATTGGATATGTATCGCAAAAAGCGAATAGTTTTAACAGCGGCTTTCCCGCTACCGTTTTTGAAGTGGTTTCCACGGGTCTTACTTCAAAATTAGGTTTGTTTCGCTTTATGAATGCTTCTCATAAACAAAAAGTAAAAGAAGCGGTAGAAGCAGTGGGGATGAGTGAATTTTTAAATCGAAACATAGGAGAACTATCCGGTGGTCAGCAGCAGCGAATTTTTATTGCACGCGCGCTTGTAAGTGAACCCGAGCTGTTAATTTTAGATGAGCCAACAGTTGGAGTGGATGCACAAAATGTGTACACTTTTTATGAGCTTCTTGAAAAGTTAAATAAAGAAAAAGGAATTACGCTTGTGCTTGTTACTCACGATATTGGAACTGTCTCGGAAAAAGTAACCCACGTTGCTTGTTTAAATAAATTTCTACACTTTCATGGGAATGCCAAAGAATTCGAACAGCTTTGTGAACATGACGTATCTATGTTTTATGGTCATAATGTTCATGTGTTAACCCATGATCATCATCATGGAGGGCAGCACGTATGATAAGCAGTTTATTTCAATTTGAGTTTTTACGAAATGCATTTTTAACCGGTATGATTATTGGCGTCTTAGCTCCTTTATTGGGCACGTTCATCGTAGTAAGACGTCTTTCTTTAATTGCAGACGCGTTAAGTCACGTGACGCTAGCGGGAATTTCTGCGAGCTTGCTTCTTAGTCAGAAAATAGGGTTTATGCAAGGAGTGAACCCCGTCTATTTAGGAATGGTGTCTTCCGTTGCAGGCGCTCTTTTTATCGAGAAGCTTCGAGGGGTCTACAAGCACTATCAAGAGCTGGCCATTCCGATTATTTTATCGGGCGGAATTGGTATTAGTGCCATTTGTATCTCGCTAGCGGACGGTTTTAATAATGATTTAATGAATTATTTGTTTGGAAGCGTGAGTGCAGTTAGTCGTTCGGATCTTTGGACAGTTGTTGTCATAGCCGTATTTGTAATAGCTATTGTCTTTTTCTTATATAAAGAATTGTTTATTTTATCTTTTGACGAGGAGCATGCTTCTGCTTCTGGAATTAAATCGAAGTGGATGCACTTTTTATTTATTGTGATGGTGGCACTTGTCATTGCTGTATCGATGCGTATCGTCGGTATCTTATTAGTGTCATCGCTTATGACTCTTCCTGTAGCAGCAAGCATTCGCTTAGCTAGAGGCTTTAAACAAACGATTCTGCTTTCGGTAATTTTTGGTGAAATATCTGTTTTAGGCGGATTATTTTCAGCGTACTACTTGGATTTAGCACCAGGCGGTACAATTGTTGTCATTGCTGTTGTTATTTTAATCATATCTATTATGATTAATAAAGGACGGAAGGGGAAACAAAAATGAATTTAACTGAAGCCATTCATTTATTAAAAGATCAAGGATATAAACATACAGGAAAACGTGAAGAAATGCTTGCCCTGTTTTCAAAATCAAATAAGTACTTAACGGCAAAAGATGTATTAGAATATATGAAGCCTGATTATCCTGGCCTAAGTTTTGATACAATCTACCGTAATTTATCATTATTTGTGGAGTTAGGCGTACTTGAAATGACGGAGCTTTCGAGCGAAAAGCACTTTCGATTTAAATGTGCAACCGCTCATCATCATCACCACTTTATTTGTTTAGATTGTGGAAAAACAAAAGAAATTGAAGCTTGTCCGATGGAGTATGTAGACGAGGATTTGCGAGGGTACAATATTACAGGCCATAAATTTGAAATTTACGGTCAATGTATAGAATGTAATCAATAAAAAAGAGAGGGCGTTATGCACCTCTCTTTTTTATTTTTGCTGTTCTTTTAACCAGCTGGCTACCCACTGATCTGCTTCTAGCCAGTTATATACGCGAACCACTCCTTTTGGAACAGGTAAGCGATTATAAGGAGTATCAAATAAGATAACGGGGATATTGCATTCTTCACTGATTTCACAAGCATTATCATGTTTGTCTTCAAAAAAGATATCAACATCATATCGTTTTGCTGTCTCAACTTTAAAATGAGAGCCGACTAACTCAATGTGATGAAACGATAGTTCATTTTTTTGAAACCATTCTTCCGTGACGTCCAATAGCTTATCGTGCCTTGCACTAATAAAGAATAATTCGTGCTTTTGATGCCACTTTTGCAAAATCGCTTTTGCATCGTCTGCAAGTGGAGAGGTTTCGTAAATAGAGCGTTCATTTGCTTTAAACCATTTCCCGAGTTCTGCAGGTGATACATTTACAAAAGGGCTAAAATCATATTCTGTAATGTCTTCGAGTGTTAAATTTAAGTTAAAGGCTTTATTTAAATGAGGAACAAAAGTTTCAGGAGAGGTAACAGTTCCATCAATGTCAATTCCAAACTTTTTCGTCAACTACGTGCACTCCTTTAATACGTTTATTCTACTTAGATGCTTAATTATTCTTGTCTAGTGTAACATAAAGCCTAAAGAGAAACAGTAATCCTTTTTATACTCCTTAAGAAAAAGATAAGGATGATTATACGGTGTGGGAATCGTGTAGGTATCTATTTTTGTAAGAAAATGAGCAGCTGTATAAGATTAACACTTATAATTTTTTCTCGCATTCAGATACTATAAATGCTCCTTATTTACGAAAGCGAGGGATTAAGCATGGAGAATGAAGAACAAAGGCGTAGAAAAGATGTATATGAAGCTGATTTCATGGAAGAAACTGCAGCTGAAGTGGGCGTTCCTTACCGAGTAGGAGAGCCTCATGCAGAGCGTGAAGTTATAGATATTGATCGCAATCGCAATCATGAAGTCGCTGGACGAGGAGAAGGAACGGGATACGGTCGTTTCGCACTCGTGCTTTCGATTCTTTCACTATTCTTTTTACCAATTATTCTTGGTGCCGCTGGGATTATTCTAGGGTTTATCGCACGCAGAAAAGGAGCACTTACGCTAGGAGCATGGGCAATAGGAATCGGAATTGTATCGATTATTGT
>Ga0209147_100783_pt1 | contig 15459 bp, 27 predicted proteins | sample AraplaCol_mLB_r2_FD_184278 | JGI IMG/M metagenome (GOLD analysis project Ga0209147, IMG submission 184278) | Arabidopsis root microbial communities from North Carolina, USA - plate scrape CL_Col_mLB_r2 (SPAdes) (version 2) | ecosystem: Host-associated > Plants > Roots > Endosphere | place: USA... | reverse complement strand
TGCACCTGCCCACGCCGCGCGGCGTGACGCGCGTCGACGTGCTGTCGGCGCAGCAGATGCTCGACGCGACGACCCGTGCAGCGCAGAGTGCTAGCATTTTCGTAGCTACGGCTGCCGTCGCCGACTGGCGCCCCGCCACGCAGAGCGAGCAGAAGATCAAGAAGGACGGCAGCGGCAGGACGCCGGTGCTTCACTTCACCGAGAACCCGGACATCCTCCTTTCCGTCGCGAAGAGCGAGCGGGCCCAGTCGAAGAAGCTCTTCTGCGTGGGCTTCGCCGCCGAGAGCGAGAACCTCGCCGAACATGCCAAGGCCAAGCGCGAGCGCAAGGGCATCCCGCTGCTGGTGGGCAACATCGGTCCGCTGACCTTCGGGCAGGACGACAACGCGCTGCTGCTGGTCGATGCCAATGGCGTGCGCGAGCTGCCGCGCGCCCCCAAGCTCACGCTGGCGCGCGAGCTCATGACCGAGATCGCAGCCCGTCTTCCCGACTGGAGGGTCTGATGAATCCCCAATGGAACACGCCGCCGAACGGCGATTTCGCCCGCTATGTCGAGCGGCTGTCCGCGCAGGCGGCGTTGCCGAGGCGAGCCGCTTCGCCCGGTGAGCATGGCCTCGACGTCGGCATGACGACGACTGCCGGCCCCAATGCACAGGGTCCGGTCTCGGCCGCGATGCAGCGCGCCGAACTCCCCAACGGCGAGGTGCCGAAGAAGGAGCCCGGCTCCTTCGACCCGGCGCTGCTCAAGGTGCTGGGCATCTTCGGCGCGGTGGCATTCCTGGTGCTTTGGGCGGCGGGCGTGCCGTTCGGCGTTCTGATCGTCCTGGCGGCGGCTGCCGCCTGGTTCGGCAGGAAGTTGAAGGGCCTCAAGCTCACCCCCGGTGTCGCCAAGTGGCAGCAGGTGCTGGAAGAGGCGGCCCGCAAGCAAAGAGAACAGCAACAGAAGCAAGGCAACAACTAAGTGAAAGTCGACGTCCGCATCCTCGATCCACGCATGGTGGATCAACTGCCCGCATATGCCACCCCCGGAAGCGCCGGCCTCGACCTGCGAGCCTGCCTCGATGCCCCCATCACGCTGGAGCCCAACGGCTGGCAGCTGGTGGGCACCGGCATCGCGATCCATCTCGCCGATCCGGCCTATGCGGCGCTGATCCTTCCTCGCTCGGGGCTGGGCCACAAGCACGGCATCGTGCTGGGCAACCTCGTCGGCCTGATCGACAGCGACTACCAGGGCGAGCTGAAGATCAGCGCCTGGAATCGCAGCGACACGCCCTTCGTGCTGAATCCGATGGAACGGCTCGCGCAGCTCGTGATCGTGCCGGTGGTGCAGGCGCAGTTTCGTGTGGTCACAGAATTTGCACCCACGCTACGCGGCGAGGGTGGCTACGGCTCCACAGGCAAACATTGAGCGAATCCTGAAGACCGGCCGGTTTCCGGGCGGTAAAGAACGGAACCGGCTGGGGCCGCTCGCCTCGAAGGTTTCAGTGTGTGAACGGCGTCATCGCGGCCGATGCTGCGGCGTTAGTCAGGCACACGCAGGGTGCATGCATACATCATCCTTGCACCGTTCTTTCCGAGGAGCCTCCAACATGAAGATCTCAATGCGCTTTGTTTCCGTCACCGCTTCCGTGCTGGCCCTGGCCACGCTCACGGCGTGCGTGGCACCGGCGCCGGTCTACACGACCTCGCGCTATCCCTACCAGGCGCCTCCGCAGGCCATTCCCTACCAGGAAGCCTCCTATGTCGAATACGGCCACGTGGCCAACATCGAGGTGCTGCGCAGCGAAACTGCCGGCACCGGCACCACGGGCGGCGGTGCCGTCGCGGGTGGCGTGATCGGCGGCGTGGTGGGCAACCAGTTCGGCCGAGGCAATGGCCGGGCCGCGGCGACCGCGCTGGGCATCGTGGGCGGCGCCCTGCTGGGCAACACCATCGAGGCCCAGCAGAACGGCCCGCGCGTCTACGAGATGTACCGCGTGTCGGTGCAGACCGACCGCGGCGGCTATCGTGCCTTCGACGTGCAGAGCCCCGGCGACCTGCGCATCGGCGACCGCGTGCGCATCGACAACGGCCAGATCTCGCGCATGTGAGTTGTTCCCACATTGGGCATGAAAAAAGCCGGGTAATGCCCGGCTTTTTTCATGGGGCGGGCGCGGCAGTCAGTGCAGCGTCTGGTTGCCCGGCGCCATCGGCGCAATCTTGAAGAAGCCCGTGCCTGCCGTGCCGCGGCCGACTTCCTCTTCGGTGGCCTCGCGCACCGAACGCACGGTGATGTCGAGACGGATCGCGATGCCCGCCAGCGGATGGTTGCCGTCGAGCACCAGGTGGTCGGGGTAGATCTCGGCCACGGTGTAGATCGCATCCTTGGGAATGTCGCCGCTCACGCCCTTGGGCAGGGCGGAGCCGTCGAAGGTCATGCCTTCTTCGGTGCCTTCGGGGAAGAGCGAGCGGGGCTCCAGGAAGAGCAACTGGTCGTTGAAGTCGCCGAAGCCTTGCTCCGGTTCGATCTGCAGCTGTACCCGGGCGCCGGGCTCATGGCCCTGCAGGGCCGCTTCGATCACGTCGAAGAGGTCGTCGCCGCCGACCAGGAATTCCACGGGCTCCTCGAGCACGTCCAGCACGTCGCCGAGCGTGTCCTTCATCGTCCAGGTCAGGCCGACCACGCATTGTTCAGAGATTTCCATTGCAGAATTCTCCCATGGATAAAACGTAAGCCATAAAAAGTCTTATAAATCAACAGCTTGCGCCGTCTTTTTGGGCGTTAGCGAAAAAAGCGCGAACTGTGTAACTGCAGGTACACACTAGGGGGATAGCGGCGCGCAGCGCAGTACAGCGTTTTGCAGCGTTTTTTGTGTGGTCCCGCAGTCTACCCCTTGCCCCTTTACACAAGCGCAGCTAGGGCCCTAGCAAATAGCTAGCAAGTACCTCAAAAAGTGGGGCAAAACCGCAGCTAGCGGGGACGCTTAGGGGAGGGTTTGGGAGCTTGATGCTTAAAAAGTAAGCAGTGCATCGGTGCCGTCAAAGACCCACACTCAAATCCTTCAAGGCAAAAACAGGTCGTCCATTTCGCATTGTGAAACTACATTCAAGTTACTGCATGTGCAGTGCTACTCAAGGAAACCTGTTTATGTCCAACTTCTTTTCCCAACTGTCCAACTACAACGCTACGCCATATGCGCGTGCAAAGGTCGCTAAGGAAGCCGATCCCATCAAGCAAGCCCAGGTCAAGTTTGCTCGCGCAGCAGACGAGCAAATCAAGCTCATCAAAAGCGCAGCAGACAAAGGGCTGTGGTTCAAGCGGGAAGGGGATGCAGTAATTGTTTCCCTGAAAAACGGTGTCGCTGTCATCAACAAGGACAATCCGTCCTTCAAGCTGCCCGACGCTGCTAGCGCCGTCAAGTTCATCGAGGCCGCAAAAGAAGCAAGCGGCAAAGGGGAGTTCGATGAACTGTTTAAGGCTACTGCACGTCCCGCACGCAAGCCAAAGGACGAGCCGACCGCAGCACTCAATTCTGTCGCTGAAGCCCCTAAGAGTACCAACAAGCGCAAGTAGACTTGCACACACTGCTTAGAAGCCCCGCAAGGGGCTTTTTTTGCGACTCCTCGTATACGATGAGCGCACCCAGATGAGGAGTGCACATGAACGATAACAAGGAGCCTCTAAAGGTTACTGCTGAAGATTCCCGAAAACTCGTAGTCGAAACTGACGGGAAAGAGAAGACGTTCTACCTAAATCCCATTCGTACAATGTGGCTTGATGTTGAGTGGGCAACATTGTTCGTTGGTTCATCATCAGCCCACATGAGCATGGACTACGAAACGCGCGAGGTGCAATCAACTGATGACGATCGACTCGAAGCGCCAAAGCCGCGAATAAGTGGCACGGCCAGTCTGGGGCGCTCCAGCATTGCCGTGATTGGAAACAAGGAGACAAGGTCTAAGCTTCTCCATGTCGGCATTCATCAATACGATTATGAGCAAGATGCTGCCTTAAAAAAGGAAAGCAAACTTCCTCCGGCAAAGACAGCACACCTCTTCTATGTGGAGCATGACTGGGAGATCGGCAACAAAGCAGGATGGGAGTTAGGCCTCTATGTCGAGCAGTCATTGATGACCCAACTCGTGGATGCGATAGCAACGAAGCGCATCAAGTCACTGAAGTTAGGCATTCGCTTTAACAACATCTATTCGGACGACGACTGGGCGCCTCCATCGATGAGCGCAGATTGGTTCACTCGCCCAGACGAACGTGGGAGCACTCTGGTCGGCGCCCCGGTAGGTTATCTGGACAGCTGTCAGATTGAGTTGGAGCAGGTAGACCTGCGGAAGAAAGAGGATGCCGAGGTAGATGACCCGAGCGACCTAGAGCCGCAGCCGGAGCCTGTGAATCCAAATGTGATTGCACTTGGCAAGCTTCGGGAAAGTGTGGATGCCATACGCTCGACGATCAAGTGGACTGGCGGATTAATTTTTGTTGCACTTCTGTTGATGCTTATTAGGTGAATAGAGCGCCTTCACGGCGCTTTCCTTTTGGCATAAACTCCTGTACACCAAAACAAAGGAACCCAAGCAATGGCACAAAGCATTCACGAACAGATTGCGGAACTAGAAGCAAAGATCGTGGAACTTAAGGAGCAGGAAGCTGCGCAGCTTGTAGAGAAAGCCAAGTCTTTCGCAGATGCTTTCCTGAAGAAACTCGAAAAAGAAGGGATCAGCGCACGAGACGGTCTGAAGGCCTACTGTGACCTGGCTAAGCTGCCCACACCTTCTTCGCTTGACTCGGGGAGCAAGAAGAGGGCACCTCGTGGCTCCGCTGCTCCGAAGCCTGTGCGTCCCGTCGAAACGGGTGTGACGTACAAGGATCCGGCCACAGGTGAAACCTGGAAGGCGGGCGCCAAGGGGCGCATTGTTGGATGGCTTCAGGCACACATCAACGCAGGCCGATCTGCCAGCGACTATGCAGCCGCAGGCGGCGATCGCGTAAACAACGGATAACAATCCCCCAAAGCCCAGCAATCGGCCGGGCTATTCATAGGTATCTATGGCAAAAAGAAAAGTCGAGACAAGCGGAAGAAACATCACACACGCTGTTACTGTCGAAGCAGGCTTCGTTAAGCTCCTGATAAGGATAGAAGGAGAAGAGTGGGAATATCACTTCACTGCAGATTTCCATCATCCCGATCTTGAGGGAATACGGGATGACATCGACAAAGCGCTTAATGCTGCTCATGAAGACTTTTCAAAGGTCACGATCACAAAGCCGCGCACTGGCCCATACATATACTTTGAAGTTCAGGATAGCAGGGCCCAGCACTATTTTGGAACGCACGTTAGGTAGTGAGCCTATTTCAGCTGCAATATAAGTTGCAGATGATAAATAAATGTGTAGGCGCAATGCCTATGCAGCTGACCCGAAAGGTGACGTTGGCGTATTTACTGATAAAATAAATTCGTACCATTTGGAAGGCCCTAAGTCGTAATCGCGATTTAGGGCTTTTCTTTTGCTGCGATGATAAATAACTCTATGCAACGATGGTACGTTGCACATCAGTAAATACGCCCAACACAGCGTCGAATGTGTAGTGCAATGGTTCGGAGAGGAGCCCACTTGCAAGGTCCCCAAAAGATAGGGGCAAGTTCCCAGAAAGTGATACCTATACGGTGCGTCGCCTGACAAGCAGGTTCAAAGACTAAGCAATCACAAGTAAGACGAGCGAGGAAACCACCAATCCTAAAAACTGGCAGTAGTTCAATGACACTCCTACTGCATACACGAGCCTATCGACGGCAGAGTGTAGTGAGCCTTATCTGTAAGGCGGGTTTAGACATAGTCAATCCAGTTCCCAGCAATCACTACATCTTTTTGTATGGGTTACTCTGACTATTGATTCAATAAATCAAAGACGAAGTAATCAGCAGTGAACGAATGCATTGAGCGAAAGCGAACATGCAATGAGTGAAACTGCTTGCTTGCTGCGAAGCAGGAAGCGTTTAAGATGAAAGCCAATCACACCTAAGTGGTTACCATCTTTGATGGGATAGCTCTGACAAGAGAAGTCTCAAGAGATATCTCCTAGGGAGATGCGTGCTTTCGCTGCGCTTTCAGCCCACATCTGCATTTGGCCTTCGCCAGGAGTTCGCTTTGCTCATCCCGCTCAAGCACAAATACACACGGCAGAGCCGATTTCTTCTTGAGTCACTTCGTTCTTTCAAGATGAAGTCTCAAGAGAATTATCTAGAGAGCGCGGCACCGATGGAACTCTCCACCGAAATCTGTTCGAGCCGTCTTTTACTCCAAGAATGATAAATACTTTTGTCCAACAATATTGTCGGACAAGAAGTTCAGGGAGTAAATATGAAAGACATCAAAACAATCGCATCGAAGCTTCGCAAAGTCGAAGTAGAGGAGAAGGCAAGTCACAGCATCACAGACACGTTCGACCTAGTCATGGTGAACATTGAGCTGTACCCAGAGGAAGTGCTGAATGCAGCACAAGAGGCGCTGGGAGACAAGGTCATTACAGCGTACTACGCGGACATGTACTTGTTCGCTATCGAAGCACTCAACCAACAAACACCGATCAGGGTGCAGCAACTGAATGGCGTCATCCTGACGCATCAAAAGATCGAGAAGTGGCTCAAGAAGATGGGTATTGACGAGGTGTTCGATCTGAAGAATCCATACGTCATCAAGCTTTACTTGAAAGAAAACATCAAGCAGATGGAACGCTCGCTAGAGATGTTCAAGATCATCGCTGCAAGCATAGGGGAGTAAGACATGCAGAAAGGAAGCAAGCACACCGAGGAAACTAAGAGAAAGATTTCCGAAGGCAGAAAGGGACAAGGGATCGGCAACACGTATGGCACAGCTAACAAGGGACGTCCGGGTAACTGCGCGAGACGCGGAAAGAAGCATACAGAAGCAACAAAGGCGAAGATGTCTGCAGCTCACAGAGCGAGACTTGCTGCGGCCAAGGAGGAGCAGTCATGAGCATCGGACTGATCATCTTCGCCTGCCTTGGCACTGGCGTCGTGATGTCTCTCGTCACGCTCAAGTTCTTTCTTGAGGCAATGACCAAGGAGCAGGTCGCATCGGTATTGCTCGACGAACAGAGGTATGCGGAGCAAGCTGCTCGGGCGCATCCAAACCTCGACCCATCGTTCGTCGACACACCCTGACGAGCCGGGCACCTCGGCCTCGATCGATGTGGCGCGGCCAGAAAACGACTGGCACGGCGGACAACCCACCAGCGCCGCAAAAGAGGTCGAAGAGTGCTTGTTTGCAATCAATTGCACGACACACTCCCTTCCTTACAGAGGGATTCGATCTGCATATCGATTAAAGTGATCAATCAAATGCAGGATCACCGGCATCACGACGGCAATAGTTCGAATAGCCTTGAAAATCAAATCCCAGTCCCTCTTGGGACGTTCCTTTGGCGGCGGCAAAGGTTTGACAATGCGGTGCTTGTTTTTTCTTCTGCTCATATAAGCCCTGTTAAAAAGATGGGATGGATGAAACTCTATCGCACGATTATGGTGTAGCGCTAGACCTCAAACTCTTTCAGATCGTCTTTGAAGCGATTCACGCGTTTCTCGCAGCGCACTAAAGGATATAAAAAGCCACTATTCGCCACTCTTTCCATCAAAAAACTGTGATGTAACAATCTGCTCATGAAATAACCCTGCTCCGCGTCGTCATTTGCAATCAACTTCAATAAGCTGATCCGCAGACACTGCGATGCGGTCGTAGCGCTTGTGGTAGCCGCAGAGCCACTTGGCCCTCGACGAGCACGCCCCCAGCCCCTCAGAACGGATCGAAGAGCCAGCGAACCATGCGATGGAATGCATTGCTGTCACGCAGCGCGAAAAGGCTGCGCACGATGGTCGATACAGAGGCAGCGCGGCTGAGCCAGTCCCGTTTTTTCCCGTTGCCCTTCGCGTTTTTCCTTTTCACAAGCAAGCTCCTAAGTAAGTGGGTGAAAGCCTAAATTAGGCATCACCCACTTACTGGGCTCCAGACGGGAATTTCGGTCGTCCTCTAGAACTACCGTCAGCACTGCAAGAGATTTTTAGTTCCAGCGCTCGAGCCATCTATAGAACTAGCGAGCCTTTCGTCGATAGCGGTTGCTAACAAATGGGCGTGGTTGGCGTTGACCCCCCGTTGAAAAGTTGTAGTCACCCCTGTTGCTGTCGTTGTCCTGATAGTCGTAGATCTCGCTGCCCTTGATCTAGTTGATAACGGGTACGATTCGACGAGAAACTAACAACGAGGAGCGAGAGGATGGCAGTAACGCAGCCAGCATCGGCCACGCCAGTAGGGGCGAGTGCAACGGTGCCAGGAGTAGCGCAACCCCAGCAACCCATTGCCATCACAGTGCAGTTGCCTCCGCCAGCAGAACCGCACTGGACGGCTTACGTGACTGCAGTAGCAACACCCATCGTTGCAGTCGCCGCGGCAGCCATTGCCGGTGCTATCGCCTATCGGAACTGGCGCACTGCGCAGAACAAACTCAAACTTGATTTGTTCGATAAGCGAGTGAAAGTTTATGCAGTCATCAGGGAGGCAATGAACAAGCTGGCAGCAGATAGGACATTAGAAGCCCAAGAGCTCGTTGATTGCTACGATGCAGTGTTCGATTCTGAGTGGCTTTTCAGTAAAGATGTTTACTCTTATTTGGCAAATAGCACGGTATCGAAAATCGCAGAATGCCGGGCAATGGCTAAGCGGGTTCATGAGCTGAAGGTGGAGCTTCTCGATCCGTCTGGAGATGTACACACAAAAGAGCGGGAGCACGAAGAGGCTGAGCGTAAGTTAAAAGAAATGGTTGCTGGGATCAGCCGCGCTAGGACTGAAGTGCGGGTGCGCCTCGCCCCTTTTCTAACTCTGAAGCATTAAGGAATCCACAAGATGGACTCAACCGCTGCAGCTATGTGGGCGACATACGCCGCATGTGCCAGTGCTGTCGCAGCATTCTTTTCTGTCATTGTTGCCGTATTTCAGCTTACATCGACATCGCGGCAACACAAGATTGCACTCTTTGACAAGCGTCTTGCGATTTATGATCAGATCAACAGCCTTGTGTTGTCGTGTCTTGCCGGAAATTGGAACTATATCAGCCTGACAACTTACCGTGAATATGAAGAATGGCTGCGCGTTCGAAAAGAGGCAATGTGGATGTTTCCGGATGAACTGAACGTTTGGCTTAAAGAGAATGTTGGCGATGCCTTTGTACAGTACATGATCATCCACGGTAAAAAGATCGATTCAGACTCCGACGAAGAGAAGCGGACCTATGCTAAGCAGTTAAGTGAACACCGTAAGAAGTTAAGCGAAGCACACGACATGTTCAAGGACAAGTTCAGTCCATACCTGAAGTTGGAAAAATGAACTCAACACCTGCTCTACACTGGACTGCGTACCTTACTGCCCTACTCACACCTGTAGTCGCAATCGCTGCTGTCTGGGTTGCCATCATGAACGCACGCACGGCCCGCAACAAGCTCAAACTCGATCTGTTCGAAAGACGAATGAAGGTTCTCTCAACGATTCGAGATGTGATCCGAATGACCTTTGAGTACGAAGAGTCAGTCGTTCCAAGCACCTATAGCGAACTTGTAAGCGCAATTAATGATGCGGAGTGGGTTTTTAGCAAGGCAGTTCATGAGCACCTTGTGAAAACAAGTCTTCATTTGTACAACGAATACGTCCGAGTACGAAGCATGGTTAGAAGCGTGAAATTTAAGATGAGCAACAAATCGCTCTCAGTAGAAGAGGGCAATAAAGAGCTCCAACTTCTCGCAGAGAGCGAAAACTCTGCAAGGAAAGCCTTGTTGGCAGATGAGGAAAACATCTTGACCTTGCTTGCACCGTACCTACGCCTTAGCCATTAGTGGAGGAAGTCAAGATGCCTACACCCGATCCACATTGGACTGCTTTTGTAAGCGCATTCTTCGCGCCTCTCGTTGCACTAGGTGCTGCCTACATCGCGATCCAAAATTTAAGAACAGCAAAGCACAAGATCAAGATTGACTTGTTTGAGAAGCGCTTGAAAGTCTTTGAGAGACTAAGTGAAGTAGCCGACCTGGCAACAGAGTTCAGAGAGTTCGCTGATGAAGAAACGCCCGATCCGTACCTCATGTATGTAGACATTGCTAAAGAGGCAAGATGGCTCTTCGACCAGAAAACCGTTGACTGGATGAACGAGAATATTGGCAGAGGTATTCAGTCTTTCATGGAAGCTCAAGAGCAATCGAACTTGGCCGCATTCCAAGGTGCTTCATCTGAAAAGCAAGATGAAGCGCGGGAACGAGTTAGAGAGCGTCGCAAGCAATTAAATCTCGCACAGCACAACATGCTTGACGTCTTCACTCCACACCTACAGCTTCACAAGCTATAAGCACAACAAACGTTTCCTCAATTCACGCTATTTGAATTTTCTCGCTACCCTCGTAGCATGCGCGGGCCGTGCGTTTGCCGAATGGTTGGCAGCGTGTACGTGCAGGAGAAAAATAGTGAAGAAGCAATGGATATTGGCCGCAATGCTATGCGTGGGAGTGCAGCTAGCAGCAGCGCAAACAGGTGATATCAATAAGGACTATGCTGACCCTGTAGCCGTCCTTCGAGACGCTTATGCGAGGGTGCCAAATAGCTTTTTGTGCAAAGGAGCTAAGCGATACCTGAGGGAGACGCTTGACTATGTGGAGACGATAGCCAGGACCTCACCACAGCAGCTTTATGCAGTGCGACAGCAAGCCAAGCTTGCTGTGGAAGGGGCGAAGGATGGCTCGTGTTTGCCAAGGAGCTACATGTCTACGCCTTGGTGATATCAAAGCCTCACAGTGAAAGCGCACTTGGTGCGCTTTTTTATTGGCTGTATGTTTTAAATGAACACCTCAGAGTGGTCGCAAAAATCCCACACTCTGTAAAAAGCCGTAGACCGGTTGACCTTTTTAAAAAATGGCTGATGGTTGATCACGTAAACCTCTGAGCAAAAGAGTTTCTAAAAATCAGCCTCAGCTCGGTTGACCTTTTCTGAAAATGGTGGTCACTTGACCTTAGAGAAAATCGCGGGTTTAGAAATTAGCCTAGCTTCGGTTGACATGAAGCGAAAAGGGTTTCAGGTTGACCACAGGTTAGAGGAGGGTGGTCTGGCAGTCGGGAATGTCTTGGGTATTCCAATGGCCCTGCAACCTATTGAAATCAAAGAGGAAATTCGCTCCTGAAAAATGGCTTGCGAAATATAAGCGAAACAGTATATCGCAAGGCATATAGTGAGTGAGGCCTGGTGTGTCAACCTCTTTATTTTTGGTGGGCACTCTTTTGAATGGTCTGTCAACCGGGCTGAGGCAATTAATTTTTCCTAGACGCGATTTTGGCCAGGATAGAAAAAATTTCTTGAAAATGTGGCAGATTTCGGTTGACAGATCGGAGAAAGGAGGCGCGTTTTCCGCTTCCGCTTTTGCCATGTTTTCTTGTCGCCTTAAACCCACTCTCCACCGTTCTAACAGCGTTTAATTAGGTCGTTCATTTCATGTCTAGAAAATAGCATTAAGGCTCAATCAATTTAAAAGGAGTCTCAATGCTGTTTGTTCCAGGTCAAATTGTTGCTACCCGTGGTGCCTTAATGGCGCTAGATGAGGCGGGAGTAAACCCGGCTACTCTCATTGCTAGGCACGTAGCAGGGGATTGGGGTTTGCTTGATGCTGAGGATATGCGCACAAATGCGCACGCGCTGGAGGCGGGGCAACGCGTGCTGTCCAAGTACGTCGAAGGTGGTTCCAGCTTCTACGTCATTACTGAGGCCGACAGGAGCGTCACAACGCTGTTGCTTGTTGAAGAGTATTGAGCACCACCCACTCCCCAAAGAGCGCTGCAAGGCGCTTTTTTTATGGCCGCGCGCTATGATCTTGCCGGATCAAAATGGATGGAGGGAAGCAATGGCTACTGCGGGACCGCGATTCCAGTTACTTAAGCGCTGCTACTCTGCCGCGCTGGAGGAGTTCATAAAAAATGATCTTCAGCTCTTGGCTACAGTTGCGCACGAGCAAGCGATTGCTCACCGCATTGCCAAGTATCTAGAAGAAAAGGCGAGGGAGGAGACGATTGACGAACGCTACGTTGCCGACTGTGAGTACAACCGTAATGGCAATGAAGTTAAGCGCATCATCAATCAAGCAGAGGAAATAATCTCCATCCGCGCAGACGTCATCTTGCACAGTCGAGGGACTGTCCTAGAACAAGACAATCTGGTTGCGATAGAGCTCAAGATGCTGCCTGCAGAGCAACAGGAGTTAGATGACGACAGGGAGAGGCTCGTAATCATGACCTCTCGGGATTTGGGTGAGATGTACCCGTGGAACGGTGGCCGCCTTCCTAAATATGTCTGTGGATATAAGCTAGGCGTCTATCTTCTATTTGATGCGAAGAAAGGTTTGATCTACCAAGAGTTTTACGATGATGGTCAGCGTAGGGAAGACGTGGAGCCAATCGATGTTAGTGCTGCGGTAGAGGAGATACGCGCTACCAACAAACAAGGTTATAGGTAATAAAAAAGCCCGCTTCGTGCGGGCTTTTGTTTATGCAGCTTCTTTGAGTTCCTTTTTCTTGTTCTCAACTGCCTCTCTTGCTTCACCTGCCCGAGCGCTCAGTTCATCGATCTGCTGCATCAAGTCCCTATAGCTCCTTGCGTCACCAGTACGCAGCGCTTCTTTTGCTCCTTTCCTTGCAAGCATTGTGTTGTACTCTAAATCTTTCTTTTGCTTCTCAAGTTCAACCAGCTCAAAGCTAAGCTCTGCTTTTGCCTGCTTCACATAAAGTCTCAGCATTTGTGCTGTCGTCGCTTCATCAAGCAGTACATCCTTGAGTTCAGCAGTGTCGCCATTTCTGACAGCAAACATCACACGAACCTTTTCTGTGTCAAGCCATTTGCTGCTGTCTAGTTCATCAACTGTCAGTTCTGCCTTTAGCTTGTCAATGCATCTATCATCGATCTTCGCTTGCACTGCGTCGCTAACAGTCGTGATCGAGTTGTTGCTTTGTGCCTCCTGTTTGCTTTGCTCTTCTGCATAAGAAAGCTTTCGCACACCTTCCAATCCTTCTCGCGCACGCACATAAGCTGCAAAGCCGTCGTAAGTGACATCCTTGTCCAAGCAGTAGCGCATTACCCTTCCGATCACACTCACCTGCTTGTCGGTGATTTCTTCGAACGCATAGCGCAGCACAATTGCTGTATTCTGTACGTCGCTCTTGAACTTGACTTTGTACGCGCTTGCGACGTGCGCTTTCATCGTCTCGAAAGCTTTCGCGTTGTCGCTGCATTCAAGCGCTGCCCATAACGCATAAACCTCTGCAATTACGTCGAGTTGCTTCTTGCGACCTTCCATCTTATGCTGCAAGTAAGCATCACCGCTCTTGCGCACTGTGCTCATGTAAGCAAGCAATGTGTCCTTGCCGCCATAAATTGCAGCATTCAATTCATTACGCTTGAGCTGATCCTTTGCTACTCGCTCAATTGCGCTGTCTGTCTTCGCTGTGTCTATCATTCTTCTTCTCCTTCCCAATGCTTGTTCAGCCGCAGTTGTGCACAGCTAGCGCGCTGAAACTAGGCGCTAGCTGCTGCTGTTTGCTTGGGATGGAGTGAATGTGCCATATGCGATTTGAATTCCGCAAGAGCTGCTCTTGACTGTTACCAAATCGGAATTTCTAGTGCCATTTTCATACCTAAACGGAAGGTATGTTTACAACTTCGCGGGTTAAGGGGGAGGGGGCTGCTGTGCATGGGCATAGCGTTTTTCCACCTTTTTCAGGCAGAAAACGACGCCTCCCTTACTTCTCTGCAGCCTCGGGTGGCGGGACCGTCTTGTCCTTGAGCTTGGACACGCCTGCAGCGCCTGCCAGGATCGTTGTGAAGCCAGCTGCCCACTCAACCGGGGCGAAGGCTGCGTCCCGGATGCCGTAGCTGTAAAAGCTGATGCCGAGGAAGACGAGCAGGCCAAGGGCGCCGAGCACCTTCGAGTAGTCCACGTCTTCGTTCGTACCGTCGGTGAAGATGCTGATGAACGCTTTCTTCATGACTTGAACGTCCTCAGGATCTCCATGCGCAGATCCTTGATGTCCTGGCGAATCTCCTGCTGACCCACTTTCTGATCTGCCCTCAGGTCAGCAATCTCCTTGTCGATGCGTGCTAGCGCAATCTGGTGCTCTGACTTGTCTAGCTTCGCTTGAACGTCTGTGTAGACATCCGCGACTCGCTGCTCGATCTTGTCTGCTTGCGACCTGAGAAGTGCAATCTGCGAGTTTGAGTCGTCTTTCAGGCTCTTCATATACGCCAAATCGGCTTCTCTTATCCTTTTGAGGACGAAGGTGGCGATGCTGACAATCACCGTTCCTACTGTTCCTAGTGCTATCCAATCAATCAATTCTGTTGTCTCCGCTGTATCTCATCGAGCTGTAAACGCACGCATTGGATATTTATCCAAATAAGCGGAATTTCGCTGTCTTCTCATAAATATGCAGACTAAGTCCGCAGATAGGAGAACACATGGATAAAGAAAAAGACCCGCAGAAACAAGCGAGGGCGAAAGCAGGGTGGGAGAAGCGCAAGGCCGAAGGCAAGACAAAGATGTCAGCTCAAGCAAAGGCAAACATCAGCGCTGGAATGAAAGACAACCAGATAGGCAGACAGATGCTCTGCGACAGACTCAGGAGATTAGAAGAGAAGCTGAGACAGTTCGGATACAGCGAAGAAGAGATAAGGATGCTCTAAGACATGGATATCACTGACAACAAACGGATGGAACTAACCAAAGTGACAATCGACTTTGGGACGATAGACGATGCGGAATACGATGTACTCTGTGCCACGGCATTCAGCTATCAAGGTCGTTCCTGGCCAAACAACTACACATACGAAGAAGTCAGCAACAACGGCAACAGACTCTTCAAACGAGAAAGAACGGGATCAGTCTTCGAGTTCCCATCCAATGAATGGTGTGACGCTTGGCTGAATGAGCTTCCTAAGTACATTAAAACCAAAAGACGCAAAACTAGACAAAGGGCATTGCAGGCAATAAGCTAAACGAGTCGCAATTTACAGGGGTGTGCTATGAAGTATGTTTTTGATTCTGTGTTGTTTGGTTTGTTGTTTGCTATATGGCTGTCGTTTAGTCAGGCATTCTTTGCAGCACTTCTATATCTTGTGGTGTCTAACCTCATTTATTTCCATAAGAAGGCTGAGAAGCCCGAATCGAAGGAGCGCACTCCTGTTGCTTTCAAGGATGGGCATGTCATCTACAAGGACTAACCTCTCTTCAATCAAGCAAAAGCCCGCTGCGAGCGGGCTTTTTTGTGGCCGTTCTGACCTGCCCCCTCCCTGCCGTACCAGCGTAATGGCAGCGAAGTCCGTCAACTTGGAGAATGACGGGCATGAGAAAGAGCAGATACACCGAGGAGCAGAT
>Ga0209147_100780_pt1 | contig 15503 bp, 22 predicted proteins | sample AraplaCol_mLB_r2_FD_184278 | JGI IMG/M metagenome (GOLD analysis project Ga0209147, IMG submission 184278) | Arabidopsis root microbial communities from North Carolina, USA - plate scrape CL_Col_mLB_r2 (SPAdes) (version 2) | ecosystem: Host-associated > Plants > Roots > Endosphere | place: USA... | reverse complement strand
CGATGATCTCTTCCGGCTTGTGCTTCTTGCTCGGCATTCAATGTCCCTTTCATGGTCCAGACTATCATAGTCTCTGGGCCACTCAGCGGGGGGCAGATCAGTGGTGATCAACCGGAAGAAGACACAGCGGCTCTATAGCGAGGAGAAGCTGGCGGTCCGACGCAGGCGCAACCGTCGCCGTGCCATCGGCGCACGAGCACCAGCTCCGGTGCTGACGCTACCAAGCCAGCGATGGAGCCTGGACTTCGTCCATGATCAGCTGGCTACAGGACGCCGGTTCCGAGTGCTCAACATCGTCGACGATATAACCCGCGAGTGCCTGCGCGCGGTGCCGGACACGTCGATCTCAGGGCGTCGGGTGGTGCGTGAGCTCACCGAGCTGATCGCCGAGCGCGGTAAGTCTGGGATGATTGTCAGCGACAACGGCACCGAGCTGACCTCGAACGCTGTCCTCGCCTGGTGCGGGGAGGTCGGGGTGGAGTGGCACTATATCGCCACGGGCAAGCCGATGCAGAATGGTTACGTCGAGAGCTTCAACGGTCGGATGCGCGACGAGCTGCTCAACGAGACCCTGTTTCCTGAGCCTCGACCATGCCCGGGTGGTGATCACCGGTTGGGCAAAGGATTACAACCAGGAGAGGCCGCACTCATCCCTTGGATACGAGACCCCAGCGGCCTTCGCCGCTGAACTGAATAAGCAATGGCCTGCTTCGCTACGCCTTCCGGGCTCCGCTGCACAGGCCATTGCTCAACCCGCGCTCATGCGCAACAAAGCTGCCGGGCTCCAATCCCGACTGGAGGAAACTTGGGGGTCATGTCAGGACGGTTACTGTATTTCAGCCGGTTTCTGGAGGGGAAGTAGATAAGCAAAAAGCCCGCCGGATTGGCGGGCTTTTTTATTTGGTTGCGGGAGGGCGATCCAACCGAAACCCACATTCAATTTCCATCGGAATTTGAATGATATTCTCATTTTATGGATATTATACAATATGTTGGCCGTCGGCGCTCAGAAGCACGATCTCGGCGCGCTAGACGTGCTTCTGAGGGGTGTTGCGATCCTTGCAGATCCGCTCGAGACGCTCTCGGTCCGCGGAACCCAGGTCGATGACTATACGACTGCGCATCCCCGCTGACTCGCACGGCCACAGCTCATTGGGAATCCCTAATCGGACTCAACCGTCAGGCGGCGACCACTAGTTCCCCAAAGTTACCCTGTTCCTGATCTATCGACAGATGTTGCTCTTCCACGGATGTCAGTTCTGTGTCGATTTGGGCTTGCGCTACCGGCGGATAGCGAGCCCCCTTGACGTTCTTCGCAGCGAAGATATCGTCGATCGACTCAGAAGTCAGGCTGATCTCGGCTGCCTGCAGGTTTTCATCAAGATGCGCGATATTGCGCGTGCCAGGGATGAGGATGACAAAGGGTCGCCGGGACAAGAGCCAGCCGAGCGCCAACTGCGCCCGGGTACACTCTGTCTGTTTCGCCAGTAAGGCGTATCGCTCGAACAGCTCCAGATTTGAAGACAGGTTGGGTTCAACAAAGCGCGGCATGGTCGCCCGGATATCCCCGGGCGCATAGGAGTCGTCGGACACGGCGCCGGCAAGGAAACCCCGTCCGACCGGAGAGAAGGCGACGAAGCCTATGCCCAGATCTCCGCATGTATCGAGAACCGCGATCTCCGGGTTGCGGACCCATATGGAATATTCGCTCTGCACAGCTGCGATCGGATGTACCGTATGGGCGCGACGGATTGTTGTAGCGGACATTTCCGACAGTCCGATCTCGCCGATCTTCCCGGCTTCCTTTGCCCGCACCAGCGCGCCGACGGACTCTTCGATAGCGACGTTTCTGTCCAGCCGATGAAGATAATAAAGATCGATATGATCGGTGCGCAGCCTCGCGAGCGCCGCATCAAGCGTTAGGTTTATCGCCGCCGGGCGGCCGTCCAGCCCACGCTTGCCCTGGAAGGTGTCGAGTACGCATTAGCTGGCCAGCGTGAATTCGCGCCGACGGTGCATGACCGCCGTGCAGAGCAATCGCTCGTTGGCGCCGCCGCCATAAAGCGCCGCAGTGTCAAGCAGCGTGACGCCTCTGTCGAGCGCGTGGTTTAATAGCGCAGCGCCCTCGCTCTCCGTAGGAGGCACGCCATAAGCGTGGCTGAGATTCATGCAGCCAAGGCCGATCTCCGAGACGTTGAACGGACCCAGGACCTGTGTTGGGAGGCCGGTCCTGCAGGCAACTGGAGATCAGAGCGGCAGGCCAACATAATTCTCCGCGATGCTGGTCTGGGCTGCCTCAGAAGAACGCGATCTAGTCAACATCGGCGATCTGCATCCGCCTTTCGAACTTGTTCTGGTCGGGAAAGCTGGGCATGAGCCTGGTCAGGGTCCAACTGAAACGCTCTGCTTTCCAGATTCTGGACAGGGCGCGGTTCTGATAAGCCAGCAGTCCATCGTCTTTGCCCTGACGACAAAAGGCGATCAATGCGTCGGAGAGATAGGCCACGTCGGAGGCCGCGAGATTCAGCCCTTTAGCCCCCGTCGGCGGCACGATATGCGCGGCATCGCCGGCCAGGAACAGTCGGCCATGGCGCATCGTCTCGAACACATAAGAACGCAGGGGCGCGATCGACATTTCCAGTGCCGGGCCACGAGTTACACCGTGCCTGGGCAGTGGATTGAATCGCGCTTCCAGCTCATCCCAAAGCCGCGATTCGGGCCAGTCTTCAAGACGCTCGCCCTGTGCAACCTGGATATAATAGCGGCTGCGTGTCGGTGAACGCATTGAGGCGAGAGCAAAGCCCCGCGGACCATTGGCGTAGATCAGCTCGTCATGGCACGGCGGCACATCGGCAAGGATGCCGAGCCAGCCGAACGGGTATTCATGTTCATATTCGCGCGCCAGCGCCGCCGGTATCGCGCGGCGTGAAGGGCCATGGAAGCCGTCACAGCCGGCGATAAAATCGGCCTGGATCGTCTGCGCGACACCGTCCTTGGTGAAGGTGACGCTGGGTTGCGAGCTATCGACCTCGTGCAGAACCAGATCGCCCGCTTCAAAGACGATCTTGAGGTCGCGCGCGGGCGCCGCGGCAATCAGGTCTCGGGTCAGTTCAGTCTGCCCGTAGACCGTGACCTGCTTGCCGGTCAGTGCCTTGATGTCGATCCGCACCAGCCTGTCGCCATCGGCAAGGTTGAAGCCGTCCTCGACCAGCCCCTCGGAATCCATGCGCGCGTCGATGCCGAGCCGGTGCATGATGTCTGCGGTAACCGTTTCGAGCACGCCGGCGCGAATTCGGCTCTCGACATAGTCACGGGTCTGTCGCTCGAGGATCACGCAATCGATCCCCTCGGCGCGCAGCAGGTGGCCGAGCATGAGCCCCGCCGGGCCCGATCCGATGATTGCGACCAGCGCGTGGCGCGCGCTCATGCCCGCAGCTGCTTTTCGAGATCGCCGAGGACGCGGTAGCAGTCGAGGACCTTGCCGACCGAACTGTTGGGCTCTCGTCCTTCGTTTATCGCAGCGATGAACTTGCGGTCCTGTAGCTCGATGCCGTTCATCGACACATCGACCTCGCTGACGTCGATTGGTTCTTCCTTGCCGTTCACCAGGTCATCGTAGCGGGCGATGTAGGTGCCGGTGTCTCCGATATAGCGAAAGAAGGTCCCGAGCGGCCCGTCATTGTTGAAGGACAGCGACAAGGTGCAGATTGCGTATTTCGCAAAAGTCGGACAGCTGCTTCGCTAAATCCCGGACAAGCGCTTCAGTAAATCCGGGACAGCTGGTGTAGGCAGTGGATGCCTGGTTGCTGTCAGGGTTGAGTGATTTCGATATTTGCTTCCTGGGTCAAGCCATGCGGAGCTTTTTGTCGCCGCATGCTGTCTCCTTTCAGCGTGATGCGATGGGCATTGTGGACGATGCGGTCGAGGATAGCATCGGCGATCGTGGGCTCGCCGATCATTTCGTGCCAGGCCGCCACGGGGAGCTGGGCGGTGATGAGCGTGGATCTGCGGCGATACCGTTCCTCGAAGATTTCGAGCAGATCAAGGCGTTGCTGATCGTTGAGACTATGGGTACCCCAGTCGTCCAGAATGAGCAGCTGAACGCGGGCAAGCTTGTCGACGACGCGTGGGAAGCGACCGTCGAGGCGCGCGAGTGCAAGACCCTCGAACAGGCGCGGCATGCGCAGATATAAGACGGAGTGATCCTGGCGCGCCGCCTGTCGCCCGAACGCACATCCCAGCCACGTTTTTCCCGTGCCGGTTTGGCCGGTGATAATGAGATTCTCATTTGCCTTGAGCCAGGCACCCTGTGCGAGCGAGAGGATATTGCGGCGATCCAGTCCGCGATGCGCCCCGAAGTCGATATTTTCGACACAGGCGTCGACAAAGCGCAGTCTCGCGCTGGCAAGACGATTGGTCAGCCGTCGATCGGCGCGGGTGGCGATCTCGCGGTCCAGCATGAGCCCGAGCCATTCGTCTCGGGTCAGATCGCCAGCGGTGTCTTGCTCGGCAATGTCGCGCCACGCGGCCGCCATGCCCGCTAGCCCCAGGCTATGCATTTGATCAAGGGTAGGATGCGTCAGCGCAAGATCGTCCTTTCATTATTGATAATAGGACCCGCCACGGATGTTGCCGTGCGCCGGTGTTGGTTTGAGCGGCCTCGCTGTCGGCTGGATCTTGTCGAGCCCGGCTTTGAGGATGGCGTTGAGGGATGAGTAGGTAACGGCGCCGATCACCAGCGCTCGATCGCAGGCGGCTTCAAGCCGATCGCGCTCGTAGCGCCGGGCCAGCGAGAGGACGCCCATGGCGGAGCGATAGCCCTGCTCGGGATGTGGCTTGTCGATCATCAGCCTTTCCACGAACGTCGCTGTGTTAGGACCGGTTTTCCTGGCGCGCTCGATCAGGCTCGCTGGCGATATATTCGCATAGCGCTGATGCGCCTTGGGCATGTGCTCATTCACGGTAACGTGCCCACGGCGCTGCGATGTCCGCATATGGCTGGCGACCCGCGCATGATCGTAGAAGATCTCGACCACTCGATGCGTCAGGCGGATATCGACCTGCCGGCCGATCAGTCCGTGCGGCACGGAGTAAAAGGTCTTGTCGACCTCGACATGATAATCAGGATGGACCTTGGCGCGTTTCCACTCGGCATATTCGAACACCGACGTAGGTAACGCCGCCAATGCCGTCCGTTCGATCTCGTCAAAGATTGCGCGACGGGATTTGCCGACATGGCGCATGGGCCGATCATTGAGATCAATCAGCAAGTCCGCGATTGCGGCATTGAGATCTGCCAGACTGAAGAAGCGCCGATTGCGCAGCCGCGCCAGGATCCAGCGCTCCACGATCAACACTGCGCCCTCGACCTTTCCTTTGTCGCGCGGCCGCCGGCTCCGGGTAGGCAGGATCGTCGTATCGTAATGCTCGGCCATCGCCGCAAAGGTCGCGCTGAGCGTGGGCTCGAACCATAGCGCTTTGGCAACGCCCGCTTTCAGATTGTCGCACACGATCGCGCGCGGAACGCCGCCAACAAAGGCCAATGCCCGGCACTGCGCGTCGATCCAGTCCGGCAACTGCTGGCTCAAGCTGGCCATTGCGAAGGTGAAGGATGAAGCACCCAGCACCGCTACGAAGATCTGTGCCTGGGTGATGACGCCGGTCACAGGATCAATCAGCGGCACAGTCTGCCCGGCATAATCGGTTTGCAGGACGGCACCCGCCTCAGGCCGATTGCGAAAGCTGACATGGGTCCGCCGCTGGAAGGACAGGAACCGATCGCAAAACCAAGTATAGCCATAGCCATTGGGATGGGCAGCCCGATATTCTTGCCACAGCAAAACCAGCGTCACGCCCTTGCGCCTGATCTCCCGCGCAACCACTGGCCAGTCCGGCTCGCCCAGATCCTGAGGAGGGCGGCCGATACGGCGGAACACCAGCCGTTCGATCGCTGCGTCATCGTCGTAGCCGGCCGGCAACGGCCAGCCTGTCAGCCCAGCCTCGCGCGCCCGCAGCAAATAGGTCGACACCGTCGTCTTGCTAAGCTTCAGCCGCTCTGACACTGCCCGTACCGACAAACCCTGATCGTAGGTCAGCCGGAGGATCGATCGCATGTCCTTCACGTCGGTTCGTCTCGTCTGCTTCCGTCTTGGCATCACCCCTCCCATCGCAACGATGAGGAGCAACAATGCCAGAGCGGCGCATCACAAAACCTAACCTTGATCCTGTCCCAAACCCTGTCCGGGATTTAGCGGAATCACTGTCCCGTATTTACTGAAATGCCTGTCCGCGATTTAGTGAAATATCTGTCCGGGATTTTCCGAAACACGCATGCAGATCGCGCCGCTCTCGCTCTTTAGCTGGATCGACATGTCCATAGCGATGCCGAGTTCCGGATGGATGGGTCCCTCGATCGCATTCGCCTTGACGATCGGCCCGGCCTGATAGGCGAAAAGGTCGACGGTGTGCGCGGCATGGTGCCAGAGCGGGTGATCGGTCCAGTTGCGTGGCTCGCCCTTGGCGTTGATGTTCTTCCGCCTGAAGAAGTAGGTTTGCACGTCCATCTGCTGGATGTTCAGCTCGCCCGCCACAATCTTGTTATGCACATATTGATGGCTGGGGTTGAAGCGGCGGGTATGCCCGACCATGCACACAAGTCCGGTCTCCTTATGTTTGGCAACGACCGCTTCGGCGTCGGCCCAACCGTCGGCGAGCGGGATCTCGACCTGAACATGCTTGCCCGCATCCATGCAGGCGATGGCCTGGCTTGCATGCATCTGCGTGGGCGTGCAGAGAATGACCGCATCGACATCATCACGCGCGAGCGCTTCCTCGAGATGCTCCGAACTATGCGGCGCCCCATATCTGGCGGCGACGGCCGCCGCTTGCTCGCCGGTGTGGCTTATAATCGAGATGATCTCGACGCCGTCGATCTTCTGAAGACCGTCGAGATGCTTTTCACCGAAGGCGCCGGCGCCGGCCAGGGCTATACGCATGGGATGTTCCTTTTTTCTTGCTGTCAGCCGACCGGCTCGAGCACGATGTGCCCGACCGCGGTGTTGGATGCGGGAACGTGATAAAGGCGGTGCAGCGCGCGAACGTCTGGCCCAAGCGCTCCGCGCATGATCAGCCACATGACCATCTCGATCCCCTCGGACCCCGTTTCGCGCAGATATTCGATGTGCGGTATCTGTCGAAGGCGCTGAGGATCGTTGACGAGGTCGTCGAGAAAGCGGTGGTCCCACGCCGCATTGATCAGGCCGGCGCGCGGCCCCTGCAGCTGGTGGCTCATGCCGCCCGTGCCCCAGATCTGAACGTTCAGATCTTGAGGATAGCTCTGCACCGCACGCGCGATCGCCTCGCCCAGCGCATAGCAGCGATTGCCCGAAGGCGGCGAATAGGTGACGACGTTGACGGCCAAAGGCACGACCTTGCACGGCCATGCCTCGGGTTGCCCGAACATCAGGCTCAGGGGCACGGTCAGGCCGTGATCGACGTCCATCCTGTTGACTATCGTCAGGTCGAACTCGTCGAGAATGCAGGACTGCGCGATGTGCCTGGCTAGATCCGCGTCGCCGATCACGTCGGGCACCGGCCGCGGTCCCCAGCCTTCGTCCGCGCTCTTGTACCGCTCGGCGCAACCGATCGCGAAGGTTGGGATGAAATCCATGTCGAACGCAGTGGCATGATCGTTGTACACCAGGATCACGACGTCAGGTTTCTGGGCAGCCTCCCAGGCGCGAGTCCAGACGAACCCGGCAAAGCAGTCCTTCCAATAGGGCTCCTGTGTCTTGCCATGATCGATCGTCGCGCCCAGCGCCGGGATATGGCTGCTGGCGACGCCGGCCGTTATGCGGGCCATCAATAGGGTTCTTTCTTGGAACGAAGGCCGACTGGCGAGCGGCCTCCGGCGATCATCATCGCCTGATATTCCTCCGCCGGCATGCCGGTCATGGTGGCGACCGCCTGCAGGAAGCTGATATTGTCGGTGAAGAAGACCTTGGCGAGAAAGTAGATGTTGCCGCCTTGCTGCGCATCATGGGATCGCCCGATCCGCGCCAGATCGACGGCATGGGCGGCGCAGATCCGCTGACCAGCAAGGTCGCGGTCGACAGCAAGTCGATCCGCGCCGGAGTCGATGTCGATTATCTTTTCCTGCAGGTGTTCGTCGATCAGGCAATCGTTACCGATGCCCAGAACTGCGGCAACATCCTGGCCGGGATCGGTCCGTTCGTCATGGAGCGGGGACTGATCACTGCGAAGGACGGCGAAACGCAGGTCCGGATCTTCATGGAGAACACTGGCCAGATCGCGGTCGCGCCGATCGCCACGCCCGGCGGCAAGGTCAGCTATGCGGGCGAGGCGCGGATCGACGGCGTACCCGGTACGTCGGCGGCGATCCCGCTCGAATTTCGCGACACGGCGGGTTCGACTTGCGGCGCGCTGCTGCCAAGCGGCAACCCCGTCGATATGGTCAACGGCGTTTCGGTGACGCTGATCGACAACGGCATGCCATGCGTGGTGATGATGGCGACAGACGTCGGCGCGACCGGCTATGAAAGTCGCGAGGCGCTTGATATCGCGACCGAACTGAAGTCAAAGATCGAGGCGATCCGCCTTGCTGTCGGCGCCCGGATGAATCTGGGCGACGTCAGCGGCAAGTCGGTGCCCAAGATGATGCTTGTAGCCCCCCCCCCCGCTTCGGCGGCACCGTCACGGTGCGCAGCTTCATTCCCCACCGCGCCCACGCCTCCATCGGCGTGCTGGGCGCGGTGAGCGTCGCCACCGCCTGCCTGATCGAGGGATCGCCGGCGGCCGAGGTCGCGGTCATCCCCGACGGCCGGCGCAAGACCCTGTCGGTCGAGCATCCGACCGGTGAAACCACCTGTGTCATCGAACTGGACGAAAGGGGGAACGTGACCAGCGCGGCGATGCTGCGCACGGCGCGCAAATTGATGGATGGGGAGGTTTTCGCATGACGGCCATGACGGGCGACCGCATCATCAGCTGGCAAGCCAGCCCATCGGTGCCGCGCTTCACGCCTCCGCCGGGCGCGGTGGACGCGCATTGCCACGTCTTCGGCCCGATGGCGGCGTTCCCGTTCAGCGCGAAGGCCAAATATCTCCCGCAGGATGCCGGGCCGGACATGCTGTTCGCGCTGCGCGACCGATTGGGTTTCGCGCGAACGTGATCGTGCAGGCAAGCTGTCACGGCACGGACAACAGTGCGACGCTGGACGCCATCGCCGGGTCGGGGGGCAAGGCGCGCGGCGTGGCCGTGGTCGATCCGGCGATCAGCGACAAGGAACTGGAGGCCCTGCACGAAGGCGGCATGCGCGGCGTGCGGTTCAATTTCCTCAAGCGCCTGGTCGACGACGCGCCCAGGGACAAGTTCCTGGACGTCGCGAGGCGGGTCAAGGCGCTGGGATGGCATGTGGTCGTCTATTTCGAGGCGGACATATTGGAGGAGCTGCGCCCCTTCCTCGACGCCATTCCGACGTCGCTGGTCATCGACCATATGGGCCGCCCGGACGTCGCCCAGGGTGCCGAAGGCCCGGACATGCGCGCCTTCCGGGCACTTCTCGACAGCCGGGACGACATCTGGACGAAGGTCACCTGCCCCGACCGGCTCGACGCGAAAGGTCCGCCCTGGGACGATTTCGCGACCGCCGTGGCGCCGCTGGTCGAGGACTATCCCGACCGGGTGCTTTGGGGCACCGACTGGCCGCACCCCAACATGCAGGATGCGGTCCCGGACGACGGGGCGCTGGTCGACATGATCCCGCGCATCGCGCGGACGCCCGAACTCCAGCGCAAACTTCTGGTCGACAATCCGATGCGGCTTTACTGGAACGAGGCATCGTAGCGGTCATGGAAATGGCCTCACCCGGCCATTGAGATATCATACCGCAAAGCACAGCGTCCCAACTACGGATGATTGGCTCGCCACGGATGCCGTCGTTTCTCAGATCAGCACAGTCTCGTCGATCTCGACCCGATGAACGGACTGCGCGAAGTTCTGAAGATCCCGGGCAGCGGCGAGGCCAGCTTCAGAGGCATAGGCCGTTTTCATTTCGTCATGGTTTGCAAAGGCCATCATCGCAAACCCGTCCGCGGGCGCGCTCGAACCTTCCGGAAACAGGCGTCCGGCTTCGAGGTCCAGAAAAGTGATACTGTAGGCGCGCAGTCCCGGCATTGACTGCAGGATCGGTGCATGGCGTTCAAGCCAGTAGGCTCGAAAATCAGCAACACTCATGTTATCCTTGCGGACGAGAAAACTCAGACGCTTGATCATGGCGATCGCCTCCCAAATCAGTAGTTGACAGCAGATCACTCCATGGTGCGCTCGACCGACATCTGTCGGGTTATCCGATGTTCACGCCATGTGATGTAAAGGGTTGCGGCGACAATCACGGCTGCACCGACAAGCGTCAGGCCGTCTGGAATTTCGTGAAACAGCGCGAGTCCGATAAGAACCGCGAAGACGAGGCGCACATAATCGATCGGCGCCATCGCCGCCGCATCCCCCACGTGCATGCCCTTGACGTAGCACACCTGCGTGATGACCCCCATTACGCCCATCGTCCCCAGCAACAGCAGATCCCACGGGCCGGGCCAGCGCCAGACGAAGAGCGCAGCCGGCAGCGCAAAGACCGTTCCCAGGGTCGTGCCCCAGACGATCAGGGTGAAGGCGCTGTTGTCGCGCGACATGAACTTGATGCTGATAATGGTGAATGCGAACAGGAACGACGAGGCGAGTGCCGCGGCTTCTCCAAGTCCGAACGCGACGCCGCCCGCCGATGGCCTCAGCATGACGAGCACGCCAGCAAAACCGACGAGCGTCGCCAGGATGCGCGCGCGTCCGATATGTTCGTGCAGGAGCACCGCCGCCAGCGGCACGATCCAGAGCGAACGCGTAAAAGACAGCGCATTGGCCTCGGCCAGCGGCAACTCCTGGTATGCATAGAAAGCGAGTATAAGGGCCCATGTTCCGGTGGCCGACCGGAACATCAGCATCGCGGGCTGGCGCGTGACATAAGCCGCCCGCCAGTTGTGCAGGATCGCCGGCGCGAGGATCAGCCAGCTGATGGCGGAGCGATAGAAGGCCTGGAGCGAGGCGGGATAGTCCGATCCCAGGAACTTCACGAGCGTGGTCATGAAGGTGAAGCTGACGGCCGAGCCGAGCATCCACAGCGCGCCGCGGAGGTTGGGGGTCAAGACCGGCCCGCCAGGCAGACGGATATCTTCCAGCTTCATGGCGGCTGCCTCATTCGGCGAGCAGCAAATCTGCCGCCTCCGCCGCGCTTTGCCCGACATCAACGCCCTTTGCGCGGGCTGCAGCGTTGGCGGCACTTATGACGCCATCGAAATAGGTGCTTCGGCCATCACCCATGCGCGCGCTGAGAGCGCTGACGGACGCTCCGGGGATGCCATCCTCGTCCGTGGCATCGAGCGCGACCAGCCCGGACCGGTTCTTCCCGATCCCGCCGTCCGAGCAGATATAGCTATGCGGCCGGAAATGGCGGAGATAGCCGATGACGCTTCCGCCGGTATGGCCCGCGACACACAGCACGTTGCGGCCGATGTCTTCCTCAAGCGCATAAGCGATGGAATCGGTGCAGACGATGCTCCGGCCCTTCGGACTTGTCTTTACGACAAGCCGGTTGGTACGCACGCCCTCAACGCGCGAGACCGGCCGACCCAGCCTTTGCGCGGCTTCGCATACGGTCATGCCCGGCACGACGCCGGCATCTTCGGCGAGCGCGTTGATCCGGCTGATCACGCCCTCTTCATAAAGGTCGAGGCCGTTGCCCATCTCGGCCTTCATGCTGTCCGCCGCGGCGGCGGCGATCCCAAGCGCTTCATAATAAAATAGGCCGGCAATGCCCGCCCCGTCCTTGCCGATGCCACAATCGAGCCCGATCGTCGCGAGCGGTCCGAAGGGTATGATGAGCTTGGCGCAGAACACGCCGGCGTAAGAGGCGTTGACCACCACATCACGGCCGTTGCTCGCCACGGGCGCATAGAAACCCTCCACGAAAGTCGCCGAATCGAGCACGACGATGCGTGCCCCGTCGTCGCGGTCGATGATGGTGCGCGCGAACGCCTGACCTGCATGATCGGTCATCCTAGGTCTCCTGAGAAAGACATCGGCTAGCGCAAGGGTGACGAGGGCGCAGGGATCAGCACCCGGCTTTCCATCGCCGCCAACATGGGCCGCACCTTGTTGAGATAAGCCTCCCACCCCGGCTCCGCTGCCAGAGATGCGCGGCGGCCAGCGCGATCGTTCAGATCGGAGTAGCCCCACAGGAACACGATCTGCTTAAGCACGCCGATATCGGACATGAAGTACCCGATCAGGTTGCCCAGATGGGCGACCTGAAGCGTCAGGCCGAGCTGCTCGTAGACGGCTATGAACTGCGCCGGTGTATGATCCGGTTTCAAGGTGTAGGTGCGCTGTTCAACGATCATGGCACGTCACACCATGACCAGTTCTGCGACTTCATAGATCGCCACCGGTTCGAGCCATGGATTGCTGTGAAAGAGCCGCTTACCCAAACTGGAGTTGACCACCCGAGCCAGCGTCTCGCTATCGTCGAACCACAATTCGGTGAGCGCGTCCACGTCCGGCGCACCTTGGGGTACGCCCGCCGATACAGGGTGATCCTTGTCGATCACCCAATTCTGGACGATCTTGCGAACCTCGGGCGCGCCTTCGATCATTGCGCGCGCGCTGCTGCTCCAGCCGGATCTGTACTCAGCCGTGTCCGAGCGGGCGCGCGACACGCATATAAGTTTGGCTGCCGGGCCCTGCACTGCCGTATGTATCTCTTGGGGCTCCACGACCAGGATCGTAATGCCTCCCTGGAAGTTCGCGATATCATCGCGAACCGCCGCATATTCAGGAGAGCGCTCGGAAAACTCCATGTCTTCGATGCTGTCAAACTGGAGCTGCGAGAATCTATCGACCTCCTGGATCCGCGAGGGGCGCATCTCGTAAAGGCGCGCGAGGATGTGATTCTGGCGATAGCTCCGCAGGCGTGGCATGTGGCGCGCCAACGTTTCATGGACGCTTTTCCAGTGTTCGGCAAAGCTCCGGGGATCAAGGTCTTGACGTCGGCTGATGATGCCTGTCCGCAAAATCATGTGCCGATCTCCCCTAAATCATTTTTTTACAATTCTCCTTATATGCGACATCAATGCATTATCAAGCTGTGAATCGACAGCAACCTATCTGCCCAAGCGCGGCGTGGGAAAGTTCGGGGCGGAGATATTGCTCGCTCCGCCCTGGAATGCCTGCAGGCGGTCGCTGATCCGGGCCCCGGCGTCCATGGCCCACTGCGCCATTTCCGGTATATGTTCAGGCTTGACCACGCTCTTGCGGCGCACAAGGCAGATGCTGGCGGTCACGGCATTCGGCGCCCGGAAGATCGGTGCCGCCACGCCCACGACATTCTTGTCGAGCTGGCTGCCGACATAGTGGCCGGCACGGCGAATGGCTTTCAGTTTGGCCCGGAATGCGGGCCAGCTGTCGCCCAGGCCGGCGTCCGAAATCTCCTTGCCATGATTGAGGAGCAGGTTCTTCAGCTGGTAGGTGGGAAGATAGGCGACGATGATTCGTGACGGCGCACCAAAGAAGAGAGGAAATGGCCGACCTCTCTCCATCTGGAGCGTCAATTTGGGATCGGTTCGGTCATTCAGGACCGACAGGACGCGATCGCCGTAGAAGCTGCAGAGCACCTGTGCGCCAGCCACCTTGTCGCGCAGCTCGGCAATGACCGCGGGCGCCACTTGCAAAAGTGGATCGGCTATTCTGATCTGGCGGTCGAATTCAATGAAACGCGGTCCAAGCACATAGCCGCCGCCTGCCGCCGGCACGAGAAAACCGGCATCATAGAGCGCCTTGACGTAGCGATAGACCGTAGCGCGAGCGAGGCCGAGCCGCTCGACCAGCATATCTGCGGTCCACGAGGGTGCATCGACGGTGAAAAGGTCGAGCACACCTAGAACCCGCGTCGTGCTGCTGTCCGGCCGACCGCGCACGGGTTCGGCCGCATGCTCACCATCGCCAAGCATTTGGCCGGGTTCTGCTTGCCCATCCAGTATCTGCGCCGATTTGGTCACCAAGATATTGTCCTCATTATCTCCACTTTAAAGAAAGCACTTATCGTCCCTCAGCGTGAGGGTCCACCGTTAACAGCCACCTGAATGCAATTGACAACAATCTCATATTTGGAGATGATGCATGGAAACTGAGACGGCCAGGCAGATCTTGCTGCCACTTCAAAACGCGGTCGTCAGCACCTCGGGAGAGCGATAAATGCGGTTACAAGGCAAGCGCGCCATCATTACAGCAGCTGCGTCCGGCATGGGCCGGGCCGGCGTAGAGGCATTCGCGCGTGAAGGCGCCGATGTTGTTGCGGTGGACATCGATCAGGCAAAGCTGGAGGAACTGGTCGGTTCCATAAACGATGCAGGTGGCCGGGTCACAGCGCTCGTCGCCGACCTGCTCGACCCCCAAGCCTGTCGACAGGTCGTGAGCGAATCGGCGGAGCGCCTCGGCGGTCTCGATATCCTATGGAATCATGCCGGCCTGCCCGGAAAGCGGGAAGTCGAGAATCTCGATCTCGATGCCTATGCCCGCGCGATGGATCTCAATGTCCGATCCGGATTGCTGACGACGGGCGCGGCCATCGCGCATTTCCGCACTGCCGGCGGCGGCTCGGTGCTGTTCACGGCTTCGATCGCGGGCTTGCGCGGCGCGTCGGTCAGTCCCGTCTATTCGGCGGCGAAATTCGCGGTGATCGGCCTCGCGCGCTCGCTGGCCCAGCGCTACGCCGCCGAGAATATCCGAGTGAATACGATATGCCCGGGGCCGATCGAGACGCCGATGCTCTCGAAGTTCATGGATCCCGATTTCGACGCCGAACTCGCAAAGCAGTCGGAAGCCCGCACGCGGGCCAGCGTTCCCATGGGCCGCGTGGGGCGGCCTGAAGAGGTCGCGGCTGCGGCGCTCTGGCTGGTTTCCGACGAGGCGTCCTTCGTCAACGGCGCGGTGCTCCCGGTCGACGGCGGGACGATGGCCTGACCCTCCCTCTTATCCCAAGATCGAACAAGGAAATCGTCATGTTGAACGCCAACCTCTCCCCTGACGTCGCGGCCGGCTTTCTGGACGGCAAGCCGAAGCTTCTGCTGATCGACGGCAAGCTGGTGCCTGCGCTTTCGGGGCGGACGTTCGACAGCATCAATCCGGCGACCGGAAAGGTGCTCGCCCAGGTGGCCGAAGGCGGTGCGGAGGATGTCGACTTGGCCGTGGCGGCGGCGCGCCGTGCGTTCGAGGAAGGCCCATGGAGTCGGTTCAAGCCGTTCGACCGCCAAGCCGCCTTGTTGCGCCTTGCCGATCTCGTCGAAGCCCATTTCGACGAGATCGCCATGCTCGACACGCTCGACATGGGGGCGCCGATCACCGGCACGCGGTCGCGCAAGCAGCGCGCCGTTGCGCTG
>Ga0209147_100767_pt1 | contig 15700 bp, 19 predicted proteins | sample AraplaCol_mLB_r2_FD_184278 | JGI IMG/M metagenome (GOLD analysis project Ga0209147, IMG submission 184278) | Arabidopsis root microbial communities from North Carolina, USA - plate scrape CL_Col_mLB_r2 (SPAdes) (version 2) | ecosystem: Host-associated > Plants > Roots > Endosphere | place: USA... | reverse complement strand
AGACGGTGGAATTTTATAATTAGATTCATTTGCAGGGTCCCGGATACTTCCGAAAGAATGATCTCCTCGAACCCTAATGTAATGCCTAGCATCAAACAATCGTGAGAATAGCGTCGTAAATGATATTATCTCTTTTGGACAGCCGGCTTTAGTAGATTTTACATGTTCATTTTGATCTGCGGTAGGATCATTAGCAGTGACAAGCATTATTCTAAAATTATATTCAGAAAATCTTGGCTCGGATCTGATGCTTTTGATCAAATCAATACTTTTTTTGAGATCACCTTGAACTTTATCAAGTTTTCTCAATTGCGTCGCTTCGATCACGATTAACTCGGTTCCCGTGTCGATGACTTCATCGCGCTCACGGCCGTCAATTTTGATGGACCCCGTAGAACTAGCATGGCGGTACAGTTGCCGGGCAACTTGACGGACTGACGCCTCAAATTCTGAGCCGTTCAAATTGTCGTTGACGAAATCAGGCATTATGTCCCCTCTGACCACAACATGTGCAATATCTTGCGCGATGGCAACGTATCGCCACCTGACGCAACTACATGAAAGTAATATTTTTCTTGGCTTACCGCTCCCGGCTTAGTTGACGCGCGACTCTGACGCGCCCCGGAAACATCTCTTCGTGGATCGGCTCTATCACCGCCACCGCGCCTTTTTCACTATCCCGCACCCTGCCCGGCGCAAACACCCGACCCCGATCGAGCTGGTCCGCGATCCACTCCCGCGCGTTCGCCGCATCCCGCGCTGCGCCTTCGGCATCGCCTTTGTTCAGTCCATTGGCGATCGCCCGAGCCACCATATAATTCCCCTGCGCGGCTTGTAGCTCCGGGTCGGCAGCGGCCTCTTTGTTGGTCGCGGCCCTGAACCTGTCGCCCAGGGTCAGCACGCGATCGACGCCGGCACCCGATGCGCCGGCACTGCCGGCGACGAGCTGGGCCAGCGTTTCGCCCATGGCGTCCACCTTTCCCTGCATCGCCTCGACCTGGCCCGCCAGATTCTCGACCGCTGCCAGCACGGCCCGCTGGGTCGCCAGCAGCGCCATCACCGGATCGTCGCTGTCATCGCTCATGCGCGCGCCTTACCGATGCAGCGCCTGTTCCAGCGCCTGACGAATGAACCGCTGATACGGCATGCCCTTGCTGGCGGCGGTCGCCTTGACCTGTTCCAGCAATTCCGCAGGCATCCGCATATTGACCCGCGCGTCTTTGCTGCCGAACTCGAACCGCGTGGGCGTGAGCGCCGAAAGGTCATAGCCGGTAAGATCGGCCGACCCCACGAAGTCCTCGGCTTCCTCATCGCTGGAAATCAGCGGAAGGGGCTTATCCTTGCTCATAGTGCTGCACCTCCTTGGCGTGCATGTAACGGGCGCTGATCGGACGGATATATCTGGCCCCGTTCCGCTCGCGCCAGGTGAAGGCCAAAAACACATAACGGCCACTGCTGGCTCGGCCGATCGCCAGAAAGCGCGTCTCTACCGTCGAGTGCGCGACATCTGGCCCTATGGATGGCGTCCCAGCGAACACGCTTTCGATTTCCGCCAGTGTGACGCCATGCTTCTGACATTTCGCCTGGTTGCCTTCATCCCAATCAAAGCCAGCGACATTTTTGCTATCCATGAGGCAAAATGGCGTTTGTATGTACGTTTGTCAATCTAATCGACATCACCGTTCGCGGCCCCTGTCCCGATCTTTGTCCCTGGTTCGCTCCCGATCGCGCTCGGCCTGGTCGTGATCCGATCCGCCCTTGTCACCCATGCGGGACGCGATGCGATCGGCGGCGCTCCCCGGCTCCGGGGTGTCGCGGTCACGCTCGCCCCGCTGCGCCGTCGCCTCCGCGATCCGCTCGGCTGCGCCGCGATCTTCGGCTTGGCTCCCCCATGCCGCACTAAGACGGTCGCGCAACCCCTGCGCCATGTCCTTGGCCTTGTCGCCGATGCCGCGCATGGTTTCCGCGATCCTGGCACTAAGTTCGCGAAGCTGCTGCGTCAGCTCGCGCCGCTCCCGGTTGCGCGCCTGCACCCCGCGCTGTTCGTCACCGCGCTCAGTGGGCTGGCCCTTGCGCTCCATCGCCACCGCCGACAACGGCACCTTGCCCAACGGCTCCCGGCCTAGATCCTCTTGCCCCTCCGCGTCGCCCCGATCGCGTGCCGCCTCGCGCTGATCCTTGAGCGACCGATGATCTATGCGCTCATCGCACCCGGCCCGTTCCAGCGCCTGGTTGGCATGGTCGGCCCAGGCCGAACGCCATCCCTCAAGCCGCTCCGCCGCGTTCCAGTCCCGGTTCTTCTTCCCGAACCCCTCGCCGGTCAGGTCGCGCATGGTCAGCATGACATGCGCGTGCGGCTGTTCCTGCCCGTCTGCCGAATGGCCCCGGTGCAGCGACACGTCCGCAATCATGCCCTGGGACACGAACTGCTCGCGCACATAGGCCTCGACCAGGGCGCGCCGCCCCTCCGCGTCCAGCTCACGCGGCAGGGAGATTTCCACCTCGCGAGCAAGCTGGGCGTCCTTACGCCGCTCCGCCGCCTCAACGCCGTTCCACAGGCGCGAGCGATCGAGCATCCAGTCGGGCGTGCGATCAGGGGCCATGATCTCGCGATGCTCGATGTCCGACTTGCGCGTGTAGTCGTGGCATTTGCCCAGGCGCTCGTCGGTCAGCCGCTCGCCCGACCGATAGGCGGCGGCGGCGACCGCGCTGCGCCCGGTGGCCCGCGAGATGACTTTGACGGAACAATGGTAGATCGCCACGGGCCGCGCGCCTTCTTACTTCCTGCACTTAAGGGGGAAGCCGTCCGGCGGGGGCAACGCCCCCACGAGGACCACGCACATTGGGAACCAATGTATAAGCGTGCCCTTATCTTCATAAGGTAGCCTCATGCTGTTTCGTTTGCTATAGCGAATTGCCATAGGAGGACGGCATGGCACGGACACCGGTTGAAGAGCGCCTTGAGAAAATGCGCGAGGACGAGCGCAAGCTGCGTGAGCGGCGAAAGGCGCTTGAGGCGCGCGTCTCTACCGAACGTCGCAAGGCTGAAACCCGCGAGCGCATCATGCTTGGCGCATTCATCCTCCACCACCTAGACGAGGACACGCCCACCGGTCGCCAGCTCACCCCCCTGCTGCAACGCGAACTGCCGATGTTCCTGACCCGTGAGCGCGACCATGCGTTGATGGCCCCTTTGCTGAAGCGGCTGAAGGAGAAGGAATGATGGCAGGCCCACTGGTCGGGGGCGATCGGGGGATAGGATGGGTTCGCGCGATCGTCGGCGCATTTGTCGTGTGCCTGGTCGTGCAATATCTGGTCGGCAAGCTGCTGCCGGAAGTTCTGGCCAGCATCATCGCCTGGGGCGCGTTCGCCCTGGTGATGGTCGCGGTCTGGCGGATCAACAGCCGGGCCGGTCGCAACGAACTGCTCGGCTCGGCCCGCTTCGGATCGCGTGACGATGTGCGCGGCCTGGAATCCGGCGACGGCGATCTGCTCATCGGTCGATCGGCCAAATCGGGCAAGCTGCTCCGCTATGGTGGCCCGGCCCATTTGCTGACGATGGCCCCGACCCGCAGCGGCAAGGGCGTCGGCACGATCATCCCCAATCTGCTAACTCTCAATCGATCGGTGATCTGCATCGACCCCAAAGGGGAGAACGCCCGCGTCACTGCCAGAGCGCGCGCCACCAAGGGCAAGGTCTGGTGCCTCGACCCGTTCGAGGTGTCGGGGCAACCCCCTGCCCGCTACAATCCGCTCGACCGGCTCGACCCGGCCAGCCTCGATCTGGCCGAAGATGCAATGACGCTCGCCGACGCCCTGGTGCATGATCCAGCGGGGCAAGGTGGCGAGGCCCATTGGAACGAGGAAGCCAAGGCGCTGATCGCCGGACTGATCCTCTATGCCGTCGTCCATGAGGACCGCGAGCATCGCACCCTGGCGACGGTGCGGGAGTATCTGACGCTCGCCCCCAAGGGGTTCGCCGATCTGCTCACCCTCATGCAGGACAGCCGCGGCGCCGGTGGCCTGATCGCCCGCGCCGCCAACCGCCAGCTCGGCAAGTCCGATCGCGAGGCCGCAGGGGTGTTGTCGTCGGCCCAGCGCCATACCCATTTTCTCGACAGCCCCCGGATCGTCGCCAGCATGGCCGCGTCCGACTTCACGTTCGCGGGGTTGAAAGAGGGGGTTTCCACGGTGTTTCTATGCCTACCCCCTGACCGGCTCGATGCCTATGCGCGCTGGCTGCGGCTGCTGGTCGCCCAGGCGCTCACCGACATGGCCCGCTCGCAGGTCAAACCGGCGCGGCCTGTCCTGTTCCTGCTCGATGAGTTCGCCGCCCTGGGCAGGCTCGAACCGGTCGAGCGGGCGATGGGGCTGATGGCCGGATATGGGTTGCAGCTCTGGCCGATCTTGCAGGACATGCACCAGTTGCGCGCCCTCTATGGCGAACGCGCGGGCACCTTCATGTCGAATGCCGGGGTGTTTCAGGCGTTCGGGGTCAACGATCTCGCCACCGCCGAACTGTTATCCAAGACGCTGGGGCAGGAAACCCTCGAATATCAGACGGCGGGCTATTCGCAGGGCAGCAGGATCGGCGGAGCAAAGCTCACCCAATCGGCCAGCACCCATATCAGCGCGCGAAACCTCATGAACCCCGACGAAATCATGCGGATGCCGCCCACCGACCAGCTATTGATGCTCCAGGGACAGGCCCCGTTGATCGTGGAGAAGATCCGATATTACGATCAGCGCGAGTTTGCCGGGCTGGCTGACCCCGGCTGAACGTCTACAGGCCGCGCAATGGTCGCCGATGGCGGCGAACGGGAAAGGGCGGCAACATCACCTCCTGACCGCCCTGGACCTCTCCACAGGCGCTTAGGACGCGATTGGGCGCTCGACTCGCCCCACTTCCCCCTCGGAAGCCCAGCGGACGTAGGCCGCTCCTGTGACGGCATCGCCGTCACGCACCAAACAGCGCATTGGCCGGTAGGCCAATTCCATACATTCATACTCCAAGCGAGTGTCTTCGCGTAAAGTTATCCACAAGCCAGCTTAGTGTTAAAATATGGGTTAAGTGATGTGTTACGTCTTTTTAGAAGTTCTGCATCCATTTGAAATATAAGGGGGAAATCGGGTTTTTCGGACAGAGAGTGAATCAGCTATGACGAAAAAGCGATTCTAGAGTGACGATAAGGTGAATCTACTCTGACGATAGCCTTCTACCCAAAAATGTAATCGAAATGACGATAGCGCATGGGGTGAATCTGAAATGACGATAATCCTCTTGCGTATGTGAAATGACGATAGTAGTCCTCCGTCAGTGAAATGACGATAGACCCCGCCCCTACCCTATTTGATGTCGTGCCTGCCATGGCCGTGGACGGCGACGATCGGACGCCCCTGCTGCCGGTGCGCCACCCTAACCAAGACCTGTTCATCTGCGATGTTCTCGATGCCATTCCCAAGGATGACATGGCCTCGATGGAGCATCCCGTTTTCTCGCTCTCGACCAAGCCTGACAATCGGACGCGGCGCTATGAACACAATGGCAATGTCATTGAGATTATCCCTTCGGGGAAGGGTCTGGCGACGATCCACGACAAGGACATTCTAATCTACTGCATTTCGCAGCTCATCGCCAAAATGAACCATGGCGAAGCCCCTAGCCGCACCGTTCGCTTGCAAGCCTATGACATGCTCGTCGCCACCAACCGGCAGACCAGCGGCGAAGGCTATAGGCTGATGACCGACGCCCTCACCCGCCTGCGCGGAACCACTGTGCGGACCAATATCCAGACCGGCGGCATTGAGGAAACGCGGATTTTCGGCCTGATCGAAGAAGCAAAGATCACGCGCAAGACATTCGATGGCCGTATGCTCGATCTTGAAATCACCCTGTCGGACTGGGTGTATCGCTCCGTCATCAGCAAGAACGTCCTGACCCTCCACCGAGACTATTTCCGGCTCCGCAAGCCGTTCGAGCGGCGCATGTATGAGCTTGCCCGCAAGCATTGCGGTATCAAGGACGAATGGAAGATCGGGCTGGAACTGCTCCAGAAGAAATGCGGCTCCAACAGCCCGCTCCGGGTGTTCCGCGCTTTGGTCAAGAAAGTCTGCGAGCATGACGCCAGCCACGGACATTTCCCCGACTATGCGGTGACGATGGACGATGACGTGATCCTGTTCCGCAATCGCTCCGGCCTCAAGGGCAAGCCTGATCCGGTCGCGATCGCTGATGATGCGCCCTATATCGACCCGGAAACCATGCACGACGCCAAAACTGCCGCGCCAGGGTATGACGTTTACGCGCTCTATGACGAATGGGTGTCGTGGTGGCACGACATGGGCAAACCGGAGTTGAAAAGCCCACGCGCCGCCTTCCTCGGATTCTGCAAGAAACGGCACGAACGCAAGCCATTACGATAATATGTCAGCATGTTTACATGACCTCATGCAAACATGCTCAGGTAAGTCGTGACTGCTCATACTTGCAATTGAATCATATCTTCGGATAAGGGGCCAATATCCATTGGACCCGGCTTTGCCGGGTGGCTCGGCCCGGCGCCTATCCCCGGGATAACCACTAGCGAAATTTGGGCTTCGCTTTTCCGAGTTCTGAGCGTTTCCGCGCATAGGCGCGATGCCCCGCTAGCCAATCTGTAGGTTCCTGAATGACAACTTTTGCCTCGCTGAAACGCGAATGGCTCGCAAATCCGCGTGCGGACATACTTGCGGGTATCGTCGTTGCATTGGCGCTGATCCCCGAAGCCATCGGCTTCTCGATCATCGCGGGCGTCGATCCGCGCGTCGGCCTTTATGCCTCCTTCTCCATTGCCGTCATCACCGCCCTTGTCGGCGGTCGCCCCGGCATGATTTCCGCTGCCACAGCCGCCATTGCGGTGCTGGTGCTTCCACTGATCCGCGACCATGGCGTCGAATATCTGTTCGCCGCCACGATCCTCATGGGCGTGATCCAAGTCATTGCCGGATTCCTCCGGCTCGACATGCTGATGCAGTATGTGTCGCGGTCGGTGATTACCGGCTTCGTCAATGCGCTGGCGATCCTGATTTTCATCGCCCAGCTACCACAACTAACGGGCGTGACTTGGGTGACATATGCGATGGTCGCTGGCGGCCTTGCCATCATCTACCTGTTCCCACGCATCACCAAGGCAGTGCCTTCGCCGCTGGTCGCGATCGTAATCCTGACGGTCCTCTCGATCTATGGCGGGCTTAACGTCAACACGGTCGGGGACATGGGCAAACTGCCATCGTCGCTGCCTGCTTTCCTCATCCCCAACGTGCCTTTCACGCTGGAGACGCTGCAAATCATCCTGCCCTTCTCGCTCACGATGGCGGCCGTTGGCCTCCTGGAGTCGATGATGACGGCGCAAATAGTCGATGACCTGACCGACACCGGATCGGACAAGCGCCGTGAGATGAAAGGCCAGGGCATCGCCAATTTCGCCACCGGGTTCCTGGGCGGCATGGGCGGCTGCGCGATGATCGGTCAGTCGGTCATCAACGTGAAGTCGGGTGGTTCAACCCGGCTGTCCACCTTCGTATCAGGCGTGTTCCTGCTATTCCTGATCGTGGTGCTTGGTCCACTGGTGGCGCAGATTCCGATGCCGTCGCTGGTCGCGGTAATGATTATGGTGTCGATCGGCACATTCAGTTGGCGTTCGATCAAAGATCTCCGCACCAATCCATGGCAGTCCTCGATTGTCATGGTCGCCACCGTCGTCATCGTCGTATGGACGCATGACCTAGCGCAAGGTGTGCTGGCGGGCGTTATCCTGTCGGGCCTGTTCTTCGCCAGCAAGGTCAAACGCCTCTTCACCGTTACGTCCGAGCTTTCGGCCGATGGCAATGCGCGCACCTATCGTGTTGCGGGCCAGGTGTTCTTCGCCTCGTCGGACAGTTTCACGTCCGCCTTCGACTACAAGGAGGTTCTCGATCGTGTCGTGATCGACGTGAGCAACGCGCATTTCTGGGACATTTCGGCGATCGGCACGCTCGACAAGGCCATTCTCAAATTCCGCCGTGAAGGCACGGCGGTTGAGGTAATCGGTCTTAATGACGCCAGCGCCTCGATGGTCGAACGCTATGCCATTCACGACAAGCCGGGTGCGGACGCGCAACTCGGCGCGCATTGAGGAGAGAAGCCATGACCAAGATACTCGCCTGTATCGACGCCTCGGCCTATGCGGCCAGCGTTTGCGACCTCGCTGCCTGGGCGTCCAAACGCCTCGATTTGCCCATCGAGCTGCTCCATGTCGTGCAGCGCAAGGATGCCGTGGCAGAGCGGCATGATTTGAGCGGTGCTATCGGCCTGGGAGCCAGGACTGACCTTCTTGAAGAACTGACGAAACTGGAAGAGGCCGATGCCAGGCTTCAGGTCGAGCGTGGCCGCATCTTGCTTGCGACGATGGCTCAGCGCCTCCAGGCTGACGGTGCGAAAGCGATTGCCCCTCTGCACCGCCATGGTGGCATCGTGGAAACGATCCTGGAGCGCGAAAGCGATGCCCGCGTTATTGTCATTGGCAAACGCGGAGCCAGCCATGAGTTCGCATCCGATCATATTGGGTCGAAGATCGAACGGGTCGTGCGCGCCAGCGCCAAGCCCGTGCTGATCGCGTCCAGGGCGGTCGCGGAACCGCAATCGGTCATCCTTGCCTATGATGGCAGCAAGGCCGCCGATCGTGCGCTGGAGCGGGTGGCCAACTCACCCCTATTCGACGGTCTACCGGTCCATGTCGTCACAGTCGGGCCTGATGACGAAAAGCATCGCAAGCTGCTGGATAACGCGGGCGCTGCCCTGGCCGGTGGCCGGTCTGTCGAATTGACGGTCGTACAAGGCAAGCCCGAGGATGCCATTGCCGAGGTGGTTGGCAAGACCCCGGACGCGCTGCTGGTCATGGGAGCTTATGGGCATTCGCCCCTTCGTACCCTGATTGTCGGCAGCACCACGACGACGCTCATTCGCACGGTTCATGTGCCGGTGCTGCTGGTGCGTTAACGTGGCGCTCGACCTCGACCTTTTCCGCGAGAAGCTGCTACTGTTGAAGCAGATGCTTCTCGCCCAGGAGGAAATGTCGAAAGAGGGCCGCGCGCCGGTTACGCTCGAACAGGACAGCGTAGGCCGACTGTCGCGGATCGACGCCATGCAGGTGCAGGCCATGGCGCTTGCCCAGCAACGTCGCCGCGAAAGTGAGCGTGCAGCTATCGACGCTGCCTTGCGCCGGATCGAAGAGGGCGAGTTCGGCTATTGCGTCACCTGCGGCGAGGAGATCGCCGAAGCGCGCCTGTTCAACCTTCCATCGGTGGCGAGCTGTATCGAGTGCGCTCGTCAAAAATAGAAGTGGAGAGGATCATGCCAACGGGCACGGTCAGATATGTAGATCGGGATCGCGGCTTCGGCTTCATTTCCCGCGACGACAAGCAACCCAAGGTCTTCGTGCATGTGACTGCGGTGCTGGACGCCGGATATGCTGATCTTGAAAAAGGCCAGCGCTGGGCGTTTGACCTAGCGGAGGATCGAGGGAAGCAGATCGCGGTCAATCTCATTGCAATCTAAACTGACAGCTCCGCCTTGATTGGCAGGTATCATGTTTGCATGTTTGCATGTGAACATGCTTACTTCCCCACAGGGCTTTCCCCCATCTTGCGAAGCCAGTCGTTGAACGCTTCGGCCATTGCGTCCTGCAAACTCTTCCCGTTTTTCCGGGCAGTCATGTGCATGGCAAACGACATTTCCGGGCTGAAATAGCCTGTCATGGCCTTCTTGCCCTGACGGCTCGGCGCAATCGGACTACTGCCGGTGCTGCTGGAGACCGACGCGCTCACCTTTTCCTTCGGCTCGGCCACCACCGGCGACGGCGCAGAATCGCGGTCCCGCAACGAAAGCAATGATCCCTTCCGGCTCATACGCTGGCCCTCCGCTTTTTAGATGATGGCATGTTTACATGCTCACATGCCCACTTGTAAAGTTCACGCACTTCATCGGCTGCCTTGCCGTTCGGCTCTACCTCCATCGCCGTTTTTCCCTCAGCCGCCGCGTGACGGAAGGCGGCTCGGTCCGCAATGCGATGTGGGCAGGCGTCCAGCCCATAATCCTGCACGAGCTGCGCCGCTTCCTCATACATGCGCGGGGCCGTTGGACTCCCCGCTGTGAAGATCACGAAAGCAGGCTTGCCGCGCATCTTTACAAGACTGGCGGTCGTTTTGATCGCCGCTAGGTCGAACGCGCTTGGCCGACATGGAATCAACACCAAGTCGGCAGCCTCGACGGCGGCACTGGCCGCGCTGTCCGCATGGGGCGGTGTGTCGATCACGATGAAGGCCGCACCCTGCGCCGTTGCCTGCTCGATCTTGGCAGCGAGGCGAGGGGGCGCGCTGTCGATCACAACCGGAGGCGCGTCCTGCCGCCAAGCAGCCCATTGGCTCGCTGTCGCCTGCGGGTCTAGGTCGATCACCAGCGCGGTATGACCGGCATCCTCGGCAGCAGCGGCCAGATGCAGGGCGAGAGTAGTTTTCCCCGCGCCGCCCTTTTGACTAATAATTGCGATTGTTGGCATGTGTGTATCCTTACATGACCGCATGTTTGCATGTGGTCATGCCGTCCAATCATTTGCCAATCAAGCGTGAAATGGTTGCTTGGCTAACATTGAACAGTGCCGCGACGGTGCGCTGCGTGTCACCAGCAGCGAGTCTATCCAACGCCTCTGCCTGCTGATGTGAGGTGAGGGCCGTCTTACGCCCGAATTTGACGCCCCGCGCCTTTGCCTGGACACGCCCTGCGGCGGTGCGCTCGGTGATCCGCTCTCGTTCCCAACTTGCGGCGATCCCCAACACCGCGATTATCACCTCGGCAAATTGCGAAGTCGTATCCACCATCGGCTCGGCCAGCGAACGGAAACCAGCCCCGGCCTCCTTCACCGCATGGAGGATGTTCAATAGATCGCGGGTGTTGCGGGCAAGCCGGTCTGTGGCCGTCACCATCAGCACGTCGCCATCGTCCAGCGCGCCGATCGCGCGCTTGAGCTGTGGCCGCTCGGCCGTCGCTCCGCTGATCTTCTCGCGGTAGATTTTGACGCACCCGGCAGCGGTGAGCTGGGCGAGCTGCTGGGCCAAGTCTTGACCGTTGGTGGAGACGCGCGCGTAGCCGCAAATCATGGCAACAATCTGCATCAGATTTTTGCATCAGGGAAGGGCGAGGATTTTCGCCATTCTCAATCTGATGCAAAAGTTTTGATTCCGTATCGGTCAGGTGGACCGTACGTCAAATAATGGAATTGCCATTAACAGCGAAAGGCTCCCCATAATAATATGGAGAGCCTTTCTACTCGCTATGGGGCGAGATATTTATTTTTCGCCGTTGTCTTTCACACCGACCACAGGAACATCGATTTCCTTCTTCTCGGTGCCGACAACAACTTCCTTGCTGTCCACGTCTACCGCTGGAAGTTTTCCGCCGTCTACGGACACTTCGGGCATTGCGCCCTCCTTGACATCAGCAGACCAAAACCCGGTGGCAAAGAGGAGGCCGACAATCAGTGCTGCCGCCAGCGCTACCCAAACCCAAACGCTCACGCCCGACTTGCGCGTCACTACGCGATCATCGCGATAAGGATCAGCCATCTTTCCCTCCTTTGATTATAACGGCTCTGAAATGTCCAAAGAGGTGATTTGGTTCCAAAACACGGTATGTTGAATGATGCAGAAATCACAAGTTTTGCATCAGAACGGGAATGGCGGAAATCTGCGCCTCTCCGTGATGCAAAAATCTGATGCACATTTGGCGCTCTTCTGGTGGGCGAAATCGATGTTTCAGCCCTCAACGCCCTGATGCAAAAGTTTTGATTTTCGGTTCAGATGCGGCGGGATGGCGGACTTCACCTGATTCCCGGGCGTTATGGCAATATAGGATTGATTGCGGGCCTAATAGTTTTCACGTTGACCGTTGTGTCAGATAAAGAAATATCGCCCGCAATTAGATTAATTTCAATCTGGATGCCGTTTAAATTGTCGGAACTTGCTCCGGCATTGCTGACAAGCGCCGCAATTCCATAGTTCTGGAAATTAGCTTGCGGAACAATTTTAACAAATTTGACGCGATTTAAATGTGAATTTTCTTTCGCGACCAATCGCCAGCCATTTCCCATTGCGAAGAAATTTGCAGCATCATCACCAACTGACTTATCTTCTATGCCGCTTACCATAATATCACATCGGTCAACCCACGATCGCAGGATAGCCCAGACGCTACCGGTCGTAGCTTTAAACTGATAAACAAGCTGGGGCGGCACTCCGCCCGCAGACGTTGCTATGTAGCGTTGCACAAGATCAGGCGCATCCTTGATGCTTTGCACCTGCCCAGTGGAACGAGGAATATTCATGTAAATCGTTACAGGCGATGTCGTCTCGAATCTTCCGGTAGCTGCCGCTACGGAACAAGCCGCAGTCGCCGATTTCAATGCGACGGAAGCAGACGGAATATCAGCCGCAAATGCAATGTTTGCAGGCAGCAACGTGCATACAGCAATGAAATATCCGACAACCGTTTTCAGCATGAGGCAACCTTTTGGTGATGGGGCGTAGCCTATTGCAGCGATGCTAACGAACAGTGAAACCTCGTTGGCAGCGTTGCCCTGACGCAAATCACATGGAACCCGACGGGTTTGGGCTGCTCATGCGCGGAACAGCGTGAATCCCAGCGATCCCGTGCGTATCGATAATCCTGTGGTGTCCGGAAACCCCTGTCGGAATGAAGCCCTGTCCGACAACATGCTATCAGGGGTTTTCCGACATGCTCATTGGCTACATGCGCGTATCTTCCACCGATGACCGTCAATCGGTCGACCTTCAGCGCGATGCGCTTATCGCAGCCGGCGTAGACAGCCGGCATCTCTATGCCGACAAGGCATCGGGCGCTCGCGAGGATCGCGTGAATCTGAAAGCCTGCCTCGAATATCTGAAGGCCGGCGACACCCTCGTCGTTTGGAAGCTGGACCGGCTCGGCCGCTCTTTACCGCATTTGCTTTCGATCCTGACCGATCTGGGGGTTGAGTAGCAACGGAACAGAAAACCTACATAAGCGGCATATCGAGCATTGCCGATAGCCGGAGCGCTAGAAAACGGCAGGGGGATGGGTTTGTCGGCCACAGGTTTCTGGACGGTTAGATGTGAGATCTGGGGTCATTCGGAGGCTCGCCCGCGATCGTCAAAGCGGGTCGCATCAAACCCGGGTTTGATGCATAGATGAGCATGCAGATTTTGCGATACCCCTTGCATGAGGGCACCGAACGCAATGACGAAAGATAAATGGCATTCGGATATGGCCGACCTCTATCCGGAAGATAAAGCAGGTTTCGACGTTCCCAAGGCACCGGGTCACTCGCTTCTGCTCTTGAACAACTACATGCGGACGGATCTGCTAAGCCACATCCACCTGCGTCTCCATCAGATGCGGGACGCAAACAAACCGGGCTCGCCGTTGCATCATCTGGCCAAAAGTCTGGACCAGGTAATCGGCACTTATGATGGCATCAATCTCTTTGAGTGTGTCGCCCGGAATCCCGTTCACATCGATGCCGATTATGAGTTTCAGCCCGAACAGGACTACCTCCACGATATCAGGCTGATGAAGCATCACCTCAAATGCCATAGGAGAACGATCAAGGACCTGGCCCGCTACCGCTGACAGGCTCTTATGTAGGTTTTCTGTTCCGTTGCTACTCAACCCCCGTATTTATCAGAATTATCCTATAAATCCCTGACATTTTCGATTAATTTATGGGATGAGGCGTTAGGTCCGTTTATTATTGAAAGCGCGTCCGCACTGCGTGATCGGTTTGGTATAAGAATAGTACGTCTATCGAGCTGAATATCATCTGCGAACCCATTTGACTTAATTTGGCTAATAATCGGATCTACATATTTTATTAGCCCAACAGGAAGACCTCTGCGTAATGCATTGTACTGACGGCCAGTACCACGCTGCATAAATAGTTTCCTTAGTATTGTAAGCAATACCTTGACTGGATCAGACAACTTGGATTTCATTACTGCATCATTTGTTGCGGTAAATGCAGCATAAGTTTCGACCGATGTCGATCCTGTTAAAACGCCAGTAGGTACGTCTTTCTCGGAAAAAACGCCTTCCATGCGACCGATAATGCAGTCGTGAAAGTGGATAGAGTTACGGGCATCTTTTATCGCTGAAGATCGCCCAAATTCAACCGTTGAAATAATGCATCGTGTTAAAGTTATTGATGAAAAATTCAGTTCTGGGTCAACGACAATCGTCTCAAAATTCGCATCTTGGATCGCCAAAGGAGCGCCTTTATAGTCAATTTGCTGATCTATCAGGATAGATATTAGGTCTGCTGATGTGGCTGCTAACTCTGGATATTGACCGCACTGTCCTAGTGCGACCGAAACCTTAACAGCGGCATCAGGAAAGCGTGCAACTGCCATCTCGCGCGCAAGTCCACCCGACATCGTAGAGACTTTTTCCAACGGCGACTTATCTACAAAGGGACTTGCTATGTAGCGGCTGAGATCACCGCTGGCCGCTGCATCTGCGAAGTCGGCATCGATAAACTCACGCGCGCCAGGGCGGCCCGGTACTGAACCGAGGCCCGGCAGCCGCAGCGTAAGGAGATTGGCCGGCTCGTCGGTGTCACGTCCAAATACCGCGCGGAATACGCTCTTAAGCCCACTGTCCTCCAGCCCACGGCCGTCACGTGACTTGCGTGCCCGGGTTGCAAGGCCTTCGATAAAAAGACGTAGATCGCCAGCTTCAAACCCAACGCCCCAAACCTGGCTTACTTCACGCTCACACACCCGCTGCAGCATTTGATCCCAACCACTCGCAGGATCGAGCGCAAGAATCTGGTCTTCACCTGTCAACAAGCCAGCATTTGCCAAATAGCCGAGCAGGAGTGGGCGCGTTGGCAGCCAAGATGGTATCTTGGCGCCTTTAGTTTTAAGAAAACGTCCGATGTCTTGGTCAGTGAATCCGGCCAAGTCGAATACGCGTGCGGATTTATCGTAACCAAGCGCTGCCATAGCCTCATCGCGGTCGTCGAAATAACTTTCGCGCCCTGCAATGATGATTGGTGCATTTTGCGGAGTTTGCTTAATGAACTTACTAACAATTTCGACCGCAAACCGGCGAGCTTGCCGGAGATTGCTGACCGACGACGCAAACTGAGGCGGCGTTAGTTCATCAAACCCATCTAGAAATAGCGTTACATAACCTGCTCGCCATGCAGAAATTAGGCTGTGAGGCTCGGGAAACCCGATCTTTTCCGCATGACGATATAGCGCTTCATCGGGTTCCGTCTGCGCAATATGCTCGCGCAGATTTAGATAAATGGGACAGTGAATCAAATTCCCAGAGACAAACTGATCTCTTGCCTTAAAATATATGTCCCGCAATGTCATACTCTTGCCGGATCCGTAGTCTCCATAAATAATGTAACGGCCTCCACTATAAATATTAGCCGCAACATCAGATGCTTTGATTGATAATCCGGTACCCACTTCGCTTAGTGCGGTAGGTATATAATCAGACGGTGGAATTTTATAATTAGATTCATTTGCAGGGTCCCGGATACTTCCGAAAGAATGATCTCCTCGAACCCTAATGTAATGCCTAGCATCAAACAATCGTGAGAATAGCGTCGTAAATGATATT
>Ga0209147_100765_pt1 | contig 15722 bp, 17 predicted proteins | sample AraplaCol_mLB_r2_FD_184278 | JGI IMG/M metagenome (GOLD analysis project Ga0209147, IMG submission 184278) | Arabidopsis root microbial communities from North Carolina, USA - plate scrape CL_Col_mLB_r2 (SPAdes) (version 2) | ecosystem: Host-associated > Plants > Roots > Endosphere | place: USA... | reverse complement strand
CTGGCCGAAGCTGATTTGATCTGTCATGGTGGCTTGGAGGCAATTGATGAATCGGTGGAGGTACTCGTCAGGCAGCGTCTATCAAGCGGGTTGTCAAGGACCTTCACCCATCGGACCAACATCTGACTGATCGCGCGCATTCGGTTGATCTGCGGATGCGTTGGCGTTGGATCGCAGCGCCCCCCGCGCGTAGGCGGGAGGAAATGGAATTTCGCTTCGAGGGCGTACGCCAGGAATCCCTCGTACACCTGGTCCAAGCAATCCCCGTGGACTTTCAGCTACGCGAGCCGACGATTCGTCACCGTCCGCGTCATCTTCATCGCGTGCATTCGAAACAGATCTAGCTGCAGGCACTCGGGTTGGCGTCGGTGCTGTATGCGCCAACGGCATGCTGGGACCCTGCGAAGATGTCGCTACAGATTCCACGGAGGACCGGGGCTCCGGCGCGGGAGGAGGTGCGCGGCGTTGATCTGGTGGCGCCGCTGCGGCAACGGAGGGCTTAGGGCGGACCGTCGCGGGCGTCGAGGCAGTTGTCGGAGGCACTGCAGTAGACGGATCCCCCGTCGACATACTCGACGCGGCCTGAAAAGCTGTATACCCGGCCAGACCACCGATGGCCAAGGTCATCGACGTTCGTGCGGCGAGGAACTTCGCATTTGAGGTGCCGTTGCGCTGGTAGCGGGACCAGAACTGCGGATAGAGATGCCACGTCGCTATTAGGCCCACCAACGCGGCAGCGCCACCGGCCAACGCTACGAGTGTGCTTGGCGCAGCAAAGCATAGAAATGCCAAGCAAGCCAAAAATCCGGCTCGCCTCAATCTGCTGCTCCAGGGCGTATGGACGGGAACCTCGTTGTTCTTGTAGCCCGTTCGAAACCGCCGATCAACCTTTGCGGTGGTGGGATCCAGAATCACCACGACCGCGGCCAAGCATGCAAGGAAGCCAACAATTTCTTTCATCACTCCCTCCCGAGGAAGACAAATGGTAACAAACCTCTCTTCTAGCGGCATCTAGAGAATTTGAGGGCAAGCCATTTCTCGTCAGGGCCTCATCTGGAACTCGCGATCGATGAAGTTCTCGAGCACTCGGCGAATCTCCCCCGATAGAGAGCCTTGCCGGCGGACGCTTCTGCTTGGCAAGATTCGAGCTACTTCGTTTCATCAACCGTAGCCAAACTCACGGACCAAAGTCCCTCGGCCTCCTGCTGCAGTACCAGAAGGTCATAGGTCCGCACCATGTCGAGCAGCCCTGAATGACCATAGAGCTTTGGCGAGAAGGCAGGATCGGTGCGCTTGAGATACTGCCCGAGGGCCCCGAGACCGACTTTGCCTTCGGAGGTATCGCTGGCGAGCAGGCTGACTGCATCGACGAGGAAACGTGGCCTACGTTTGGCGGCCGGCTTCGTCGCTTCCGGCTTCACCATCGCTGCCTTCACGATTGCTTTTTCGGCCGTGTCCGGTGGCAGTTCAGACGCTTCTGGTTTCACCCACTCGAAGAATTGGTCGCTGGCATTGCGCAATGCGTCTGGTGTCTTGGCTTCGCCAACGATACAGACGGTCGCGCCGCGTTCGCGTAACTTGCGGCACAGGTACGCAAAGTCGGAGTCACTGGTGACCAAGCAAAAGGTGTCGGCCCGACGATCAAACATCGCCTCCATTGCATCGAGAGCCAGTGCGATGTCTGCGGTGTTCTTGCCGGCCGCGTACTGATACTGCAGGCAGGGGGTGAATGCCAAGCGAACTAGCGCATCCTGCCATTTGTGCGCCAGAGTGCCGTGATTCCCGTAGCCACGACGCAAGACAACACGACCGAACTGCGCGATCACGCGCAATGCATACTCGAGAATCTCTGGTGTGACGTTGTCGCAGTCAACGAGGACCGCGACGCGCGTCTCACCGCTCGTGGATGACGAATTCATTCGCAAGCTTCTTCAGCAAGAGACGGTGCAGATGCCTTGGGACCGCTCTGCATTGCATGCTCTTCTCCCTATCGTCCCAGCTGCAAAAGCCCGACGTGTGGTGAGTCAATCAGCTGTATCTGGCAAGGATCGCCTGCAGACGATCCTTGGCTGCAGGCTTCAGCCGTTCTGATCCCGTAAGCTCGCGGGCTTTGGCGAGGATGCTGTTCTTCGCTTCGGTTTGAGATGTTTTGTAGAACTGGAGAAGTTGCTGGGCGTTGTCGGAGACAGGCGGGGGGACAGCTTTTGACGCCCCGCGATAGACCATGCGCTCCGGACCTGGCAGAACGTTGGAAAGCTTGGGCTGAAGCACAGTCAGCATTGCAAGCTGGATGCCGATCGTCTCGACATACTCGTCCTGATACCACTTGCCCTGGCTCTTCTCGAATGCTATTTCGTAGCGCTGCAGAATCGACGGCAGGCCGTTGAGAATTTCGTTCGTGACCTTCTCGCTGCCAACGCCTGCGTGCGCAAGGCCATAGAAGATCATTGCTGCGTTGTCCGCGTTTAGGACCGTATCGACGCTCCTGCCACCTTCATCTCGCAGCCACAGGGGCTCGTCGGGGTAGGCAATCTGTCGCTTCTCCAACGCACGTAGCGCGAAAACGTACTGGTTCAGAAGGCTCGAACTCTGGACAGCAGGGTAGGGGAGCGCTGGAAGAGTTGCTCGGCCGCAAGCGGCCACCATCACGATTGCACAAAGTGCGAACACGAACCGAGTACGGAACAGCAGTTTCATGCGGCATGAATGTAATCTCCGGTTACTCCTGGGGCATCCCATATTTAGGCGATAGAGGCCCAGGCTGCGCAGCCAGCCGGTGTTCACATTGACATGCACGTCGGGTTTGGCCGTTCATATGTGCGAAATCCCGCTTTCAGCGGCTGGGAAGTGCTTCGCCAGTTGTCTGGGCACTGCGCTGCGAGAGCGCATGGATCACCGCCACCATGTCCAACCCGCCGTGCCCCATCGTTTCGGTTTCGCCGTAGAGCGCATGGCTCGCATCCAGCAGCGGCGATGAGATGCCGGCGCTGCGTGCCGCCTCCGCCACGAGGCGGCTGTTCTTGAGAACGTCGGTGATGGCGGCCTGCACGGAGAAATCCTGCGTCACCAGCTTGTCCAGCTTGATGCGGGAGACGTCGCTGGCCATCGGCCCCGCATTCAGGGCGCGTGCAAACTGCGCCAGGTCGATGCCGTGGCGCTGGGCGAAATGCGTGGCCTCGGCCAGGCCGGTGACCATGGTGATGAGAAATAGATTCACCGCGAGCTTCATCGTCAGCGCAGCCGGCACGTCGCCGCAAACGAGGCTGTCCCGGCACATGGGCTGGACCAGGTGCTGCGCCCGCTCGACCTCTTCAGGCTGGCCCGCTAGCATGACGACAAGCTGGCCGGCTTCAGCGGGCTTGCGCGAACCCGACACGGGGGCTTCGACATACCGTCCCCGGCATGCGCCGATCTCATCGGCCAGCGAGCGTGAATAGCCGGGCGACGTGGTGCTCATGTTGACGATCGATCGCTGCGCCACCCTCTGCGCGAACATGGGCGTGTGCCGGCCCAGAACCTCGTCGATCGCCTCTTCGTGAGCGAGCATCAGCACCGCGGTCTCGCACTTGGAGAAAAGCGCGTCCAGGCTTTCGGCCACGATGGCCCCTGCGCTGCGCAGGGTTTCGTAATGCGTGCTGGAGCGACTCCAGACGACGAGCGGCACGCCGCTGCGCGCGAGGTTGAGAGCCATAGGCGTACCCATCACGCCCAGGCCGATGAAGCCGATCGATGTACTCATGGATTTCTTTCCTTCAGAACCGGTAGTTGGTCATCGCACGATCACGCGGGAGGCAGGCAATGTACCGGACTCTTGCGGCTGACGGGCTCCAGTGCCGTCGTGCTGCGTCGGCCGCACGAGGCGTCGCATGAGCGATCCTGCCGACTTCTCCGCCAACAAGGCCGAAAACCGTTCGCGGATGGAGCGGACGATGCCTGCGCCATCCAGACCGCATCGGCCAGCAAGGAGCCGCGTTCGCCATATCGATTAAGCAGTCCGGCAGTCCGAGCTGCAGCACGGGGCGTACCCTGCCGCCTGCGAGCATCGCCTCCACGCAAGCGAAATCCGCGCCGCTGATGACGCTGCCTTCCTCGACCGTGAAAAGGGAGTCGTGCGTGAGCGCCATCCGATGGACCAGTTCCGCGTCGATAGGCTTCACGAAACGCATTTTGACGACTGTCGCGTCAAGCTCCTCCACGGCGGCCATGGCTGGCGCGAGCATCGGACCGGATGCGAGGATAGCGCTGCGCGCGCCCGAAGGCTGCGCGGAGGTCCGGCGGGCCTCGGCCTTGCCTACCGGAACGGCCGCCATCTGCGCGACGGAGGACGCACTTCGTCGGCGAGTGCCTTGATCGCGACGGCGACGATCTCTGCATCCATTCTCATGAATACAAGCGCATGACACAGATCCGAGAAAGACTCCACTGGCGAGTTCGTCGCGTCCGCCAATCTGTACTCGAGCGCCTCGGATCTAAATTCTTTCTCAAGTCGCGCTGCTCTGGGCTGCCGCGCGACCAGGCGCCGCCTTGCACTATCAGGATGCTTGGCCGCGCAATGCCGCCGAGATCGGGAGACGAAAACTTGAATACTCGGAGGTTGCGGCCGCTGCGGCGGAGGGCCCGGATGGATTCGCAGAACGAAGAGCGCGCGCCAAGCATGCAGTGCGTGGTGCCAGAGCGTGTGTCGATGGAGCCTTCGGCAGATGCCCTGTCAACGCGCGGCGCGAGGCCTGAGCACTGAGCCCTATGCCCGCCCGATGACGCTCAGCTCAGGAGGACGCTGCCACGGCAGGCCCAGGTCCAAGGCGTTGAACTGCGCAGGTGTGATCGACAGCAAGGGCGTCGCTCGTGCTGGGCCAGACGAAGCGCCCGGCGTTGAGCCGACGTGCCGCGCACCACACGCCGAAGCCGTCGCGCACCAGCAGCTTGACGCGCGTGTCGCGAGCGTTCGCGAACAAGTAGCCACGGTGCGCCTGTGATGCGCGCCGAAGACTTGCACGACGCGCGCCAACAGGCGCTGGGCATCGGCACGCATGTCGATGGGATCTGCCGCCAGCCACATCGCGTGCGGATCACCGAAGCAGTTCACGCCCAGGCCGCACACTCGCTGGCGGCACCTGCGAGCCAGGTCACCGTGACCATTGTGGGCCCAAGCCGGAGCTCGCTGCGAATGTCCGGGGCTGAGCAAGTGGCGCCGGTGCTGGCAAGCCGACCGGCACGAAGACGGTCTCGGGCACTTGCGCCTTGACTGCATCCACCACGTCTGCGCGCACCACCTCGCTTCTTGGCCTCATCTCGGACTCGTACGCCCGTCGCCGCAGCAGCTTGGCATTGATGCCTTGGGCCATTGCCACCGCGGCCACTGACCGGCCAAGCTGCGAGCAGGCCGCCACTGCATCGGCTTTGAACTCGTCACTGTGCATGCGATGCCGCCGGCCACTGCCGGTTTGCTGATCGGGGATAGTGTTCACGTGTTCGCCAAGAGTTTGAGGTGGACACGAGGCTCCTATGCTCCGAGCCGGCTTTCAAGATGGTCGGACAGAACACTTACAGACGTAGGCATGCCTGCTCAAATTCTCGGAAGGAAAGTCGACCCCCTACTCACGTGGGGAGCCTTGAGATTTCCGATGGCTATCCTAGTGTAGCCGCGGTATCTGACGATGCCGAGGGCTGCCTACTGTGTAGCATCTTAAAACGAAGGCTGGGACTCTTGTAGCAAGGCTGGCTCGGTGCATTCCTGGTCGGCCCTTAAGGTGATACTGAATACCAGCCTTTCGGCATCCCAGAGATTGCGACGACGACTCTAGAAAGTGGCGGCTTCCTGAGCAAGTAGGCGGAACACGGGTGGCAGGTCGGCACTACCCGCACCTTCTCGCACTTGCTCCAGGTGACGGGGCATTAGGCGAAGACGGCCAGAGGCCATGGCGATCAAGAACTCTGGGAGGGCGTCTCCGCGCCCTTGGCTCCACGAGTGGATGTCGGCCAATATGACATCTCGCATTTCCTCGCTACTTGCTTCATCAACCGAGTAGTTCAACTCTTGCATGCTTGCGGCACGAATCAACGCGGCTCTCAATACAGCGTCGTTGAAATCTCGGAAGTTTGAAGGACAGAGGATGCACTGGGCATAAACAGATTGTCCCCATGTGGGCGATGGCGTCGCTCGCTGTACCTTTGCTTCGATACCAATATTGTCACAGCGCGCGGCGGCCAGAGCATTGCACACAACTGCATAGACATCGGCCTGCGAAATCTTCTCCCTATCTTTGGAAGTGTCGAGGAGAACAAAATCAGGTGCGATGGCAAGTGGTTTCCCCTTGAAGTCAGGCAGGAACAGCCCACTAGATGCCGTCGCGGTCTTTTTCAGCCAATCGAGCCGTGGACCAAGCGACGTTGGAAGGACATTCAAATCTGTGAGCTTTTGCCAGAGCTTCAGCTCTTGCTCCCAAGGAGACGGATGCTCTCCAATCCAAGGCAGCATTAGTTCGAGCGCCGAGCGAAACGTGAAGGTGTCAGGGCCCAGCTCTCCGTAGGTCAAAAAAATCTTTAGGTCGCTCAAATTCCGCGCGGAATCTGCGACCGTCACTGCCGATAGGTAAGTAACGCATCCGCCATTTACTTTTGGACGAAGCTGAGCATTGATTCCCCTGATAGTGGCGTGGTCGCATAGATGACCTATCAGAACCAGGGCATTGGCCCCCGACTCTGACGGAAGTTGGCTAACTTGATCGCCAGTGACAAATTTCGTCGAAGGGAGCTTCCCTAGACCGGCACGTCGGCAATAGGATTTTACATCCGCGACGGATAGCCCGACGGCCACAACAAACCTTAGCGGAGTAGGCGTGAATCTCGTCAACAGACGCGAGAAAGTCTTTTCTAAATAGCCTTTCGGCGCCAAGCCACTAGCTAGAGCGATATCGATGTCAGTTCGTCGAGTGTCCCGTCGATAGAGACGGACACTAATGGTGCCGGTACGTGCTAATGTCTCCATCGTTGCACGTGAAGCTGCAGATTGAGAAGCTTGGCCCACCCTGAGCCGCTTTATCGCCCGCTTCTCAATTAAGAACTGGTCACCTTCAAGCTCTGCAAGTATGTATCCCTTTGCACAGAGGGCACACGTCTCCTGTGCGTGATTCTCGATATAGGGGTAGCCGAAGCTCCTCCCTGGGTGATAGCTAAGGTCGCAAAGCACGCTCCCCTTGGTGGTCATTTCCTTCGATGACTTTAGAAGGAAGATCGTTACGAGCATGTCCGTCGCGACCCCCATATCTACAAGGCGTGCCGCGAGCCCGCCCGACGTCGAAGCCGATACGAGCACCAAGTCACTGTTGCCGAGGCGCGGCAGGCTCCCGACCCCTCCGTACGAACTGAAGGACTTTGCTGCTGGCATATCGTTCCAAAGCCTGCGCACCGTGGCGATTCGTTGCATCGCGAATCCAAGCATCAGAAGCGGCGCAGTGTCGACGAATATGCGGCGAGGCTCGACTTGGCGAATCGCTGCTAGGCCAAAGAAGGCGACAACGGCGCATGCCGACGAGGTCAGAAGAACGCTGTTAGTGCGTAAGAATTTGCTAGCGTGCTTTCCTGAAGCCTTCGAAAAATGAACGCCGATTGGGGCATCGACCAGTCCTTTCCCTTGGTCAAATAGATTGAAAAGCCAGCCCTGCTTCAATTCATCGTCTAGAACTGCGGGCTCCTTTGCCGCAGGTTTTCCGCCGTCAAGAAAGTACTCGATGCTACTCACTGAGCCGACGCCGGTCTCGGTGGCCAGATTCAGTGCGGCGACTTTGACCGAGCCGACCCCGTCGACTGCGCCAGCTCGCATGAGTGCCGAGCCTTCTGAGAGAGCTGCCAGCGTAGCCGTATCGGGTAGGAACGGCGCAAGTACGTAGATGCGGAGAGTGTTCGGCCGTCGCTCCAATACGTCTCGAACATCATCTCCGAGCGCGATTCCACTGAGTCGTGGAGCGTCGTACACCAGCAGGCATGCGTCGCCTTCTAGGTCGCCTTCTCGAAACCTTGTTGTTAAGAGGAGTGCTTTCATGCTTCTGTTAGCGGGATGATGATCCGTACAGATGAGCCGACGAGAAACTCATGCTCCGAAGGTTGGGCGCGATACCTTTTTCCGACGTCTAGCAGCTTCGGAGCTGGCCACGAGAAATGAGCGTACGCAGCACGCGGCTTCATCTTTGCTTGGAGCTCTCCATCTAGGAAGGTGCGATACGCAAATAATCGGCCAGTACGAATCTCGATTCGTCCATGAAGGGACTGCAAGCCTCTCAAGACCTCATAGAGTCCTAGTGCGCGATGGCCAGCTCGGCTATCGAGGAGTTCGGGGTAGTAGTGACGCTCTAGGCAGTTGTGGAGAACCTTCCATTCTTCTTCAAGCGAGGTTGCTTCGCTGAGCGCGCCACGGGTATAAGAAGCAAAATAGCCGATGCCGGAGTCAAAGACCGAAGCCTCAAAGCATTCAAGTATCCTGGTCTTAGGGGCGCCGATAGGAGGGCGTAGGACGGGCACCTCGACCTTTACCCTCTTGAAAATTAGTCCGCGTAGGCTGTCTTCGCCCAGCGGCCTCCCGATGCTGTCTAGCCGACCGTGCATATCAGTGTTTTCGAACAGCTCTGCGAGAACCACCCCGAGCGTGCTTGCTCGGCTATAGATTTCGGAACGACGGGAGCTGTCGCCCACCTGAGCCAGCAGGGCGTCTACGACTAGCGTCTCAAAGTCTTCACGAGCATGCAGCCTTAGAGTAGCTGGGTCGTATAGGTCCTCGGGCAGTGGCTCTCCTGCGCTGTCTGCGCAGATAATGGTGTCGCTATCAGCGAAGAAGTCTCGAGCGAGCCGGTGCGAGAGAATTGCTCGGCGAATCCGTTCAAGTGGAAGGTCTGCTGATTCTCCGTTCTCGGCAATCACCTTGTGCGCAGAGTTCCGCATTAGGAGGAGAACGGCAAGCAGCGGAAACATCGATGCTCCGGATGCGACACGCTTCGCGAAGCTCTCATCCCACGAAACGAGGAGCCGCACACCCAGACGCGCAAGTGTCAATACTCGCTGGATACCAAGTACTTCTGATTGCCCTAGACCCCCCGCAATTTTTGCTTCGTAGTCTGCGGGAACGATCAAATTAAGCGTTGTTGCCGCGCTCGCCTGAGAAATCCATGAGGCATTCGCTGTCAGTCCAGCGGGCAACTCGATGCGGTCTGGTATCGGTTCGTGCGCTGATGCCATAGAAGCGTGTTTTGAAGAGACGAAAAGAGCGACGATGCATCCTATCGGAATAAAGGCCCACGGCGCACAGATTGCGCCACATCATCCTTTCGAAGCGCCTATTTACGACCCGCTGGAGGCCATTACAACCGAATTTTGGTGCTGTACAGCCTTTAGTGCGCCCTCAGCCCCCGGGCGTGCGCTGTGTAGCCTTTAGGCGACCGCTAACATTTCGGTCGAAGGTTTGCTTGCGAGGAGCGTGAAGCCGCCTTTCGCCTCCGTCATGCGTTTCGCGAGGCCCTGAGCACCAGCGCCAAGGCAACGCACGCCCCATCCGCAGATAGCTCACCAGTTCGCGCTTGAGAGCACCTCAGCCCTGGATGTAGAGCGCCTGGTAGATGGCTTCGTGGGAAATGCGCGTGGACCGATCATCCGGGAAGTCGACCTGCAGACGGTTTGCAATCTGCTCCGGCGACCAGCCATTGACCCACTTGCGGTCACCCCGATGCGGCTTGTTGCGGCCGATGAACGGAGCTTGCCGAGGTCCGGCGACCTCGCGCCCCTGAGCATCATGGATCTTGCCCTCTAGGCGGTATTGAACATACTTGCGCAGTTGCGGATTGGCGAGCAGCTTGGCTGGCTTGGGCCTTCTGGCTACCAACTCGGACTTCCACTGCGCCACCGACGCGCGGTACTCAAGCTTGCCGCCGCGAGTTGCAGCGTTGCGGATCAACTCCCGTGAGACCGTCGAAGGACTTCGTCCGATCAGGCGAGCGATCTCTCGCACTCCAATGTCTTGCGCCCGCAGAAGAGCGATCTCTTCTCGCTCGGCGAACGACAGATATCTCTCCGGACACAGGCTTGGACATGAACAGCGGCATGCCACCACGATGACGGAACCAGCGCGTGCCCACCGGCTGTGACACGCCAACGGCTTCAGCTGCCTTCTCGCTCGTGATTCCGGTGGCAATCTGCTTCCAAAGCTGCCGCTCCACGTCACGTCGAAGCGAAGGCGCACCTGGTGAGCGCATGGCTGCGCGCCCCATTGACTTCTGCATCCACCCTGTATGTCTTCCCATAACACCTCCATGATTGAAGGTGTTGCGACGACCGGCTGAATCCGCCTTGGCTTCCTTGGTCGGAGTGATGCAGCAACGCGACCGGCTTGCTCCCGCGCCACACTGCCATCATCAACGCATCGGCCGCGAGCTGCGAGGTCATGCAGTCTTGCATCGACCAGCCGACGATGCGACGCGAGTACAAGTCGAGCACCACAGCGGCATACAGCCAGCCCTCGGCCGTCCATATGTACGTGAAGTCGGCCACCCACTTCTGGTTGGGCGCATCAGCCTGGAACTGACGGTCCAACACGTTGTCGGCGATAGCGCCGCGCTGACCTCGGTCTTGCGGCAAGTCTCGGCGTCGTGGCCTCGCACGCAGGGCCTGTTCACGCATGAGCCGTTCAACGCGATGCAATCCGCATCTTTGACCCAGTGCCAGCACGTCATGCCACACGCGCCGGGCGCCATAGGTGCGGTCGCTGTCCAGGAAGCTCTGACGCACCTGGCTGCCGAGCACCTCGTCTTCCAGACTCCGTTGGCTTCGGGGCCCGCTGAGCCACGCGTAGAAGCCGCTTCGCGAGACACCGAGCGCCTCGCACATCATTGCCAACGGCCACGTCCCTCGGTGTTTCGCAACGAAGCCGAACTTCACATCGACTCCTTGGCGAAGTAGGCCGCCGCTTTTTTCAACAGGTCACGCTCCATGCGCAGCTTGGCGTTCTCCTTCCTCAAACGCTCCAGCTCAGCCTGTTCGGGCTTCATCACGCCCTGACCAGGGAACGCCTGCTGCGGGTCCGCCGTCGCCTCACGTACCCATTTGCGCAGCACGTTCTCGTGCACATCGAGGTCGCGCGCAGCCTGCGCCACCGACACGCCTCGTTCCTTCACCAGCTTGACTGCCTCAAGCTTGAACTCTCGGCTGAATTGCCTTCTCGTTCCCATGACCCACCTCCAGTTTCATTTCACACCTTAACAAGGTGTCTTTGAAACCGGCAGCAGCCCACCGCTACGCGGATCACATTCAGAGCCTCGGACGAAGCTCCCACAAAGACGTCCGGTCCATCTTCAACCTTCACGTCAAGGGCCCATGGCCCAAAATTGCGAGCCTACCGGCCAACCAAGTGACGGGCGTGCAGATAGCCAACATGATGAGGCGGCTTGCCTTGAACGGCAAAGGCCGCACCGCAAACAAGCTTCGGAGCTACATTCGGGCAGCCTTCCAAGTAGCAAGATCTTGGCGCTCGAGAGCGAGTGTTCCAGAGCATTTCCGGTTCTTCGAGGTCGTTCACAACCCTGCAATGGACACCGAACCGGACGAGGGTCAGAACCGCTCCGCCAAACGCCCCCTCACGGCAGATGAACTGCGCTTGTATTGGCAGTCGATCCGCAACTTGAATTCGTTCAAGGGTGCTGTACTTCGCTTGCATCTCCTCACCGGAGGCCAACGGATCGCCCAACTTGTAAGGCTTCGGACCCAAGATATCGATCGAGCAGCGTTCAAGATTTATGACGGCAAGGGACGACCAGGAAAACCGCCAAGGGCGCACTTTGTGCCGCTGATACCAGATGCTGCCAAGGCACTGAAGGACTGCAAGCCCGCTGGCGGATACGCACTTTCGACCGATGGCGGTGAAACCCACATCGCACCCACAACCTTGAGCGCCTGGGCACAAGAAGTCGCCGAAGAGATCCCGGACTTCAAAGCCAAGCGCATTCGCTCGGGAGTTGAAACCATTCTGGCGAGTGCCCGAGTCAACAGCGATACCCGTGGCCATCTTCAATCACATGGGATTTCCGGCGTACAAGCACGGCACTACGACGGATATGACTACCTTACTGAAAAGCGCGAGGCTTTGGAGACTCTTCTAGCGCTGTTGAATCAGCCGATTGTTGCTCTTGAAATTCATCAAGAGAACTGTATTGAAGAGCATTCGACGGACTGAGCAAGCTTGACCGAGCCATTGAGGCTCGATTCACCATTCCTAGTCTGAAATCGGACGTCTATCGCGTCACCAGCGCCAGCGAGTTTCCAGCATTCTCTATGGCTCGTAAACTCAGAAATGCAATCTTGCATATTCCGACAGCCAACCCTCCATGGAATCAATGCAGCCTCTCTCGCGCGGAAAGTCGCCCGAAGAGTTCACACTGCGAGTGACATGCGCGGCATCCACTCAACTATCACTCGGTGGCATCCAAGATGGAGGCAGCTTTGTGCTTGGCACGCGGAAAGTACTTACGTCGGTTGATGGCAATGGCAGCCTCGTGCTCGTCGTCAACGGCCTTGCAACAAAAGACGAAGGGCGACGGACTTTCGAGGATCTTCGCCGGGTGCTTGCCCACGCGGGCGTGAATGATCGACTCGCCGTTGCGATTCCGGAGCAACTCAACGAAGCGGGGTCCGGAAACTTGGGCTTTTTTCCGGACGACCCGAGGGTCTTGGCACATGGTTGGCCCACTGGTCAGCTCCCGGCTCCGCTTGTCGTCCACAACTTTGGCGCTTGGCTGTATGCAGAACATGAATACGTGATCTTGGTTAGCGCGCATTCCATAACACCGGTCTTCCAGAGAACGCTATCTTCGATTACCGAAGCTCTCGGCTCAGTCGCACAATCTCAAACCGGGGACCCTGCTCTACCTCTAGAGGTTGCACTCGCAGCCACATACTTTGCACATGCCATTTGCTCGACAATGACCGTTTGGCGCCTAATGCTGATGGTGACGTGCCTGGAGATGCTAGCGACGCGAAGCACTGTAAACGCGGCAACTGTCAACCTGATTGAGAAGTGGCAGTCGGAGCTCGACGGTAGCGGCTCATCGACGGAGCACGATGTCGATGTGGAGCATCTCCGAAACTCCCTAAGAAACGCGAAGATGGAGTCGATCTCTTCCGCGGTTAGGAATCTGGTCGTGAGCTACTGTGCGCCTGAGGTTGCAACCAATCCACTGCCGTCTGTTTTTCAGAGTGAGGCGGACTGCAGAGCAAAGATTTCGGCCCTCTACGCCCTTCGGTCGAAATATTCGCATGAAGGCCGAGTGCGTTCCACTGGCGGCCTGAAAAAATTCTCGATGACGGAGCTTGAGAGTATTGCGATAGCGTCTGTGAGGCACATTCTGAATGAGATCATGGCAGTGTCTAAATAATCGCTCGTTGGGCCTCTGGAGCCATGTGCGGCGACCGACGCCACTCAGCTTCGCGCCCAACCCGACATGACAAAGCGATCGAGCTCGCCGCGTTTCGTCGGGTACTTGGACAACCAATCGAGCAGATCATTTCCTTCAATCAATGTCACATTCAAGAGCGATGCCTGTTGACGCGCTGATTGATTGAACCGTCGATTGGTGGCGGCAAAAAGCTGAAACGCTACGCCGGGATAGCGCGCAATATAGGCCGCGGCCCCCGATGCCACATCCTTGACGGCCTCCCAGCCCATCTCCTTGCCATCGATGCCGGAACTCTTGCATTGAATCAACGCACCGCGGTTGCCGTTGATGGCCACGACATCCACACCACCGTCTCCACTCCTTGCAGTCTTGATGGTCCGCAGGTAGCCCTGCTTGCTCCACAGCAGCGCACAGAACGCCTCGAATGCATCGGGACCCAACGCTCCCAGTTCGGACGGCTCGAATGGCTCTTCACTGAATGGAGACCCACCGCCCGGAGCCTGAATATCCGCAAAGTCCGATGGCTTGATGTCACTCGCCCCATTGAGCATGTCGTGGGAAAGCTCGCGCTTGCGTTCAAGCAGCAAATCGAGCTTCTCGTCGAACGTCATGAAATCGCCACCAACCACCACTGGATAGTAGACATGGACATCCTTCCGCTGTCCGATCCGGTAGGCGCGGTCGGTAGCCTGGTCCTCCTTGGCGGGGTTCCAGGTCCGGGTGTAGTGAATGACGTGGTTCGCAGCCTGGATGTTGACGCCGAAACCCACGGCCAGAGGCGAGAGGATGATCACACCGAAGCCAGACTTCTTCTGGTAGGCAGTGATGCGCGCCTGCCGACTGTTTGCAGAGTCAGCCTCCGTCTGCGTGTCCCCATTGATTACGTCGGGCACAAAGCCAAAAATCTCAGAAATCGCGCGCTGAATGACACGCTGCAGATCTCGAAATTCGCAGAAGACGATGACCTTGTCGCCCGAGCCCGATGCCTGAATTTCCTTGAGCCGGCGCAACATCCACTCCATCTTGGGCGAGACCTTTTTGATCGCCTCTACAGATTCATTGGTCGTGGCGATGTGGCCAGGAGCCCGCGGATCGGAGCATAGGCGACGCAGGTACTGCAACAGCCCCAAGGGCGATTTCAAACCGCTCCCCTGGCCCGGGTCACGAGACTTGAACTGCGCGACCGCGTCCGCGTAGAGTGCACGTTGCCGAGCGGACAGTGGCAGCTTGCGACAGCCCTCGTGCAAAAGCTTTCTGGGCAGATCCTTGGCAACTTCGGCCTTGGTGCGACGAAGCTTTTGAGGCTCAATCAACACCCGAAGCTCCTCAATCCGAGCCTCCGCTTCCGCATCGCCTTCCGCTTCAATGGGCCGACGATATGTCCCCCCGAATTCCTTCAGCGAGCCGAGCAGGCCCGGCTGAACGAAGTCGAATAAGCACCACAGGTCGGCCAGCGTGTTCTCAACCGGCGTGCCAGTGCAGGCGATCTTCAGCCTGGCGTTTTGCTTTTTGGCAGCTCGCGTCACCATTGCGTTGGGATTCTTGATTTTCTGGGCCTCATCGCAGACCATAACGGACCACTTCTGCGCAGCCAGAGAAAACTCCAAATCGCGCAGCGTCTCGTAGGTTGTCAAGACGACCTTGGCCGATCCCAGCCAGCCTGGAGCCAGCAGCTTCGGAGAGCCGGACTCGATCAGGCCGTCATCAAGCGCCGACTTTGGTGCCCGTTTTGCCGTGAGGTTGATGCCATAAAGGGTGAGGACATCCATCGTGCCGTCAACAAAAAATTTCTCGATCTCGGCTTTCCAGTTGTCCAGGAGCGAGACGGGTGCAATGACCAGGAACGGGTCAACGCGCGGCTCGGCCTCGATGAGCGAAGCCATGAAGGCCAGCAGCTGGATGGTCTTGCCCAGGCCCATGTCATCGGCCAGCAACGCGCCGCGGCAGGCCGACGGAGAATGGCGCCACATTTTTTGTAGCCAGGCCAGGCCTTCCCGCTGGTGGTCTTTGAGCTCGATTTCAGGGCGCAGGCTGGACGGGATCGCTGGCGGCGCCGTATCGGCCGAGAGCTCACCGCGGCGCTCCTCGTAGTCGAGTCCATCGACATTGGGCTTGACCACCAAGCCTTTGCGCTCAACGGGCTTCTGCCCCGATCTCCCTCTGCCGGGATCGTAGTTGCCGCCCTTGACCTCTTCCTTGATCTTGCCCAAGGTCTCCAGCGCTCCTTTAGCCCAATCCGTCGGCACGGGCTTGGGACAGCCTGGGAAAGAGAAGCTTTCGCGCTTTTCCTGC
>Ga0209147_100762_pt1 | contig 15774 bp, 11 predicted proteins | sample AraplaCol_mLB_r2_FD_184278 | JGI IMG/M metagenome (GOLD analysis project Ga0209147, IMG submission 184278) | Arabidopsis root microbial communities from North Carolina, USA - plate scrape CL_Col_mLB_r2 (SPAdes) (version 2) | ecosystem: Host-associated > Plants > Roots > Endosphere | place: USA... | reverse complement strand
TCCGCCTGCCTTATGTCGGGCCGCCGCCGGATCAGCGCCGTACCATCCCCCACCGGCAAAGGCGCGTTCAGCGTCGGTAGCGCGGCGCAACTTTCCACCTCACGGGGATAATCGGCGGGTGGCCGACCCATCAACGTCGCGAGTAGATACAGGCCATTCTGCCGCTGCGCCTCGAACGCCGGCAGGGCGGCCGCGCTGCTGTCCACCGCCGCCTGCGCCCGGCTGACGTCGAAGGCGGTGCCGCGCCCGCCCTTGGCCAGCCGCCGGGTGGCGTTGGCGGTATCGCGCTGCAACGCCACCACCTTGCGATTGACGCCCAGGCTGTAATTGGCCGCGCACACCTGCGCATAGGCTTTGGCCGTCGCCGCCGCCACGCTGACCCGCACATAATCGCGTGCCGCCGCGCTTGCCTCGACATCGGCATTGCTTGCCTCGATCGCCCGCTTGATCCGGCCATTCAGGTCCAGCGGGTAGGAAGCCGACAGGCCGAGATCATAGGCGATCGTGCCCGGCAGATGTTGGGTCACGCCCGACGGCCGCGACAATGTCTCTCCGCCGCTGATGTTGGTGCTGATGGTGCGCCCTGCCTCCGCCTCCAGCAGCACGGCCTGCGCCTGGGCCAGATTGGCGTCCGCCTGACGCATATCGGTATTGGCGGCCAGGGCCTGCTCGATCAGGCTGTCCAGCTGCGGATCGGCATAGAGCGTCCACCAATGATCGGGCAGGTCGGCCTGCGCAAACAGCGCATCGTGTCCCGAATGAAAGGCCCCGGTCGCGCCCGGCGCGGTCGCAACGGACTTTTCAGGCCCATGATAATCCGGCCCGGCCGTCGCACAGGCCGTCAGCGCCAGCGCCAGCAGCGGCGCGCAGGACAGATTACGCATGACGGCAATCCCCCGGCTTCCCGTCCTTGTCCTTCTGTGCCGGCTGGACCGTCACCGTCGCGGTGCGGCCCGAAATCAGCCGCAGCCCGGCCGGCACCTTCTCTATCTTCACCCGCACCGGGATGCGCTGCGCCAATCGCACCCAGCTGAATGTCGGTTCGACTGCGGGCAGCAAATTGCCGCTATTGCTGCGGCTGTCATCATTGATGCCGAAGGCGATGCTTTCCACCCGGCCATGCACATCCTGCGCTTCGCCCATCAGCCGCACCGTCACCGGCGCGCCGATGCAGATCAGCCCCAGCTTGGTTTCCTCGAAATAGCCTTCGACCCGCACCGAATCGCTGTCGATCAGGGCCAGCGCCTGGCTGCCCGCGCCGACATAGTCGCCCGGATGCAGGTCCAGATTGGTGACGACGCCATTGACCGATGCCACCACTTTCGTGCGCTTCAGGTTCAGCGCAGCGGCATCGCGGCTGCTCAGCGCTTCGGACAGGGCGGCCTGCGCCGTCTCCACCTTGGCCAGATTCTGCTCATGGGTTTCGGCGGCCACCAGATCGCCCAGCGCCATGTCGCGTCGCGCTTCCCGCCGGGCCTGCGCCAAGGTCGCCTGCGCGCTGGCGATGCGGGCGCTGGCTTCCTCCAGCGCCATGGAATAACGCGGCGTATCGATCACGAACAGCAGGTCGCCGGCCTTCACCGTCTGATTGTCATGCACCGCCACCGACGTCACCAGCCCGCTGATGTCGGGCGTCACCCGCACCACGTCGGACCGTACCCGCCCGTCGCGGGTCCAGGGGCTGCGTTCATAATGATTCCACATCCAGATCGCGACCAGAGCCGCGGCGATGACGAGGATGATGGTGGCGGCGCTGCGAATCAGCGTCGTAGTCAGGCGGTTCATAGTCGGATTCCAAGGGTGGGGACGAGCAGGGCGAGGCCGCCCAGCAACAGGATGAAGAGGCTGAGGTCCACCGCCGCGCGATAGGCGAGGAAGCGGTAGAGGCCGAAGGCGCCGATCAGCCGGGTCAGACCCCAGCTCAGGATCAGCGCGACCAGCCCTAACAGGAGCAATGTGGGCATATAGACGCCGCCCAGGGCGATTTCGCCGGTCATGCCGCGATCCTCCGATAGGCGTCCGCGTCGGGAAACAGGTTGCGGCGCAGGCTGACCAGCCCCAGCACGCTGTCCCGGCGCACGAACAGGCGCGGGTTGGCGGACAGGTCCGCGATCGCGCTGTCGATATCGTGCAGCAGCGACGGATCGGCCGCCGCCGGCGCATCCGGGTCCAGCCCGCGATAATGGCGACTGACCCCGCCCAGCACGGCGGCCAGCGGCGCGCCTTCCTGTGCGGGCAGGTCGAGCCTGAGTTGCCGCAACTCGCCGATCGCGACCCCGGTGCGCAGGTCGCGCAGGGCATCATAAAGCGGCTTGCCGCTGTCGGCGCGGGTCGCCGCCAAACGCGGCGCAAGCAGGGCGATACGGTCTAGCATCCGGTTGATCCATCCCCGCACATCGGGCGGGCTCATCAGTGTAGCGCGATTGGCAATATCGGCCCATCCGGCCCGCAACGTGCGACGGATCGCCCGTTCGACCCCGGCCGACTGCAACAGCCCGGCCATCAGGATCGCGAACCAGATGCCGATAATCTGCGCCACCGCGCCATTGGCATAACTGGCAAAGGCATTGATATAATGGTCCGACAGCAGCACCGGACTGCCCAGCCCCAGCAAGGTGGGCAGGGCAATGCCCATCCAGCGCGGCGACGCCATCATCGCGCCCAGCAAGAGCAGGGCCGGCGAATAGGCCAGCGCCAATTGCCCGAACCCGTCGAGGCGCGGCATGATCGCATAGCCATAAAGCGCGCCCAATGCCGAAGCGGCGACGGTGCCGATCATGAAGCCTTTGAGCGGCGCCAGCGGATTGTCCACCGCCGCGAACAGCGCCAGGAACACGCCGGCCAGCATCACCGCGCTGCCGCCATCCTTCCATCCGCTCAATATCCAGATGGTACAGCCCAGCGCGATCGTCACGAAGGCGCTGAACGCCGCGCGCGCCGCGCTGGCATAGTCGCGATGCAGTTCGCGGTTGCGCCGCCCCTCCAGCAATTCGGCGACGCGTGGCGTCACGGCGGCGCGGCTGTGCGTCACCATCTGATCATAAAGGTCGCGGCAATCGCGATGCACCGCGATCAGCGTGGCGAGCCGGGCATAGAGGCTGAGGCGCATCATGTCGGCCCAGCCCATGTCGGGGGTCGCCGCCGGTTCCATCGCCACGCAGCGATCGATCAGCCGCTGGGCATTGTCCGCCCTTGCCAGATTGTCGCTCACCGGCGTGTCCAGCCACAGCCGCACATCGGCGATCAGCGTTTCGACCTGCGCCGGCACCGTGCCGTCATTGGCGGCCTTCAGCTGCGCCAGCCGGTCTTCCGCCGCTGCGCCCAGCGGCAACAGCATCGACAATTGATCCTGCAACGCCCTGACGGTGCGCACGCGCGGCGCCAGCCGACTGATGTCGAAGGGCAGATGGATCGACATCTGATGCAATTCCGTGACGTCCTGCGCCAGCCGGCGGCGCTCCGCGTCCAGCCCGGCGACCGGCTCGGTGGCGATCGCGTCGCGGGTCCAGCGTTCGGCATCGCGCAGCATCGATTCCACCCGCGCCAGCAGCACGCCGGTGATGGATCCGGGCAGGACGACGCCATGGATCAGGCTGCCGCAGGCGATGCCGATCAAAATCTCCTGCACGCGCAGCGCCGCGACGGTGAAGATGGTCTGGGGCGTGTCGACGTCCGGAAAGACGATCAGGCACGCGGTATAGCCGGCCAGCACGAACATATAGCCGCGCGGCGTCCGGTCCAGCAGCGACACGAACACGCACAGCGCCAGCCACGACGCCATGGCCAGCACCAGCAATTCGGGCGCATTGACCAGCGGCGGCACGATCGCCACGGCAAAGATCGCCCCGACCAACGTACCGATCGCGCGGAATACCGCCTTGGAAATCACCGCGCCGGCCATCGGCTGGGCGACGATATAGCTGGTCAGGAACGCCCAATAGGGCCGCTCCAGCCCGATGCTATAGGCAACGAACAGGGCCAGCATCGCCGCCGCCAGGCATTTGAGGGAAAAGAGCGCCGCCGGCACTCCGAACCGGTCGCCGATCATGCAGCGCTCCGTCGATCGGCGATCCTCATGCTCAACAGGTCGAGCAGCCAGACCGCCGATTCTATCGCCTGTTCGGGGACGTCCTCCAGCAATTCGACGCGCAGGGAATCCAGCCTGCTTTCGATCCGGCCGACCAGTTCCTGCCCCGTCGGGGTCAGGCTGATGATGTTGGATCTCTTGTCGTCGGGGTGCGGGGTCCGTTGTACGAGTCCGCCCGCCTGCACCTGATCCAGCGTCCGCACCAGCGAGGGCTGGGCGATGTCCAGCGACTCGGCCAGCTCGCTCTGCCGCACCTCGCCGCCCAGTCGATCGATATGGATCAGGCACCAGGCGGCACTGTTGGACACGCCGAATTCCGCCAGCACATTGTCGGCCAATTGCCGCCAGGCGCGGGCGACAGGCGCCATCTTGTGCGCCAGCGCGCGTTTGGGTTCCGATAAGGGCATATTCATTAGATAGCTAACTAATGGAATTTGTCAATGGAATGTTGCTGTCTCACTCGTTGTCGCACTTGCCTGCATCAATGCGGCCTTTTCAGATTCTCCGTGCCGAAAATACAGAGAGGCCCGAATCACGGGGATTCGGGCCTCGCCAGTTTATAATCATGTCGATCCGGCCCATGCCGGATGCCGGGTCAGGCCCGGCGCGTACCGTTGAAGGCCGACGCGCCGAATGCGCCCAGCTGCATCGTGCCGGTGATGGCATCGCCCGCCACTTCGGCCTCGCATTCCAGCGTCATCGGCATCGGCATGGTCATTTCCATCTTCCAGGTCAGCGTGCCGCCGTCGATCTTGCCATCGACCACGTCCAGCGACCCCATCATCCCGGCGAAGGTGCCGTTGAAGCGGTCGCCACTGCTGATCACGGTGAACACGCCCTTCTGGTCGCCCATGGGCGTCTTGGCCACGCAATCATAGGCGCCATCTACTGCTGCCATGTCATCTACTCCTTTACGTTCGCGTCAATCCGCGAGTGTGCCCATTTCTACCGGTAGACCGACCGCGTCAAGCTGCGGCTTCACCAGCTTCACGTCGCCCACCACGACCCAGATCAACCGGTCGGGGTTGATCGCCTCGCGCGCGGCCTTGTCCATGTCGGCGGCGGTCATGGCGCGGTAGGTTTTGGGCAGCGTCTCATAATAATCGTCCGGCCGGCCGATCAGCGCATTGCGCATCATCGCGCTCAGCAAGTCGGACGAGGTTTCGAAACTGCCAGGCAGCGACAGGATCTGGCCGTTGATCGTCTGGTTGCGCTCCGCCTCCGTCGTACCCTTGGTGGTCAGATAGTCCTTGATGTCCTGCCGCGCGGCGATGATCGACTCGCCGGTCTTGTCGGTCTGCACCGGGGCATAGACCAGCAGCGGGATCGTTTCCTTGACGCCGGGCAGGGCGGTGCCGGCGCCATAGGCCCACCCCTTCGTCTCGCGCAGGTCCATGGTCAGGCGCGACGTCGTGCTGCCGCCCAGCACTTCATTGGCGGTCGACAGCGTCACCGGGTTGTCGGTGCCCGCCTTGTTGGTCAGCAGGCCGGCCAGGATCAGCGACTGCGGGCTTTGCGGCTTGTCGATCAGCACGATCTTGGCCGGGCGCATCATCCGGTCCATGCGGAACGTCTTGACGCCCTTCGCGACCTTGGGCGCCTTCCAGTCGCCGAACCGCTTTTCCAGCAGCGGCAGCAACTCGGCCAGCGTCGTGTCCCCCGCGACGAAGATGGTCGCATTGTCGGGTCGCAGCCAGGCGTCGTGGAACGCCGTCAGATCCGCCCGCGTGACCGCCTTGACGCCACTTTCCGTGCCCGACCCGGTGAAGGGGATGCCATAGGGATGCGCCTGCCCATAAAGCAAAGGCGGCAGCATGCGCTGCGCGATCGCCATCGGCTCGGTTTTTTCCGCCTTGATCCGGGTCAGCACCTGGCCCCGCAACCGCTCCACCTCTGCCGGCGCGAACGCGGGATTGCGGATCACATCGGCCAACAGGCCGAGCGACGCATCCAGATTGGGCTTGAGCGCGAACAGGCCGACATTGGTGCGATCCATGCTGTTGCCCGCGCTGATCGACGCGCCCAGCCGCTCCTGCTCCTCGGCGATCTGAACCGACGACCGGGTGGTCGTGCCCTCGTCCAGCAGTGCGGCGGTCAGGCCCGCCGTGCCCAGCTTGGCGCGATCATCGGCGGCATTGCCCGCGTCGAAGGCGACCGACACCCGCACCGTCGGCACGGTCGAGCGATGCGCCAGCGCGACCTTGATGCCGTTCTTCAATGTCGCATGCTCGATATCGGGGAAATCCAGATCCTTGACTGGCTCGATCGGCGGCTCGGCGATTTTGGTCGGGGCGGGCGGCGTCGCGGCCTTGGGCGCGGCAGCATCGGGATTGCGGAAGAAGGCCGGCTTATGTCCAGCGCCTCCCGTCTTCGCATTTTCGGCCGTCGCATTGCCCGCCAGCGCATTGTCGGCGGCAGAACGTTCGCCCGGCGCCACGGTCAGGCGCAGCACCGGCCGGCCCAGCCATTTGCGCGCCGCCGCGCTCACGCTTTGCGGCGTGGCCGAGGCATAGACGGCCAGATCCTTCTTATATTTGGCCGGATCGTTGGAATAGACAGCCCCCTCGGCCAGCGTCACCGCCTTGCCGCTAAAGCCGCCGACCTTCTCCAGCCCCGAAATCGTGCCGGCCGCCTGCGTCGTCGCGGCGCGCAGCACTTCGTCGGCGCTCGGCCCCTTGGCGAGGTAATCGGCCAGCAGCGCGTCCAGCCGCTTGCCCACCGCTACCGGGTCTGCCCCCGGCTTCACGTCCACCGTGATCTCGGCGATGCTCAATTTCTCGAACGGCTGGATGCTGGCCTTCACGCCCACGGCGACCTTCTCGTCACGCACCAGCACATTGTCGAGCCGCGAGGAGCCCAGGCCGCCGAACACGGTCATGGCCAGATCCAGCTGCTGCAACTCGTCCGAATTGACGCCCGGCACGATCCAGTTGCGATAGAGACGGGTCGCCGCGACATTGTCGTGCATCACCTTCTCGACATCCTGCCCCAACGTCGGGACGGTCGCGTCAACATCCTTGGGCGCGGGGCCGGCGGCGATATTGCCGAACCATTTTTCGACCTTGGCCTTGGCCGTCGCGACGTCGATATCGCCCGCCAGTACCAGCACGGCGTTGTTCGGCCCATAGTGAGTCTTGAACCAGCTCTGGACGTCGGCCAGGCTCGCCGCATTCAGGTCCGCCATCGATCCGATGGTGGAATGACGATAGGGATGCCCTTCCGGCAGCATCGCGTCCAGCTGCGCATATTCGACCAGCCCGTACGGCTCATTCTCGCCCATCCGCTTTTCATTCTGCACCACGCCGCGCTGCGTATCCAGCTTGGTCTGGGTGACGGCGCCCAGCAGGTGGCCCATGCGATCGGACTCCAGGAACAGCGCCCGGTCGAGCGCGCCGGTCGGCACCGTCTCGAAATAATTGGTGCGGTCGAACCAAGTCGTCCCGTTCCAATCGGTCGCGCCGATATCCTCCAGTCGGCCGAAGAAGGGGCCGTCGGCATTTTCGGAGCCATAGAACATCAGATGTTCGAACAGATGGGCAAAGCCCGTCTTGCCCGCCGGTTCGAAGCGCGATCCCACATGATACCAGACCGACACCGCCACCACCGGCGCCTTGCGGTCCGTATGCACGATGACGCGCAGCCCATTCTTCAGCGTAAATTCCTCGTAAGGAATATCGACTTGCGACACGAGGCTGGCGACCGGCGCGGGCGCGGCTGCAGGCGAAGGCTTGGCGGCATGAGCTACCGGAGCCAAAACCGGAGAAAGCGCCAGGACCGACAGGCCCAGCATCAGGGACAGGCGGCGCGACATCGGGGAAATGGCCATGAGAACCTCATGAAAACGGGGAATTTGCGCATACCGACAGGCTGCCGGCGCGATGGATGGCGCAGCATAGCGGGCCGTTTTAGCATCGCAACACGCTTATTGCTGGACAGGTGGATGGGCCGGGGGCAAATCTCGCGCCATCCCGCAATCAGTGGACCTTATCCCCGATGAAAACCCCCATGGCTCTGGCAGCGATGACCGCGCTGCTCCTTCCCGCCACCCTTTCCGCGCAGTCGGCTGCCGACCCCGTCTTCACCGCCGCAGCGATGCGCGCTCATGTCGAATTTCTCGCCGACGACCTGCTGCAAGGGCGCGACACCGGCAGCGAAGGGCATGAAATCGCCGCCCGCTACGTCGCCAGCCAGTTTGACGGCCTTGGCCTCAAGCCCGCCGGCGATAAGGGGACTTGGCTCCAGCGCATCACCTTCCAGAAGACCGAGTTCGGCAAGACCCCCGCGACCCTGACCGTCACCGGCCCGGCCGGCGCGAAAAGCTTCACCCATGCCGGTGACGTCATCGTCGGCATCAATGCCGATCAACCGCATCTTGACGTCACGGCGCCGCTCGTCTTCGTCGGTTTCGGCCTTGAAAATGCGCGGCTTGGCCTGAACGACTATGCCGGCCTCGACGTGAAGGGGAAGATCGTCGTCACCCTGCGCGGCTATCCCAAGGGGCTGCCGAGCGAAGAGGGCGCGCACCTGTCTGCCACCAAGGGCAAGGTCGCCGAATCCCATGGTGCGATCGGCATGATAGCGCTCAACACGCTCCAATCGGCCAAGGCCCGCCCCTGGGCGCGCATGGTACAGTTCGCCGACGAACCCGATTTCACTTGGGTATCGCCCGAAGGCGTCCCCTTCAACGCCGCGCCGGGCCTGCGCGCGTCCGCGATGTTGAACGACCCGGCGGCGCAGGCCGTGTTCGCCGGCGCACCCACGACCATCGCCGCGATCCGTAAGGCCGCCGACAAGGCAGGCGGCAAGCCCAAAGGCTTCGCGCTCAAGACCAGTGTGACGATCAAGGCCGACACGGTCAGCCAGCGCGTCACCAGCCCCAATGTCGTCGCCATTCTGCCCGGCAGCGACCCCAAGCTGAAGGACGAATATGTCGTCCTCTCCGCCCATCTCGACCATATCGGTATCAGCCCCGCCAAAGCGGGCGATGCGGCCGACGAATCTGGTAATAGGGACCGGATCAACAATGGCGCGCTGGACAATGGCGCCGGCATCGCGACCATGTTGGAGGTCGCCCGCGCCATGGCGCAATCGCCGGACAAGCCGCGCCGCTCGATCATCTTCCTTGCCTCCACGGCGGAGGAGAAGGGGCTACTGGGCGCCGACTATTTCGCCCGCCACCCCACCGTCCCCGTCAAGCAGATCGTCGGTAATGTCGATCTCGACATGCCGTTGCTGCTCTATCCCTTCACCGACGTCATCGCCTTCGGTGCCGACCATTCGACCCTCGGCCCGATCGTGGCCAAGGCGGTCGCGCCGATGGACGTAAAGCTCGCGCCCGACCCAATGCCGCAGGAGACGATCTTCGTGCGCTCCGACCATTATATGTTCGTGAAGCAGGGCGTGCCCGCCGTCTTCCTCGCCACCGGCTATGCCAATGGCGGTGAAAAGGCCTGGGGCGAGTTTCTGGGCGGCGCCTATCATCATCCCGGCGACGATATGATGCAAAAGATCGACTGGAATGCCGGCGCCCGCTTTGCCGAGGCCAATTACCGCATCACCCGCGCCATGGCCGATGGCGATGCGCCGCCGCGCTGGTTCGCCAAGGATTTCTTCGGCGACCTCTTCGCGCCGCAGGCGGAGAAGGCGACCAGATAAGGAAATTATAGATCGCCCCTTGTGTGGTTTTTGAGCAACACTACATCGCCAGCATCTAATGTGAGTGGATGCACATGAACCTCGAAAAATTCACCGATCGCGCCAAGGGCTTTCTTCAGTCGGCGCAAACCGTGGCGATCCGCATGAGCCATCAGCGGATCGGCCCGGAACATCTGTTAAAGGCCCTGCTGGAGGATCAGCAGGGTATGGCGTCCGGCCTGATCAAGGCGGCGGGCGGTTCTGCCGAAGTTGCGCTGCGCGACACCGATGCTGCATTGGCCAAAGTCCCGGCCGTTTCCGGCAGCGGCGCGCAACAGACGCCCGGCCTCGACAATGATGCCGTGCGCGTCCTCGACAGTGCCGAGCAGGTCGCGACCAAGGCGGGCGACAGTTTCGTCACCGTCGAACGGCTGCTGCTCGCCCTGACGCTCGCCACCACCACGACGGCGGGCAAGGCGCTGGCCGCCGCCGGTGTGAAGCCCGAAGCGCTCAACGCTGCGATCAATGCCTTGCGCGGCGGTCGCACCGCCGACACGGCGGGCGCGGAGGATCGTTATGACGCGCTCAAGAAATTCGCCCGCGACCTGACCGAAGCGGCGCGTGCGGGCAAGCTTGACCCGGTCATCGGCCGCGATGAGGAAATCCGCCGCACCATCCAGATTCTCGCCCGCCGGACCAAGAATAACCCGGTCCTGATCGGGGACCCCGGCGTCGGCAAGACTGCGATCGCCGAAGGCATGGCGCTGCGCATCGCCAATGGCGATGTGCCCGATACGCTCAAAGACCGCACTCTGATGGCGCTCGACATGGGATCGCTGATCGCCGGCGCCAAATATCGCGGCGAGTTTGAGGAGCGCCTGAAAGGCGTGCTGGACGAGGTGAAGGGCGCGGACGGTCAGGTCATCCTCTTCATCGACGAAATGCACACGCTCATCGGCGCGGGCAAATCCGAAGGCGCCATGGATGCCGGCAATCTGCTGAAACCCGCCCTCGCGCGTGGCGAACTCCATTGCATCGGCGCGACCACGCTCGACGAATATCGCAAATATGTGGAAAAAGACCCCGCGCTCCAGCGGCGGTTCCAGCCCGTCTTCGTCGGCGAACCGACGGTGGAGGATACCATCTCCATCCTGCGCGGCCTGAAGGAGAAGTACGAACTCCATCACGGCGTCCGCATCACCGACGGCGCGCTGGTCAGCGCGGCGACGCTCAGCAACCGCTACATCACCGACCGCTTCCTGCCCGACAAGGCGATCGACCTGATGGACGAGGCCGCCAGCCGCCTGCGCATGGAGGTGGAGTCCAAGCCCGAAGAGATTGAAAATCTCGACCGCCGCATCATCCAGCTCAAGATCGAGCGGGAGGCGCTGAAGAAGGAAACCGACAAGGCCTCGGCCGACCGGCTCGACGCCTTGCAGGAAGATCTCGCCAATCTGGAGGAGCAATCCGCCGCGCTCACCACCCGCTGGCAGTCGGAAAAGGACAAGATCGCCGGCGAAGCCAAGGTCAAGGAGCAACTCGACGCCGCCCGGCTGGAGCTGGAACAGGCCCAGCGCGCCGGCGACCTCGCGAAGATGAGCGAACTCTCCTACGGCACCATCCCTGCGCTCGAAAAGCGGCTGGCCGAAGCGGCAACCGCCTCGGAAGGCGCGATGCTGCGCGAGGAAGTGACGGCCGAAGACATCGCCGGCGTCGTCGCTCGCTGGACCGGCATCCCGGTCGAGCGGATGCTGACCGGCGAGCGCGAAAAGCTGCTGGCGATGGAAGAAACGCTGGGCAAGCGCGTCATCGGACAGGCCGATGCGGTCAAGGCCGTATCGACCGCCGTGCGCCGCAGCCGCGCCGGCCTGCAAGATCCCAACCGCCCGCTCGGTTCCTTCCTCTTCCTAGGCCCCACAGGCGTCGGCAAGACGGAGCTGACCAAGGCGCTGGCCGGATTCCTGTTCGACGATGACTCAGCAATGGTGCGCATCGACATGAGCGAATTCATGGAGAAGCACAGCGTCGCGCGCCTGATCGGCGCACCTCCGGGCTATGTCGGCTATGAGGAAGGCGGCGTCCTGACCGAAGCCGTCCGCCGCCGCCCCTATCAGGTGGTCCTGTTCGATGAAGTCGAAAAGGCGCATGGCGACGTGTTCAACATCCTGCTTCAGGTGCTGGACGACGGCCGCCTGACCGACGGGCAGGGGCGCACGGTCGATTTCACCAACACGATCATCGTGCTGACGTCGAATCTGGGCAGCCAATATCTGACCGGCCTGGCCGACGACGAACCGGTGGAGAAGGTCGAGGATCAGGTGATGGACATCGTGCGGGGCCATTTCCGCCCGGAATTCCTGAACCGCCTGGACGAGGTGATCCTGTTCCACCGTCTGGGCGCGGCCCATATGGCGCCGATCGTGGACATCCAGGTCGCCCGCATCGGCAAGCTGCTCAAGGATCGCAAGATCGTCCTCGACCTGACCGAAGGCGCGCGCGCATGGCTCGGCCGGGTCGGTTACGACCCTGTCTATGGCGCCCGCCCGCTGAAGCGCGCGGTCCAACGCTATCTGCAAGACCCGCTCGCCGACCTCATCCTGCGCGGCGATGTGCCGGACGGATCGACGGTGAAGGTAGAAGATGGCGACGGCGCGCTGGCGCTCAGTGTGGGCTAGCCGTCGATGATCAGATACAAGCCTTCGGCATAGGCCCATTCCAGGGCCTGGTCGAAGGTGCGGCCGTGATGCTGCTCGATCACCCGATTATTCTCGGCTTCGTCGTTGGGGTGAAACTGCCGATCGGGGGACTTGGCATTGCGCGCTAATACGCCGTCCGAGTGATTGGCGATCATGGCGGGGTTGATGTCCAGATGCAGCAGCTGTGCGGTGCGCGTGGCGGTGCTGACCGGGTCGTTGTGTAATTCGCTAAAGGCGATGATTCGGTTCGCCGCCCACCCCCCCTTGCTGCGCGCCTCCTCGAAGATCAACAATTGGAAGGATAAAGCGAGCAAGGTCAACCTTGCCGCCTGTTGCAAAGGGTCCGCGGTCGATCCGGCAGCCTTCGCTATTCGGCGCAATCCGTCGTTCAATCCGGGCGCCAGGTGCTGGACAGTCCGCATCGTATAGGTCAGCCGGTCGCGCCCCCCACGAAATACCGCTCGAAGGAACGGTCTGGGAGCTATCACCATGAAGACGGGGTTGATCGAGCGGCGTTCGTTCCATGCAGGCAGCAGGTTGTTGGCCCAGTTTGTAGGCTTGATGACTGTCTGCTGCCCCTCGATCGCACGGCCTAGCAGCGCCTCGATCACATACGCGATCTCACGCACCTTGCTGGGATGGGCGACTACCGCATCGGCCAGGCCGATCTGTACTGCTGGTTCGCGCAGTCCCAACGACTGGCCGGGTATGTCGAGCAGGCTAGACAACAGGGTCGATCCGCAGAAGGACACATGCAGGATGGTTGGGGTGCAGATATCCGGGCGGCTTGCCAGTTCGGCTGCGATCTCGTCGACAGGCAACAGGATTTCCGGCCCTTCGGTGAAGGGGGTCCGTCCATCCAGAAAGGGTTGTGTCCGGACGGTATCAGGCTGAACCCGAGCAAAGCGGATCTTGCACAGGTCGGGTGTGATGCCCACTGGCATAAAATGCGGGTCCGCCACGATATCGCGAATGTTGGTCATGTCAGGGCCGTTGACTTCTCAACCATCCGGTGATCGCATAGCGGCGATATGCTGCGGCTTTCGTTACCTCGGTCACGCTATGGACTTGCGGCACGCGGAACAGGTTTAGCGCGTTATATTGCGGTGGACGCGCTTCGGTGATCTCTTCGCTATCGTGGAACAACAACAACCCACCCCATTCCGGACGCCATTGAGCGGTCAAGCCCATTACATAAGCGGTGCGCCGGTTCTTGCCTTCGACGGCATCGTCATGTCCCGTCAAGAAATCGCCAGGAGAATAGGCCGTCGCTTGTGCGTCGGCAAAGCATATGTCGTCATGTTGCGTGATCTCACGGAACAGGGCGCAGACTGTCTCGCTCGACATCCATTCTGCGAAGCGGCAGAGCGCATCGACGCTCGCCGCCCGCTCTGCTGCGGCATCAGGCACACGAATGCTCTCGTAGCGATATTGGAACCCGTAGCGCGCCGCGCCATATACAGCCTCGTCCAGGGTGGCCTGCTGTGCCGACGACAACTGCCCGCGCGCATCGCGCGTCAGTTCCATAGTCTTGTCCCCGCTGTTCAGTATCTGGCGCCAATCGGACCGTCCTCGCAGCATCGCAGCCAGCATTGCCGCCACATCGGTAGACAACCAATCGCGAATGGTGACCCGGCCGGTCCGCGCGTAGATATCGCGGAACATGGCTACATCCAGCTTGGGATTAAGCGCTAGGGTTGGAAATCGCTGCATGGCGGGCGTCTGACATATTCAAGTGGATTGGGAAAGATGCTTATGGTCGCGGCCTTTTTCGATGATACATGCCAAGCATGACCGTTGCCCTGTTCGATCTCAATCCGGCCCTTGATATTGCCGCTCTCAGCAACCGTTTCGCGCGGGATGGACGTGTGCAGGTCCGCAACATCCTGACCCCACAGACCGCGCAGGCGGTCCGCCGCATATTGCAACAGGAGACGACCTGGGGCTTGGCTTGCCAGGTGGGAACGGAACCGCCTCTGATGCTGCGCCGTCATCAAGTCGCGGCCATCGAGCCGGCGAAGCGACAAGCGTTGGGCCTGAGCATCCAACGGGCGGCCGCTGCAGGCGATTATGCGGTACAGTTCAGCCAATATCCGATCCTGACCGCCTATCTGGAAAAATGGGCGCCTGACAGTCCGCATGATTTTCTGCTGGAATATATCAACGCCGACCCGTTCATCAATCTGGTGCGGGCGATCACCGGCATAGCGAGCCTCACTAAGGCGGATGCGCAGGCGACCTTGTTTGGCCCCGGCGACTTTCTATCGGTACATAATGACAGCCATCGGGAAGAACGGTGGCGCGTTGCCTATGTACTCAACTTCTCCGATCCCGGCTGGAAACCAGACTGGGGCGGTTATCTCAATTTTCTGAACGACGACGGGGATATTATAGAAGGCTGGTTGCCGCGCTTCAACAGCCTCAACCTGCTGCGCGTGCCACAACCGCATCAGGTCAGCTATGTCCCGCCTTTCGCCCCGGTCGGCCGCGTCGCCATCACTGGCTGGTTCCGCGACTGATGGCGGTGTTGGACATTGGCGCTCTCCGCAATCGTGCCCGGCAGTTGACGGCCGCTGGTCACGACATTGCCGCGCGACAGCTCTATCGCGACGCGTTAGGGCAGTCGCCCCGCAATGGCGCTTTGTTCAACAGCGCCGGCAATTTTCTTTTCAGCCTGGACGATCATCAAGGCGCTCTTGCCTATTTCGAAGAGGCGGTGCGTCTTGCGCCGCGCGATATGGAGGCGCTGCTTAACCGTGCGCTAGCGCTGTCTCGCCTCGATCGGAGCGGTGAGGCCCTGGCAGGGCTAATGGAAGGCGAGGCAGCTTTTCGGACCTATGCCCGCTATTGGGCGGTGAGAGCGTCGATCGAGCGTGAAGCCGGCCTGATTGTGGACGCATCTGTAAGCTATGACCGTTGCCTGCTCCTCGATCCTGGACACCAGCGCGCCCGGCATGGTCGCGCTCGCATATCCTTGGAGCGCGGGGAGGTCGATGCGGTAAACCAGTTTGAACGACTGCTTTCGAGTCAGCAGGGCGATGCGCATGCCTGGCTGGGCTATGCTCAAGCTCTGGACAGGGACGGCCAGTCCGATCGCGCGCTCGAAATCGGCCTAGCCCTCAATCAGCAGGCCCCCGGCTGGACCGATGCACTGCAATTCGTGGCGGAGCTACATTGGGCGCGGGGCGATACCGACGGCTTCTCGCGGCCCTACGCTTTGGCCGCCCGGCAGCGCCCCGATGACAAGGCGCTGATCCTAGCTTGGTGCGAGGCGTTGGCAGGCGTGGATCGTCATGCTGAGGCGGCGGTCATCGCAGGGGATGGTGCAAACCGGCTGTCCGATGCGCAGGATTTGCG
>Ga0209147_100758_pt1 | contig 15835 bp, 14 predicted proteins | sample AraplaCol_mLB_r2_FD_184278 | JGI IMG/M metagenome (GOLD analysis project Ga0209147, IMG submission 184278) | Arabidopsis root microbial communities from North Carolina, USA - plate scrape CL_Col_mLB_r2 (SPAdes) (version 2) | ecosystem: Host-associated > Plants > Roots > Endosphere | place: USA... | reverse complement strand
ACACGTTCGGCACGGGCCGCGTGTCGGATGCGGTGATCACGAAGCTCGTGCGCGAGCATTTCGACCTGCGTCCGAAGGGCATCATCAAGATGCTCGACCTGCTGCGCCCGATCTACGAGAAGACGGCCGCTTACGGCCACTTCGGCCGCGAAGAGCCGGAATTCTCGTGGGAAGCGACCGACAAGGCACTCGCACTGGCCGAAGCGGCCGGCGTCGAGCCGACGGCACGCGTCGCGTAAGCGTCGTTCGCCTGAAATGAAAAACCCCGGCTAGCCGGGGTTTTTTTATGGGTTCCGATCGTCGGGGCAATCGGACAAACGAACAAACGGACAATGGCGCGACGGCGATCGTCGCGCGCGGTGCCCGCCGGCGTGCGCTCAGCGCGCGCCGAACCCGAACCAGCCGTTGCTGGCCGCGAGGCGGCGCGGACGGTTGACGCGGCGTTGCGGCCCGAGCGTGCGGCGCAGCGCGAGCGCGCGCAGCGACGACGGTTTCTGCAGCAGGGAGCGCAGGCCGGCACGGCGCGAGAACGCCTGTGCACTCATCATCGAGAAAAATGCGTGGAACCACGCACGGATACCGTCCAGCCGGCTGTGTGCGGGCGTGCGCTCGGCCAGCGCCTGCGTGCGTGCGCGGTGATGGCGCAGCGAGCGGACAGGAGCGGTCGGCACGACGCGCTTCGCAGCGCGGCTGAGACGGGAAGTCAGACGGAATGGCATGTGAACGATGCTTCGCTTGTATGGATGGCGCCCTGGAGAGCGCACTGGTATGAACGGCCTCGGATGACGCAACGGATCTTACTGAAACTCGCTGCGCGCCGCGCCCGCCAGAATTGACAGGCCGCGACAGGCTACAGGGGATTCATGACGGGCAAAAGTCGCGATAAACCCTTGTGCCACAAGGCGTGTGCCGCATACCGCCTGTCGGTGAGGCAGGTGCCGCGACGAACAGTTCCCTTGAGCCGGATCAAATCCGCGATTGGCATGCCCCTGCGCACGACAATGGTGCTGTTCGCGGCATCCGGCGCCGATTTACAATCGTCACATTCACACAATAAACGTCTGGCATCCCATGTCGTCTCCATTGCAGTCGGAATCGATCCGCGCGCAAGTCGCGGAATTGCGCGAGCGCGGCTTTGTCGTCGCGCGTGGCCTCGTCGGCGAAGCGCAGTGCGCGGCGCTCAGGCAGATCGCGGAGCGCCAGTTGCGGGAGGCGGCCGAGCCGATCGAGTTCGAGGCGGATCTGCGCTATCCGGGCGCGCCCGAGTCCAAGCATGCGCCGGGCGGGCATACGGTGCGGCGGCTGCTCGATGCGTATTCACGCGATCCGGCGTTCGCCGAGCGCGCGATCGCACCCGAAATCGGGGCGTGGATGCGCGAGTATTTCGGCGAAGAACCCGTGCTGTCGCGCGCGCATCACAACTGCATGATGACGAAGCATCCCGCGTACGGCAGCCTGACCGGCTGGCATCGCGATTTCCGCTACTGGTCGTTCGAGCGCCCGGACATGGTGTCGGTGTGGCTCGCGCTCGGGCCGGAAACGAACGAGAACGGCGCACTGTGGCTCGTGCCGGGGTCGCATACGGCCGAATTCGGGCCTGAAGCGTTCGACGATGCGAAGTTCTTCCGCAGCGACCTGCCGGCGAACCGGCAGATGATCGATGCGGCCACGTGCCCGTCGCTGCAGACGGGCGACGTGGTGTTCTTCCACAGCAACACGCTGCATTCGGCCGGGCAGAACCGCTCCGACCAGGTGAAGTTCTCGCTCGTGTACACGTATCACGGCGCGAGCAATCGGCCGCTACCCGGCACGCGCTCGGCGTCGAAACCGGAAGTGCAGTTCTAGGTTCGGACCGGACGGGCGGTGACACCACCGCGGTCACGCGATGCGGTGCATCGCCGGCGGATGAAGCAACGGGCGGCCTGGCCGCCCGTTTCGTTTGGCGCGGCCCGGTCGCACGACGCGGGCCGTGTGCGCATCGCGCGGCTGCGCGATCAGCGTTTGTTGCCCGGCATCGCGAGGCCGATCAGGCCGATGAACGACGCGACGGCGCCGCCCGCGATCAGCAGGATCGTCTTCGTCGCGGGCGAACCGGTGAAGAAGCGCGACACGTTGTCGTTGATCGAATGGAACGACTGGCCGCCGAAATACAGCAGCACGACGCCGCCGACGAGCAGTGCAACCGAGATGACCCGGGACATACCAACCTCGCTGAAACGGTGATTCGAGACGCCGCAGTGTAGGCGACGACCGCGGCCGCGTCCATCGCCGTGCCGCCGTGCGCGATCCGGCCGCTTTCGCTACCATAGTCGTCGTATGACTCCTTCGCCGTCGCCGCGCCGTGTGCGCGGCAAGCGCGACCTTTCCCCGATGTCCTGACGGAACAGACTCATGGCCTACGAAGCAGCTTCCGAACGTTATGCCGACATGCAATACCGCACCTGTGGCAAATCCGGGCTCAAACTGCCCGCGCTGTCGCTCGGCCTGTGGCACAACTTCGGCGACTCGACGCCGATCTCGACGCAGCGCGAAATCCTGCGCACCGCGTTCGACCTCGGCATCAACCACTTCGATCTCGCGAACAACTACGGGCCGCCGTACGGCAGCGCCGAAACCAACTTCGGCCGGCTGCTGAAGGAGGATTTCCGGCCGTATCGCGACGAGTTGCTGATCTCGACGAAGGCCGGCTGGGACATGTGGCCGGGGCCGTACGGCAGCGGCGGCGGGTCGCGCAAGTACGTGCTCGCGAGCCTCGACCAGAGCCTGCAGCGGATGGGGCTCGACTACGTCGACATCTTCTATTCGCACCGCTTCGACGCGCACACGCCGCTCGAGGAAACGGCGGGCGCGCTCGCGTCGGCCGTGCAGCAGGGCAAGGCACTCTATATCGGCATTTCGTCGTATTCGGCGGCGAAGACGCGCGAGATGGCCGAGCTGCTCGCGCAGTACAAGGTGCCGCTGCTGATCCATCAGCCGTCGTACAACCTGCTGAATCGCTGGGTCGAAACCGAGCTGCTCGGCACGCTCGACGAGATCGGCACGGGCAGCATCGCGTTCACGCCGCTCGCGCAGGGGCTGCTCACGTCGAAGTACCTGAACGGCGTGCCGGCCGACGCGCGCGTGAACAAGCCGGGCGGCGGCTCGCTGAAGCAGGATCACCTGAGCACGGACAACCTCGAGCACGTGCGCAAGCTCAACGCGATCGCCGAGCGGCGCGGGCAGAGCCTTGCGCAGATGGCGCTCGCGTGGGTGCTGCGCAACGGCCGCGTGACGTCCGCGCTGATCGGCGCGAGCCGTGCGGAGCAGGTGCGTGAAAACGTCGGTGCGTTGAAGCACCTCGAATTCTCGGCGGAGGAACTCGCGGAGATCGATCGTTACGCGACGGAAGGCGGCATCAATCTGTGGGAAAAGCCGTCCACCGATCAGGCGATCTGACCGGCGGTCGATACGGCATGCGAAACATCGCGTGTCGTATCAATGGCTCGCGTGCGACCTGTCGCATCGCTGCGGTGCAGCGATGCACGGCACGCACGGGTGGTGCGCCGCTAGATCAGCGCAGGCAGGCCTTCGACGAGCAATACCGCGACGCCGACGCCGAGGATGACGCCCAGTACGCGTAGCAGGTTGTGGCGGAATTCGGTTGCGCACGGCACCGCGCCGAGAAATAGCGCTCCGGCCAGCGCCATCGGAATCAACAGGATGAAGTCGCCGATCGTGAAGTAGGTTGTCATGCGTGTCTCCAGTGTCGGCCGGAGTTAGCGCTTCAGCGCTTACTCCGGCCCCATCCCTGTGGGATTTCGGCCGGAGTCGGCACGTCAGCGCTTACTCCGGCCCCATCCCTGTGGGATTTCGGCCGGAGTCGGCACGTCAGCGTTTGCTCCGGCTCCATGCCGGGTGTTTCTAGTGTTGGTCGCGACCCGATTGCGAGCGGGCCGGTCAATTCGAGTATAGGCAACCGGCAGCGCTTTTCGCTATCCGAACCATTAAAAATCAGCGGAATGCCCGGCGTATCACGCATTTTTCCCGCAAGTCAGACGAACACCTTGCGCGCATCTTTCCCGTGCCTTTCGATTTCTGCGGATTCGTCGCATGTGTCCGGTGCGTGCCGCCGCACCCGCGGGCGCGGCGGCACGCCCGCTCATGCGCGGTCGGGTTGCACGCGGGCGGCCGGCGCGCGGAATACGAGCGCGAGCCCCGCGATGATCGCGCCCATGCCGGCGAGCGCGAGCGGCTCGGGCCGGTTGCCGAGCCACACGGCATCCATCAGCGTGGTGACGACGGGCACGAGATAGAACAGGCTCGTCACGTTGACGAGATCGCCGCGCTGCATCAACCGGTAGAACAGCAGTTGCGCGATCACCGAAATCACGATGCCGAGCCACAGCAGCGGGATCACGAACGCCCAGCTCATGTCGAACGACACCGGCCGGAACGGCACGATCGCCACGCACAGCGCGAGGCCGATCGCATTCTGCAACGGCAGCACGTCGGCGGGCGCCGCCCGAACGCGCTTTTGCAGCAGCGAGCCGGCGGTCAGCGCGACGAGCGCGGTGAGCGCGCACGCGATGCCCGCGAGCGACAGGCCGCCGTCGCCCACGCCGCGGCACACGACGAGCGCGAGGCCGGCGAGCGACAGCGCGAGCCCTGCGATGCGCACGGGCTGCCAGCGTCGCTCGACGAGCGCGAGCGTGAGGATCGGCTGCACGCCGAGGATCGTGGCGAGCACACCCGGCGCGATCCCGCGTTCGAGCGCGAGCAGGTAGAAGATCGAATAGCCGCCCATCATCAGCAAGCCGGTCAGCGCGGCCATGCGCCGTTCGCCGCGCGGCGGCAGCCAGCGTTTGCGCACGAAAGCCAGCCCGAGCAGCACGAGCGATGCCAGGGCGAAACGTGCGGTGAGAAAGACGAACGCGGATGCGTGACGCAGACCGAGTTCAGCGAAGATCGCGCCGCTGCTCCACAGCAGCACGAAGAGCGACGTCGCGCCATGCGCGGCGAGCGCGCGTTTGAACGAAACCATGTGAATCCACCTGTCGAACGGATCTGAACGTTCCATTCGCGCGCGCAGCAGCGCGCCGTGCGTCACGACGCACGAATGCAAGCCTGCGGGCGAATGGAAGACGAAACGGAAGCCGGCTGGTCAGCCGGCGCGTGCCGCCGGAGGGGGCGGCGCGGCGCCGACGAGCGGCGGTGCGACAGGAGGAGGAAGAACCGATGGATGCGTGCACGCCTGCGGCCGCGAGTCGAACTGCGGCCGGGATTTTGCAAGGGCGGACGTGAGCGGATGCATCGGATCGGAATGCGCTGGAACGCGAATGAGCATCAAAGGTACCGCAAGGCCGGCATCGGACGCAACCACTGTCGGTGGCATCGCATGACGCAGCGCGGCGCGCGGTGAAGCCCGCGGCGATGCGGGCGGTGCGTGCGCAACCGTCGTCGTGCCGGTTGCGTTCGAGGTACGGGGAAGGCGATGACGGCGCGGCGTCGATCGGCTACGGCGGTCGCGCGAAATTTCCCGGTGATGCGGCAGCGGGCCCGCGATGCGCGCGCGGCATGCGTCACGGGCGCGTCGCGGTGCCGACGCGGATTCGGCGGGCAGTCACATTCGACAGGGTATGATGGGGGTAACCGGGCGGGCAAGCGCCTGTCCGGCGCAGTGGTTGATTGGAGACATTCGACGAATTCGCGGCACTTCGCCTGCTTCTTCTTCTTTTCGCGCTTCGATAAACCGTGAACAATGGGATTACGCGCAACGCTCCGACGAGAGCGCGCGGATCGTGCATTTGCCGGCTCGCCACCGAGCCGGGTTTCAAGAGTCAAGAGTGGGGAACCATCATGCATGTCGGGTCGATTGTCTGCACTACCCATATCGCTGTGCCGAAGGGCGCACGCGGCATCGTCCAGCGCATCCTGGGCGACATGGCCATGGTGACCTGGTACGCGGGCGTACCGGGCGAGTCGAAGGAACTCAACACCGAGCCGTTCTTTCTCGAGGACCTGATCGACACCGGCGAATCCGTGCTGCCGGCCGGCGCGGCGCTTCACTGAGCGCATACGCCGCACCGGGCGCTCGTCTTTCGGCCCGGCTGGCGGCACAATGCGGGGCATGAAAGACGTCACTTCCGCTCCCGCTTCTCCCGCCGGCCCGCCGTTCGCCGGACTCACGCCCGAGTGCGTGCTCGATGCGCTCGACAGCGTGCTGATGCCGGCCGGCCTGCGCACCGACGGGCGCCTGCTCGCGCTCAACAGCTACGAAAACCGCGTGTATCAGGTGGGCATCGAAGACGGCCCGCCGGTCGTCGCGAAGTTCTACCGTCCGGCCCGCTGGTCGGACGAAGCGATCCTCGAAGAGCACGCGTTCGTCGCCGAGCTCGCCGCGCGCGAGATCCCGGCGGTGCCCGCGCGCGCATTCGACGGCCGCACGCTGCACGCGTTCGACGGTTTCCGCTTCTCGATCTTCGAGCGACGCGGCGGACGCGCGCCTGACCTCGACCGCAGCGACACGCTCGAATGGCTCGGCCGCTTCATCGGCCGGATCCATGCGGTCGGCGCGACGCAGCCGTATGTCGCGCGTCCCGTGCTCGATATCAGTACGTTCGGCTACGAGCCGCGCGACTACCTGCTCGCGCACGATTTCATTCCGGTCGATGTGCGGCCCGCGTATGAGACCGCCGTGACGCTCGCGCTCGAAGGCGTCGAGGCCGCGTTCGAGCGGGCGGGCGAGATCCGCCTGCTGCGCACGCACGGAGACTGTCATCCGAGCAACGTGCTGTGGACCGATGCCGGCCCGCACTTCGTCGACTTCGACGACAGCCGGATGGCGCCCGCGATCCAGGATCTGTGGCTGTTGTTGCCGGGCGATCGCGAAGGTGCGTCGCGGGCGCTCGCGGACCTGCTGGCCGGCTACGAGGATTTCTGCGAATTCGAGCCGCGCGAGTTGCATCTCGTCGAAGCGCTGCGCACGCTGCGGCTGATCCACTACGCGGCATGGCTCGCGCGGCGCTGGGACGATCCCGCCTTTCCCGCCGCGTTCCCGTGGTTCAACACGCACCGCTACTGGGAAGCACGCGTGCTCGAGTTGCGCGAGCAGATCGGCGCGATGCAGGAAGGGCCGCTCTGGCCCGTGTGACGGCGCGCGCGGCACCGGCGCCGCGCGGCCTGCTGGTACGGGCCGCGGCGCGATGCGCGCGGCCCGTTCGATCCCTTCCGTTCAGAACTTCAGCATCAGCTTGATCAGCGCGGCGAAGCGCTTGCCGTACGGCGGCGCGAGCAGGTTGCGCGCGTTTAGGCGCGCCTGCGTGAGTACCGGCTTCATCTTCGAGAACGTCACGAAGCCGTCGTAGCCGTGATAGGCGCCCATGCCGCTCGCACCGACACCGCCGAACGGCAGGCTGCCGCACGCGATGTGCATCAGCGTTTCGTTGATCGACACGCCGCCCGAGATCGTTTCGCGCATCACGCGGTCGATCGTGCCGCCGTCCTCGTCGAACAGGTAGAGCGCGAGCGGACGCGGGCGCGCATTCACGTATGCGATCGCTTCGTCGAGCCGCTCGTACGGCACGAGCGGCAGCAGCGGCCCGAAGATTTCCTCCTGCATCAGCTGCGACGCGGCCGGCACCTGCGTGACCGCGCACGGCACGAAGCGGCGCGATGCAGGATCGGATTGCGCGTCGGACAGCGGATGCAGCTGCGCGCCGGCCGCCTGCGCGTCGCTGGCCAGCTGCTGCAGCCGGGCGTAGTGGCGCGGCGACACGATCGTCGTGTAGTCGCCGTTGGCCGACAGGTCGGGGTACATCTTCGCGAACCGTGCCCGCGCGCGCTCGATGAACGCGGCTTCCATCCCGCGCGGCAGCAGCACGTAGTCGGGCGCGATGCAGGTCTGGCCCGCGTTCAGCGTCTTGCCCGCGACGATCGCGTCGACCGCCGCATCGAAGCGCGCGTTCGGCCCGACGATGGCCGGCGACTTGCCGCCGAGTTCGAGCGTGACGGGCGTGAGGTTGTCGGCGGCCGCGCGCATCACGTGGCGGCCGACGTGCGTCGAGCCGGTGAACAGCAGATGATCGAACGGCAGCCCGCTGAACGCGGCGCCCACTTCAGCATCGCCGTTCACGACCGCGACGTGGTCGCGCGTGAAGGTCTTCGCAATGAGCTGCTCGAACAGCGCCGACGTGCGCGGCGTCAGTTCGGACATCTTGATGATCGCGCGGTTGCCGGCCGCGAGCGCGCAGATCAGCGGGCCGGCCGCGAGCAGCACCGGGTAGTTCCACGGTACGACGATGCCGACCACGCCGAGAGGCTGCGGAATCACCTTCGCGCGCGCCGGGCGCAGCCACTTGTTCATCGGCTTGCGGATCGGTTTCATCCAGCGCTTGCCGTGCTTGAGCGCGTCGTCGATCTCTTCCTTCGCCATCCAGATTTCCGACAGCAGCACTTCCTGCTTCGCGCGATGACCGAAATCGGCGCTGATTGCCTCGGCGAGTGCGTCCGCGTGGTCGATCAGCATCGTGCGCAGCGCGCGCAAGTGCTGCACGCGCGTTTCCCAAGCCGGGTACGGTGCGCGCAGGTAGGCCGCGCGCTGGTCGCGTAGCAGCGACGTCAGTGCATCGACCGACGGCAGCGCTTGCGGGGCCAGTTCGGGCAGGTCGTTCTTCATGTCGTCTCCTCCAGTTGGGCCTGGCTGGTCGGCCGGCCGTCACGCCGCACGCGCACGCTCGGCGAGCGCGGCGACGCGGATCGGGGTGGTGCGTGTCGCGCGGCGCGGGGCCGGATGCGACGTGTGCTCGAAAACCGGTTCATGCGTGCAGCGGGCGTCGCATCCACGCGACGGTGTGTGCATCCGGAAACCGTGTTGCGGCGCGTGGGCATGCAGTGCGATGCAACCGTTGCCGGGCGCGCGGCGCCGCGGCGCGACTGCCCGCCTGCACACCGAAGCGGGGCGGCGCGACGGGGCCGTCAAATCATGCCGCGGCGCATCGTGCCGCCGTGGCGACAAACCGTCCAAACGGTCGGCGACGACAGGTGCCGTTCGATTTCGATCGACCGCGCGCATGACGCGGGGCATCTCCGCGCGGGCAGCCGTTTGAAATGAAATGCGGGCTGCGCGCATCGCATCCGGACAACCCGGTCGGCACGCGGCCTGCAGAACCTGACGCTGCATCGTCGTCTCTCCCGTTTCGCGACGGATCGGCTTCTCGTGGCCGGCGCGTCGCGCAAAGCGAATCGATACATCTTAAATTTAGTTCACGCAGGCGTTTAGAGGAATCGCTCTTGAATCCGCGCGCCGCGCGCACGGTGGCGATTCCTACAATGCCCGAACACTACAAAGACGCGGTCGCGCGGCGGTGCCGGGCGCCTTCCATGAGACGACGGAGACGTGACATGCAATACGACTACATCATCGTAGGCGGCGGGTCGGGCGGGTCGAGCCTGGCAGGCCGTCTCGCCGATGCCTGCCCCGATGCGACGATCGCGCTGATCGAGGCCGGCTCGCATACGGAGCGCAACCTGCTGGTCAACATGCCGGTCGGCATCGCGGCGCTGGTACCGTTCAAGCTCGGCACGAACTACGGCTACGAGACGGTGCCGCAGCCGGGCCTCGGCGGGCGGCGCGGCTACCAGCCGCGCGGGCGCGGGATGGGCGGGTCGAGCGCGATCAACGCGATGATCTACACGCGCGGCCACCCGGGCGACTACGACGAATGGGCGCAGCTCGGCGCGACGGGCTGGGGCTGGCAGGACGTGCTGCCGTATTTCCGGCGCGCGGAAGGCAACGAACGTGGCGCCGATGCGTGGCACGGCGCGGACGGCCCGCTGTCGGTGTCGGATCTGCGCTTTCGCAATCCGTTCTCCGAACGATTCATCCAGGCCGCGCATGCGGCCGGCTATCCGCTGAACGACGACTTCAACGGCGCGACGCAGGAAGGCGTCGGCTTCTATCAGGTCACGCACCGCGACGGCTCGCGCTGCAGCGTCGCGCGTGCGTATATCTACGGCCGCAACCGGCCGAACCTGCACGTGATCACCGATGCGACGGTGCTGCGCGTCACGTTCGACGGCAAGCGCGCGGCCGGCGTCGCGGTCGCGCGCAACGGGCGCGTCGAGACGCTCGACGCGCGCGCGGAAGTGATCCTGTCGGCCGGCGCGTTCAATTCGCCGCAACTGCTGATGTGCTCGGGAATCGGCCCGGCCGAGCAACTGCGCCGGCACGGGATCGCCGTCGTGCAGGATGCGCCGGACGTCGGCACGAACCTGATCGACCACATCGACTTCATCATCAACACGCGCGTGAATTCGTCGGAACTGGTCGGCGTGTGCCTGCGCGGGATCGCGAAGATGACGCCCGCGCTCGCGCGCTATTTCTCGAGCCGCACCGGGATGATGACGAGCAACGTCGCGGAGGCCGGCGGCTTCATCAAGAGCGATCCGTCGCTCGAGCGCCCCGACCTGCAGCTGCATTTCTGCACGGCGCTCGTGGACGACCACAACCGCAAGATGCACTGGGGCTTCGGCTATTCGCTGCACGTGTGCGCGCTGCGGCCGTTCAGCCGCGGCACGGTGACGCTCGCGACCGGCGATGCGCGTGACGCACCGCTGATCGATCCGCGCTTCTTCAGCGATTCGCGCGATCTCGACCTGCTCGTGCGGGGCACGCAGGCGATGCGCAGGATCCTGTCGCAGGCGCCGCTCGCGTCGCAGGGCGGGCGCGAGCTGTACACGCGGGCGGACCAGAGCGAAGCGGAGCTGCGCAAGACGATCGTCGAGCATGCCGACACGATCTACCACCCGGTCGGCACCTGCCGGATGGGGTCGGACGCGCACGCGGTCGTCGATCCGCAACTGCGCGTGCGCGGCGTCGAAGGATTGCGCGTGGTGGATGCGTCGGTGATGCCGACGCTGGTCGGCGGGAACACGAATGCGCCGTCGGTGATGATCGGCGAACGCGCGGCGGACTTCATCGTCGCGGCGCGCAAGGGCGGTGTGTCGCGCGGCGAGGCGGCTGCCGCGGTGCACGGCCGCTGAGCGGCGTGCGCACGCGGGCAGTCATGCTCAGGCAAACGTATCGACGAGGCCGGCGCGGCTCACGCTCGCGGCGACCGGTGCGGATTGCGCAGCGTCGACCGGTGCATCGACGGCTGACGATCCGCCGCTCCCGCGCCGCGACGACTGCCCGCCGGCGAAGGACGATTGCGGGTTCTGCTGCTGCGAAGCGAAGCCGCCGTCGCTGACGGTCGCGCTGCCCAGGCCGAGCCCGCCCGATTCCATCGCTTCGCGCAGCTTCGGCAGCGCGGCTTCGACCGCGTCGCGCACCTGCGCGTGCTGCGACACGAACAGCGCGTGCGCGTGATTGTCCGCGACACGCAGCACGACCTGCAGCGGCCCGAGATCGGGCGGGTTGAGCGTCAGCTCGGCGCTCTGCTGGTGCGCATTCGACAGGAACACGACCTTCTGGCTCAGCGCGTCCGTCCAGTCCGGGGTGCCGACGTGCGGGGCGAGCACGTGCGCGTTCGCCGCGGCGATCGCCCCCGCGGCCGGCGACAACTGCAGGTTCGCCTGTGTCGCGGCCGCCGCCGTTGCGCCGGCCGCGAGCGTCGCGCTGGCGGCCGGATCCGTCGCGTCGCCGGCTGCCGCGAGCGCGTGCTGCTCGCCCGACTGCGCGTTCGCGTTGGCCTGCAGCGCCTGCGCGGTGGCCTGCGCTGGCGTTTGCTGGGTCGCGAGCGCTCCCTTTGCGTCGGCGAGGGTGCGGTCGAAGGTCGGGACCTTCGGTGTCAGCGGTGCGGCGGCGCCGGTCGATGCGGTCGATGCCGATGCCGATGCCGACGCGGTCGCGCCGGCCGCGGGTATCGCGATCGCGCCCGAGCCGCCCGTCAGCCTGTCGAGCGCGGTCTGCAGCGCATCGCGGCCCGACGCGGGCGCGGCCGGCTGGGCGGCCGCGGCGGCGTCCGTGGCCGCGTGATCCGCCAGCGTGGCCGTGGCATCGGGCTGGCCGGACACGGCCGCCTTTTGTGCAGCGGCGGCGGCGGCAGCCGGATCGACCGGCGCCGCGTTGTCCATGCGCGCCTGCAGTTGCGCCTGCACGGCCGCGGCGGCCGCGAGCGCGGCGGCGTCGGGGTTGGCGGCGGCGTTCGTGGTCGTATCGTCGGTTGCGTCGTCGTCATCGGTCGCGGACGGCTTCGTGCCGGCGGCCGGCTTCGACGAGGCCTGTTTCGTCGAAGCATCCGGCACGCCGGCATTCGACGAATCGCGACGCGTGACGACGCTTTGCTTCAGCGTCTGCGCGAACGGCACGGCGGCCGTGGCATCGTTGCCGGCGGCGGCGCCGGACGAACCCGAGCCGCGGGCGGCCTGGAGTGCGGTGCCGGCGGTGTCGAGCAGCGCGCCGAGCAGGGGCAGGGGAGGCATGACGTTCTCTCGTTCGAATGCGGTGGTCGGTTACGACGAACGGGCCGCGTCGGCCCGCATGCGCAGGATCTTCGCGGCGTGTTCGTCGGCATCGCGCTGCTCGCGCCGGGCTTCGCGCTTCGCTTCCTGCGCGACGCCGCGCGCCTGCAGGATTTCATACGAGCCGACGGTGCGTTTCTTCTGTTGCCAGTTCGGGCGTGCTTCGTCGATACGGACTTCGGCCGCGGCCAGCACGCTGCGCTGCTGTGCGATCGCGGCGTCGAGCGTGTCGATGAACGCCTGGAAATTGCGCCAGTTGCCGGCCGGCATCCCGTGCTGGGCGGATTGCGAGAAGCGCGCGTGGTATTCGTCGCGGTAGCGCAGCAGCGCGTCGAGCTGCTCGGCGGCCGCGGTGCGGTCGCGCTGCGCGGTGCCGAGCTGCTTCGCGGCCGAGTCGAGGTCGTCCTGCGCGCGGTCGAGCAGCAACTGAAGGGGAAAGCCGTGAGCCATCTGGATCAGCCTCCGTAAGCGTCGAACAGTGCATCGAGCCCGGCGAGGCTCGACGCGAACGGTGCGCATTCGCGAAAGCCCTGCTGGAGGAACGCCTCGATGCGCGGATAGAGCGCGATCGCGCGGTCGAGCTGCGCGTCGCGACCGGGCGCGTACGCGCCGACCGCGATCAGGTCGCGATTGCGCTGGTAGCGCGACAGCATCTGCTTGAACTGCCGGACGTGGTCGAGATGCGTTTCGTCGATCAGCGCGGTCATCGCGCGGCTGATCGACGCCTCGATGTCGATCGCCGGATAGTGGCCGGCCTCGGCAAGCGCACGCGACAGCACGACGTGGCCGTCGAGGATCGCGCGCGCCGAATCGGCGATCGGGTCCTGCTGGTCGTCGCCTTCGGTCAGCACCGTGTAGAACGCGGTGATCGAGCCGCCGCCCTCCGGCCCGTTGCCGGTGCGCTCGACGAGCGCCGGCAGCTTCGCGAACACCGACGGCGGGTAACCCTTGGTCGCGGGCGGCTCGCCGATCGCGAGCGCGATCTCGCGCTGCGCCATCGCGTAGCGCGTCAGCGAATCCATCAGCAGCAGCACGTGCTTGCCCTGGTCGCGGAAATACTCGGCGAGCGACGTCGCATAGGCCGCGCCCTGCATCCGCAGCAGCGGCGATACGTCGGCCGGCGCCGCGACGACGACCGAGCGTGCGAGCCCGTCCTCGCCGAGGATCTGTTCGATGAACTCCTTCACTTCGCGGCCGCGTTCGCCGATCAGCCCGATCACGATCACTTCCGCGCTCGTGTAGCGCGCCATCGTGCCGAGCAGCACCGACTTGCCGACGCCGGAGCCGGCGAACAGGCCCATCCGCTGGCCGCGGCCGACGGTGAGCAGCGCGTTGATCGCACGCACGCCGACGTCGAGCACGTGGTGGATCGGTTCGCGCTCGAGCGGGTTGATCGACGGCGCCGACAGCGGCGCATCGACCTTCGACGCGAGCGGGCCGAGGCCGTCGAGCGGGCGGCCCGATGCGTCGACGACGCGCCCGAGCATCTCCCAGCCGACCGGCAAACGCTTCGCGCCCGCGAGCGGATCGGCCACCGGCGCGGTTTCGCGGGGCCAGACGCGCGCACCGGGCAGCACGCCGGCGACATCGGTGGTCGGCATCAGGAACAGGCGGTCGCCGGCGAAGCCGACGACTTCCGCTTCCGCGTGCGGCAGCGTGCTGCCGGGCGGCAGTTCGATCGTGCATTCGGCGCCGACCGACAGGCGCAGCCCGATCGCCTCGAGCACGAGGCCGGCCGCGCGCGTCAGGCGGCCGCACGGGCGCAGCGGCAGCGCGCGGTGGCTGCGCGCGGCGAGGCCGTTCAGGTGCGTGCGCCAGTGCGCGAGATGCGGGTTGTGCGGCGCGCGCGGCGCGTGCCCGGCGGGCGGCGTGGCGCCGGAAGCGTCGGCCGCTGCGGCGGCGCCGTGCGGGTGTGCGTCATGCGTGTCGTGTGCGGCGTCGGGGCCGAACGACGCGAGCGCGAGCTCGCGTTCGAGCGGCGTCAGGCCGTCGTGCGCGAGCGCTTCGGGCGGCCGCGTCACCACGTGCTCACCTTGCCGATCGCGGCGGCGACGCGCTGCCAGCGCGTGGGCAGCGTCGCGTCGACCTCGCCGGTCGCGGCGTGCGCGCGGCAGCCGCCGCGCTCGATCGACGCGTCGGTGCGTACGTTCCAGCCGAGCGTATCGAGATCGTCCTGCAGGTAGGCTTCGACGACGGGCAGGTCGGCTGGATTCACCGCGAGATGCGGTGCGCCGGACAGCGCGGGTTCGGCCGCGAGCACGTCGCGCACGGCCGCGACGAGCGCGGCCGGGTCGTGCTTCACGTGCTGACGCACGACCTGTTGCGCGATGTCGAGCGCGAGCTGCGCGATGTCGGCGGCCAGATCGTGCTCGACGCTCGACACGGCCTCGCGGAACGACGCGGCGAGCGCCGCGAGCTGCGCGGCCTGTTCGCGCGCGTCGGCCTGGCCGGCTTCGAACCCCTGTGCGCGGCCCTGCTCGAAACCGGCCTGGTAGCCGAGCGCCTGGCCTTCGACATGGCCGGCCGCATGGCCTTCGGCGTGCGCGGCGTCGCGCACGCGCTGCAGGTCCTCGGCGAGCGCGGCGGCGGCCGCTGCCGCGTCGTCGGGCGGCGGCGGGGGCGGCGGCGGGTCGAACGACGCCATCTCCCACCGCTGGTAGGCGGTGAGGGTGCCCGCGCGATCGCTCGCCGAATCAGACATACGCGTCTTCCGCCTTGCCGCCGATCGCGATCGCGCCGCTCTCGGCCAGGTTGCGCACGATCTGCAGGATGCGGCGCTGCTGCGTCTCGACTTCGGACACGCGTACCGGGCCGCGCGCGTCGAGATCCTCGGCGAGCAGTTCGGCCGCGCGCTGCGACATGTTCGCGAGGAACTTCTGGCGCAGCGCGGGCGGCGCGCCCTTCAGCGCGATGATCAGCGTTTCCGACTCGACTTCCTTGAGCACCATCTGGATCGCGCGGTCCTCGAGGTCGAGCAGGTTCTCGAACACGAACATCTGGTCGACGATCTTCTGCGCGAGATCCGCGTCGTACTGGCGCACGCTTTCGAGCACGCCTTCCTCATGCACGCTGGTCATGAAGTTCAGGATCTCGGCCGCGGTGCGGATGCCGCCCATCGGGCTGCGCTTCAGGTTGTCGCTGCCGGACAGCAGGCCCGTCAGCACGTCGTCGAGTTCGCGCAGCGCGGCCGGCTGGATGCCGTCGAGCGTCGCGATCCGCAGCATCACGTCGTTACGCAGGCGTTCGGTGAAGCACGATGCGATCTCGGATGCCTGGTCGCGGTCGAGGTGCACGAGGATCGTCGCGATGATCTGCGGATGCTCGTTCTTGATCAGTTCGGCCACCGCGCCCGAGTCCATCCACTTCAGGCCCTCGATGCCGCTCGTGTCGCTGCCCT
>Ga0209147_100756_pt1 | contig 15890 bp, 16 predicted proteins | sample AraplaCol_mLB_r2_FD_184278 | JGI IMG/M metagenome (GOLD analysis project Ga0209147, IMG submission 184278) | Arabidopsis root microbial communities from North Carolina, USA - plate scrape CL_Col_mLB_r2 (SPAdes) (version 2) | ecosystem: Host-associated > Plants > Roots > Endosphere | place: USA... | reverse complement strand
AACGCCTCCAGTCGCCGGAAGAGCGCGACGAGCTCGACGGCGTGTACGAGTGCATTCTGTGCGCGAGCTGCTCGACGTCGTGTCCGAGCTTCTGGTGGAACCCGGACAAGTTCGTCGGCCCGGCCGGTCTGCTGCAGGCGTACCGCTTCATCGCGGACAGCCGCGACACGGCCACCGGCGAGCGCCTCGACAACCTGGAAGACCCGTACCGTCTGTTCCGTTGCCACACGATCATGAACTGCGTCGACGTTTGCCCGAAGGGCCTGAACCCGACGAAGGCGATCGGCAAGATCAAGGAACTGATGGTCCGTCGCGCGCTATGAGATCTCGGCGCGCGTGAAATGGCGGGGGTGTCGATGGGCACCCTCGGCTCGGGTGGAGTACACATGTGCATCTGCGCTACGATCGCCGGGCGCATGTTGCCGCTCGATTGACGATCGTTCGTTATCCACACGGCGCGCAATGGTGACGGCACGTTTCCGATCCTCGAAGGATCGGCGAACTTGCGCGCAATACTCGGCTCCCGCCGCTACAAATATCGATTCAACGGCTGCGCGGATCGCAGCCGTCGCTCGGTCCGCCTCGCGCAACGCGATCGACCCGAGAAGTGACTCGTCCGCTCATTGCTCGAGATAGATTTTGAGTCGCATCAGGCTGCGGCGAATCCAGCTCTTCATCGTGCCGAGCGGCACCTGCATGCGCTCGGCCAGCTCCGCATACGATGCGCCGCTGTGAAACGCTTCCCGCAGCACATACGCCTGCCGCTCGCCCAGATGCGCGAGCCCGCGCTCCAGACGCTGGCGCTCCTGGCTCGCCTGCGCGCCGAGATCGGGCGTCGGGCTTTCGTCGGGGATCGACAGCGCCAGCTCGTCATCGAGCGGCACCTCGCGGTGCTGCCTGATCCGGTCGATGGTCCGATTGCGCGCGAGCGTCATCAACCATGTCATCGCCGTGCCGCGTCTGGCGTCGAATGAATCGGCACGACGCCACGCCGTCGTGAACACGTCCTGAAGCAGGTCTTCCGCTTCATGGCGGTCGCGGATCATCCGGACGATCGCGCCGTACAGCCGCGCCGCCGTCAATCGATACAGCTGCGCGAACGCGTGCTCGTCGCCGGCGGCGACGCGCGACAGCAATTTGTCGAGTTCCGCATGCGCGTCGGAGGCTTCATCGGGCTGAACGACCGCATCGGCGGTGAACTCGGTTCTGCCGCCCGGGCGTGACCTCCCGCGGGACGCGCCCCGGCGCTGCTGCCTGCCTGACTGCAGCGTCGTCGATCGACCCTGGCCGGCGGACGGGCGGAGTGAATCGTGCGACCAGTTCATCGGGAACTCCGCATGGCTTTGAGCTTCCTGCTGTTGCGCGCCCGCGGTGACGAGCGGACGCGGATCATGACCAAGCACTGCGCCGGCGCATTCGTCGCGAATGCCTGCCGCGCGCTTTACGCATTCTTTCCGGACAACAAGGCGAGAAACTCGCGGCGAAGCGACGCGTCCGCGAGAAATTTTCCGCGCATCACGCTGTTGGTCATTTTTGCCTGGTCGTCCTTGGTGCCGCGCCAATGCATGCAGAAGTGCTCAGCCTCGAGCACGACGGCAAGCCCGTCGGGCGAGATGCGCGATTCGAGGAGGTCGGCAATCTGCTTGACCGCTTCTTCCTGGATCTGCGGGCGCGTCATGACCCAGTTCACCAGCCTTCCATACTTCGACAAGCCGATCAGATTCGACGTGGCGCTGGGCAGCACGCCGATCCAGATGCGGCCCATGATCGGGCAAAGATGATGCGAGCAGGCGCTGCGCACACGCAGCGGCCCGACGATCAGCAACTCGTCCAGCCGCTCGACGTTCGGGAACTCGGTCACGGACGGCGCCGCGTCGTAGCGGCCTGCGAACACTTCACGGATGAACATCTTCGCGACGCGCCGCGCGGTTTCGCGGGTGTTGTGGTCGTTGTCGACGTCGATCACGAGCGAGCGCAGCACGGCTTCCATTCCCTGCGCGACTTCGTTTTGCAACGCATCCAGCTCGCCGTCGCGCAGGTGAGCGGCGATGTTGTCGTTTGCATGGAAGCGCGCGCCCGCGTTCTCAAGCCGACGACGAATGATGTGCGACAGAGGGATGCCCTCGTCGATCGCAGTCAAGGTGTGCTCGGGAGCGTCGATCAGATTTCCCATTTCGGTTCGTTTCTCGAGGTTAGGTGGTGCTGCGATGGATCACGACTGAGACGATGCGATGATTGACTTGTGTCCGTGGGTAAAAACCGTGTGGACGCTGCCGCCATTTCGACGACGCATCCACCGGGTGACGCTCACCTGCGCGCGCACCGGCGTGCATGGCGACCCGGCAGCGTCACCGGAGATCCGGCTCTGATTGCGCACGACGGACCCATCGGCGTTGCCAGGGCCCAGCCGTCGACCTCCCGGAGGAACCGCAATATCGGGTCGTTCTCCGCCGGCTTCGCCGCGAACGTGAGGGCGACGGATTGTTGCAGCTTCGCCAGCGCGAGCGCCTCGTCGATGCAGCCGCCGACCGAGCGAAACAGGTGGAAGCCTGCAAGGCGAACCACCGAGAGGGCTTGCGCGCTGCCGGACTCATAGACGATTGCGGCCGCGCGGACACGGCGCGCCTGCGCCAGCGACACGAACTGATTCGCCAGATCCACGTGCAACGACGAGACCTCGGCGATCAGGGCGTCGACATCGAGGCCGGGCTGCCGCAGCGCCCGCGACACCGATTCGACACGCTCGCTGACGTGCAGGCCGACTCGCTCGACCGTTTCGTCGGATGCAGTCAGGCCGCCCGTGACGAGCAGCGTCGGGCACGCGCCAGCCGCGATGGTGTTCGATCGCCGTTCAGGCAGTGCGCCGTTCAGACCGGCGCTTGAACACCGGTCGGTCACGTGCGGCGAGCGGCACCGACAGCGATGGCCGCGTTGCTGCGCGGCGACCCGCAAGCGCGATGCAACCGGCCGGCCGGGCGCCGCACCGGGCTGGTGTGACGGGCTGCGTGCCGTGGCGACGGCCACGCGCGCCATCAATGAAGCCGGACAGGCCGGGAACCGGCGCGGCTTGATGTCGTGATTGCGTGTTGGCACGGGGCCTCCCTCGGTCGATTCATGCGTCACAGCTGGGATTGTATGCAAATTTTCGGGAAAGTGAAGCAGAAACTCGACTCATAGAACAATTTGTACCGGAAATTTTTGCGTCAAGCGTCCAGTCAGGGTCGGAAAATGGCGTTATCAGTGCACCAACGCTCATTACGAGGAGGGAGTTGCATAGAAATAATGCGCGCGAAACGCCTTTCGACGTCATCGAATTGGCAGCAATTCGATGCCTAGACGGGCCACAATGTGCGCCTATAAGTGTGCTAATTCAATGCGCGCATCCATCGTGTCTCACTTTTGTGCGTCAACGCGTCGGAACACGGCCGTTCGCGCAAGCGAACATGACCGCGCTTTCACGCAAGCGTCATACAAGCTGATGCGGGGTGGAGTGAATCGCCTGGAGGCGACCATGTATGCTCCAAACCAGAGGGCCGTGGGGAAGGGTAGATGGGCCGCGCTGACGAGCGCGCCTGCGCGCACCGGTGCCGATCGATCCCGGTGAACCGAAGCAGGGCGAGCATTCCGTCTCGGCCCGATCGAAGCGCTACCCGGGCCCGCGCGCTGCTCGCGATCGGCTCATCAATGCGAATTCAACGGCCTGAAGCGTTCGTCTTCATGCCGGAGGGCGACCGCCGATTCCGGCGGCAACGCTCCGAGCAATATCGGACTTCGCCCCAGACCGCCCTCCATTTCTTTCTCCAGCTGAAAGGCAAGCCGCATGTCTCGCATATCTTGTCGGGCAAGTGCGTCTTGTTGGCCATCGCGAATCACGCGTCGAGAAGGATCACTGGCGAACTGTCCCGTCGATCGATGCTGTCGGCATCGATACGATGCACCGGTCACCGCCGCTAACCATCGCTCACCATCGAATCAGCGCGCATCGTCGCCCAGCAGCTGACGGCGCAACGATTTTGCCCGCGTGCGCGGGTCGAGCCAGATCGCGAAGAACGCGCGCGCGAACGCCGGGTCGGTCACGTCGGCCGTGAGGCGGCCGTTGGTGTAGAAGCGTGCGCCGCGCTCGGGAAAATACACGCCGCAAAGCACGTCGCCGCGCGATACGTCGGTAAACGCCCGTTCGATATCGCGGCGCCATGCATCGAGTGTCGCAGCCGGCAACGGCGCGGGTGCGAGGCGCTCGATCTCGTCCATGCCCGTCGAGACGAGCCGCTCGCCTTTCACGTCGTGACGGTAGGCCAGCGACAACGCAAACGGCGTGTCGAACGCGCCGGGAGACCGCGGCGCCCAAAGCTGAGCGTCGTACAGACAGATGCCCAGTATGCAGAACCGGCCGGATCCGATCAGTCGCGCCGATGCGATATCGTCGGCGCAGCTCGCGCCGGCGTACAGCGGTGCAGCCAGCGCCGCGGCAGCGGCAAGCAACGCAAGCCGGCGCCTCATGTCAGCCGCCCGACGACACGATGAAATGCATCACGTCGGTCCGCCGCTCGGCAAATCCCGCTTCGCAATAGGCGAGATAGAGGCGCCAGGTGCGAATGAACGTCTCGTCGAACCGTTGCGCGCGCACCGAGTCGATGCGTGCCTCGAACGTGGCCCGCCAGGTGCGCAGCGTCCGTGCGTAGTCGTCGCCGAACGCGAGCACCGGCTCGGCGGCCAGGCCGGCCCGCCGCGCGGCATCGACGAAGCGCTCCGGGCTCGGCAGCATCCCGCCGGGAAAGATGAACTCGCGGATGAAGTCGCTCGACGTGCGGTAGGCCTCGAATTGCGACTCGACGATCGTGATCGATTGAATCAGCGCGCGGGCACCGGGCTTCAGGCGCTGCCTGAGCGTGTCGAAATACACCGGCCAGAACGTTTCGCCCACGGCCTCGAACATCTCGATCGACACGATCGCATCGTATTGGCCGTCGACGTCGCGATAGTCGCGCAATTCGAGCGTGACCCGATCTGACAGCCCGGCGCGCGCGATGCGCTCGCGGGCCAGTGTGTATTGCGCCTGCGAGATGGTGACGCCATGCACGCGGATGCCTTGCCGTGCGGCATGCACGGCGAAGCCGCCCCAGCCGCACCCGATCTCGAGCACGCGCATGCCCGCGCGCAGGCCGAGCGAATCGACGATCCGCTGATACTTCGCCGTTTGCGCGTCGGCGAGCGAACGCTGCGCGTCGCCGTCGAAGCATGCGCTCGAATACGTCCACGTGTCGTCGAGCCACAACCCGTAAAAGTCGTTGCCGAGATCGTAGTGCGCGTGGATGTTGCGGCGGCTGCCGGCCCGCGTATTCATCCTCAGCCGGTGACGCAGCGCGTACCAGACGCGTGCCAGGCGGCCGCCGGTCACCGTCTTCGCGATCACCGGCTGATTGCGGATCGCGAGGCGCAGCAGCGCGACGAGCTCGGGCGTGTCGATCCAGCCGGCGCGATACGCTTCCGCGAATCCGATGTCGCCCGCGCGCAGGATCGCACGGCACGCCCGCCAGTCGCGGACCTGCAGCGTCGCGGCCGGCTGGCAGTGCGGATCGCCGAACACATGCTGCGCGCCTTCGGGCGTTACAAGCGTCAGGTGGCCGTCGCGGATTTGTCGTAGCAGCGCGATGAACAACCGGGCCGAGAGCGGCATCGCCGGTTGCGATGCGGGAGACAGCAGGCGCAGCAAGGTCATGGACGAGCCTCGTGATCGGACATCGCCGAGCGGCCGCGTGGCGACGCGCCCGGCGAACGGGACAATGGCGAATCGGCAGCGGCAGAACGGCCGGGGGGCGTCTTGCCATAGAACGGCACGCGCGCGAGCCACAGCCGCAGCGCTTGCCAATGAATGCGAATGACGACATTGATCGCGTTAAGCGGCTGCCGGGCCAGCGCGCGCCACGCGCGTGCCGCCGTCAGCGGCGCGGACCGCATGCCGATTGCCGTGCGCAGCAGCAGACCGTCGTCGTCGCGATAGTCGATCGCCACGCTCAGATGATCGCCGCGCTGACGCACGCGAAACGCGTAATCTCCGACAACGTCGCAAAACGGCGAGACATGAAACGTCTTGCGGCAGACGAGCACGGTGTCGGCGTCGATCGGCGCTTGGTGCATCGCACTCATCAAGTAGCCGTGGTGCGCACCGAACGTGTTGCGCACATCGGCGTACAGCGCGCGAAGCCGGCCCGCGCGGTCGTAGCAGTACCAGAAGCTCACCGGGTTGAACGCGTAGCCGAAGATGCGCGGAATCGTCTGCAGCCAGATCGGGCCGTCGGCGGGAATGCCGGCGTGCGCAAGGACATCGCGCATCCACGGGCCGAGCGCGCGGCCGTCGCGCGGGCCGTAGTCACGCAACGCGAGTCCGAGCGGGCGCCAGCGATCGATACCGAACCAGTTGCCATCGATCTCGTCCAGCCGTTCGACGTCGCAGCAGACCTGGAAGACCGGATACGTGAACGCATGGCGCACGGGCCGCAGCCGTTCATGCATCACGTCGCCGACGAGAAGCCGGGCGGCCGTGCCGTCGCGGGCAAAGGGCACGCTCATGGCTTGGCCCAGGCCGGAGCGACACCGAAGTCGCGGGCGACGCGCAACGCGGACTTCAGTCCGTCCTCGTGAAAGCCGTAGCCCGTCCACGCTCCCGCGAACCACGTATGACGCGGCCCTTGCAGTGCCGGCAGACGTTGCTGGGCGTCGACGGCCGCGAGGTCGAGCAGCGGATGCTCGTAATCGTAGCGGCCGAGCTGCGTGTCGGGAGCGGGCTCGTCGACCGGATTCAGCGTGACGACGACCGGCGAGCGGAACGGCAGCGGCTGCAACTGGTTGAGCAGGTAGCTCACGCACACGGGCGACTCGCCACCGCTGCGCCCCGGCCGGCCGCTCAGGTAGTTCCACGCCGACCACACGCGTCGGCGGCGCGGCAGCAACGCCGTATCGGTATGCAGCACCGCGACGTTGTGCTGATAGCGCACGGCGCCCAGCACCTCGCGCTCGGCGTCGCTGGCATCCGCGAGCAGCCGCAGGCTGGTCGGCGCATGGCAAGCCAGCACGACCGCGTCGAATCGCTCGTGACCGGCCGTGTCGGTGGCCACGGTCACGCCCGCGTCGTCGCGCCGTATCGCGCGGACCGGCGTATTCAAGCGCACGTCGTCGAGGGTCGCGGCGATGCGCTCGACGTACCGCCGCGCGCCGCCCGGGACCGTCCGCCACGGCGGCCGGTTGTTGACCTGCAACAACGCGTGATTGAGGCAGAAGCGCAGGAACGTCGCCGCCGGAAACCGCAGGATGTCGTTGGCCGCGCTCGACCAGATCGCGGCCGCCATCGGCAGCAGGTAGTGATGCTGAAACGATGCGCCGTAGCCGCCGGCCGTGAGCAGTTCCCCGACCGAAAGGCGCTCCCGGTTCGCCGATTCGAGGTGATCGTGCGCGGACGCGTTGAAGCGCAGGATGTCGCGCAACATCCCGAGAAAAGTCGGCGAGAACAGGTTGCGGCGTTGCGCGAACACCGTGTTCAGGTTGCTGCCGGCCCATTCGAGCCGGCCGCCGTCGACCGAAACCGAAAACGACATGTCGGTCGAATGGGCGGCCACGCCCAGTTCGTCGAACAGCGCGATCAGGTTCGGATAGGTCCGGTCGTTGAACACGAGGAATCCCGTGTCGACGGGGTGGCGTGCGCCGTCGAGGTCGACGTCGACCGTGTGCGTGTGACCGCCGAGATAGTCGGCGGCCTCGAACAGCGTCACGCGGTGACGGCGAGCAAGCAGGTACGCGCTGGCAAGGCCCGCGATGCCGGCGCCGACGACGGCGATCCGCCGGCCAGGCAGCGACACTGAAAGTTCCGGGTGCATCGCGAATGGTCTCCGTCAATCACAAGAGCAAGTTCGGGAATGACATGTGCGGATATACGAGCCACGGCACGCTGCGGATGCAGTTGCTGCCTTCATTCGCGTTCGCCGGGCGATGCGAAGCCCGGCTTGCCGATCTGGTCCGGTGTTTGCGGCACCCGCCTGAAGCGCGACGTGTCGTAACCCATCGCATCGAGCCGGGCGAGCAGCGAGCGATAGGTGGCCTCGTCCATCGTCGGCTCGCGCGAGAAGATCCAGCCGAGCGTCTTGCCCGGGTAGCCAAGGACCGTGTACCGGTAGTCGGGGTCGACGTAGAGCGTCAGTTGCGTGACATACACAGGCCAGAACAGCCGCACGCGCCATTCGCCACCGCCGCTGCCGGGCTTGACGGAGTCGACGAACCGATAGCGCTTCTCGGGCTGGTCAAAGCCGCCTTTGCGGCCGACGAATGCGTCGTCGATCCGGCCGTCTTCGCGCAGGCTCCACTCGGCCCGGCTGCCGACGAAGTCGCGCTCCGCGAAATACGGGATGTTGGCGATCACGTACCAGCGGCCCATGTAGCGCGGCAAGTCGACGGGCACGGTCGACAGCGGAACGGCGGCGCGCGGATTCGGGTTCGGCGGGCTGCCCGAGCAGCCGGCGGCCCCGATCGCGAGCGCCGTCACGAACGCAACGGCGACGCGGCGGAGAACCCGGTGCAACAGGGCGGCCCTCATGCACGCCCCGGGCGCTTGTCGAACAGGTAGTGGGCGACGCCCCATTCCTGTCCGTCGGCATAGCCGAACAGCTCGGCGACAGCCATGTAGAACATCCGCCAGCGCTGGAACCAGATGCGGGCGTCGGCGCCGTAGACCGTTTCGAGAATCGGCATGACCCGGTCGCGCGCCGCGTCGAGCGACGCGAGCCACTGATTGGCCGTGCGGGCGTAGTGAGTGCCGTCGAGCCACCATTGGCGGACGATGCGCACGTCGTCCTGGAACCGCAGCAGCAGATCGGCCGACGGCATCGTCCCGCCCGTGAAGAAATGGCGCGACATCCAGTCGGTGTCGTCGCGCACCGCGAAGTGATAGGCGAGCAGCTTGTGCGCGAAGATGTGCGCGAAGAGCTTGCCGTCGTCGTGCATCCAGCGCGCGATTTTCGCGAGCAGTTGCCCGTAGTTCTTCATATGCTCGAACATCTCAATCGAGAGCACGCGGTCGAAACCGGCGTCCTCGGGACCGAAGTCGAACTCCACTACGTTGCCGGTCACGATTCGCAGATTCGTCAGCCCGCGCCGCGCCGCGCATTGCTCGATGAAGTGGCGTTGACTGTGCGAATTCGACAGGCCGACGATCTGCGCCGCCGGATACCGCTCGGCGAGCCATAGCGACAGCGAACCCCAGCCGCATCCCAGGTCGAGAATGCGCTGGCCGTCCGCCAGCTCGGCGCGTTGCGCGTACAACGCAAGCATTGCCTCCTCTGCCTGCGCCAGCGTTTCGTTGCCACGCGGGTAATAGCCGCACGAATATTTGAGCCGCGGGCCGAGATGGGCCTCGAAGAAGCTGCCGGGCACCTCGTAATGCTGCGTGTTCGCCGCGTGCGTCTCGATTGCGATCGGGCTCGCGCCCAGTTCGCGCACCAGTGCGTCGAGGGCCGCCGCGCGCCGTTCGCCGTCATACGCGTGCTCGGCGCGCAGGCGTTGCCGCATGAGCGCGCGCATCCCGGCCCGGATCAGCCGGTCCGGCAGCCAGCCGCGCTCGCAGTAGCGAATCAGCCAGGCGTCGTTGGGTGCAGCCATCGAGGCCGGCGACGGTTGCGAGGTGGTAGCGGTCATGATCGCGTGCTCCGGTCTTCAGGGTGATCGGGTCGAGTGGGGGAAGGGCTGGGCGCCGGCCTCGGCGGCCACGGAACGATGGCGCTGGTCGTGCGCATGTACTCGCGGTAGCCCGGCCGGGTTTGCACCAGACGCGCTTCGAGCAGCGGCAAGCCGGATACCTTGAGCAGCAGCCATGCCATCAGGACGGGCGGCATCAGCGTCAGCCAGCCCCACGGCATTCCGATCGCCAGGGCCGTATAGGCGAGCCAGTGCACGCACTCGAAAAAATAGTTGGGGTGCCGCGAATAGCGCCACCAGCCGACGCGACAGACCTGGCCGCCGTGGTCGGGATTCGCGAGGAACCGCTTGAGTTGCCGGTCGGCGGCAGTCTCTCCGGCGACGGCGGCGATCCAGATCGCGACTGCCGCTGCAATCGCGAACCGGGACGGGGCTTGCGCACTGTATGCGGGGATGAAGAACGCGAGCGACAGCAACATGGAGATCAGCGCTTGCAACTGGAACAGCCAGAACATGTTGCGCGGCGCGGCGTCGCCCCACTGCAGGCGGAACTGTCGATAGCGCGGGTCCTCCGGCTGCCCGCGATTGCGCCGCCACAGGTGCCGCGCGAGTCGCAGCCCCCAGATGCCGCCACCGGCGGCCACGAGCGCGCGATTCAGTTCCGAGCCGGTTGCCAGCACGGCGACGAATATGGCTACGCAGCCGAGCGTCGCGGCCCAGACCGGATCGATCATCCCGGCGTTCCGGGAATGCAATTGGGTAATCCACACTGCCGTGAAGGACACGATCAGTCCGACGAAGGCGAGGAGGGCAACGGCGACGGCGGGCATACGGGCTCCGGGGACGCGATATCCCCTTATACGGAGCCGGCGACCGAACGGATGCAACCGGATGCGACGAGATGCGGCGCGATCCCGTCGAGCGTGAAAGCAACGGGCGGCACGCTGCCGCGCTTTACGCGTTGAGCGCGCGTTGCACGCGTCAGGCGATGTGCATCGAGCCGGTGGCGAGCACAGGCCCGGTGGGTTGGCCGCTCGGCGAGCCGCCGCGAGGCTCGAGCGACACGGCGAGCACCGCGCGTGCACCGAGTTGCGCGACGATCGCTTGCGGCAGCGTCATCGACGCCGGTGCGTTCGACGCGAATACGCCGAGCGAGATCGGCTTCGCATTCGGCGGGATCAGCCAGAGCTCCGTCGAGCGATCCGCGGCGACCGGTGGCGTGTTCGCAGGCACCACGACCATCCGGGCACGGCGCAAGTCGACCGTGGCGGTCCATCGTGCAACGCCATCCGCTTGTGCGAGCGTGGCCGCCATGTAGCTGCTGTCGACGGCAGCGGGGCGCTGCGGCGCTTCGCCCACCCGGATCACATTGACCGTGAGCAGCCCCAGCGCCGCCGCGCTCGCGCCAATGCCGACCCAGCGCCACAATGGCAGGCTGTTCCACCATCCGCCGGCTGGCGCGGCCCCGCGTGCGCGCGGCGGCGAGATGAAGCCCAGGTCGTGCTGGATCCTCGTCCAGATTCGCGCGGGCGGGTCGACGGGCGTGATGTCGTCCGCGAGCGGGGCGAGGCGGCGCTGCCAGCGATCGAGCGTGGCTTGCAACGCCGGGTCGCGAGCGGCGGACTGCTCCAGCTCGCGGCGTGCGTCTGCGTCGAGCACGCCGAGGGCGTATTCTGCGCAGCGCAATTCGGAATCGTGATCGGCCGGCGTATTCATTGCTCCAGGCACACCTTCAGCTGCATCAGGCTGCGCCGGATCCAGCTCTTCATGGTTCCGAGCGGCACGCGCAGCCGCGCTGCCAGCTCACTGTAGGTCGCACCGCTGAAGAAGGCCTCGCGCACCGCGCGGCCTTGCTGCGGATCGAGTTGCGCCAGGCAGCGCTCGAGGCGCTGGCGCTCCTGCGTCGCCTCCGCCAGCGCGGCGGGCGTCGGATCTTCGTCGGGAAGCTCCAGCACCTGTTCGTCGTCGAGCTGCGCGTCGCGATGCTGCCGCAAACGGTCGATCGTCCTGTTGCGCGCCAGCGTGATCAGCCACGTCATCGCGCCGCCGCGCGCCGGGTCGAACGCGTCGATGCGTCGCCACGCGGTCGTGTAGACCTCCTGCAGGAGATCCTCGGCTTCCCCGTGATCGTGAAGCATGCGCACGATTGTTCCGAACACGCGCGACGCGGTCAGCCGGTACAACTCCGCGAAAGCCGCCTGATCGCCGGCTGCTGCCTGAAGCATCACCCGGTTCAGATGTTCGCGGCGCGCCACATCCGCATCGGCATCGCGCGAAGGGGCTGACTGGTCGAAACCTTTGGCACCGTTCGGCGTGTCGCTCATGCGAAGTGGGTGGCGCGGATCGCCATGGTGTGAATGTCGAGCGAAATATAGCACTGTCGGACGCATTTTGATTGAACGATCTGCGGCCGACCCGCTGCACGTTGTGCCGGGCGACGCGCGTTGTGAGACCCTCAGCCAGATACGAGCGACACGCGCTCGGGGATGCAGGCAGCCGCGACATTCGGCGGATGCTGCAGCCCACCGTTGGTTGGGTGCACAATGGCCGGGTTTCGTGCCTGGAGAGCCATTGAATGAAGCGAAGTACCCTTGGTAGACCGCTGCGGACGGCGAGTGTGATTGTTGCGGGCGCAGCACTCCTGCTCGCGGGATGCGCAGGCCTGGCCGGCGGACCGAGCGGCAATGCGCACGTTCCGCAGCCCGCGAGATCCGTTGATCTCGATCGCTACGTCGGCAAATGGTACGAGTTCGCGCGCTACGAGAACCGGTTCGAGCGCGGCTGCGCCGGGGTGACGGCCGAATATGCGAAGCGGGAAGACGGTCTCATCGGCGTGCGCAATACCTGCCACGAAGGTCGACCGGACGGCCGCGCGCGAACCTCCGACGGGCGCGCAAAGATCGTGGCCGATAGCGGCAATGCAAAGCTGAAAGTGTCGTTCTTCGGGCCTTTCTTTTTCGGCGATTACTGGGTGCTCGATCACGCCGACGACTATTCATGGTCGATCGTCGGTGAACCGTCGGGTCGGTTCCTGTGGATCCTGACGCGCGACGCGAAGCCCTCCGCTGAACAGGCCGCGGCGCTTGTTGAGCGGGTCCGGACGCTCGGTTACGACACGACGATGCTGCAGCGCACTGCGCATTAGGGCGACCACACTGCAACCGGCATGCGCGGCCTCATTAGGTGCGGGCAACGCCGCGTTCCGTATGCGCCGTGCCGATGACGGTTGCGAAGGAGAGGAAGCGGAGACGCTGGTGGAGGACCGAAGTCGCGTGACGTTGCTCGATGCACGTCACGCGAAACGGCGTCAGCCTCGACGGCGCAAGACACGCGCGGGGCTGATCGATGCAACCGGCGCCTGAGTACCCGTTCTGTTCATCGGGGCGTTGTGTTCGCGCCCGATACCGGGCGCGAACCGTTCGGGGGCTAGACCTGCCCGCGATTACGCGAGTTCACCGCGACCACCGTGGGCGACTCGGCCAGCGGGACAAAATGTCGGGTGGTGCCATCCAGCGCATCGATGCCGCCTGTCTCGATGTCGTAGACCCAGCCGTGCAGATTCAGGCGTCCTTGCTCGAGCGCAAGCGCGACGGAAGGGTGAGTGCGCAGGTTCGCAAGCTGCGCGATCACGTTTTCGCGCACGAGCCCGTCGAGCTTCGCGCGCGGCGAGTCGTATTCATGCGCGGCGTTGATGACTTTCGCGGAATCGGCATGACGCAGCCAGTTCGCCACGGCCGGCAGATGATCGAGGCAGGTGCAGCGCGAAATCGCGCCCATCGCACCGCAATCGGAGTGGCCGCAGATCACGATATCCCGAACGCCGAGAACGGCGACCGCGTATTCCACGGTGGCCGACACGCCGCCGGGTTCCGGGCCGTACGACGGCACGATATTGCCCGCATTGCGGATCACGAACAGTTCGCCCGGCTCGCGCTGAGTGAGCAGCTCAGGCACGACTCGGCTGTCGGAGCACGTGACGAACAGCGCCTTGGGATTCTGTGACGTCGCGAGTTGTTTGAAAAGCGCCTCACGTTGCGGGTAGATGTCGCGCTGAAAACGCAGAAAACCGTCGATGATGTCTTGCATGCTCGCTCCAGAACTTCAGTCGAATGATCAGCGCAGTAGCGGCAGGTACGCCTGCGCGGCGAGCATCATAATGCATGTCCGGCGAGCGTGGGGATGGTGCGCAGCATCGCGCGAGACCCACCCAGGTATGGGGGGCGATTAGCAATTAAACTTGACATAATGCGGATGTGACATCACACCCGAGCAACTTTTCGGGCGGCGCCGTGCAGTTGCGACGAACACGCGGGCGCCGATCGCGCGCGAAGTATCGCGACCCGAAGACCGGCGCGACCTGGAGCGGGCGGGGCAAGGCTCCCCAATGGATTGCAGGCGCGAAGAACCGCGATCGGTTCTTGATCGAACAATAAGCCCGAAAGACGGTTGAGCAGGATGTCGACATCGTTACCCGATGGGAAATACTGGGCGACGTGTCGTGAGCGGACAGTCTTTGCTGCCGCGGCGAACGGGCATGGCGACGTATTGCCGCAAGCAGAGATGATCGTAAAAGATGGATGGGCGACATTCATCCGTGACGGCGTCGAAGTGTGGAACTGCAGCGCACGTTACGCTGCTGCGCACTTCGACATTCAGCCCGCCTAGGAGCATCTGCCAATGAGCCAGCTTGTTCAGATTGCGCCAGGCGTTGTGTTCTCATCCGATGTGCTTGGCGTCGATTGGGCACGGAAGTATCGACAGGACGACGGGAATACTCAGTCCACGGACCGGCAGAGCCTGGCGGTAAAGCAATGCGATCAAGCAGTTCGCGCAAGCATACCGGCTCAGCTGTCGTTGTTGTAGAGAACCGCGGATAACAGACACCTTGCGACTGTCGGGCTTCGCGTTACCACCGACGTTCCCTCCCGAGTCGGTGCCCGACGCCTGCACCTGTTTCGTCCGTGAGTGCGTGCCAGGCCTGACCAAACGTCAATTGCTTGCGCGCGCGAGGTTGGACGCCGACCTGGCGGCCTCTGACGCATCTTGTGCGGGAGGGGTTTGAAGCGTTTGCCTTCGGCTTAATCGTCGATGGGGCGCACGTCCCCGTGGTGGCCTGGACGCAACGTGCAGGGAAAGATGGCGAACACGTCTCGGTACCCTGTCGCGGCCCACGGCAGCTCCCCCTGTTTTGGTAGCTGCGCAGCTCGATTCAGTCCGAAGTGTGGTTCCAACTCGACGCATGTGTATTCGAAAGCGTGCGCTGGATATTCGCACCCCGGCCTCAAGAACAGGAGCAACTCTTCCGTTGGCTTCCGTTCCGACCACCTTTTACGCGTCTTTCAGCCAGGGCATTTCCACGGGTGACACGACCAGTTGCCGGAATTCGCGTTTCAGATCGAAGATGAACCCGACCAGGATCATGGAGTCGGCGTAAGGAATCGGAAAGACCTGCGGATTCTCCGGAGTCCGCAGGGGGCGCTCGGGCGTGTCCGCTGTCGCCGCGGCATTCTCGCGAACGCTTTCCAGTTCGTCCGCCATGGCTAGGCCACCGACTTTCAGCACACGGCTACGCAGGTCGCTGAAGGGTTCGATGCGTGCAGCGTCTTCGTGGTATTCGGGCACTTCGTAAACGAACCAGGACATTTTGATCTCACATGAGAAGGGGCGATATTCTAACGCTGCGCGAGAATCTGCTGAAAATCGGCCATGTTGTGTGATGGCCGTGGTCGCTGCGGGGCGGGCTATAGGGGCGATTACGATCCGCTGCCTGCATTGTGGCCGTCTAGCGCTTGCTAGTGCGAGCAAAGGAATTTGGTGGCATCACTGCAGAAGCCGGCAACTGCTTCGCTCAATGCAGGTCTGGCTGTAGGTAGTGAACCCCGAATTGCGCCGCCAGTTGCGCGCGCCGACGATCGCGCGTCCAGAGCTTAGTGCTCGGGGTCAGCAGCACCGACGCCAGCAGCGTGCAATCCACCGCACCGCATCCTCGCCCATACAGCCGTTCCCGCTCAATCCAGTCCGCTACCTCGCCTGGCGTCGCGAGGCGCGTTTGGCGCAATAGCGCGAGATCTCCTAGGGTTCGTGAGCGGCCCCCAGTAAACAGTGCCATGATGTAAGCGAGTTTTCGGCGGACTTTTTCAGTATGAAAGGAGCCGTACGATGAAACGCAAGCGCTTCAGTGTCGAGCAGATTGTGGCGGTGTTGAAACA
>Ga0209147_100719_pt1 | contig 16719 bp, 9 predicted proteins | sample AraplaCol_mLB_r2_FD_184278 | JGI IMG/M metagenome (GOLD analysis project Ga0209147, IMG submission 184278) | Arabidopsis root microbial communities from North Carolina, USA - plate scrape CL_Col_mLB_r2 (SPAdes) (version 2) | ecosystem: Host-associated > Plants > Roots > Endosphere | place: USA... | reverse complement strand
GGTTCGCTGCCAGCTGGCGCACGTACTTCTGTGCGTCCGTGAACATCGGCAGCGTCTTTTCGAGGTTGATGATGTGAATCTTGTTGCGGTGACCGAAAATGAACGGAGCCATCTTCGGGTTCCAGAAGCGCGTCTGGTGACCGAAGTGGACACCCGCTTCCAGCATTTGGCGCATCGTAACTGCCATGTAAATTCTCCACGAGGGTTGGGTCTTAAGCCGGCCGCCGTACCGCCGCACGAACCTGCCCCGAAAGGCACGATTTCCGCGCGGCCGGCACCCTGGTTGCGCCGGCTTGCGATTCGGCACGTGCAAAACGCCCGTGCCGTAAGCCTTTCACCGCGATGCCGCCCCGGAATGGGGCACTACGGCATTTGGATGTCGACTTAGCCAAAGAGTATAGCACGCCGATCTGTCCGCTCTCAAGTCGCTCACCACTTCCGCTTGCCGCGCGGCAGCCGGCCGGACAATCCGCGAAAACCCGCACCCGCACCGCCGGCAGGGGCTGCGACGCCTGCCAGAAGGTGCGATAATCCGTCAATTCACCGCATTCCAGGCATACCTCGATGGCTATTACGCTCAAAAACGAACACGATATCGCCGAGATGCGCGTCGCCTGCCGTCTCGCGAGCGAAGTGCTCGACTTCATCACGCCGCACGTCGTCGCCGGCATCACGACCGCCGAACTCGACCGCCTCTGCCACGAGTTCATGCTCAACGAACAGGGCACGATCCCGGCACCGCTGAACTACCAGCCGCCCGGCTACCCGCCGTACCCGAAGGCCACCTGCATTTCGGTCAACGACGTGATCTGCCACGGCATTCCCGGCGAGAAGGTGATCAAGAACGGCGACGCGCTGAACATCGACATCACCGTGATCAAGAACGGCTACTTCGGCGACACCAGCCGGATGTTCATCGTCGGCGAGGGCTCGATCCTCGCGAAGCGCCTCGTGCAGACCACCTACGAGTGCATGTGGCTCGGCATCGACCAGGTCAAGCCCGGCGCGCACCTCGGCGACATCGGCTACGCGATCCAGAAGCACGCGGAAGCGCAAGGCTACAGCGTCGTGCGCGAATACTGCGGCCACGGCATCGGCACGGTGTTCCACGAGGATCCGCAGGTCGTCCACTACGGCCGCCCGGGCACCGGCATCGAACTGAAGGCCGGGATGATCTTCACGATCGAGCCGATGATCAACGCCGGCAAGCGCGACATCCGCACGATGCCCGACCAGTGGACGGTCAAGACGCGCGACCGCAGCCTGTCGGCGCAGTGGGAGCACACGGTGCTCGTCACCGAAACCGGCTACGAGGTGCTGACCGTGTCGGCCGGCACGCCGGCGCGCCCCGTGTTCGCGCAACCGGCCGCCGCGGTCTGAGCGCTCTCGCGCCAGCCCGCCCTACCCGCACCACCCGCACCTGACTGGCCGCCCATGAGCGCTCACGCCGCCCCCTCGCCCGACGCGCTGTCGCGGCGCGCCGAATTCAAGGCCGCCAAGACGGAGATGCTCGAGCGCTTTCGCCGCGCGACGAACGTCGCGTCCCTGATGCACGCGCTGTCGAAACTCACCGACGATGCGCTCAAGCGCGTGTGGGACGACTGCGGGCTGCCCGCGACGCTCGCGCTCGTCGCCGTCGGCGGCTACGGGCGCGGCGAGCTCGCGCCCTATTCCGACGTCGACATCCTCGTGCTGCTGCCCGATGCGCACGACTCCACGCTCGACGCACGCATCGAGCGCTTCATCGGGATGGCTTGGGATCTCGGCCTCGAGATCGGCAGCAGCGTGCGCACGGTCGCGCAGTGCATCGAGGAGGCGTCGCAGGACGTCACGGTGCAAACGTCCCTGCTGGAAGCGCGCCGCATCGTCGGCAGCACCGCGCTGTTCGAGCGCTTCACGGTGCGCTACCACGAGGCGCTCGACGCCCGCGCGTTCTTCACCGCGAAGGTGCTCGAGATGCGCCAGCGCCACGCGAAGTTCCAGGACACGCCGTACAGCCTCGAGCCGAACGTGAAGGAAAGCCCCGGCGGGCTGCGCGACCTGCAGACGATCCTGTGGATCGCGCGCGCGGCGGGCTTCGGCAGCAGCTGGCGCGAACTCGACACGCGCGGCCTCATCACCGATCGCGAAGCGCGCGAGCTGCGCCGCAACGAAGGTTTCCTGAAGACGCTGCGCGCGCGGCTGCACGTGATCGCCGGCCGCCGCCAGGACATGCTCGTGTTCGACCTGCAGACGCAGGCGGCCGAGAGCTTCGGCTACCAGCCGACGCAGACCAAGCGCGCGAGCGAGCAGCTGATGCGCCGCTATTACTGGGCCGCGAAAGCCGTCACGCAGCTCGCGACGATCCTGATCCAGAACATCGAGGCGCAGCTCTTTCCCGCGACGAGCGGCATCACGCGCGTGCTGTCGCCCGACCGCTTCGTCGAGAAACAGGGGATGCTCGAGATCGTCGACGACGGCGTGTTCGAGCGCCATCCCGACGCGATCCTCGAAGCGTTCCTGCTGTACGAGACGACCCGCGGCGTGAAGGGCCTGTCCGCCCGCACGCTGCGCGCGCTGTACAACTCGCGCGAGATCATGAACAACGCGTGGCGCCGCGATCCGCAGAACCGCGACACGTTCATGCGGATCCTGCAGCAGCCCGAAGGCATCACGCACGCGTTCCGGCTGATGAACCAGACGAGCGTGCTCGGCCGCTATCTGCTGAACTTCCGCCGCATCGTCGGCCAGATGCAGCACGACCTCTACCACGTGTACACGGTCGACCAGCACATCCTGATGGTGTTGCGCAACATCCGCCGCTTCGCGGTGGCCGAGCACGCGCACGAATATCCGTTCTGCAGCCAGTTGATCGGCAACTTCGAGCGCCCGTGGGTGCTGTATGTCGCCGCGCTGTTCCACGACATCGCGAAGGGCCGCGGCGGCGATCACTCGACGCTCGGGATGGCCGATGCGCGGCGCTTCTGCCGCGAGCACGGCATCGCCGGCGACGACGCGTCGTTGATCGTGTGGCTCGTCCAGCATCACCTGACGATGAGCCAGGTCGCGCAGAAGCAGGACACGAGCGACCCCGAAGTCATCAAGCGCTTTGCCGAAGTCGTCGGCAACGAACGCTACCTCACCGCGCTGTACCTGCTGACCGTCGCCGATATCCGCGGCACGAGCCCGAAGGTGTGGAACACGTGGAAAGGCAAGCTGCTCGAGGACCTGTACCGCATCACGCTCGCGGTGCTCGGCGGGGCCAACCCCGACGCGCATTCGGAGCTGAAGTCGCGGCAGGAGCAGGCGCTCGCGCTGCTGCGCCTCGAGACCGTGCCCGACGACGCCCATCGCGCACTGTGGGACCAGCTCGACGTCGGCTTCTTCCTGCGTCACGACGCAGCCGACATCGCGTGGCAGACACGCGTGCTGTACCGGCACGTGAACGCCGAAACCGCGATCGTCCGCGCGCGGCCGTCGCCGATCGGCGATGCGCTGCAGGTGCTCGTGTATGTGAAGGATCGCCCCGACCTGTTCGCGGGCATCTGCGCGTATTTCGACCGCAACGGGCTGTCGGTGCTCGACGCGCGCGTCAGCACGACACGTCACGGCTACGCGCTCGACAACTTCATCGTCACGCAGACCGAACGCGACGTGCGCTACCGCGACATCGCGAATCTCGTCGAACAACAGCTCGCGTCGCGGCTCACCGAAACCGCACCGCTGCCGGAGCCGTCCAAGGGCCGCCTGTCGAGGCTGTCCCGGACGTTTCCGATCACGCCGCGCGTCGACCTGCGGGCCGACGAGCGCGGCCAGTACTACATCCTGTCCGTGTCGGCCAACGACCGGCCGGGCCTTCTCTATTCGATCGCGCGCGTACTCGCCGAGCATCGGATCGGCGTCCATGCGGCGCGGATCAATACGCTCGGCGAACGCGTCGAGGACATCTTCCTGCTCGCGGGTGCCGGCCTGTCCGACAACCGCCTGCAGATCCAGCTTGAAACCGAGTTGCTGCGTGCGATCGCAGTCTGAATGAATTCCAGCGTTTATGCGCACCAAACTAACCGTCAAGAATCCGAAGCCGGCGTCGCCGACCCGCGCCCCTGTCCGCTCCGGCAGCCTCGTCGCCCGCAAGGCGGTGCGTCCCGCTGCGCCGCCCGCAGGGGACAAGCCGGCCCGCCCGAAGAAGGCGTCCCCGGCCGCCGCCGGCGAACGCTCGTTCAAGCCGCGCGGCGCGGCAGGCGCCGAGCGCCCGGGCGCGGATCGCGCACCGGCCAAGCGTGCGCCGCGTGACGGCGGTGCCGAACGCGGCACGCGCGCGCCTTATCGCGACAACGCGGCCGGTGAAGGGGCGAAGCGCAGCTTCGGCGATCGACGCACGTCGTCCGATCGTCCGCCGCGCCGGGATGACGATGCACGTCCGCGTCGCGCCGGTGGCGACGACGACAAACGCTCGTCCTATCGGGACAAGGCAGCCGGCGAAGGTGCAAAGCGCAGCTTCGGCGACCGCCGCACGTCGTCCGATCGCCCGCCGCGCCGTGATGACGATGCACGTCCGCGTCGCGCAGGTGGCGACGACGACAAACGCTCGTCCTATCGCGACAAGGCACCCGGTGAAGGTGCAAAGCGCAGCTTCGGCGACCGCCGCACGTCGTCCGATCGTCCGCCGCGCCGTGATGACGATGCACGTCCGCGTCGCGCGGGTGGTGAAGGCGGCGCACGCGCGCCGTACCGTGACAATGCATCCGGCGAAGGCGCGAAGCGCAGCTTCGGTGACCGCCGCCCGTCGTCCGATCGCCCGCCGCGCCGCGATGACGACGCCCGTCCGCGCCGCGCCGGTGGCGACGACGACAAACGCTCGTCCTATCGCGACAAGGCAGCCGGCGAAGGTGCGAAGCGCAGCTTCGGCGACCGCCGCCCGTCGTCCGATCGTCCGCCGCGCCGTGATGACGACGCCCGTCCGCGTCGCGCAGGTGGCGACGACGACAAACGCCCGTCCTATCGCGACAAGGCAGCCGGTGAAGGCGCGAAGCGCAGCTTCGGCGATCGCCGCACGTCGTCCGATCGTCCGCCGCGCCGCGATGACGATGCCCGTCCGCGCCGCGCAGGCGCCGACGACGGCAAACGCCCGTCCTATCGCGACAAGGCCCCCGGCGAAGGCGCGAAGCGCAGCTTCGGCGACCGCCCGGCTCGCCCCGCACGCGACGGCGAACGCCGCTCGTTCGGTGCGGTCAAGACCGCGCAACCGGTCAAGCGCGCGGCGGCCGACGTCGACTACGGCGACGAAACGGGCCTGATGCGCCTGTCGAAGCGGATGTCCGAGCTCGGCATGTGCTCGCGCCGCGAAGCCGACGAATGGATCGAAAAGGGTTGGGTACTCGTCGACGGCGAACGCATCGACACGCTCGGCACCAAGGTCCGCGCCGACCAGAAGATCGAGATCGACGAGCGCGCGAGCGCCGCGCAGGCCGCGCAAGTGACGATCCTGCTGCACAAGCCCGTCGGTTATGTGTCGGGCCAGGCGGAAGACGGCTACGAGCCGGCAGCCGTGCTGATCACGCGCGCGAACCGGTGGAGCGGCGACCATTCGCCGGTCCGCTTCTCGCCGCAGCACCTGCACGCGCTCGCACCGGCCGGCCGCCTGGACATCGATTCGACCGGCCTGCTCGTGCTGACGCAGAACGGCGTGATCGCGAAGCAGCTGATCGGCGAGCAGTCGGATATCGACAAGGAGTACCTGGTGCGCGTGCGCTTCGGCGAACGGCTGATCGACATCGACCAGCACTTCCCGCCGGAATCGCTCGCGAAGCTGCGCCATGGCCTCGAGCTCGACGGCGTCGCGCTGAAGCCCGCGATGGTGAGCTGGCAGAACGGCGAGCAGTTGCGCTTCGTGCTGCGCGAAGGCAAGAAGCGCCAGATCCGCCGCATGTGCGAACTGGTGGGTCTCGACGTGATCGGCCTGAAGCGCGTCCGGATGGGCCGCGTGATGCTCGGCGCACTGCCGCAGGGGCAATGGCGCTATCTGTCGGCCGACGAGACGTTCTGACCGCCGGCGCGCCACACGTGCGCCATGCAATGAAAAAGCCCGCGCAAGCGGGCTTTTTCTTGTCTGCGAGAAACCGGGAAAGCAGAGGGATCAGTCGTCGGAAGCCGGATCGAGCCCCGGGAACAGCACTTCCGTGAAGCCGAAGCGCGTGAAATCGGTGATCCGCATCGGATACAGCTTGCCGATCAGGTGGTCGTATTCGTGCTGGACGACGCGTGCGTGAAAACCGTCGGCGACACGATCGATCTTCTCGCCGAACTGGTCGAAGCCGCTGTAGCGCACCTTCGCGTAGCGGCTGACGACGCCGCGCATGCCCGGCACCGACAGGCAGCCTTCCCAGCCCTCTTCCATGTCCGGCGGAAGGTACTCGACCTTCGGGTTGATCAGCACGGTCTCGGGCACCGGCGGCGCTTCCGGGTAGCGGTTGTTGTTGCCGAAGCCGAAGATGATGATCTGCAGCCCGATGCCGATCTGCGGCGCGGCCAGGCCGGCGCCGTTCGCATGGTGCATCGTCTCGAACATGTCCGCGACGAACTCGTGCAGCTCGGGTGTATCGAACCGCTCGACCGGCTTGGCGACTTCGAGCAGGCGCGGATCGCCCATCTTCAGGATCTCGCGAATCATGGCGTATTGCCCTCCAGGAGTTGGTGCAGGCCGTCTTCGTCCAGCACGGGGATGCCGAGTTCCTCGGCCTTCGCGAGCTTGCTGCCGGCTTCGGCGCCCGCGACCACGTAATCCGTCTTCTTCGATACCGAACCGGCCACTTTCGCGCCCGCCGCTTCGAGCATTTCCTTCGCGGCATCGCGCGTGAGCGTCGGCAGCGTGCCCGTCAGCACGACGGTCTTGCCGGCCAGCACGCCCTGCGGCGCCTTCGGCGCGGGCGGCCCTTCCGGCCACGTCACCTTGCCCGGCGCGCGCAACTGCTCGATCACGGTCCGGTTGTGCTCTTCCGCGAAAAACTGGTGAAGCGACTCGGCGACGATCGGCCCGACGTCGTTGACTTCGAGCAGCTCTTCGATCGACGCGTCCATGATCGGCGTGAGCGAGCCGAAATGCTTCGCGAGATCCTTCGCGGTCGATTCGCCCACGTGACGGATACCGAGCCCGTAGATGAAGCGCGCGAGCGTCGTGTGCTTCGCCTTCTCGAGCGAGTCGAGCAGGTTCTGTGCGGACTTCTCGGCAAACCGGTCGAGCTCGGCGAGCGTCGCAAAGCCCAGATTGAACAGGTCGGCCGGCGTGCGCACGAGATTCAGTTCGACGAGCTGGTCGATGATCTTCTCGCCGAGACCGTCGATGTCGAGCGCGCGGCGCTGCGCGAAGTGCCACAGCGCCTGCTTGCGCTGCGCCGGGCAGAACAGGCCGCCCGTGCAGCGCGCGATCGCCTCGTCCGGCAGGCGCTCGATCTTCGAGCCGCACACCGGGCATTCGGTCGGCATCACGAATTCGGCCGCATCGGCCGGGCGCCGGTCGAGCAGCGCACCGACCACCTCGGGGATCACGTCGCCGGCGCGGCGCACGATCACGGTATCGCCGATCCGGATGTCCTTGCGGCGCACCTCGTCCTCGTTGTGCAGCGTCGCGTTGGTCACCGTCGCGCCGCCGACGAACACGGGCTCGAGGCGCGCGACCGGTGTGATCGCGCCGGTGCGCCCGACCTGCACGTCGATCGCGACAAGCTTCGTCAGCGCTTCCTGCGCGGGGAACTTGTGAGCGAGCGCGAAGCGCGGCGCACGCGACACGAAGCCGAGGCGCTCCTGCTCGTCACGCCGGTTGACCTTGTAGACGACACCGTCGATGTCGTAGGGCAGCGACTCGCGCTTCTCGCCGATCTTGCGGAAGAAGTCGAGCAAGCCCTCGGCGCCCTGCACGACCGCGCGCTCGCGGTTCACGGGCAGGCCGAGCGACTCGTACCAGTCGAGCAGCGCGCTGTGCGTATCGGGCATCGGCATCCCGTCGAGCACGCCGATCCCGTACGCGAAGAACGACAGCGGACGCTGCGCGGTGATCTTCGAGTCGAGCTGGCGCAGGCTGCCGGCCGCCGCGTTGCGCGGGTTCGCGAATTCGCGCTGTTCGGCCGCGCGCTGGCGTTCGTTCAGGCGTGCGAAATCGCGCTTGAACATCAGCACCTCGCCGCGCACGTCGAGTACGGCCGGCACGTTCTTGCCCTTCAGCTTCAGCGGAATCGAGCGGATCGTGCGCACGTTCTCGGTCACGTCCTCGCCGGTCGTGCCGTCGCCGCGCGTCGACGCCTGCACGAATATGCCCTGCTCGTAACGCAGCGAGATCGCGAGACCGTCGAACTTCAGTTCGCACGCGTAGTCGACCGGCTCCGTCACCGAACCGGCGAGATCGGTCGCCTTGTCGAGCGCGTCGGCCACGCGCTTGTCGAACGCGACGATGTCCTCGTCGGCAAAACCGTTGTTCAGCGACAGCATCGGCGCGTCGTGGACGACCGGCGTGAAGCCGCCGGCCGCCTCGCCGCCCACGCGCTGCGTCGGCGAATCGGGCGTCACGAGTTCGGGATGATCGGTTTCGAGCTGCTGCAGTTCGCGAAACAGTCGGTCGTATTCGGCGTCGGGCAGATCCGGCTGATCGAGCACGTAGTAGGCGTAGTTCGCCCGCTCGAGTTGGTCGCGCAGCCACGCGGCGCGCGCGTCGGGCTGGCTGGCTGGCGGTTCGGCTTGGGTTCGGGCCATGCTGGCGGCAGATTCGTTCTGAGAAAATCGGATGCCCGATTATCTCAGTTTGCCGCCGTGGCGGGGCGCGCAAAACGCGCCCGATGCGCGTGCTGCAGCGCAAACAGCGAGGTGCGCGCCGCAGCGACGAACGGCGGTGCCGAAGCCCGCCGCCCGTGCGTTCGCGTTACTGGCTGAAGAGGCGGCGCGTGACCGGCGAACCGGCCGGGATGCCGGCTTCCTCGAGCTTCGCATACAGCTTCATCAGTTGCTGGTCGATCGCGACGAGCGTCGATTCCGGCAGCGGCCGGCGCGAATCGTCGACGACCCGCGCACCGATCCGTTCGGACAGCGACTTCGCGTAGTCGCACATCAGCCGGAACGGCAGGATGTCCTCTTCGGCGACCGGCACGTCGAGCACCAGCGTGATCATATTGCCGCCCTTGTACGTGAGATCGTCACGCAGGAAGTTCGTGTCGCCGAACTGCAGCATGAACACCGGGTTCTGCTTCGCGTCGAGCTTCACGAAACGCGTGCCGTCGCGCGACAGCAGCAGCCCGTCCTGCGACGCGACCGCCTGCACGTAGTTCGCCGACCACGGCGCGCCGTCCGACATCACGTTGATCGACAACTGGGCGTCGCATTGCGCGGCAAACGCGTCGAGCTCGCGCGCCATCGCGACCGTTTCCATCATGTCCGGGAATTCCGGCGCGCCGTCGATCGCGTCGGCGAACTGCTGGACACCCGTCACGAATTCGGAGAACTCGAGCTCGTTCAGCGCGCCGCTGCGGTTCGCGAGCTGCGCGGCCGCGCGCAGTTCCTCGTAGCGCACGCCGTTCTGCAGCAGCTCCCACTGGCCGCCTTCGGGCTTGCCTTCGATATGCACGGGCTTGCTGCCCGCGCGCCGCAGCCGCTGCGCGGCCGGCAGGATCTTGTCGCCCGGCAGCAAACCGGTGAGGCGGATCGGCACGATGCAGTCGATCCGGCGGTCGACGATCGCCGGCGGTGCCGACGAGATCGTCGTCGCGGCCGGCAGCACGGGTTCGACCGGCTCGGCCGCTTCAGCGTGCGTGTCGTGCGCGGTGGCCGGTACAGTGTCTTCGCCGGCAACCGCGTCGACCGGCTCGGCCGACGGCTCGACACCGGTCGCCTCGGCCTGCAGATCGGCCGGCATGTCGGCAGGCGCCGCACCGCCGAAGGTCGGCTCGACGCGCGCGACTTCCGCCGACGTGGCGGCCGCAGCAGCCGCAGCAGCCGGCACCGCAGGCTCGCGCCGCACCGGCTGACGCACCGGCTCGATGAACGGCAACTCTTCGTCGCGCTCGGGGCGGTTCATCGCCTCGGCCGCTTCCTCCGGCATCGGGCGCGGCATCCTGCGCCGCACCTTCGCGCCCTGCCATGCGTTGTAGACCACGACGCCGCCCACCACGACGGCGCCCGCGCCGATCAAACCGAGTGTCAACTCGTCCATGCACGCTCCATCAGCAATTCTTGTTCGTCGGAACCGCGAACGGGCGCCCATGCGCCGCGCGAACGCGGTCCGGTTTCGTCAAACGTCAATTCTGGGCAAAACCCGCGGCGGTTTCCATGTCCACCGCGACGATCCGCGACACGCCCTGCTCCTGCATCGTCACGCCGATCAGTTGCTGCGCCATCTCCATCGCGATCTTGTTGTGCGAGATGAACAGGAACTGCGTCTTGTCGGACATCGCGCGCACGAGATTCGCGAAACGCTCGGTGTTCGCGTCGTCGAGCGGCGCGTCGACCTCGTCGAGCAGACAGAACGGCGCCGGATTGAGCTGGAACATCGCGAACACCAGTGCGGTCGCGGTCAGCGCCTTCTCGCCGCCCGACAGCAGGTGAATCGTCGCGTTCTTCTTGCCCGGCGGCTGCGCCATCACCTGCACGCCGGCATCGAGGATCTCGTCGCCCGTCATGATCAGCTTCGCCTGGCCGCCGCCGAACAGGCGCGGGAACAGGTCGCTGAAGTGACGGTTGACCTCGTCGAAAGTACCTTGCAGCAGCGTGCGGGTTTCCTGGTCGATCTTGTGGATCGCGTCCTCGAGCGTCGTGATCGCGTCGATCAGGTCGGCCGACTGCGCATCGAGGAACACCTTGCGCTCGCTCGCGGCCTTCAGCTCGTCGAGCGCGGCCATGTTCACCGGGCCGAGCGCGTTGATCGCGTTGTTCAGGCGCGTGACCTCGCCTTGCAGGTACGACGGCTTCAGATCCGGCGTGAGCTTCGCGCTCAGCGCTTCCTCGTCGACCTCGGCCGCGGTCAGTTGCTCGGCGAACTGCTCGACCGCCAGGCGCGCGGCCTGCTCCTTCAACTGCAATTCGGTGATGCGGTCGCGCAGCGGCTGCAGCGAGCGCTCGGCGACGAGCCGCTGCTCGTCCGACGCGCGCAGCTTCGCGGTCAGGTCGTCGAGTTCGATCCGCGCGGCCTGCAGCGCCTCTTCCTTCACCGCACGAACTTCGAGCGCGTCCTGCAGGCCCGTGTGCGCGGTCTGCTCGTTGATCGTCTCGAGTTCGGCGCGTGCGTCTTCCAGCGATCCGGCAACACGTTCGCTCTGCTCGTGCGCGACCTGGATGCTGCGCTTGAGTTCGTCGATCCGCGTCACCGCGTTGCGTGCGGCGAAGCGCGCGTCGTTCGCGCCGCGCTCCAGGTCGCGCGCTTCCTGACGCGCCTGCGTCAGCGATTCGTCGAGTGCTTCGAATGCGAGCTGGTTGTCCTCGAAGCGCGCCTGCAGCTCCGCGAGTTCGCCGTCGAAACGCTCGAAATTCGCTTCCGATTCCGCGCGCATCGCGCGCTGCTCTTCGATCTGCGCGCCGATTTCCTCGAGTTCCTCGCGGATCTGCGTGCTGCGCTGCGTGTAACGTTCGTGCGCCTGCGCGAGCTTCAGCACGTCCATCTGCAGCGCGTGCACGCGTTGCGTCGCACGCTCGGCCTGTGCGCGCACGTCGCCGAGCGCCTGCGTGGCCTGCGTGTGCGCGGCTTCCGCGCGCACGGCCGCCGTGCGTGCCTCGTCGGCGAGCAGCGCCTGCGCACGCACCTGGCGCGTCAGGTTTTCGATTTCCTGCTGGCGGGCCAGCATCCCGGCCTGTTCCGAATCGGCGGCATAGAGCTGCACGCCGACGCGCGTGACGACATGGCCGGCCTTGACGACGAACGCGCCGCCTGCCGGGAGCTGCGTGCGCGTCGCGAGCGCCTGTGCGACGTCGTCGGCGACATACACGTTGCCGAGCCAGTCGTTCAGCACCGCACGGATGCCCGCATCGTCGATGCGCACGAGCGACAGCACCGGGCGCAGGCCCGCCACGGCCGCGGGCGGTTCGCCGGCCGCGGGCGGCGCATAGAACGCGAGCTTCGCCGGCGGCGCATCGGTCGCGAATGCCTTCACCCAGTCGAGATTCGACACTTCGAGCGCGGCGAGACGCTCGCGCAGCACGGCCTCGAGCGCCGCTTCCCAGCCGGCCTCGACGTGCAGCTTCTTCCACAGGCGCGGCAGCGCGCCGAGCTCGTGCTTGTCGAGCCACGGCTGCACCTTGCCTTCGGTCTGCACGTTTTCCTGCAGTTGCTTCAACGCGGCGAGACGCGCCTCGAGCTGGTGGATCTGCGCGGCCTCGGCCTGCACGCGCTCCTGCGCGGCACGGCGTTCGCCATCGAGGCGCGGCACCGTTTCCTGCGCGTCGGCGAGGCGCGCCTGCGCTTCGGCAAGGATCTCTTCCTGCTCGGCCAGCTGCATGCGCAGCTCCTCGAGCTGGGCCTCGTCCGGCGCGTCGAGCCCGCCCGCTTCGCTCTTCAGGCGCTCATGGCGCTGCTGAAGCTGCTGAAGCTGCTGGTCGGCGTTACGCTGGTGCGCGGCCTCGAGTTTCAGCGACTGTTCGGTCTGCGCGATCCGCGCGCGCTCGTCGTTGAGCTGCGCCTGCGCATCGCGCCATTTCGCTTCGAGCGCCGGCAGCGCGTCGTGCTTCGCGGCGGCGTTGTCTTCGGCGAGCGCGGCCTTCTCGTCGGCCATCGCGCGCGCTTCCTCGGCTTCCTCGAGCTCGTCCTGCGCCTTTTCGGCCTGCGCGCGCCATTGCTCGCGCTGCGCATTCAGCGCGGCGATCTGCGCCTGCACGCGATTGCGCGATTCGACGATGAACTTGATCTCGGCTTCGAGGCGGCTCACCTCGGCATTCGCCTCGTAGAGCGAACCCTGCGCGCCCTGCATCGCGTCGCTCGCCGAGTAATGCGCGACACGCAGCGTCTCGAGCTGCGCCTCGACCTCGCGCAGCTTCGCCGTCTGCGCCTCGAGGTCGATCTGCGCCTGTTCGATCGCGCGCTGCTGCTTCTGCTGCTCGCCCGCGGCCTCGTTCTTGCGCAGCAGCCACAGCAGCCGCTGCTTCTCCTCGCCGTCGGCGACGAGTTCCTTGTACTTGGTCGCGACGACGGCCTGCGCCTCGAGCTTCTCGAGGTTCGCACCGAGTTCGCGGACGATGTCCTCGACGCGCGTCAGGTTCTCGCGCGTGTCGTGCAGGCGGTTCTCGGTTTCGCGGCGGCGCTCCTTGTACTTCGATACGCCCGCGGCTTCCTCGAGGAACACGCGCAGCTCTTCCGGCTTCGCCTCGATGATCCGCGCGATCATGCCCTGCCCGATGATCGCGTACGCACGCGGCCCGAGGCCCGTGCCGAGGAAGATGTCCTGGATGTCGCGGCGACGCGCCGGCAGGTTGTTGATGTAGTAACTCGACGTGCCGTCGCGCGTGAGCACGCGCTTCACGGCGATCTCGCCGTACTGGCCCCACTGGCCGGCCGCGCGGCCGTCGGAGTTGTCGAAGATCAGTTCGACGCTGGCCCGGCTGCCGGGCTTGCGGGCGGTCGAGCCGTTGAAGATCACGTCCTGCATCGACTCGCCGCGCAGCTCGGAAGCGCGCGACTCGCCGAGCACCCAGCGCACGGCGTCGATGATGTTGGACTTGCCGCACCCGTTCGGGCCTACCACGCCGACAAGCTGGCCCGGAACCTGGAAATGCGTGGGATCGACAAAGGATTTGAAGCCAGCGAGTTTGATCGAGCTCAGACGCACGGCGGTATCGGATGTGAAGAAGGTGTGAAACGGACGGAGCCGCACTGCGCGAGGCCGGACGGCCCATGCGCGCGACGCGCCCCGGAATTCAAAAGCGGGGCCGCGCGCATCCAGCGTTGGGCCCCGCAAACGGCTTCCATCATACCATCGCGCGTGCACCGTCCCGACCGTCGCCGGGTTTGTCCGGTGCCGGCGCGGCACGATGGACCCGGCTCGACAGCAGCGTGGCCAGCACGATGCATGCGCCGCCCGCCCACTCGCGCGCGGTCGGCAGCTCGTTCGCGAACACCCACGCCGACAGCGCGGTGATCACGATCTCGAACAGCATGATGATCGACGCACGGTTCGCCGGCACACGCGCGAGCCCGTACTGCACGAGCAGGTTGTTCGACGCCATCGTCACGCCGATCGCGACGATGATCAGCGCGGCGACACCGAGCTGGCCGCCCGCCGGCGCAGCCGGCAGCCCCTCGAACAGCGACGCGATCGCGCCGAACACGGCCGCGCCGCCGAACAGCGTCGCGGTGCGCATCTCCGCGCGCATCTCCGGCAGCTCGCGGCTCGCCTTGATCACGAGCACGTTGCTCATCGCGAAGCTCAGCCCGGCGGCGAGGCCGGCCCATTCGGCCGGGCTGGCCGGCAGCGGCAGGCCGAGCGCCGGCGACCACAGCATCAGCATCGCGCCGCCGATCGACAGCGCAGCGAGCCCCGCGCCGGCCCAGGTCAGCCGCTCGCGCAGCAGGAAGTGCGCGTAGATCGCGGTCCACGCGGGGGTCAGGTAGAACAGCAGCATCACGCGCAGCACTTCGCCGTGGATCGTGCCCCACACGAACCCAAGGTTCGTCACGCCGGCCGTCACCGCGATGCCGGCCAGCACCCAGTGCCAGCGCAGCGTCGCGATCGTGCGGTGCCGCGCGACGATCACGAACAGGAATGCGACGAGGCTCGTCAGCGCGCTCGCGAGCGTGCCCGTCACGCCGAGCGACGCAAGGATCCGCAGCGGATACCAGATCAGGCCCCATACCGATGCGCCGATCAGGATGGCCAGCGTCGGCAGGCTGCCGCGTACCGCGTTATTCATTTGGTTCGATACCCTTTATTCGACCGGCCCGGCCGCCGTTCCGGCAGGCCGTGACCGCGTTCCGTCACGCTATAATCGTCCGTTGCGACCCGTGCGCCCGCGGCGCCCGTTCGCAGCCGCGCGGCGCGCCCGCCGCTTCTTTCGCTCCAACCGGCCGCGATGGCCGCTTCGCCCGTGAACCCTCGACTCGACTCGCTCCAGCCCTACCCCTTCGAAAAGCTGCGCGCCCTGTTCAAGGACGTGACGCCCTCCGGCGCCCTCAAACCGATCAGCTTCGGCATCGGCGAGCCCAAACATGCGACCCCGGCGCTGATCCGCGACGCCGTGGTGGCCGCGCTCGACGGTCTCGCGTCGTACCCGGCCACCGCCGGCTCGGACGCGCTGCGTACGTCGATCGCGCACTGGCTCGAGCGCCGCTACGGGCTGCCGGCCATCGATCCGGCCACGCAGGTGCTGCCCGTGTCGGGCTCGCGCGAGGCGCTGTTCTCGCTTGCCCAGACGGTGATCGACGCACGCCCGTCCGAAACGGGCGAGAAGGCGATCGTACTCTGTCCGAATCCTTTCTATCAAATTTACGAAGGTGCGGCGCTGCTGGCCGGTGCCGAACCCTATTTCGCGAACAGCGACCCGGCCCGCAACTTCGCGTGCGACTACGCGTCGGTGCCCGACGCGGTCTGGGCGCGCACGCAGCTGCTGTACGTGTGCTCGCCGGGCAACCCGACGGGCGCCGTGCTGACGCTCGACGACTGGCGCGAGCTGTTCGCGCTGTCCGACCGCCACGGTTTCGTGATCGCGTCCGACGAGTGCTATTCGGAAATCTATTTCGACGAAGCGGCACCGCCGCTCGGCGGCCTCGAGGCCGCGCACCGCCTCGGCCGCGGCTTCGAGCGGCTCGTGATGCTGTCGAGCCTGTCGAAACGCTCGAACGTGCCGGGCATGCGCTCGGGTTTCGTCGCCGGCGACGCCGCGCTGCTGAAGCAATTCCTGCTGTACCGCACCTACCACGGCGCGGCGCTGTCGCCGGTCTGGCAGCACGCGAGCATCGCCGCGTGGAACGACGAGGCGCACGTGCGCGAGAACCGCGCGCTGTACCTGCAGAAGTTCAACACGGTCACGCCGATGCTCGCCGACGTGATCGACGTGAAACTGCCCGACGCGGCGTTCTACCTGTGGGCCGACGTGTCGCGCACCGGCCTGTCGGACACCGAGTTCGCCCGTCGCCTGTACGCCGACTATAATGTGACGGTTCTGCCCGGCTCGTACCTGGCGCGCGATGCGCACGGCACGAATCCGGGCCGCGATTTCATCCGGATCGCGCTCGTCGCGGGCACCCCCGAATGCGTCGAGGGCGCGCAACGCATCGTCGATTTCTGCCGGTCTCTCGCGCGGTAATCGTCCATCCGATCAATTCCATCCAATCTCCTGCGAAAACGAACATGTCGCAACAACTTCAGCAAATCATCGATACCGCCTGGGACAACCGCGCCGAGCTGTCGCCGAAGGCCGCACCGGCCGACGTCCGCGAAGCCGTCGCGCACGCGATCGAGCAGCTCGACAAAGGCGCGCTGCGCGTTGCCGAGAAGATCGACGGCAACTGGACCGTGCACCAGTGGCTGAAGAAGGCCGTGCTGCTGTCGTTCCGCCTGGAGGACAACGCGCCGATGCCCGCCGGCGGCTACTCGCAGTTCTACGACAAGGTGCCGTCGAAGTTCGCGAACTACACGGCCGAAGATTTCGCCGCAGGCGGCTTCCGCGTCGTCCCGCCGGCCATCGCGCGCCGCGGCTCGTTCATCGCGAAGAACGTCGTGCTGATGCCGTCGTACACCAACATCGGCGCGTACGTCGACGAAGGCACGATGGTCGACACGT
>Ga0209147_100705_pt1 | contig 17011 bp, 16 predicted proteins | sample AraplaCol_mLB_r2_FD_184278 | JGI IMG/M metagenome (GOLD analysis project Ga0209147, IMG submission 184278) | Arabidopsis root microbial communities from North Carolina, USA - plate scrape CL_Col_mLB_r2 (SPAdes) (version 2) | ecosystem: Host-associated > Plants > Roots > Endosphere | place: USA... | reverse complement strand
CGCCGCGCAAGTGCTTGTTCCAGGCCGCCCTCCGCCAGCTCTTCGGGTAAGCGCTGCGGGCGGCCTGGAACAAGCACACCATTCTCTTATTCTTTCTATCGAAGGACAATCTGGACACATGACCTAACATCTGAAGCCGATCGTAGTTTTCAGCGAGGCTGATTTCACGGCCGTCTTTTGTGTTGGTGAGAACAAGGACAGGCACCTCATGATCGGGCGGCAGCATCCCCTTCTCGATCAGACGATGGATTGCATCAAGGCGTCGGCCACCGGCCGTGATCCGATAATGGCCCTTTTTGCGGGACACCGGCACGCCGACGAGGTTCTGGATGAGACCATGTCCCGCGATGCTGGCTTCGAGTTCGGCGTCAGCGTGCGGATCGGTCCGCTTGCGCACATTGACGGGCGACTTGGTGAGATGGGTTGCCGGGACGAGGATGGATGGCTTGGTCATGCAACAAACTCCGTAAAAGCCGCGGCCCGCACATCGAACCGCGCATCCGGTCCCTTCCCCCTCTCCTTTCGTTTGCGCCGTTTTGACGCGTGACGGCACGATGCTGTGACGCTAGACACCGCAGCTGAATAATTTCAGGAGGAAGTTTATGAACAATTCCGAGCTGGCTGAAGCGCTCACCGCCGATCATGGACTGACCAAGGCGGATGCACGCAAACTCGTCGACGCCCTATTCGGCGTCATCGCCGACGCGGCGGCCAAAGGCGACGAGATTTCCCTGAACGGCTTCGGCAAGTTCAAGGTGAAGGACACAGCAGCGCGCGAGGGCCGTAATCCGGCCACCGGCGAAACCATCGCGATCAAGGCTTCGAAGAAGCTGACGTTCACGCCCGCCAAGGCGATCAAGGATCGTCTGAACGGTTGAACGGCGTCGGCTGCCCTGTTCCTGGCATTGCAGGGCAGTCCTTCGTTTCATAGCGATCAGGCAGCGCGCGGCCGCCCTTCGAGCACGTCCGCCCAATCATTGTTTGGCGGTGGTGGCCATGCGCTGATGATCTCCAGGCCAGGGCGTTTATAAGCAAGGCGCGCATTTTGGTTCGCCTTCCAACCGGCCGCATCCCTGTCGAACAGCAGGACGAGCCGATCGAGCCAGTCGGGTAACAGAATATGTCCGGCCCGCTCCGCCCCAAGAACCGCCCAAACCGGAATCCCATGCAGTTGCATCGCCGCCAGCGCGGTTTCGATGCCTTCGGCCAGGCCGAGGACCGGGCCGGGAGGTACAAGTTGTACTGCGCCGCGACCCGGACGCCCGAGCATCATGCGAGGATCGGCCAGATCGCTTGCCCGGGTGGCGACTGTCGGATCGAGAAAGGTGCGGTGAATGGCGACGATCCGACGCCGCTCGCGCACGGCTGCGATCATTGCGGGCCGGAACACCGCGCTGCGGCCTCGTCCCAGCGGCGTGCGTGAATTATAACGCAAATCATGCCAGGGCGGCTTGAGCGCACGTTTCGAGAGATAGGTTTGCGCAGGCGTGCCGATGAGATTCGCCGATGCGTCCCATAGGTGCAGGGCGGGGCCTGCCCCGGCTTGAGGCAAGGGCAGGTTGCTCGACGAAGCAGAAATGTGTCGCTGCGAATGGGGCGAGCGTAAATGCCGGATTGCCCGTAGGACGTCTCTCCTGTCGCAACCCGCAAAACATTTGAAGAGCAATGCGCGCTCGCCAACGCGGATCGATAGGCTGGGGTTATGGTCATCATGGGCTGGACACAGGCATAGGCCTCGATCTTTCCGCCATGTTCCGCCCAGCTTCCGGCACAGGCTTGCGCCTTCAAACTCCAGTTCAAGAGATTTCATCATTATAGTCTCGCATGACGAATAATCCGTGATGTTTGTTCGGATACTCAGCGACATGTGCGCGCGGCGCGGCACATTGTTGCTGGGCGTAATCGATGGAATTTCCAGGTTCGTTTGACAGGCTATCACCGCCCCCGACAGCGAGGGAGTAACCCCGCGCGAAATGCTGAAATGGCGAATGGAACGTAACCTGGACCACGCCAAAGGACAGCATGCTCCGCCGCGTTTGAACACCTGCAGATTGTGTGTGAACGCGTCCTATGATGAATGTTCTTCATCACAGCGCCGCGCTGCTTGCAATATGTGTCGGCGCGCCTTTTCGGGGTTATGCCAAGTCGAACGGCGATATCGTCAATGGCGCACTTCTGAACAAAGTAGAGTTCAAGAACTGGCCTGATCGCATCAGGCGCTGTACGGATAATATTATGCAAGCACTTCACGTCTTTCCGCACTTGCTTTGCGGCGCGGACCGCTGCCGAAATTCGGGAGATAGCCGTACATGTCGCAAGAGCCAATTTGGCTATGAAGCGGGAGAGCATACCAGACCTGTGAAAAGCCCTGCTGTCATCAAACAGGTTCCATTCTTCCTCTCAGCCTCCCCTCCAGTTCGCTCGAGCCTTTTGCATGTGCGAACCAGACAGACTTATGGATTGAAGTCGCACGGAAATTTTCCGTTGCGATGCATTGTTGATAGAAACTCTGGGCCGAAAGCCGTCGAGCCGTTGCTAACGGCCCGTTTGACAACGTCCGCTGTAAAAAGGGAGTTATTCATGATGCAGAGCCAGGAGTTTCAGTCGATCATTCAGGCATTCTATGACGCGAAAGACGACCAGGGAATATATGAAGCATTTGATCATCTCACATATTTTCTTGGCTTCAGGTATTTTGCCATTGGCCACCATATCGATCTTCTCAATCCACCGATCGCGTCCTTTGGAATTTCAAACTATTCACCGGATTGGTTGAGCGAAGTATTTCATGAGCGGTATTTCATGGACGATCCAATTCATTTTCTTTGCAACGGGCGACACGCCGGTTTTGCCTGGCCGGACCCGCATCTGCTGAAACGCTTGAATGAGCGGCATCGCCATATCCTTGAACGCGGCGCATTACGCAACTTCCAGGCCGGCTACACGATCCCAGTTCATCTCCCCGGCGAATATTCAGGAAGCTGCACGTTCGCTACTCCCACGTCGGGGAACATCGCTCAGAACGTCTTGCCTGCCGCCTTCTTCGCCGCGTCTCATGCGTTCGAAGCCATCCGGCGTCTGGCGCGAACAGCTGCAGGGCTCAGCGTGGATCCTCCGCCGCAATTCACTGAGAGGCAGCGCGAAGTCATATTGCTTATGGGTCAAGGCAAGACCTACGCGGAAATGGGCATGATCCTGGGGATATCCCGCGAGACGGCGCACCAGCACTGCAAAGTGGTTTTTCGGGCGTATGGCAACATCCAGCGATGTAATCTGATTGCCCGGGTGCTGTTTGACGGCATTGCGAGCTTTCCCGAAATGCTGCGAAAGCAATAGCAATACCCAGTTCGGGTCATAGCCCTTTGTTATCCATCGCACCGATGATGCCTTCTCCACCAACAAGGGAGCATCATCATGATCCAGATTTTCGAAGGCGCGCAGTGGGCCAACGGCTTTCCCGTACTCGATGGAATGTATCGCGATCGGAAAAAGATATTCGTCGATCTGCTGGGTTGGGACGTGCCGGTCGTCGATGGCGTATATGAAATGGACCAGTTCGACGACGAGCATGCCATCTATGTGGTCGCGACGAACGACAGGGGCGAACATGAAGGCTCCATCCGGCTGCTGCCCAGCGTCCGCCCCCATCTGCTCGGTAGCATCTTTCCCGAACTGTGTGATGGCGCGGTTCCTGTCGGGGAAAATGTGTTCGAGCTCAGTCGCGCGTGCCTCTCACCACGCAATAGGGCAGCGCGTAGGCTGCAGGTTCGCAATGCTGTGACGACAGCGGTCGTCGAGTTTGCAATATTGCGGGGGATTGATCGGTTCACATGCATCGCGGACTCCGGCTGGTTGAGCCAGATCCTGTCGCTTGGATGGGACTGCAGGCTGCTCGGACTTCCCAGGGAGATTGCCGGTTTGAGCACTGGTGCTCTCGTTGTCGAAATCGACGGCGATACGCCCGACAAATTGCGGACTGCAGGCACATATGTGCCAATGCGCATCGTCCATGCCCACGCTGACGGCCGCGCTGCGGCATGACGGAGATACCCCATGACCATCATTGCCCTCGACCGACTGTTGCCAGATACCCATTCATGCTGCACGCAGCTTGACGCACAAGGCTACTGCATCATTCGCGACGCCGTTCCATCCATCTTGGTTGACAGGTTGGCGAACGACCTCGCACCCGATTTCCAAACGACGCCCCATTCTACAGGTCCATTTTATGGCGAGAGGACCCGGCGTTTTCACGGACTCCTGCGACGATCGCGCTATATGGGTCGCTTCGCGCTCGATCCATTGGTGGTCGCGATTGTCGAGAGGTTTCTCAAGCCCTGGTGCGACACGATCCAGATCAATCTTACCCAGGCGATCGAGATAGAGCCGGGTGGCCTCACTCAGCCGCCTCATCGCGATCAGGACATGTGGCCGGTCCACTCTCCTGGTGTTGAATATATGATCAACGTGATGTGGCCCTTCTCTGCCTATCGAGCGGAAAATGGCGCGACCCTGATCTGGCCCGGTAGCCACAAGCGACAGGAGGAAGTCGTCATGCCCTTGGAGGATGCGATCGCGGCGGAGATGAACCCGGGCGATGCGCTGGTATTCCTTGGATCGACCTTGCATGCTGGCGGCGCCAATCGGTCGCGCGGCGCGCGCCGGGGCATGATCATCAGCTACAGCCTGGGCTGGCTCAAACCTTATGAACTACCGTGGCTCGCCTATCCCCCCGATATCGCCCGGTCGCTTCCCCGATCTCTTATGTCGCTTGCAGGCTATCAGGCGCATCGGCCAAATCTTGGTACCTATGAGGGGCGTTGTCCGTCCCTGCTGCTCGTTGATAATGCCGATGCAGCGAAAGGCGCGATTGATATTCTCCATCCCGAACAGGAACAGTTGATCGCGGACTATCGGGCGGGCCGTCTTTCACCAAACACGGCCCGCCAGCCGAGTGATGACGGGTAATGCGTCGTGGCACGCCGTCGTATTTGCCATGCGCTGATCGAGCAGCCTAGGATCACTGAGCGCGAATTGGGTCTCGACCGATATCAGTGGTCGGAATGGATGATGCTGCTCGATCTCTACATGATCGAGCAGCAAGACATGGAGGAAGTGTTCAGGCAGTTTTCGCGTAATTCGGGTCGATCCGAGACAACCGGCTATCGCCGGACCGTCGAAATGGTCGATAACGGCCTGCTCGAGCGGATTCCCGATCGTTGTGATCGCAGGCGGAGTTTCATTCGCTTGTCGGCCCGGACAAGGGCAAAAATGGACAAAGTGATGGATAGCCTTGCGACGCTGCTGCTCGCATGAGTTCCTGCAGAATGGTCGTTTGAGCGAAATGACGGTATAGGTGTCGGCGGGCCGGGTGTGGCGGTGCCAATGGCAAGCCTAGCCCCCAAATTTTCCGCCTTTGGCCAAGCACCGATGCAGCGTTCCGGACTGCTCGCCGCGGCGCGAGGCCTGACCTTTGACCGTATTAAGGCAGACCGGACGCTTTTTGGCTCGCTGCTCCAAAGCTTCGTGTTTTCAGAAATTCTCAAGCTTATGGCTGCCTCGGACGAGAGACTGACGCCTTATCATTTTCGCGACCAGCAGATGCGCGAGGTCGATATCGTGCTGGAGCGGGATGACGGCATGATAGCCGGGATCGAGATCAAGGCTTCGGCGACTGTGCGTTCAGGCGACTTTGGCGGCTTGCGTACGCTGGCGCAAGCATGTGGCGATCGCTTTGCCTATGGCGTGATCCTCTATGACAGTAGCGAGGTAGTGCATTTTGGCGACCGGCTGGCGGCAGTGCCAATATCTTCCCTATGGCGGTAAATATGTCGCTCAGCTCTAGCTTCGCGCACAGCTTTCTGCGTCCATCAGTCTGAAAATTTCCCACGACATGTGCCGGTGTGCACCGCTGCCTAAGTGCAGTATGCATGGACAACATAGACGTCAATGATGCCAAAATCCGCAAGCCAGCCACTGTGTAAGTAGTGCCCCCTTTTGTCACATTGGACAAATTTCACTTAAAAGCGAAAACCCAATTATCGGCTGACTTGTCGCCGTCCCAGCCAGTGCCCAAGCCGCCACACCAAAGCGCGAAAAGAAGCGCAATCATGCCGGAAGAAGAGTATGCAGCAGCGGCCATTGCAGTTTGTGGCCGTCATTCTAGCAACCTCCGGGAAGAGGGGTCCCGCATGGCATCCCCCCGATCTCTGAGTTATTCATTTGCGGCCGATCTGTCTGGCGGCAATTCTTCCCGATCCGGATCACGACCTTGCTGTCGGTCCAGCGACCGCATGATTGGCGTTACCGTCAGGCCATGCAGGACAATGGAGAAAAGCACGACCAGACCCACCAGTCCCCAAAGACGCGCGCTGTTGGCCACATCGATATGGTTGAGGCCATAGGCAAGATAATAGATCGATCCGACACCCCGAATGCCGAAAAAGGCCAAGGTCAGTTTTTCGGTCCTATCGACCTTCAGCCTGTAAAGTCCAACATATCCTGCAAGTGGCCGAACCACGAGCAGGATGACGAGCGCCACGCCCGCGTCAGCCCAAGTTACTGCAGAAAGCAAGCCGCTCACCAGAGCGCCGCCAAACAGAAGGAGCAGCACCATCATGGCCAGCCGCTCGATCTGTTCGGTGACGTCATGCATCTCATGATGGAAATCATGATCCCTATGGGTGCTGCGGAATGTCAGGGCAGTTACAAAGACAGCAAGGAAGCCATAGGCATGAATGATTTCGGTCAAGCCATAGGAGACGCAGGTTGCAGCAAGGGCGATCAGGCCGTCGCCAGTCTGGGCAAGCTTGGATTCTGCAGAGACATGAAAAGTTAGCCATCCAAAGAGACGGCCGATCAGCCATCCCCCGCCAATGCCAGCGAGCACTTCCCACAAGACGCGGTACGTCAACCATTCGACGACCCATGGCTGGCCAGTGCCTGCAACGGCAGCGAGCGCAATCGCCAGATGAACGAAGGGAAAAGCCAGGCCGTCATTCAGCCCCGCCTCCGATGTCAGCCCAAATCGCACTTCATCTTCATCACCCGCTTTTGGCGGACCGACCTGGATGTCGGATGCTAGAACCGGATCGGTCGGAGCGAGGCTTGCGCCAAGAAGTAAGGCGATCGCCCATGGCAATCCCAGCGCCCAACCCGTAAAAAGGGTGATAGCCAGAATGCTGATCGGCATGGTGATCGCCAGCAGCCGCCAGGTGACCGCCCATGCACGCCAGCGGAAGATCCGATCAATCTTTAGCCCCGCGCCCATGAGAGCGATAATCACCACAAACTCCGTGAGCCGCTCGGTGATTTCGGGGTAACTCAGAGGAAGGGGTTTTAACGTGACTTGCGGCAATGAGAAAAGCGCTGCCCCAAGGGCGATACAAAGGATCGGCAGGGACAGCGGTAATTTCTTCAGAACCAGTGGCAGCCAGACGACCAGCGCCGTGAGCAGGCCAAACCCGGTCAGCATCAAAATATAGGGGTCAGGTTGAAGCCAGGTCAGGACAACAGCCTCCTGTCAGACTGAAGAGGCGACGTTCGTGGAAACGGCGTCGGGTCAAAGAGTTCAGGCTGCTATGATGGTCCTTTCCACGTCGGGCAGCGTGTGACCGGTCAGATCCTTCGCAATTTCCCCGACCAGGATAGTGGATAGTGCCTTGTGATAATGTTTGCGCAGCTCACCCAGCGTCCTGGGAGCTGCAATGACGATCAGGCTCTTAATCTTACCATCGAGCGCCTGCTTGTTCAAGAAGGCTGCGGTTCCTGCCGCAAAGCTGTCTTCTGCCATCTGGCTTTCAGAGGGATTTGCCGAACTGCTTTGATGACGGCCGCCTGAGCCCCTGTTATCAGACGATATGGACACGTCCGGCAAAGCGGTGAGCCTGGGAGACCCCTCGTCGCCACTATTTTCGAACAGGTTAAGCCGTTCGCCATCGGCTACAGCTACGTTCACACCCTTGGGCATTTTCATAATAATTCCTCTTGCATTGAACTGGCACCGACCTTCTTTTGAAAGCGAACCGGCCAGAGTATCTGGGTTGGTGCGTTGAATGCACTAATCGACGGATGCGGAACGATACCTTGGCATCCACAACTTTGAGCGGACACTTTGGTATAAGATCCTCACCGAGCAACATTCAGCCTATTCAGATGTAAGATCACAAGCCTATCTCTCCGGACACCGGCATATGCTTTTCGTCATCGGCCGCCCGCATTGTGAAGTGGGATCAGCCACTGAGGGCAGTGTTAGAACGCTGCGTTACGCCTTCCGGGCCCACCGAGCCGATAATCTTTTAGGCCGTGCTGCTGTCGGCCGTCTTCTTGAAGATCTATGCTGTGTATATTTGAGGTCTTGGAAGACAACGATGGGGACACCGCGTTGCCAATCGAGCAAAATATCAACGGCGAACAGCCACTGCCCCGTTCACATTATGATTTGCGATTTTCGTGAGCGCTATCACAGGTCCGGCAGTATCTGATCTGCCCGCCCCCAATGAACAAGATTCCTGGAATCCGCCCGCTTCACCATCTCGGCTGCATTGCCAATATGCCAGTGTGCTGCGCTGTCGAGATCACGAAGCTCTTCCCACAGAAGTGGCACAGCTATCGGCGCGAACGGCCTTGCGCGAGCGCTATAGGGCATGACCGCTGTAGCGCCGCGCTGATTGCGTAGATAGTCGATGAAAATCTTTCCTGTACGTTTGGCCTTCGCAAGCGCAGCCGTAAACCGGTCGGCCTCAGCCTGCGCCAGCGCCATCGCGAAACGGTGGGCAAAATCCTTCACCTGCGGCCACTCGGCAGTTGGCGTGAGTGGCGCGATCACATGGACGCCCTTGCCGCCTGTCACCATAGGAAAGGTCACAAGCCCCATCTGGCCCAGCACATCGCGAAGATGCACGGCGGCCGAGACGACATCCTTGAATTCCAACCCCTCGTCGGGGTCCAGGTCGAAGACGAGGCGATCGGGCTTTTCAACATCCTCGATCCGTGCCCCCCAGCCGTGAAACTCGATGGTGCCCATCTGCACGCAGGTAAGAAGGCCCACGGGCGCATCCAAGAACAGATAGGGTTCCTCATGGCCATCCTTCTCCAGGATGCTCACCTGCTTCACGCTATCGCCAAAGCTTCCCGCGTCATGTTTCTGAAAGAAGCATTTCTTGTCGCGCCCCTGTGGGCAGCGCACAAGGCTGATAGGACGGCTGCCAACCCAGGGCAGCATGATGTCCGCCACCGTCTCATAATAATCGGCCAATTGGCCTTTAGTGAGCTTGCCCTCGGGGAAAATGACGCGCGCGCGATTGCTGATCTTAACGCCGCTGGTCGGGACCGACGATGCTAGGGTCGTGACCGGTGCCTCGACCTCGATCACGACAGCCTCTGGCTTCTTGTCCTCGCGAAGACCCAGATAGCTTGCGTGACGCAGCACGCCCTCCTCGGTAAATTCGATATAGGCAATTTCTGCCACGAGCCTTGGCTTGATCCAGGTCGCACCGCGTACCGCGGCGCGGGGCGCTTCGAGGGTCGCAGCCTTCTGTTCGAGCGGCGCCATCAGTTCCATCAACTGCTCGATCGCGTCACCGGAAAAGCCAGTACCGACCTTCCCTGCATAACGCAGCCTGCCTTTCTCATGGACGCCAAGCAGCAGAGCGCGAAAGCCCCGTTGTTTGTCCGAAGGGGTCCAGCCGACGACGACGAACTCCTGGCGGCGGATACATTTGGTCTTGACCCAGGAACCCGATCGCGACCCTGTATAGCGCGCGTCAACGCGCTTCGAGATGACGCCTTCAAGCCCGGCGCCACAGAAACTCTCGAACAATTGCTCGCCCCGCCCGACAATATGGTCAGAATAGCGGACATGCCCCTTCCCCTCGCCAATTAGCGCGGCGAGCATCGCTTTTCGCTCAAGCAGGGGACGGCTAGTCAGATCCTCGCCATCAAGTTCCAGAAGATCAAACGCCATATAGTCTATTTTACCCGGGTCGCTTTTGAGCGCTGTCTGAAGTGCCTGAAAGCTCGTACGCCCGTCGGGCAGGATCACGACCGCCTCGCCATCGATCAACGCGCTGAGCGGATCCCGTGTTAAGGCGTCCGCAATGAGGTCGGCGAACCGGTCGGACCAGTCGAGGCCCGACCTTGTATAGGCTCTGCCCTCTCCACCTCCGACTGCCACTAACGTGCGATAGCCGTCATATTTAAGTTCATGGACCCACCGGTCTCCAGCCGGAACATGATCGACCAGAGTTGCCAACTGCACCGGCTGAAACGGAGGCAATATCGCTTTACCTTTTTCGGCCGGTTTGGCTCTCATCTTTGCTTTGGAAGCTATAGCCCGCTTGCTTGCGGGGGCACTCGCACCTTTTTGCGCCGATACGGCCTTACCCGCAGCTATTTCCTCCATGGTACGGCCTGTATCAATACTGGTAAGATGAACGCCGATCAGATCGTCCGAGCCGCCGGCAAAGGCATCGTTGACCTTGCGCAGGATCCAGTTCTCGCCTTTCTCCTTTCCGCGGGGCTTTAGACGAAACAAAATCCATTCGCCCTGCATGCGCCGCCCGTGAAGGATGAAATGCAGATGGCCTTCAGGCAGCGTTTTGCGCGGATCCTTGCCAATGATCGGTTCCCAGGTGCCATTGTCCCACAGCATGACAGTGCCCCCACCATATTCGCCCTTGGGGATTGATCCTTCGAAGCGTGCATAGTCGAGTGGATGGTCTTCGGTGCGGACCGCAAGCCGCTTGTCATCCGGGTTGGCGCTCGGACCCCGGGTGACGGCCCAGCTCAAAAGAACACCGTCAAGTTCCAGCCTGAAATCATAGTGGAGCCGGGAGGCTGCATGTTTCTGCACGACAAATCCACTGCCGCCCGTCGGCAGCGTCGCGCCAGCCGGCTCCTTCGTCCGGGCAAAATCCCGCTTGGAGCGATACAGCGCGAGACTGCCTGCCTGCTGCGTCGATGCATTCGCCATGTTCATCCGTCCGATCTGTTGCCTGTCAACTTGCCGCGACGCAGAGTCGTTCCACCTCGCTCAGACATCAACTCGAAGTGTCATTGTCGCTCTGACCTTGTGCGTCCGCTTCTCCTCGCCATATTGTGCAGTGCAGCATATGCGGCCATCTCGACGCTTCGGGCCCGCTGTCTGGTTGAATGGGAGATACCGAATGACCCGATTATCCGCTACCATCGCCAACCTTGCAGCGATGCGGGGAATGTCTGCGACCCCAGGGGATGGCGGTCGTCCGAGCCATTTGAGAGATCTGGAGAATTTCGGTTCCAACCCTGGTGCCCTGAAGGGCAAGATCCATATCCCCGCTCGAATCCGCGAGAAGCCCGCGCTTGTTGTCGTGCTACACGGCTGCACCCAGAGCACTGGTGGCTATGATCGTGGTTCGGGCTGGTCCACTCTTTCGGATGAGCATGGCTTCATGCTTCTATTCCCTGAGCAGCAACGCGCGAACAACTCCAACCTGTGTTTCAATTGGTTTTCCCCGGCGGACAACCAGCGCGATGGGGGAGAGGCGCTATCGATCCGTCAGATGATTGCAGCGGTGGTCGAGGCCCATGACATCGACGCCTCGCGCATCTTCGTGACCGGTTTGTCCGCGGGCGGTGCCATGACGTCTATTTTGCTTGCTAGCTATCCGGAGGTTTTCGCGGGCGGCGCGATCATCGCCGGGTTGCCGCATGGATCAGCCTCCAATGTGCAGCAGGCGCTGCAAGCCATGCGTGACCCGGGGGCCATCAGAGGAGACGCCCTTGGCGACCGGGTTCGCCGCGCTTCGAGCCACAAGGGCAAGTGGCCGGCCATTTCGATCTGGCATGGCAGTGCCGATCCTACGGTGAGCGTGGCGAACGCTGATGCGATTCTCGCGCAATGGCTTTCGGTTCATAATCGAGAGACTGCCCCTGACCATAGGCAGGACATTGCCGGCCATCGGTACCGGGTCTGGACCGATGCGTCTGGGCGCCCGATTATCGAAGATTATCGCATTGCCAATATGGGCCATGGTACGCCGCTCGCTACGACCGGCGATGAGGCCTGCGGCGTCGCGATGCCCCATATGCTGGAGGCTGGCATCTCGTCCACTCGCCGGATCGCGGCGTCCTGGGGTCTGCTGGGCGCTGGGCTGAAGCGTGGTTGCGCGCAACCGCGCACGCACTTGCAGGCTGAAACCTCAACTTGGCCAGCGGCCCGGATCAGCCGCCTAGAACCACTGCCCTCGACGCCTTCGTCTGGAACGAACCCTGCGCGGGGAGGCGTTGAAAAAGTCATCCACGATGCGCTCCGGTCAGCGGGTTTGATGCGATAGCCGATCTTGCCAACTTAATCTGGCGACAGTGAAGACGGGCTAGTCCTTCAAAGAGATATCACGCGCGAAGCGGTAGCTTGTCTGCTCGAACTTGAGCGTTCGAAAGAAATTATGGGCGTTGCTGATCTCGATATCGCTCATGACCTCGATCCGGCTGCAGCCAGCTTTTCGTAGCGCTGCGCAGGCATCGTCCAGCATGGCTGTGGCAACGCCCTGCCGACGATGGCTCTGATCCACGAGCAAAAGACTTATGCGTCCAATCATGCCATGTTGAAGCGTCTGGATGCTCGTCCAGCAACAGCAACCGACGATGTTTCTCATCTCAGCAACGCAGGTTCCGCCGTTTGCCTTGCGCACTTTTTCAAGATTGCGGGCAATGCCAAGTTCGTCGGTCTTGAAGGCTGTGAGTTGTCGCAGCAGCGCCTGCAACTTGGCAGCATCAGATGGCCTGGCGGTGCGAATTTTAAGGGCAACATCCGCAAGCGCGGCACCGGACTGATTTTTTAGCGGCGCAGATTCCTCCTTTCTTGGGATGCTTTTCGAGCGCTCCCGCTCGCCAACTTTTTCGCGCTCATCAGACGCAAGTGCCGCCGGAGACATAGCGCCTCTCGGGATTGCACTCGTCTCCACCTCCTGTGGTGATCCTACCGGGTCGGCCGCCCTGCGCCGCGGCCGAGGGCGGATAACGCGCTCATCGTCCTGCTCCTCATCTGCCTGACGCCCCTTTGGCGAATGTGGAGGTCGAGCGGGCGCAGTTTCCGCCGATGCTTTCCAGTTGCTTGTTGCGCCCTTGCGCAGATAGGCTTCAATATCCCCGGGCGCGGCCGTGAGGCCCTCCTTACTTACGCCAAGCAAAACCTTGCCGTCCGCATCGGTCAGTCCGAATTTTCCATAGTCACCGCTGCCAGGCTTGCGTTTACGCGACTTCAAGAGCTTGAGACCGCGATGTTCAGCCATATGCCGCAATTTCTGATCGCTGGGTTCGTCCGCCATAAGGCCATAACCCCCCGATGCCACCGAGGTTCAAGCATCCCGACCTCGCGTACCGACAAATTTCCTGGCCTACTGAAAAATGCGCCACGGAACATGGGCCGGAACCGCCACGGCTTTCACGCGCTAAGACATCATGCGTGCCCAGCGCCTGAGTTCCTCCATGATCGACCGGATCGCCTATGACGAGGAACAGCGCATCCTCATCGTTTCTTTCCGTGACACCGGCAAATATCTCTATCATGACATCCCATCCGCGATTTTCGAGGCTTTCTGCGCGGCACCGTCCGCTGGCAGCTTTTTCAACACATATGTGAAGGACCATTTTCGCTGTACCCGCGATCCTGAGGTCGCTCATTCGTCGCCCAGTGTACGATGAACCCACATGAGGTGAGGTCCAGCTATCGCGCTGGCGCGAGGCGAAACCATGGTTTACTCATTGGTCTCATGAAGCATAGTCAGCATATCGAGCAGGTCCTGCCGGGGCGTTTTGTTCCCGATCATATGGGTCCCGACCAGCGTAAGCAGCTTGCCCCACAACGTCACCGACGCTTTTAGCGAAAGCTGCATCGCTTTCCTCGACCGCCGCCGTGCTGCAGCGGCCCGTCCATCGCGTCAGGCCCGCTTCTTCGCCGGGGTCTTGCGCGCGGGCTTGGCAGCGGATGTGCTGTCACTCTTGGCGGCAGTTTTGGCAGCTGCTTTCTTTGCCGGCGACCTGGCTTTGGCGGCGCTCCCACCTGCAGGGCCGATTGACTTTTTGAGCGCTGCCATCAGGTCGACGACATTACTCCCGCGCGGGTCGGAACTGCCCTCTTCATCGCTGTCGATGTTGAGCGTTTTGCCCTTTTTCTTGCGCTCGATGAGGTCTTTGAGCGCATCGACATAGCGGTCATGAAATTCGCCCGCATCAAATTTACCGGTCTTTTTGTCGATGAGCGTGGTCGCTAGGTCGAGCAGTTCCTCATCGGGATTTCCATCCCCTATTTCGCGGAAATAGCTCGCCGCCTTGTTCACCTCGTCGGCATAGCGTAATGTTTCCATTACCATGCCCCGACCGCAGGCCTTGATGCTAACAACATATTCCCGGCCACGCATTGCGAGTTGGCCAAGACCTACCTTACGACTACGCCGCAATGCTTCGCGCAAGACTATGAAGGCTTCTTCGGCGAGATCGTCGGCAGGCACGACATAATAGGGCTTTTCAAAATAGATCATATCGATGTCGTGAGCGTCCACGAACTGAGTCAGTTCCAGTGTCTTTTTGCTCTCGAGCTTGACACCTTCAATTTCCTCCTCGTCGAGAAGCACATATTCGCCTTTGGAATATTCGAAGCCCTTGACGATGTCTTCGAGATCTACCGGCCCGATGCCGGGCACGACTTTCTCATATTTGATCCGCTTGCCCGACGGCTCATGGATCTGGTTAAAAGCAATCGTTGCACCGCTTTTGGTCGCTGCATAGATTTCGACCGGTATAGAGACAAGCGCCAGCCGGATCTGGCCTTTCCAATAGGGTCGTGCCGCCATCATCGCCTCCTGTAAGTTCTGGCATCAACCTTCGACAGGTAGGGCCGTTCCGCCCCGCATGCGCTTCCTCCAATAGTTGATGGGCGGTTACTCCCCATATTGTCTTCATAGGGATCAGAGACAGTCGATCATGAAAAAATAAAACGCCTTAGGCCAGCATTCCCGCTCGTCAGCATCCTGCCCAGACGGACGCTGGATGGTGCGCGCTCGACCAAGCTATTTTTCCTGTGCAGATCCGGGCTCCGCCATCTTGCGATGTTGCTCTGCCAGAACTGCAGCCGGCGTAACATGCGCAACGGCTGCCTGCAGCTTGTTCTTCCATCCCGACACGATATGCGCCTCACCCTTCATCAGCGCATCCCAGCCATCGCGCGCCACATCGGCCGGATCACTTTTGCTCTCTGAAGCGCCGACACTGGTGTCGAGCATGTCTGCACGGTCGAAAAATTCCGTTTCTACCGGCCCTGGCATCAGGGTCGTGATGGTGACACCCTCACTATCCCTGATCTCATTACGGATCGCATCGGCAAAGCTGTCCACGAATGCCTTGCTGCCATTATAGACCGCTTGGAAACTACCCGGAATGAAGCCCGCGATGGAACCGGTGATCAGCACTTTACCGTCGTTGCGCGCGACCATGGCTTTCAACGTTTTTTGAAGCAAATACAGCGTGCCGGTGATGTTCGTGTCCACCACCCGCCGCCAGTCATTCACGTCCTGATCGAGAAAGCCATGACCAAGGCCGCGCCCTGCGTTGGCACATAGTAGATCGACCTGTCGGCCATTGGTCGCGGCAAGGAGCGCGTCTACGCCTTGCAGCGTCGAAAGATCAGCCTCTACCGAGATAACTTCAACGCCATGCTGCTTGAAATCCTGCGCGGCAGCGTCGATCAGCGGTTCGTCGGCCCCGACCAGCAAGTCATAGCCATTTTCCGCAGCGATCGAGGCGAGTTCGAAGCCGATGCCGGTCGAAGCGCCGGTGACAATCGCGAATTTATTGGCCATGCCTATCTCTCCTATTGCGCGGCGACGACAAGGCCGGGCTTAAGCACGATCTTGGTCACTTCATTCTGGTTGTCGTGGAACATCTTGTAGCCCTTGGGCGCATCTTCGAGTCCCATGCGATGCGAGATGAGGAATGTCGTATCGATCTTGCCCTCCACGATCGCATGGAGCAAGGCGGGCATATAATGCTGCACGCTCGTCTGGCCGGTCTTGAGGGTCAGACCCTTTTCCATGAACGCGCCGAGCGGAAACTTATCCACGAAGCCGCCATAGACCGCCGGCATCGACACGCGTCCACCCTTGCGACAGGCATGGATCGCCTGCCGGATCGAATGGGTGCGATCGGTCCCAAGGAACAGCGACGCCTTGATCTGATCGATCACATTGTCGACAAAGAAGCCATGGGCTTCCAGGCCCACGGCATCGATCACAGCGTCAGGCCCAATACCCCCGGTCATTTCCATCAGCGCTTCGTAGGTTTTGGATTCCTCGAAATTGATCGTCTGCGCCCCGAATTTTTTCGCCATTTCCAAGCGATGCGGAAAATGGTCAATCGCAATGACACGGTGCGCGCCCATCAGGAAAGCGGACTGGACCGCAAACAGCCCCACCGGACCACAGCCCCATACCGCCACCGTGTCGCCCGGTTCGATGTCCGCATTTTCCGCCGCCTGCCAGCCGGTCGGCAGAATGTCCGACAGGAACAGCACTTCGTCATCGTCGAGCCCGTCCGGTACAACGATAGGTCCCACGTCGCTAAACGGTACGCGCACATATTCAGCCTGTCCCCCTGCATAGCCGCCGGTCAGATGGCTATAGCCGAACAGGCCCGACATTGGCTGGCCGTACATTTCCTGGCCGATGTCCTGATTGTCGGCGGGGTTGCCATTGTCGCAGGCCGAATATTGATGCTTGCCGCAATGGTAGCAACTGCCGCAGGCGATGGTGAAAGGCACCACGACCCGCTGTCCCTTTTGCAAGGTAGATTTAGGACCGGTTTCGATTACTTCGCCCATGAACTCATGCCCAAGGATGTCGCCTGCCTGCATGGTCGGGATATAGCCGTCATACAGATGCAGGTCGGACCCGCAGATCGCCGTCGACGTAATCTTGATGATCGCATCGCGCGGGTTGAGGATTTCGGGATCATCGACCGTGTCGACGCGGACGTCGTG
>Ga0209147_100704_pt1 | contig 17034 bp, 16 predicted proteins | sample AraplaCol_mLB_r2_FD_184278 | JGI IMG/M metagenome (GOLD analysis project Ga0209147, IMG submission 184278) | Arabidopsis root microbial communities from North Carolina, USA - plate scrape CL_Col_mLB_r2 (SPAdes) (version 2) | ecosystem: Host-associated > Plants > Roots > Endosphere | place: USA... | reverse complement strand
CAACAGTGACGGCCGGCGCGAAGTACTCGGTATGGCGATCGGCCATTCCGAAGCCGAGGTCTTCTGGACCGACTTCCTGCGCAGCCTTGCCCGCCGCGGTTTGCGCGGCGTGAAGCTGGTCATCTCCGATGCCCACGAGGGTATCAAGGCATCCGTTGCCAAAGTGTTCAGCGCGACCTGGCAGCGCTGCCGCGTCCATTTTATGCGTAACGCCCTGGCCCATGCGGGCAAGAGCGGCCGCAGGGTCGTGTCGGCGTTCATTGCCACCGCCTATGCCCAGGACACCGCGGAAGCCGCCAAAGCCCAGTGGCGCAGCGTTGCCGATCAGCTACGCCCCACCGTGCCAAAACTCGCTACTCTAATGGACAGCGCGGAGGAAGATGTGCTGGCCTACATGACGTTCCCCGCACAACACCGCACCAAATTACACTCCAATAACCCGATCGAACGGCTCAATGGCGAAATCAAGCGGCGTACCGACGTCGTCGGCATCTTCCCCAATGAGGAGGCCATCACCCGTCTCGTTGGTGCCATCCTGCTGGAGCAGAACGATGTGTATGGACCACCCCCACCTTGCAAGGCTTTTCAACAGATTTCGACGATTTCGGATCTTGCGGTCGTGTATCCGGCCTTGTTGTGCGGCATTACACGCCGCAGGCCCCTATGGTTTCCGCGGATCGACGGCCGGACAAATGGACGAACTCAAATTGGTTCGCATCATTTCAGTGACCTTTGTCGATCCCCGGTGATATCGGTTCGCCATACTCTGTCGTTGCCCTCGCAAGTCGGCACCATCACATCGGCGCCGAACTGGTTAGGCCGCCATCGGCAAAGGCGATGGACGGCGGTATACCTCATTCCTGGTCAACATGGCCCAGATCGAGCGAGCCGTCTTGTGAGCGACGGCTGTTGAGGCCACATTCACGGGCCTCCTGTCGACCAAAGCTTTAAGCCAGGGCCGAGGTGTCACGTCCTTGCGGAACGTTGTTCCTACAACGGCCCGAGCTCCATGGATCAAGAGCGTTCGGAGATATCGATCGCCGCCTTTGCTGATCCGACCAATCTTCTCTTTTCCCCCGCTCGCTCGAATCCGCGGCGTCAGGCCAAGCCAAGCTGCAAAATGACGGGAAGACTTGAACTGACTGCCATCGCCGACGGCTGCCACAATCGCTGTCGCCGTAATTGGGCCCACGCCCGGAGCAGTAGCCAGACGCTGGCTGTCCGGGTTTGATTTGTGCCAGGCGACGATCCGCTTCTCCATCTCGCCAAGCTTATCGGTTAATGTGTTGATGTGCCGGAAAAGACATCGCAACGCTTCTCGCGCTTCGTCCGGGACGACGGTCTTGTCCGAGGTTGCAAGACGCTCGCTCAATATCGCGAGCTGTCGCACGCCCTTGCCCGCGATAAGCCCGTATTCGCCCAGCAGTCCGCGCAGCGCATTGATCGTCGCCGTTCGCTGTCGGACCAACAGGCTGCGGACACGATGCAAAGCCAGAACCGCCTGTTGCTGCTTCGTCTTGATAGGAACAAACCGCATGTTCGGCTTGGCGACGGCCTCGCATATGGCCTCCGCGTCGGCGGCGTCCGTCTTGTTCCGCTTCACTAATCACAAGGTCCCCATAATGCGGAGGAGCCTGGCCTGATTGGCGGATTTTCGCCGTTTTTGTCCATCTTCCTCCGCATTATTTCAGAGCGTGTCGAGCCAGGTGAGCACACTTGCATCGCGCTTCCAAGATGGCTGGCCGCCGGGTGTGGTTGGAACGGCGACCTTCTCCAGGGCTTTCCGCTTCGTTTCCAGATTGGCCCTGGCATAGTGGTTGGTCGTGTCGAGGCTCACTTGGCCGAGCCAGCTACGGATGACCGTAACGTCGACGCCCGCCGAGATGAGGTGCACGGCGGTGGCGTGTCGGAAGGCGTGTGGCGTTACATGCTTGGCGCGCAGCGTTGGCATGGTTTCGGCTGCCGCCTTCACGTAGGCGGCGAGCTTGAACCGGACCCCTGAGGCGCTGAGGGGCTCACCATAACGGTTGACGAACAGCCGCTGGTCGGGCGCCCGTGGTTGCCGCTCAAGCAGTTTCTTCAGCAACATCGCGGTTTCCGGCCAGAGCGGGCAGATACGTTCCTTCCGGCCCTTGCCGGTCAGACGTGCGCAGTTTGGGCTTTCGAACCGGATTGCTTCGGGGCACAGGTCGAGCGCTTCCTGTATGCGTGCGCCGCTGTTATAGAGGAACGAGAACAGCGCATGATCCCGCATGCCCTCAACGGTCGAACGGTCTGGCTGACCGAGGATCGCCGCCACTTCGGCCGGATCCAGATAGCAAGGTTCCGACACCGGAGCGCGCTTGATCGGGATGTTGAGGATTTCCACGCATTGCGCGATCGATGCGGGATCCTTGGTCGCCACGAAGTGGAAGAAGCTGCGGATCGCGGCAAGCCGGCAGTTGCGCGTGCCGATCGTACCGCCACGTTCATGTTCGGCGTGACCGAGGAACGCGGCGATTTCGCTGGCGGCCAGATCGGCCAGCGTGACCATAGCCACCTTCTTCCCAGAACGCTGCGCAACGAACCGAAGCAACAGCCGCCAAGTGTCGCGGTAGGACCGGACTGTGTGGATGGACGCGTTGCGCTGCTCGACCAGCCATTCGTAGAAGAACGCGCGCATCAGGTCCGGGAACCGATCATCCCTGCTCATGACCGCGCCTCCTGCCCCAGATTGAGGCATGGTGCGCCAACTGCCCGGAACCGCTCATTTGCGTAATGCAGCAGGTCCTGCGTCACGGTGATGTAGATCAGGGTGGAGTTGATATCCCGATGGCCGAGGTAGGTCGCGAGGAACGGCAGACGATCTTGCGGATTGACGCCCGTCCGGTACCATTCGAGGATCCTGTTCACCACCATCGAATGACGCAAGTCATGAACGCGAGGCCCCGTTTTTCCTCGCAATGCCTTCAACCCAGCGCGGCGCATGACGTCGGCGAGCAGCCAAGTGATCATTTCCGGCGTGTAATGGCCATCGCCTCGCTCGTGCCAGAACAAGCCGGAACGCGCGTCCTGTGATCCACCGGCGTGCCGCCGCGCATCGATGTAGGCCCGAAGCTCGATTACGACGCTGTCGGGTAGCGGCAAAATGCGGGTTTTGAAGAACTTGGTCTGTCGGATGGTTATCGTACCGTCCAGCAGGTCAACGTCACGAAGATCGAGACGGGCAAGCTCGCCGCGCCGCAAGCCCGCGCAATAAGCCAGCATCAGCATGGTGTATATGCTCAGCGGCCGAAGCGGTGCCCGTGGCGACGGATAGGTGCAGGCGACGTCGAGCATCCGCCGCACGTCGGCAGGCGAGTAGATATGGGGCTTTCGCCATTGCTTGGCGGCCTCCCTCCTCGGTCTCGGGTCCGGTCGCCGAACAGGCATCGAGGGGTCGCGGTGCCGAAGGATTTTCGCAAAGACGCGCTTGAGCTTTTCGCATTCCTCCGCGTGGTGACGCGTGACATTCGTCGCCGCCCATCGATCGATCATGGCGCTCAGCGGCTCGGCTTCCGGTCCGGGATGCAACTGTAGGAACCGGTCGAACCGCAAGAGCAACTGGGGCTGCGAAGTGTATTTGTATCCTCTGCGCCGCATCATCGCGACATGCTCAGCCATCATTTCGCCCAGAACGCTGCCGAACGGTCTGGGCTGGCGCAGTTGGGCCAGAGCCTGTTCCGGATCCCGCGACGCCAATGCCCGCCAGATCGGCATGCACTGCTTGATATTGCACTCATCGCGCAGAGCGACGACGGGATTGCGTTGGATCGCGCCGATTTCCACCAGGCGCTCGAGGAACCGGTCAACGATGCGGGTGCGGTGCAAAAGCGTGGACGGCGCCCGGCGAATGGCTGATTCGCGTAGCCGCGATGTCGGTGGTCTGGCGGACACAACGCGGCGGCAACGGATCCATATCATTCGCCGGCTGCTCCACGAGCGGTTCGGTGATGGCGAGATTGATGCTGGGAAGCTCGACCCGGCAGTCGTCCGGCGTTTTGTCCTCGGTGAAGGCCGTTGTTGGAGTGCTGGCGCCGTGCGTGTCGCTGGCGGCACAGTCGGTTGTTATTTCAAGTTTCGCAAGATGTTGGGCGACGATGTCGGCCGGCTCTTGCAGGCGATTCCGCGGACTGCGCATTGGCGCCTGGCGGAGTTGCCCGACGTGTTATCGCCAACCCAGATTGAAGCGGTTCTAGCGTCATTCGACGATGATCTGCCCTCACGGCGGCGCGCCTATGCGATGGTCAGATGTGTCACCGATCTCGGGCTCCGATGTTCCGAGGTCGTAAAACTTCGCCTCGACGACGTCGACTGGCGCAACGGGATCATTCGTATAGCCAGGACCAAGACGCATTTCACCGACAGCCTTCCATTGCCGGTGGCCACCGGGGACGCCATCGCAGACTATGTGCGTCATAAGCGGCCGAAGACCAGCAACCGTGCGATCTTCGTTCGCCATGTCGCGCCTTATGACGACCCGATCAGGGCGGGGGTCGCCAAGCATGCGGTGATTGCAGCTTTCGCACGATGCGGATTGGATCGGACTGATCCCCACGTCCTTCGTCACAGCATCGCGAGCCGCCTGCTCGGCGACGGCACGCCCATGAAGGACATCGCCGATATCCTGCGTCATCGCAGCCTCGACACGTCGAAGATCTACACCAAGATCGATCTCCGCCGGCTGTCGGCCGTGGCCATGCCCTGGCCAGGGAGGGCATGATGATGACGATCACCATGACAGCGCAGGTAGAGGCCTATCTTGCTGAACGTACATCGCTGGGATTTCGTGGCGTAGGGCCGAACGCCAGCCAGCTTCGCTCCTTCGCCAGATTCTTTGATGGCTCTGGTCACCGAGGTTCCCTGACAACGGATCTCGCGATCGAGTGGGCAAAAGGGCATGCTCGGAGCCGTGAGCCGCGGGCGTGGGCTCGCCGTCTCGATACACTTCGGCCTTTTGCCGCCTACCTGCTGCGGGAAGATCCAGCCACGGAGTTTCCGCAGGCTCAGATATTTGGCAAGTCCCATCGCCGGGCCACGCCCCATATCTACACCGAGGACGAGATATTGGCGTTGCTTGCGGCGGCACGCCGCCTCGATCCGGAAGGCGACCTGCGGCCTGCTGCGTTCGAAGCCTTCTTAGGACTGATCGCCGCAACCGGCCTGCGTGTTTCCGAAGCGATCAAGCTGCGCTGCGCCGATGTGGACCTCAGAAGTCAATGTCTGACGGTCCGGATGACGAAGTTCAGCAAATCGCGGCATGTGCCTTTCCACGCCACCGTCGCCGTCGCGCTCGCCGACTACCTCGGCATGCGCGACCGTTTTCTACCACGCGTCGCAGAGGACCCGTTTTTCGTCTCGACCCCGTCACGATCACTAAAAGAGCGGGCAGTGCACTGGACCTTCCAGAAGTTGCGCAACGAAGCGGGCATTGTTGCCCGGGGCGCCTATCGCGACGTTCGCATCCATGATCTCAGGCACACATTCATCTGCAGACGCATCCAACGGTGGCAAGCCGAAGGCGCCGATATCGACAATGCGATCACGGCGCTCTCGACCTACGTCGGGCATGCAAAGGTATCGGACACATATTGGTATTTGACCGGCATCCCGGATTTGATGGCCACTGCAGGCAACCGCTTCGAGGATTTCGCTTTCGGGGAGGCTGGTCATGGCTGAGCATACCGCTCCCACATTACCGACGCTCGTCCAGCGCTTCTTTCTGGATCATCTGGGTGAGCAGCGTGCGGTCAGCGCTCAGACTATAGCGGCATACCGGGATACCTTGCGCCTGCTTTTCAACTATGCGGCTGCAACACTCCATCGAACGCCCAGCGCCATTACATTGCCCGATCTCGACGCGCCGTTGTTGCTCGCCTTCCTCGATTATCTCGAGAAGGATCGAGGCAACAGCGTCCGAAGCCGCAACGCACGCCTCGCCGCCATCAGGACGTTCCTTAAATATGCATCGCATCACGACCTTCCGTCCCTGGCGACGATCGAACGGGCGTTGGCGATCCCGTTCAAGCGGTTCGATCGGCCAATGGTCGGATTTGTGTCGCGGCCCGAGATCAGCGCCATTCTCGAGGCACCTGACCGGCTTAGCTGGGCCGGACAACGCGACCGCGCCTTATTCAGCATGATGTACAACACAGGCGGTCGCGTTTCCGAGATGATCGGCATGCGGTGCCGGGACGTTATCCTTGAAGGACAGCCCGCCGCGCATCTGCGTGGCAAGGGCCGCAAAGAACGCAGCGTCCCGCTCTGGCGCCCGACTGCCGCGCTGATCAGGTCCTGGCGCCGCCAGATCGGCGATCCCTCAGAGGACAGTATCTTGTTTCCGAACCGAAGCGGCGGCCGCATGACCCGCTCAAACGTCACGCAGCGCTTGAACCTTGCCGTTGTGACCGCAGGTCGCAAAAATCCAGGGCTCCTTGACCGCCCGGTCACACCTCATACGGTCCGGCACACAACGGCGATGCACCTGCTTCAATCGGGCGTCGATATCACCGTCATCGCCCTTTGGCTCGGTCATGAAGATACGGCAACGACGCATATGTACGTCGAAGCCGATCTCGCGATGAAAGAACTGGCTCTGATGAAGCTGCAGCCAAGCACAGCCGCGCCGGGCCGCTTCCGAGCCTCCGACAATCTGATGAGCTTCCTGCGGTCGCTGTAATTATGTGAAGCTTTTGGCGGCGGGTCTGGCGCGACAGCTGGACCCGCCATCGATACCTGCGCATAATCCAGCGCTTCGCATAATTGCGGTTATGCATACCTCTCCATAATCGCAAAAATGCTCTCTTCACAGGCCACGATCTGGGGGCTGAAAACTGGGCAACCTTCGCAAGCCTCATCGAAACCTGCAAGCTGGGCGGCATCAACCCTCAGGACTACCTCACCGATGTCCTCACCCGTATCGTCCTGCGCAGCGACGCAGATCCGATCGATGATCTGCTCCCCTACAACTGGGTAGATAGTCGCTCCGTCGCTAGCGCCGTCGTCGATCAGGCCGCTTAACACCTCCGGGCGGAGGTATTTTAGCGCTTACGAAGGCCGTGAACGTGATCTCGTAGAGCGTCTTGGCCGCGGCCGGATTGAGGCCGCGCTGACCCTTGTGCGCGAGGATGGGAGTCGCTTCGAGAGCGAGATACTACGCAGGGAAGGCTATGCCCTGGCGCTTTCCATCGACCATCCTTTCGCACGTGAAGCAGTCATTCCGGCGGAATCCCTCGCCGATAATGTGATGATCGTCCGTCGGCACTGTGAGGTTCTGGCTGAGACAAGCCAACATTTTACCAGCCGCGGCGTGCGCCCTTTCTTCGCTGCGCGCACGACGAGCGACGATCGTGCCTTGGCATTGGTGGCTGCTGGCATGGGGGTGACGGTCATGCCGGCCGGGTTTGCAGCACAAGGCGTGGCGCGGCCGCGCCTAGCTGGGTTCGACCTGCAACGAGATATAGGCATCATGTACGCGACACATTATGGCAGGCCAGAGGGATTGGAAGACCCTGTCTTGGCGGTCCTCAGAAGAGCCATCTCGGGCAAAGCTGTAGCGAAGCAGTGACGATCGGCACTTGCCTCAAGACAGGGCGTCGCTGGTATAATCGATAATAATCTCATCTTGCGGGACTCGATTGCCGAGTGCATAATATGGATAAGTAGATAATCAGGATGAGGACATAATGGCGGGAATTGCCACGACGGAAGCGTTGATCGAGGATGCAAGGGCCGGTCGGATGTTTATCCTCGTCGATGACGAGGCTCGGGAGAATGAAGGCGACCTCGTCGTTCCTGCCCAGTTTGCAACGCCGGACGCCGTCAACTTTATGGCGCGACACGGGCGAGGCCTGATCTGCCTGGCGATGACGCGCGCGCGCGTCGGAGAGTTGCGCCTTCCAGCAATGGCGCAGACCAACGGCACACGCCACGAAACCGCGTTCACTGTATCCATTGAGGCGCGAGAGGGCGTGACGACAGGTATCTCTGCGGCGGATCGCTCGCACACAATACAGGTCGCGATCGACCCCATGAAGGGCGCCGATGCTATCGTTTCCCCGGGACATGTCTTCCCTCTTGCCGCCCGCGAAGGCGGAGTGTTGATTCGGGCCGGACATACCGAAGCTGCTGTGGACTTCTCCCGGCTCGCCGGGCTCAATCCCTCGGGCGTGATCTGTGAGATCATGAGCGAGGACGGCACGATGGCGCGCATGCCTGAACTCATCCGCTTCGCGGAGCAGCACCAGTTGAACATCGGGACGATAGCGGACCTGATCGCCTATCGACGTCGTACCGATGTCCTCATCGAGATGGTTCATGAGGAACGCTTCGTCAGCGAATATGGCGGCGGGTGGACTGCGCGTGTCTATCGCAACAACACCGAAGGGAGTGAGCATCTCGCGCTCATCAAGGGCACGCCGGATCCCGACCGACCGACGCTCGTGCGCATGCATAATTATTCCATTTTCGATGATGCATTGGCGCAGGTCGGCGGTCGCCCGCATCTTCTCGAGACGGCGATGGACATGATCGGCCGAGAAGGCGCCGGCGTGCTGGTCATGGTCCGAAATTTCGAAACGATGCGCTACACGGAGTTGATCAAGGCATCCCGTGTGCATCAGACCGAGATATCAGCACCCGTACTCAGAGACTATGGCGTCGGTGCGCAGATTCTGCTCGATCTCGGATTGCGCGATCTGGAACTGTTGAGCAACTCGCGGCGCAATACACTCGTCGGACTGGAGGGGTACGGCCTTCGGGTTGTGGGAACCCGTCCCCTGCCAATTCCCATGCGGCTCGCCATGTCGGCCTAGGAAAGCGACAGCCCGGCCATGACGCGCTGTCGAATCTCCCGACCGGACATCCTGAAAGTGGAGGCCAGGAACCGGCTCACGGTACTGGCGTCGGAATAGCCCAGAAGATGCGCCAACACGATGATCGGTCGTCGCGGCGCTTCCTGGAAAAATGATATGGCGACCTTGCGGCGTACGCGGTTCAATATGTCTGCAAAGCTGGTATTCGACGCCTCCAGGCCACGTTGCAAGGTGCGTGGACTCATCGCCAGGATTTCTGCGATATGGTCGAGCGAGGCCAAGCCCGCTTCCAGATTGGCCGCGATCAGACGTTCGACCTGCGCCTCCAGGCTGCTCGGCCACTCATAGGCAAGCCGTTGCAGATGTCCCTCCACAAAGGCCAGCATGTCTGGCTCATGACCGGGCAGCGGTCGGTCGATGTCACTGCGTGGGCAGATAACGGCGAAACGCTCGGCGCCGAAGCTCACGGGACAATGGAAGAAGCGGTCATAGCTGCGCAGATCGACGTGGCGCTCATAACCAAATTCGACACGCAATGGCGACCAGGCCGGTCCGAGCGCGCGCCGCGCGAGCCGGACGGTGAAAACCATGACGCCTGCTAGAAACTGGCCAGCGCGCTCGCGGAAGGAGGGGAGCACCGTGTGCAGGATATGCGCCTCATCATCGATCAGTTCGAGATCCATGCTGTATGCCCCGTTTACAACGTGCATGTAGCGTCGACGGGCTTCGATCGCATAACGGAGGGTGGGGCATTGCTCGCCTAGCAGGCTGAGCGGCCCGAAGCCACGAATGTTCACCCATTGTGCGAAGGCCACCGCCAAATCCGGTCGGCCGGCGGCCGCCGCGCTTTCCTCCAGCGCCTGGATGATCAGCGAAGGAGATACAGCGTCGATCGCATTGTCGGTCAGGGACGCGCTCCGCGCGTGCCGTGCAAGCGTTCTGCTGACGGGCAATCCTTCCGAACGCAAAAAGCTTTCGAGATAGAAAAGGGCTCCGGGATGGGCGGTCGCTGCCATGGCGTCAATCATCATCATATTGACGTGAATGGTCAAGAAGCGTTTGCGCTAGGGCAATAGACTGGGCGTAATCTCATAAAACGAGAAGGGAGAGCGAAATGAAGAACATCTGGTTTCACATGCAGGGCTACCGTGACCTGCCGGATGATTTTCCCCAGAAATATGATAGCGTCTGGGTCACTCCGCCCAACGACGAGCTGTGCGACCCTGCCATGGTGAGCAAGTACCTCAAGTGGAATATCGAGGAGCTTGAGCTTGCGGACGAACTCGGCTTTGACGGTGTCGGCGTCAACGAGCACCACCAGAACGCCTATGGCTTCCCGGTTTCGCCCAACCTCATCGCGTCGATTCTCGCCAACCGCCAGTCCGATGCCGCGATTGTGGTGCTGGGAAATACACTGCCGCTCTACAATCCTGCGATCAGGGTCGCAGAAGAATTCGCCACGCTGGATTGTCTGAGCGGAGGGCGCCTTGTCGCTGGCTTCCCGGTTGGATCACCGATGGATACGGTAGGCTGCTATGGCTTGCCGCCGACCGAAGTGCGCCCGCGCTACTATGAAGCCCATGATCTCATCATGCAGGCCTGGACCAAGCCGGGCCCCTTTCCCTTCAATGGGCGCTTCAACAAGTTGCGCTACGTCAATCCCTGGCCCAAGCCGCTGCAGAAGCCGCATCCGCCGGTGTGGCTCGCAGGGGGCGGTTCGATCGAGACATGGAAGTTCGCAACCGACAACAACTACACATACAGCTATCTGAGCTTTAGCGGCCATCTGGCAGCCAAGAATCTTATGCAGGGCTATTGGGACCAGGTCGAGAAGGCCGGTCTGGACGACAATCCCTACCGGGCGGGCTTCGCGCAACTCGTCGTGGTCGGCGACACCGACGCGGACGCCGAGAAGCTCTACCTCAAACACATCCAGAACTTCTACGCCAAGTCGCTACACGTCGCCCCGCATTTCGCGACGCCTCCAGGGTTCCAGACGGTTGAAAGTGTCAAGGCTGCCCTCGCCAAGAGCGCAGGTTCGGCATTCGGTAGTGTCAAGAGCCCCTACGACCTAACCTGGGCGGACTATACCGAGAAGAGCAAACGGGTGATCGGCGGAAGCCCCGATACGGTCGTGGCCGGTCTGGAGGAAGCGATCCGCAGCCTGCGCGTCGGACATCTGATGGTCATTCTCCAGATCCAGTCGATGGACCGGGAACTGACCGAGCATAACACGCGCCTGTTCGCCGAAAAGGTGATGCCGCGCATTCGCACGATCTGGGACAAGGAGGGCTATCGCGATCATTGGTGGCCGTCGGGCGCCACGCGCAATGCGCAAGCTGATACCAGTGTCATCAAGGTGGGAGAACCGGCATGAGCAACGGCACCGTAGCGCAGGTTGCGCATCCAGGCCTCTTCGCGGCCAATCCCGTCATCATTCGTGGCGCGGGCACGCCGGTGGTCTATCTTCACGGCCCCTTCGGGCAGGAATGGAGCGGATTTCTCGACGATATCGCCGACGGCCATGAGGTCTATGCCCCGGCGCATCCCGGCAGCGTCGACATGTCCGACCTGGATCAGCTCGATAGCTTGTGGGATCTCATGCTCTATTATGATGACGTGTTCAGGGCGCTGGAACTGGAACGCTTCGATCTCATCGGTCATAGTTTTGGCGGTATGGTCGCGGCGGAATATGCGGCGAGCTTTCCGGATCGCGTGAAGAAGCTGGTGCTGATCGATGCAATGGGCTTGTGGAACGACAATCATCCCGTCGCCGATCATCTGCTCGCCTCGCCACAGGCCCGCATAGCGATGCGTTTTCACGACGCGCAGTCGGATGTGGTGTTGGATCACCTCAAGACGCCGGATGATCCGGCGGCCGCGCAGGACGCCTATATCAACCAGTTCATGGCGCTTGCCAGCACGTCGCACTTCATCCACCCCATTCCGGAGCGCGGTCTCCACAAGCGCCTGCGCCGCATCGCAGCACCAACGCTCGTGGTTTGGGGCGCCGAGGACAGGCTCACGCCGCCGGCCTATGCCGACGAGTTCGCGGCTCTGATTGACGGCGCCCGGGTCGAACTCATCGAGGGCGCGGGCCATGTGCCGCAGCTTGAGCGCCGCGAGGAGATGACCGGCCTGATCGGCGATTTCCTGGCGTAGATCGTCATGAGAAGGTTCGGCAGCGTTTGCTGTTGCCGTTGCGCATGTTGGATTGGCTCTTTTCTCACTTGCTAGTTCGTTGGCAGCACGCAGCGTGGAAAGCGCTTGCCGCGCTATGGACCTCCCTACTGGGCGGTGATCGGATCGATCGCCGCTCGTTTTTTTCATTCAGACTTTTTTTCACTCTATGGATCAGGCGCGGAACGTACGCCTGTGGGCCTTTTCAAGTCGGCGTCGGACGAGTCGGCGGCGCAAGACGGCAATGGCGATGACATTGATAAGCTGGCAAGACCTGTTCAGCGAGTATTGGTCGCGTCGCCGAGCATGGGGTAATTCGTGATCCGTGCTCGGGCCCTTTCAATTACCCACAAGTGGTCTTGAGCGTGATTCCGTTGGCCGCATGAGGAGCATTCGACGCAGGGCAAGGTGCCGCGCGGGGCGGATGACGAACAGGCGCTGACGCAGGACATCATCGCGTTGGCAAAGCAATATGGTCGCTATGGCTATCGCCGGGTGGTAACGGTAGCGTCCGCGGTGATGGTGTAATTTCCCGTGGGAATAAGCGCTGGCCCATCCGGCGTAACACCCGAGCGTTGCTTACCACGAGGGTGGGCCAACGCCACCGCGCGAACATACGGTCTAGCTCATGTCCAGCCCGTCGCAGCCACAAGAGGTACAAAGTCTCCATATACGCGAATTTCAATGATTTCCTTGACACGGGCGTCCCTCGGGCAATAGGTCGAGACCAAGCGGCACAGGCAGCCGCGTGAAACCAACGATCCTGCGACCGAATCAACTCTGCGAGTTGTTGCGTGAGCGCAGGCCCATGGCGCAGCGGGGAAGGATGATGGCAGGTAAATTTATCGAGGAATTTTCCGTTGGGCAGGTGGACCTCAGTCCCGGACGAACCGTCACCGAGACCGAGATCGTCACCTATTCCTGGATTTCGGGCGACACCAATCCGATGCACACCGATGCTGAATTCTCCCGAAAATCGCCTATCGGCCAGCGCATTGCGCACGGCACCTTGTGCCTATCGATCTGCACGGGACTGAGCGCCAGGATCGGCTATCTCGACGGCACGGCGATCGCGGCACTGGGAATCGACGACTGGAAGTTCTTCAAGCCCGTGTTCATCGGCGACACCGTCACGTTGCGATCGACGGTCGTGGAGGCGCGGAAGACGTCCAAGCCGGATCGCGGCGTGCTCGTGCGCCGCATGGAACTTTTGAATCAGCATGGCGACGTCGTGCAGAGCGGGCTCATGACCACGATGGTCCGGGCGCGGCCTGCTGATGGCGCTTCCGAATAGGGACCAGAATATCGTGGAGAATATCAACCTCGCCGGCCTCACCGAAGATCAAAGCCTCATCCGGGCCAATGTGCTCGAGTTGCTCGATCGAACGTTGCCATGGCCTCTAATCCGCCAGCTCGATGAGAAGGGGGAGTTTCCCCACGAAGCTTATAGTGCGCTCGCCGAGGCGGGGTTCATGGGGCTGTTCTATCCGGAAGAATATGGCGGCATGGGCGGCAGCCACAAGGATCTGACGGCGTTTGTCGAGACCCTGGGCTATTATTACACGGGCATCGCCCAAGCATATATGACGACGGTGATCTATGCCGGCATGCATGTCGTCAAGAACGGCAGCGAAGTGCTCAAACGGGAATTCGTCCCCAAGATCATCAGCGGCGAGGTCAAGCTCGCGCTTGCGATGTCGGAGCCGGGCACCGGGTCGGATGTCGCCGGCCTGAAGACGTCGGCCGTGCGCGATGGTGATGATTACATTCTCAATGGCCAGAAGATCTGGATCACTTGCGCCCATGTCGCCGACTATCTGGTCGTTATCGCCAAGACTGATCCGAGCGCCCAGCGCCATCGCGGCCTCAGCGTCTTCCTGGTCGATGCGCGTGCGCCCGGGGTCGAGATCCGGCCGCTCAAGATGCTGGGGCGCAAGACCACACATGCCAACGAGATATTCCTGACCGACGTGCGCGTGCCGGCCACGCATCTGCTTGGCGTGGAGAATGGCGCATGGAAGAGCCTGATGGGTTGCCTGAACGTGGAGCGTCTTTGCCTGTCGGCGATATCGAGCGGCCATTGCTTCAAGATCACCGACTATGCAGCCGACTATGCCAAGCAGCGGATCCAGTTCGACCAGCCGATCTCCTCGTTCCAGGTGATTCAGCACAAGCTTGCTGACATGGCGATCATGGCCGAAACCGCCCGGCAGGCGACCTGGCGTGTGGCCGAACTGCTCGACGGGGGCTTCGAAGCCGTCCGTGAAACATCGATCGCGAAGATCGTCAGCTCGGAGAATAACTTCCGCTGCGCCGACATGGGCCTGCAGGTGATGGGCGGCGCGGGCTATTCCACCGAATATGACATGCAGATGTTCTTCCGCGACTCCCGCGTCGGACCGATCGGGGGCGGTAGCAACGAGATTCAGCGCAACATCATCGCCAAGTTGATGGATCTTTGAAAACGGGCGTTGGGAGACGGGCAATGACTGAAGCCACTAGCAGAACCGTCGACGTGCTCGTGATCGGCTCGGGAGCGGGCGGATTATCGACGGCGATCACCGCGAAGAAGGCGGGCCTCGATGTCCTGGTGATCGAGAAGGAGCCGTTCTACGGCGGCACGACCGCCTTTTCGGGCGGATTTCTCTGGGTGCCGAACAATTCGCAAAGCGCAGCCGTCGGCTGTGTCGACAGCAAGGAGGCGGGGCGGACCTATCTCGAGCGCGAAACCGGCAATTTCTACGATGCCGACCGGGTCGAAGCCTTCCTCGACAAGGGACCCGAGATGCTAGATTTCTTCGAGCGCGAAACTGAGGTTCGTTTCCTGCCGTCGCCGGCGTTTCCCGACTATCATCCGCTTCAGGAAGGCGGCGTGGCGGGTGGGCGGTCGATCGTTGCGGAACCGTTTGATGCCGCAAGGCTCGGAAAAGAGGTAAAGCGCCTGCGGCCTCCGCTGCGCACGATCACCTTTGTCGGCATGATGTTCAACTCGGGCAACGAGGTAAAGCACTTCTTCAACGCGACAAAGTCACTCACCTCGGCCATCTATGTCGCCAAACGCCTCGCGCTGCACGGCTATGAACTCATCCGCTACCAGCGGGGGATGCGCCTCACCAGTGGCAACGCGCTTGCCGCGCGCCTCGCCAAATCTGCGTTCGATCTGGGCATTCCGATCCTGACTGAGACCAAGGCGGTCGAATTGTTGCAGACCAATGGCGCCGTAACGGGCGCGGTTATCGAAGGAACACACGGGCGACAGGAGATCACGGCTCGTCGCGGCGTCGTCGTCGCGTGCGGCGGCTTTCCTCAGGATATCGTGCGGCGCCATGCGCTGTTCCCCCATGAACAAAGGGGAGACACACATTTGTCGCCGGCGCCTGCTGGCAATACGGGCGATGGCCTGCGCATGGCCGAACAAGTGGGCGGCCAGTTCCAGAGTGATCTTCCCAATCCGGCGGCCTGGATACCGGTTTCGAAAGTGCCACTCGGCAAGGGGAAATTCGGCGTATTCCCGCACCTGATCGACCGGCAGAAGCCCGGCGTCATTGCCGTCAACCGGCAGGGCAAGCGCTTCTGCAACGAATCCGATTCCTATCATGATGTCGCAAGCGCGATCATCCGGACCTGTGAAGGGGAGAGCGAGACCGCGGCCTGGCTCCTATGCGATCAGAAGACCTATCGCAAATACGGCCTGGGCTTTGCGAAGGCCTTTCCGATGCCGACCGGCCTCTATACACGCAGTGGCTATCTGCTGAGGGGCAAGACGCTTGCCGACCTAGCCAAGGTCACCGGCATCGATCCCAAAGGGCTGGAAGAAACCGTCCGCACCTTCAACATCGGCGCGGAGCGCGGAGAGGATTCCGAGTTCGGGAAAGGCGGTAACATCTATAACCGCTATCTTGGCGATCCGGATCACCAGCCCAATCCGTGCGTCGCGCCGGTAGGCAAGGGTCCCTATTATGCCGTCAAGGTCACGCCGGGCGATCTGGGAACCTTTGACGGTATCCGGACCGATCGCTTCGCGAGGGTGCGTGACGCCCATGGCGAGCCGATCCCGGGCCTCTATGCCGTCGGCAACGACGCGGCGAGCATCATGGGCGGCAATTATCCCGGCGGCGGAATAACGCTCGGGCCGATCATGACGTTCGGCTATATCGCCGGTCGGCATCTTGCCGGCCAGCGGGATTGAGGCCAAAGAGTTTGTTCGGGCAAGCGGAACTCTATAGCCTTGAAAGGGGATCGTCCGAAGCTGACGTTCAATCGAATGATGCCAGGTTCAGCATGAACCGTCGACATGTAGCGCTCCTGGCTCGGTATCACGCTGAAGATGCTACTCGTTGACGTCGCGCGGCGTCCTCCACGAGCCGCTGCCGCGCAGCAACCTTCAAGCGGTCCTGTCCGTTGGGATGGATGAACGGAAGAGCTGGAAGTGGGACCGGAATGGCCGAAAAGCACAGATGGTGGTAGTGGGCGGCGGTGTCGCCGGGCTGGAAATCGCAACGCGGCTTGCCGGTTAAGAGGACTGGTGCTCAACACTTGTCGGTCACGTTGATCGACCGGGAGCCTGCGTACGTATGGAAGCCGATGCTGCACACCATCGCGGCGGGGACTGCGGATGCAGGACTGCAGGAGACCGTCTTCGCTGCCCAGGCGCTGACGCATGGATTTCGCTATGAGTTTGGCGAAGCCATCGGCGTGAACCGAAAGCAGCACATAGTCCTTGGCGCCCCAGACGATAGAGGGTGAGGAAATCGTTCCGGAACGTGGCGTGCCCTATGACACGCTGGTTCTGTCGGTCGGCAGCCGCGCGAACGATTTCGGGACCCCCGGCGTCGCTGCTCATTGCCTCCGGATCGACACCCGGTCTGATGCCGTGGCGTTTAATGACCGGCTGCGCGTGCATTTGGTCAAGAGCATCGCTCTTCGAAGAAAGCTGAGCGTGGGCATAGTGGGTGGCGGGGCAACCGGTGTCGAGTTGGCGGCCGAGCTCATCCAGGTCGCCACTGTAGCGGAGCGGTATGGA
>Ga0209147_100700_pt1 | contig 17095 bp, 16 predicted proteins | sample AraplaCol_mLB_r2_FD_184278 | JGI IMG/M metagenome (GOLD analysis project Ga0209147, IMG submission 184278) | Arabidopsis root microbial communities from North Carolina, USA - plate scrape CL_Col_mLB_r2 (SPAdes) (version 2) | ecosystem: Host-associated > Plants > Roots > Endosphere | place: USA... | reverse complement strand
TGTCGGCCAAGGCGCTGCTGCCGACCGCGCTGGAGGTGCTGGACCATAGCACGCTCGAAACGCTGGTGGTCGGATCGGTCGCTGAGATGCTTTCGCCGGTCAAATCGCTGCTGTTCCGCTGGTTCAAGGCCAGCGAAAGCACGCCGCTGCCGGATGATCCACGCATCATTCGTTATGATCGGCTGATCGCCAATGCGGGCGCCTGCACCGTGCCCGCCATCGACCCCATCAACGACGTCGCGCTGTTGCAATATACCGGCGGGACGACCGGCACGCCCAAGGGCGCGATGCTGACGCACCAGAATCTGACCGCCAATGCGCGGCAGGCGCAAGCGATCGACCCCCATGCGAACGAGCCGGACCGGATCATCGCGGTGCTGCCTTTCTTCCATGTCTTCGCCAATACCTGCACCTTGAACCGCACCGTGCTGAACGGCGGCGAGATGGTGATGCTGCCCCGCTTCGATGCGGCGCAGGTGCTGGCGGCGGTGCAGCGGGTGAAGGCGACGTCGCTGCCCGGCGTGCCGACCATGTTCCAGGCGCTGCTGGACCATCCCGCCATCCGCAACATCGACTTTTCCTCGCTGCGCGCCTGTATTTCCGGTGGCGCCCCACTGGCGCTGGAGTTGCGACAGAAGTTCGAGGCGGCGACCGGCGCCAAGCTGATCGAGGGCTATGGCCTCACTGAAACCAGCCCGATCGTCTGCACCAATCCCTATGAGGGGCTGAACAAGACCGGCACCGTGGGTCAGCCGGTGCCGGGCACGCGGGTCAAGGTGGTGGATCGCGAAGACCCGACCCGTCCCCCGCCCGAGGGTGAGCCGGGCGAACTCCTCTTTGCCGGGCCGCAGGTGATGAAGGGCTATTGGAACCGTCCGGACGCCGATGCCGAAGTCTTTGTCGGCGAATTCGTCCGCACCGGCGACGTCGGTCTGGTGGACGAGGACGGCTATGTGAAGATCGTCGATCGCCTGAAGGACATGATCGCGGTCGGCGGGTTCAAGGTCTTCCCCAGTCAGGTGGAATCGGTCCTCTACCATCATCCGGCGGTCAAGGAGGCGCTGGTGATCGGCGTGCCCGACCATTATCGCGGCGAGCAGCCCAAGGCCTTCGTAACGTTGAATGACGACGCGGACATTGATGGCGCGACGCTCAAAGCCTGGCTCAATCCGCAACTGGGCAAGCATGAACGCGTGTGCGAGGTGGAGGTGCGGCTGAACCTGCCCAAGACGCTGGTCGGCAAGCTGTCGCGCAAGGAACTGGTGGCCGAGGAACGGGCAAAGGCGGACGCCGCACGCGCGGAGGCTGGAACCGTCGCCTGATCGTCCCTATCTGTGCAGCCAAACATGGATAGGGAATCGATCATGGCGCAGAAAATCGCAACGCTGGCCGGGGGCTGCTTCTGGTGCACGGAAGCCGTCTATCAGAACCTCAAGGGCGTCGAGGGCGTGGAGAGCGGTTATATCGGCGGGACGGCCGCCAACCCGACCTACGAACAGGTCTGCTCGGGCGCGACCGGCCATGCCGAAGCGATCCGCATCAGCTATGACCCGGCGGTCATCAGCTATGCGGAACTGCTCGACATTTTCTTTGCAACCCATAATCCCACGACGCTGAACCGCCAGGGTAATGATGTTGGCACCCAATATCGCTCCGCCATCTTCCCCCATTCGGCGGAGCAGGAAAGCGAGGCGCGCGCCGGCATCGAACGCGCGCAGGCGGACCAGAGCGATCCGATCGTGACCGCGATCGAACCGGACGCGCCCTGGTATCCGGCCGAGGATTATCACCAGAAATATTGGGACCGGGTCGGTGATCAGAACCCCTATTGCATGGCCGTGATCCCCCCCAAGCTGGCAAAGCTGCGCAAGGGCTTCGCCGCGCGGATCGAGGGCTGATCTTTCGCTACGGCCGGTCGCGTATCGCAGCGTCCTTTATGGGCGGTTCATCCGTCCTGTGTTAAGGACGCGCGAACGTGCAAGTCGGGGATGGAAGATGAAGACGAAATTGTTGATCGCGACGCCGTTGCTGCTGCTGGCGCTGCCCGGTTGCGTGCGGACGGTCGCCAGCGTGGTGACCGCGCCGGTGCGGGCTGGGTCGCAGGTGGTAGACTGGACCACGACGAGCCAGGAAGAAGCCGATCGCAATTACGGGCGCAAGATGCGCAAACAGGAAGCGCGCGAAGGCAAGGAGCGCAAAAAGGCCGACAAGGAACGGCGCGATCAGTGCCGCAGGGCTGGCTACGATAATTGCGGGTGATGTGGGCCTGAGCGCCAAATTCCCTCATTGGCGGGAATGTCGGCGCTCGGACTATGGGGGTGGGTAAGCAAGCGCCTGTTTTTCCCACCGCCATCCCGGTTTCACCACCGTCATCCCAGCGAAGGCTGGGATCTCAGGCATCGTAGCGCGTCATCGCCGGCGACCCCAGCCTTCGCTGGGGTGACGAGTGATTTATATCCAGTCAGTCGGCACTCAGGCGGCCGCGCGCCGCAACCTGTCGTTGATCGCCGCGCCGATGCCGTCCGACGGGATCGGCGCCACTGCGATCCGGCTCGAAGCGGCAGCGTCTGCGATATGTAGCGCTGCAAATAGCTGCGCCGCCGCCTCGCGCAGATCCGCCTCCTGGCTGAGGTTGATGTGGCAGGGCATCAGGCCGAAACCGATCAGATATTCGTCTTTGTCCGCGCGCAAAGCATTGAGCCGCACCGGCTTGGACGGCGCATAATGGCTTTCCAACTGGCCGGGCGCCTCGATCTTCGCATCGCCGCCAATCACCACCGGCAGGCTGGTCGCTTCTTCGAGCATGGCCGCCGTCACAGGGCCGGGGCGCAGCAGGCGAATGCGGTCTTGCTCCGGCGCGGCGATCGTGGATTCCAGCCCCTCGCTGGTCGGCCCTTCGTCCAGGATCATGCGGATCTTGCCGTCCAGGCTGGCCAGCACATGGTCGGCGCGCGTGGGGCTGATGGACCCGCTGCGATTGGCGGACGGGGCGGCCAGCGGACAGCCGCTCTCGCGGATCAGCGCGCGCATCGCCGGATGGGCGGGCAGGCGCAGCGCCACGGTCGGCAGCCCCGCCGTCACCAGTGGCGACAGGCCACTGTCGGCCCGCACCGGCAGCACCAGCGTCAACGGCCCCGGCCAGAAACGATCGGCAAGCAGCGCTGCGGATGGCGAAATGTCGGCCAGTCGTTCCGCCATCGCCCGGTCGGCGACATGGACGATCAGCGGATTGAAGCTGGGGCGTCCCTTGGCGCTGTAGATGGCCGCGACGGCGTTGGTGTCGGTGGCATCGGCGGCCAGGCCATAGACCGTCTCGGTCGGCACGGCCACCGGTTCCCCCGCCCGGATCAACAGCGCAGCCTCCCGCAGGGCCTCACTGCCATAGCGGACGGACTTGGTGGAAAAGACTGGATGAGCGATGGTCACAACCCCCGCGATATAGATCGCGGTTCAAGCGATTAAAAGGCCATTGCGTCAGCGCCATGACAAGCGGGCCATGACAGGATAGCGATTGCCATCCATATGCTTGCGGCTGGCAACAAGCAGGGTTAAGCCCGCCGCCATGAACGACGCCCTTCTGACCCGCATTGCCGACGCGCTGGAGCGGCTGGCACCACCGCTTGCCTTGTCCGCCGATCTGACCGCGCATTCCGCTTATGTGTGGGATGGCCGCGCGATCCGCGCGGTGGAGGCGTTTGCGCCGGTGGATTATGATTTGCTGACCGGCATCGACGCGCAAAAGGGGCAGTTGCTCGACAATAGCCGGCGTCATGCGGCTGGCCATGCGGCCCATGACGCGCTGCTGTGGGGCGCGCGTGGTACCGGCAAGTCGGCGGTGGTCGCCGCCGTCGTCGGCCAGCTTCAGCAGGAAGGTCAGGATATCGCCCTGCTGCAATGCGCGATCGACGAACTGGCCAGCCTGCCGACGCTCTTCTCTCTGCTGCGCGGCACCAACCGGCCCTTCATCCTTTTCCTAGACGATCTGGGCTTTGACGAGGGCGGGGTGGGCGACGCCCGCACGCTGCGCTCGCTGCTTCAGGGTGGCACTGCCGCGCGCCCGGCCAATGTCCGCCTCTACGTCACCTCTAACCGCCGCCACATCGTGCCGCGCCATCTGTCGGAACAGGACGACCCCATCAATCCGCGCGACGTGGTGGACGACCGGATGGCCTTGTCCGACCGTTTCGGCCTCAGCCTGGGCTTCCATGCGCTCGATCAGGACGCCTATGTCGCGATCGTGGGCGGCTATGCGGCAAAGCTTGGCGTCAGTTTCGATCCGCTGGACGCGATCCAGTGGGCCACCCAGCGCGGCAGCCGGTCGGGCCGTGTCGCCTGGCAATATGTGGTCGAACTGGCCGGCCGAAACGGGCTGACGGTTTAATCTTCCAACGTCCGTTCGTTTCTCGACCCTTCGACAGGCTCAGGACAGGCTTCGCTCGAAACGAACGGATGTTAGTTTTTACTGCGCCTTCGTCACGCGCCACACCACGCCGCCGACATCGTCACTGACCAGCAATGCGCCCTTGGCGTCGGCAGTGACGTCGACCGGGCGGCCATGGGCAGCGCCATCCTTGTCCAGGAAGCCGGTCAGCACATCGACCGGCTTGGCCTTGCCCGCTTCGCCATCGGCAAAACCGACATAGACGACCTTGTACCCGGCGGCCGGCTTGCGGTTCCAACTGCCGTGCAGGCCGACGATCGCGCCGTCCGTAAAGGGCGCGCCCAGTTGCAGCTTGTCAACGAAGGTCAGGCCCAGCGGCGCGACATGGTTGCCCAGCGCATAGTCGGGCCGTTTGGTATATTCGCGGATTTCCGGACGCTGCGGCTGCACCCGGCGATCTTCATAGCCGCCCCAGTAATTCCAAGGCCAGCCATAGAAAGCGCCGAACTCCACCCGCGTCAGATAGTCGGGGACCAGGTCGCCGCCCAGCATGTCGCGCTCATTCACCACGCCCCACAATTCGCCGCTCTTGGGTTCGAACGCCAGACCGACCGGATTGCGCAGGCCCGACGCGAAGATGCGCTTGTAGCCGGTCTTGGGGTTGACCTCGAACACCAGCGCGCGGTTCTTTTCCACGTCCAGCCCATTGTCGCCGATATTGCTGTTGGACCCGACGCCGACATAGAGCAGCCCTTCGGGGCTCGCGGCTAGGCTCTTGGTCCAATGCTGATTGGGCGCTTGCGCTGGCAGGTCGATGATCTTGCGGCCCTTGTCCGTGATCTTCGTGTCGCCTTCCTTGTAGGGGAAGGCCATCAGCGCGTCGGTATTGGCGACATAGAGCGTGTCGCCGATCAGGGCCATGCCATAGGGCGAATTGAGGCCGGTCAGGAACGCCGTCTTCGTCTCCGCCTTACCATCGCCATCGGTGTCGCGCAGCAGGGTGATGCGGTTGGCGGACGGCACGCCGGCGCCCGCCTTGTTCATCAGGAAATTCATCACCTTGTTGACGATGCCGCCCTGCGGACGCGGCGGGCTATTGGTTTCGGCCACCAATATGTCGCCATTGGGCAGGCGCAGCAGCGATCGCGGATGCGCCAGCCCTTCGGCATAGCGCGCGACGGTCAGCCCCTTGGCCGCCACCGGCTTTTCGTTCGCGGTCCATGGCTTTACCTCGGCGATGTTCACCGTCGGCAACATCTCGTTCTTCGCGGTGGTGAAGACCGGCTCCTTGCCCGTGTCCGCGCCCGGCGGCAGCTGTGCCGTGTTGCCTTGCGCCAGATAAAGGAACGTGCCGCCGCCAATCAGCAGCAGGATTGCGGGGATGGCGATGATATGTTTTTTCATGACGCCACATCTATGCGGACGCATGACCGTGGGCAAGAGGGCGGTGATGGGCGCGTTGCGCCTTATTTGCCCCGTTCGCGCAGCCACAGCAGCAGCGCGATCAATATGCCCGCGGCGGTGCCTGCCAGCAGGCCGATGCTCGGCTGGCCCATCAACCCGCCACCGATCGTCCCGGCAAGGATCAGGAATGCGATGATCGCGCCGGCGCCGGTCGGTTCTTTTTTGCGCTTGGTCATTCTTGCCCCTTGCCATGATAGGGGGATCAAGGCCAGATGCTTTGGTCGCAGGTGCGCGGCTAGGATGCAGTGGCTCGTTTTGGGATCATCCATCCCGTTTCGGGAAATATGTCCCACCATGGGACTTCCCTAATGATGCATTGACTCTCGTAAGGCGCCTGCGCCACCAAAGCGTTGAAATGGCACGGTGATTGATAGGCCTGTTCCCGTATAAGTCGCCAAGAATATATCGGGGGTTGCAATGCAGGTTCCATATCTTTCGGATCGAAAGAGCTATGATGACGCGGCCGAACTGATGGCCATGTTCGGCGCCAATGCCGGCTATGAAGCCGCTGCGCGCGCTGACCGCAGCCTGGACATGGGCAACCACATCCATTTCTGCCACTGGCGCCAGATCGAGCGACTGATCGTGTTGCTCACCTACGACCAGCCGCTCGGCACCATCCATTAAACTCGATCGTTAGAGGCGCAGGCCCGCTGTTTCTGGCAGGCCCGCCAGGATATTGAGATTCTGGACTGCGGCACCCGCCGCGCCCTTGCCCAGATTGTCGAGCGCCGCGACCAGTCGCGCCTGACCGCTTGCCGCGCTGCCAAACACGAACAGCGCCAGCCGATCGGTCGCCCCGACATGTTCGATCGCGACATTGCCCAGCGCCGCGCTCTCGTCCAGCGAAGCGACGCTGACGATCTGCGATCCGGCATAGGCGCCAGCCAGCGCGGCGTGAATGTCGCCCAGCGCCGGTGCGCCCGGCATGGCGCGCAACTGCAACGGCACTTCCACGATCATGCCGCGATAGGCATTGGCCACCGCTGGCGCGAAGAGCGGCGGATGGGCAAGGCCCGAATAGCGGGTCATTTCCGGCACATGTTTGTGGCCCAGCGCCAGCCCATACGGGCGGAACGCGCTCGGTGCGCCTGTGTTGCCCTCATATTCGGCGATCATCGCCTTGCCGCCGCCCGAATAGCCCGACGCGCCTGACACGGTGACCGGCCAATCGGCAGGCAGCAACCCAGCCAGCACCAGCGGACGCACCAGCGCCAGAAAGCCGGTGGGCCAGCAGCCGGGATTGGCGACGAAGCGGCTGTCGGCCAACACGTCGCGATGCCCAGGCTCCAGTTCGGGGAAGCCGTAGGTCCAGCCGTCCGCCACGCGATGCGCGGTCGATGCGTCGATGACGCGCGTATGGCTATTGTCGATCAGCGACACGGCCTCCCGCGCGGCATCGTCCGGCAGGCAGAGAATGACCACATCGGCCGCGTTCAGCGCGTCCCGGCGCGCACTGGCGTCGCGGCGCAGCTCTTCGGGCACCGTGATCAGCGACAGTTCCGGGCGACCGGCCAGCCGATCGGCGATTTCGATGCCGGTGGTGCCATGCCCACCGTCGATAAAGACCTTCGTGCTCATGCGCTGATTCTCCGCCGGGCGATAATGGGCTGCGGATGGGCGTCGGCAAGGCGCGCGACGACGTCTGCCAGCGGTTCCTGCACTACCGCCATCCAATGGGCATTGGCATGCAGCAGGGTCTTGGCGTCGCTCATGATGCCGACATGACCGGGAAAGAAGATCAGGTCGCCACGCTGCAATGCCGCATCGCTGTCGATCGGCGCTCCGATTCCTTCGCATTGCAGATCGGTGTCGCGCGGTACGGCGATCCCCACCTGGCCCAGTGCAACCTGCACCAGTCCCGAACAGTCGATCCCGCGATGGCCGCGCCCGCCCCAGATATAGGGCTGCCCCAGATAGCGCTGCGCCGTCGCAACCCAGTCGGCCGGTTTTGTATCGGCCGGCTCCGCATGGCGGACGTGGATATAGCCTTCGGCACAGGCGATGAAGCTGCCCTGCGCCTCGCCCGAAAACAACGCGCCGCCCGGCCAGTGATCGGCGATCGACGATTTGATGTCCGGCGCGCTGAACAGCGGCGCGCTTTCCACCTTGATGCGGTGAGTCGGCGTTTCCAGCAGGTCCAGTGCATCGCGGCGAATATAGCCGACATAGCCGTCATGGCCGCAAAAGCCCCAGGCCCAGTCGGTCATCACATCCAGCGCATGAAAGGTTTCGCCGCGCAGCAATTCGCTCACGGCTTCGGCCGTCGGCGATGCGGCCGACACGATCGCCGCGCCGGGGGCCACGCAAGTCAGTGGAACGGCCTTGGCATAATGGGCGGAGAAGAGAACGCCGGCCAGCGAGAGATCGGCCAGGTCGCCACGCGCGGCATGGATGCGGCGGTCGAGCGCTACCGAACGCCCGTCGAGCTTGAAACGGGTTCTTTCAGGCGGTGCGTTCCGCGCGGAGTTGATCGTGCCTGTCATCGCGGCCGGTTCCTGCGATGAAATGGTGAAAGGCGTCAAGGAATTCCGCCCCTTTTGACGTCCGAGTGATGAAAATATTGCGACGATCGGCGACATCGCGCTCTCGGCGGAGGTAACCGAGCGCCGAAAGCTTGTTCAGCGCGCGAGTGATGACGGGTTTGGAAACATGTAGCGCCTCCGCCAGGCCGCGCACCGTATGCGGGCCAGACCCGATATATACGGTCATCATCAGGGCCATCTGGCGGTTGGTCAGGTCGGGTTTCCCCGACCGGACATAATCGACCAGCGTGCGCATCCACTGTCCCAGGGGTTGAAGGGCGGGGCGCTCGGTTTCGGTGAGGCTATGCGCGTTCATGCCCCTTTAACGCACGATTCCCAATCCGGTTGCGTAACGGAATGAGAACCGGTCGCAGCTTTAATGGCTTCTGCCGTAGCGGCTCTGAAGAAGGTGGAAAACCGCGCGCAGGCCCAGCGCCTCGCCGCCCTTGGGCCGACCGGGTTTCGATGCAGGGCGCCAGGCAAATGTATCCAGATGGAGCCAGGGTGTCCCCTCCGGCACGAAGCGCTTGAGGAACAGCGCGGCGGTAATCGCGCCGGCAAAGCCGCCGTCCCCCGCATTGTTGATGTCCGCCACGTCGGACTTCAACATGTCGGCATATCCGTCCCACAGCGGCAGGCGCCAAGTGGGATCTTCGACCTGCGTGCCTGCCGCTGCGATGTCGGTCGCCAGAGCCTCGTCATTGGCGAACAAAGCCGGCAGGTCGGGGCCGACCGCGACCCGCGCCGCGCCGGTCAGCGTGGCGAAATCGACGATCAGATCGGGCTTCTCCTCGCCCGCGCGGGTCAGCGCATCTCCCAGCACCAGCCGCCCTTCCGCATCGGTATTGCCGATTTCGACGGATAGGCCCTTGCGCGTGCGCAAAATGTCGCCGGGGCGGAAGGCATTGCCGGCAATCGCATTTTCCGCAGCCGGGATCAGCAGGTGCAGCCGCACCGGCAGCCGCGCGCCCATGATCAGTTGGGCCAGCGCCAAGGCATGTGCCGCGCCGCCCATATCCTTTTTCATGATACGCATGCCCGCCGACGGCTTGATGTCCAGGCCGCCGCTGTCGAAACAGATGCCCTTGCCGACGATGGCGATGCGCGGAAGCGCGGCATCGCCCCAATGAAGCTCGATCAGGCGTGGCGCGAAGCTCTTGTCCGCCGCCTTGCCCACGGCATGGATCATCGGGAAACCCTGCTCCAGCGCGTCGCCCCGGATGGTCGACACGCTTGCGCCGAACGCCGCGCCGACCTTCTCCACGGCCGCTTCCAGATCGGGCGGTCCCATGTCGGCGGCCGGTGTATTGACCAGGTCGCGGACCAGCGTCACCGCCTGCGCCAGCTGCACGGTTTGGCCGATCCGCGCCACATCGCCCGTCAGCAATATGCGCGCGCCGGCCTGCGCCTCATCCTTGCGATAACGGTCGAACCGATATTGTGCCGTCAGCCAGCCCAGCGCTGCCGCACCGGCCGACCCCTCGGCCAGGCGATAGCTACCCTCCGGCAGAGTCTCGGCCAGCCGGGCAAGGCACCAGCTGCCCAGGGCTTCGCGATTGGCGACCCCGGCAACCACTGACCAATCATTGTCATGCTCGCCCGGCAGGATGGCGTGCTCATGCGGAAGCCCCTTGAACTTCTGCGCCGCTACCAAGGCGCGAACGGGCGCGGGGCGGCTGGCCAGCCAATTGTCGAAACTCTTCGCGTCGATCAGGTGGATCGAACGGGCGGGCTGTTGATTGTCGGCTTTGAGCAGGTCTGAAAAATCGGTCATCCTGGCGATGTAAGGGAAAGGCGTCGGCGAAGGGAAGCGCAATTTTTTCATCGCTGCGCCGCCACGCTCGGCCCTTTCTTCATTTGCGATGTGAACCGGCTGAGCCTAGCTTCGTTGCATAAGCAAGAAGGAGACGGACGATGATTCATGGTGATGACCGCAGCTTGCAAGCTGTCAGGGCAAGGGCCTATGCGCTGGCCGAAACCGGTCAGTTCGACAACAGCAACGCCGTTCAGCAGGCGTTGATTGCAGAGGGCTGGTCCAATGCCGGCCGTGCGCTCGGCAGCGACTATGCGCGCCAGGCGATCGGCGAACGTTGTCGCGCCGCTGCAAAGGCGCATTGATGCGGACAGGGTTTTTTGTTCCGGCGGCGGTCCTGCTGATCGCCGCCTGCGCGCCGTCGCAGGACAAGCAGAATGCGAGCGTCGCCGACAACGAGGCGGCGGCGCGTTTTGCCGACAAGATGGCGGGTACGCCGCAGCCATCGCCGCCCGCAAAACCGTTTGCGCAGGCGGACAAGAGCGAGTTTCTCGAATTTTCCTATGCCTATCCGGCGCAAGCGGCGGCAATTCCTTTTCTGGTCGAAAAATTCGGCAAGGATGTGGCGTCGTCAAAGGCCAATGCGTTGAAAATGGCGAAGGAAGACAGCGTTTCGGCCAAGGAGTCGGGCTACCCCTTCCGCCCGCACAGCATCGAAACCAAATGGCAGGTGGAGGCGGACACGCCACGCTTCCTGTCGCTGGAGTCGGAATCCTACGTCTATACCGGCGGCGCACATGGCATGACCGGCTATGACGTGGTTCTGTGGGATAAGGCACGGCGCCGCGAAACCAGCGTCAAGGCGGTGATGACTTCGCCGGCAGCTTTCGCCGCAGCGATCCGCGATCCCTTCTGCAAGGAACTGGACCGTCAACGTGCGGAAAAGCGCGGCGAGCCGGTCGTACGCGGTGACGACGACTTCACCCAATGTATCAATCCGATGGAGCAGGTGCTGGTCCCGACTTCCAGCAACGGCAAGCTGATCGACAGCATGACCGTGGTGGTCGGCCCCTATAATGCCGGCCCTTATGCGGAAGGCAGCTATGACGTGAAGCTGCCGGTCGACGCCGCCATGCGCAAGGCGATCAAGACCGAATATCAGGACGGATTTGCAAGCCCCTGATATCTAAAAGCAATGATGTGAACTATGGCTCCGCGTTCCCCGGCTTGCGCCGGGGAACGATACACATGAGTCAACCTAATCGCATCGAGCAGCGACGAGGTATGTTTAAGCCGGCACGCCGTATAGGTCGTGATCGTCGGCGTCCTCGATCAGCACGTCGAACATGTCGCCGGCTTTCCGCCCTTCGCCCACATCGCGCAGGAAGACATTACCGTCGATTTCCGGCGCGTCGGCTTGGGATCGCGCGGTGGCGCCGATGCTGCCATCGTCCTCGTCCGCCTCGCCCACTTCGTCGAGGATGACGGGCAGGACGCGACCGACTTTCGCCTGCAATTTGGCGGCGCTGATCGCGGCGGTCTTTTCCATGATCCGTTGATAGCGTTCTTCCTTGACCTCTTCGGGCACGGCGCCCGGCAGGTCATTGGCCGCAGCCCCCTCGACCGGTTCGAAGCGGAAGGCGCCGACGCGGTCCAGTTGCGCTTCGTCCAGCCAGTCGAGCAGATATTGGAAATCCGCCTCCGTCTCGCCGGGGAAGCCGACCACGAAGCTGGAACGGATCGCGATGTCCGGGCAGATGTCGCGCCATTTGGCGATACGGCTCAGCACCTTGGCTTCGTTGGCGGGGCGCTTCATCGCCTTCAGCACGCTCGGCGACGCATGCTGGAACGGAATGTCCAGATAGGGCGTCAGCAGCCCCTCGGCCATCAGCGGAATGACCTGATCGACATGGGGGTAGGGGTAGACATAGTGCAACCGCACCCATGGCGCCTTGCCCTCGGCCGTGCGCAACTGGCCGAGTTCGCGCGCCATGTCGGTCATGTGCGCGCGGACCTCGCGGCCCTTCCACATGCGCGGATCGTGGCGCGTGTCGACGCCATAGGCCGACGTATCCTGGCTGATGACCAGCAATTCCTTGGTGCCGGCCGCGACCAGCTTCTCCGCTTCACGCAGCACCGCGTCGATGCGCCGCGACACCAGATCGCCACGGATCGAGGGGATGATGCAGAAGGAGCAGCGATGGTTGCAGCCTTCCGAAATCTTCAGATAGCTGTAATGGCGTGGCGTCAGCTTCAGCCCGCCTTCGGGGACCAGATCGACGAAGGCGTTGGGGATGGGCGGCGACGCGTCATGCACCGCATTGACCACCTGCTCATATTGATGCGCGCCGGTGATGGCCAGCACTTGCGGGAATTTGGCGCGGATCACATCCGCTTCGTCGCCCATGCAGCCTGTCACGATGACCCGGCCATTTTCCGCCATCGCCTCGCCGATCGCCTCCAGCGATTCCTCCTTGGCGGAATCCAGGAAGCCGCAGGTGTTGACCAGCACGACGTCGGCGCCGGCATAGTCGGCGGACATCTGATAGCCGTCGGAGCGCAGCTTGGTCAGGATACGTTCGGAGTCCACAAGGTTCTTGGGACAGCCGAGCGAAACCATGCCGATTTTCGGCGCGTCTGGGATTTTGGTTGCCATGATCGCCGCGCACATAGGGATTTTTACGGCAAATGTCACGGGGGGCCGCGAAAATGAACAGAGGCGCGCCTTTGCCGACGCGCCTCCGCTGTTTTCAAGCGACTGGATCGCTTACATTTTATAGGACAGGCGCAGATAGCCGAACTGGCCGGGCACGTCATAGCTGGTCGTGTCGAAATTCGCCCCGTCGCAGGTGCCGCACAGTGGCGGATCGCGATCGAACAGATTGTTCACGCCGATCGTGAAGCGCGCGCGGTGATCCATCCAGCCGGGCGAGAAATAGGCCTGGATGTCGCCGTAGAAGGTCGCCTTCATGACGTTGCCGTCGCTTTCGGTCACCTTGCTCAGATACCGGCCGGTGAAGGACAGGCCATAGGCTTCGGTCGAATAGTCCAGCGTGGCATTCGCCTTGAAGTGCGGATAGGCCTGATCGCTCGACCCGCAGCGTTCCGTACCGGCGCATTTGATCGTCGGTGCGCCCAGATCGGCTGGCGGCTTGATGTTATACTTCAACAGATAGGCGGCGTTGACGTTCAGGCCGATCGATCCGTTGCCGACCATCTTCGATCGATAGTTGAGCGTGCCGTCGATCCCGTCCGTCTCGATCGCATTGAGGTTCTGGAGCACGCCGTTGATGCCTGCAACCGCGCCGCTGCCGGTGCGACTGATGGCGGCGCAGCTGATCGGATCGGCCTCGAACGCACAGCGTTGGAGCGTCAATGTCGCGGGGACCGAGTCGATCGCATTCTTCAGCGTGATCGTGTAATAATTGACCTCGATGCTGAACTGGCTGGCGAAGCTGTCGCGCGCCCAGGCGGGGCTATAGACGCCACCTGCCGTCCAGGTCTTGGACGTTTCCGGCTTCAGGCCGATAAAGCCTTGGGAGAAGACGCCCAACTGGCCGCCCTGCGGTTCCGCATAGCTGCCGCTGGCCGGCACGCCATTGGCGATGCAGTTGGCCCGCACGGTGGCATTGGTCTGCCATGCGCTGCCCGCCACATTGGTGCAGGGGTCGTTGATCGTTGCGTCGGTGCGCGACCGGCCGGCATAGAGTTCGCCGATGCTGGGCGCGCGCAGGCTTTCGGCATAGCCGCCGCGTAGCAGCAGGTCGCGCGTCGGCTTCCACAGCCCCGACACGGTATAGGTCGTGTTGCTGCCAAAGCTGCTGTAATTGGAATGACGCACCGCGCCGTCCAGCTCCAGCTTGTGGAAGAAGGGCGTGTTGGCCAGGATCGGGATGCGCAGCTCGCCGTAAAATTCATCGACGTTGAAACCGCCCCGTGCCGGACTGGTCGGCACGTCCGCGCCCAGACCTGCGGTGATGATCGGGTCGGGCGTGTAGGACGCCTGCTGATCGCGATGTTCGTAACCGATGGCAAAGCCCACCGGCCCGCCCGGCAGGTCGAACAGGTCGCCCGAAAGGTTAGCGGTCACGTCCCACAATTCCTGTTCGCTGCGGTCCCGCTGGTCGAACGTCACATAGTCTAGCATCGCCTGCGTGATCGACCCTGCGCCGCCGAAAATGTTGAACGGTACGCAGGCACCTGTGCAGCCCGCTACCGGACCCAGCGCCTGGGCCAGCTTGGCGGCATTCAGGTTGCCGGTAAAGGTCTGATGCGCATTGTTGGTGCCGTAACTGCCATTGACGTCCCAATACCATTTGCGGTCGCCGGCATCGAACGTGCCTTCCAGCGTCGCCGCCATGGTCAGCGTATCGACTTCCTGGCTGAAGATGCGGGGGCCACCCTCCACGAAGCGGCGGCGGATGGTCGAATAATTGGCCGGCGTACCGTTCGCGCCGGAAGACAAGGTCACGCCGAACGGGTTGAACGGGTTGCTGGCATCGACCGAAATGGTGTCGAGCAAATTGCCGTTGCCTGCATCCGGCCCGATGAACAGCGGCAGGAACGCCGCCTGCGTGGTGGATTCGCGATGCTGATAGACCAGCCGCGTGCGAAGGCTGACGGCATCGGAAAATTCGAACTTGCCGTTCAGGAAGGCGCCGTAGCGTTCCGACGGGGTCAGCAGATAATTATAGGGCGAAAAATTGAAGGAGTCGGTCGACGAATTATAGGCGCGATAGTCGCTCCGCACCGGCGCGCGGCCGATGATCGGGCTGCCGAGCGTCAGGCTTTGCCCCAGCACGTCGTAGCGACCGTTTGGCGTGGCGCTGGAACAGCCGCCATCGGCGCAACTGCTGCCACCTGCCGCGGGCCATTGCGATATGGAGCGATCGGCGGTGCTGACCCCCTCCTGCTTCACATAATTGCCACCGACGACGACGGAGACGCGGTCGCCCTGGAAACCATAGCTGGCATTGATATCATAGGTATGCCCGTCGCCCTGGCGATAGGTGCCGAACTGGGCCGACATGTCGAGGCCCTTTTGCGACTGGCGGGTGATGATGTTCACTACACCTGCGACCGCATCCGACCCGTAAAGCGGGGAGGCGCCCGATTGCAGCACTTCCACCCGCTCGATCATGCTTTGCGGAATGGTGTTGAGGTCGACCGAGGCCGGGATGCCGCCTGCTGCCGATCCGTTGACGTAACGCATGCCATCGACCAGCACCAGCGTGCGCTTGGCGCCCAGATAGCGCAGGTCGATTTCGGCCGAACCCGAAGACACGCCGGTGCCGTCGGGCGGTCCGCCGATATTGCCGGCATTGTTGGTCTTGGTATTGAGGCCACCCGCTGCGCTGGGGATGCGTTGCAGCACGTCGGCAACGGAGGTCAGGCCGGTGCGGGCGATCGCCTGCTGGTCGACCGTGACGATCGGCTTGTCCTGGTCCAGGGGATCTCTGCGGATGCGCGATCCGGTGACGATGATCGCGGCGCCATCTTCGGCTTGCGGTTCGACGGATTGGGCGAAGGCGGGAACGGTCCAGGCGACGACGGACAGCATGACGCCGCATTGCAAGGCACTTTTAAAGCGCATGTTACACCCCTTTTTTCAGCGACCTGTCTGGCACAGGTTCTGGGAAGGAGTGTTTGCGCTTTACAACAGTATAGCAATCGGGCTGGTGAACGACGTAAAAAAGTGTAGCGCTAATATTGCAAGCTGTTGCCGCGCTGCAACAAAAGTAAACGCTTCGTCTCTGTTAAGGCTCTATTTGTCGGACTTGCCGTCATCGCCTTCCGTCACCTCGATGATGAGGTCGCCGGTCTGGAGCCGCGCCGCGCCCTCCTCCCAGAAACCGATCGGCCGATCCTCACGATAGATGCGCAGGCCGATGCCGGTCTTGATCGCCGATAGAGGCCCGCCAATCTCCTGTGGCAGTACGGCGCGTTCGTTGAGTTTGATACGCCCGCCGGTCGCGGCAAGGTCGGTCATATAATCCGCGATATGCCGCCCGCTCGTGCTGCCTGCCAGCAGCAGGCCGGCAAAGCTGACCGGGTTGATCACGGTGGTGGCGCCCGCCTGCCGCGCGGGCAGTTCGTTATCCTCGTTCCGCACCACGATGCTGATCGGCAGGCGCGGCGCCAGATGCCGCGCCGTCAGGGTTATCAGGATGGACGTATCGTCCCGCCCCGCCGATACGATCATATTGCGCGCTCGATGGATGGCGACGTCCTTCAACGTCTTGTCCCGCGTGGAATCGCCGCACAGGATATTGCATCCCTGCGCCTCCGCCAGCGCTAGCGCCTTTTCATTGCCGTCGATGACGACGATCTCGCGCGGGTCGGTGCCGCGGGCGAGCAGTTCGTTCACCGCTTCCTGCCCGCTGGTGCCGAAGCCGGTGACGATGATATGATTGTGCAGATCGGCCTGAATACGTGCCATGCGCCACCTGTAGAGGATGTTGCGGAGGAAGAGATTATAGGCCGTGCCTAGGAAGATCAGCCAGACGAACAATCGGATCGGCGTCACGAAGATGGATTCGAACAGCCTCGCTTCCGGCGTCACGGGCACGATGTCGCCATAGCCCACCGTCGTGACGGTCACGGTGGTGAAGTAGAGGACGTCGATGAAGCTGATCTGATTGTCGTAATTGTCCTTCAGCCCGTCCCGCCCGACCCAGTGGAGCAGCAGCACCAGCGCGATCAGGCCGAAGACCAGCCCAAGCCGCCAGACCAGATCGGCCCAGAGCGGCAGGGACGATCGCCGTCGCAGGAAGCCCGCTGTGGCTGAGGACGCGATCGGCTGGCTGATCCTCATGCTGGGGGCAACTGAGGAATCGGGTTCACCGGCACACGGTCCTTGCGCAGTTCGAAATGCAGCTTGGGCTTGCTGGCATAGCCGGTATCGCCGGTCAGGCCGATAATCTGCCCTTTGGTGACCTTCTGTCCGCGCACCACGTCGACGCGGCTGGCATG
>Ga0209147_100694_pt1 | contig 17240 bp, 14 predicted proteins | sample AraplaCol_mLB_r2_FD_184278 | JGI IMG/M metagenome (GOLD analysis project Ga0209147, IMG submission 184278) | Arabidopsis root microbial communities from North Carolina, USA - plate scrape CL_Col_mLB_r2 (SPAdes) (version 2) | ecosystem: Host-associated > Plants > Roots > Endosphere | place: USA... | reverse complement strand
CGGGAGAGCATTGCCGGGGAATATCTGCCCTTCATGGACCGCAAGAAGGCCAGGCTGTTTCTCCAGCAGCGCCATCAGTTCCTCGAACTCCGTTCGAACGTGAGACCCGGCACCGGCACCGAACGGATCGAGCGGCTTTGCTGCGGCTGCCTCTTGACGCCGGAGGTGTTCACGCTGGACGATACGTCGCAGGTCTGCCTCGGCGCGATCCTCATCTTCGTCAGACGCCACGTCCTTGCCGATATCCCACAGGTCAAATCCGGGGGCGATCATCCTGGGCGGCTGTTGTCCGATCGCTACGATACGCACCGGAGTGGGCATCGGGATCGACACGGCAACGCCGACATCCGCGAACGCCGGCGGCGATGGATCGACTGGCGTCTCGGCACGGATAGCGACCAGCGCCGGCAGCGGCGGATCGATCGGTCCCGCTCTGCCAGCCCCGGCGAGAACAGGCGCCACTGGCATCCTTGGCGGTTCCTTGCCGATGGCGACGATGGGCGGCGGCGGGCCTTCCGCCGGGATACGGCGCTGCGCCTCCGTCAGTTCAAACAGTGGCGGGGCGATGGGCAGGTCTTCCACCGGAGCAGGCGCGGCGACGTCTCCCACATCCATCAGGGGCAGCATATCGGCCAAGTCCATGCTGGCGGCCGCAGCCGGTGGCGACATGAGCACCGGCGCTTCGACCACATCCGGCACGGCGGCGGCATCCCGTTCTATCGCTCGTTTCAACTGCTCCAGCGCTTCCAGGCGCGAGCGTGCTTCCCGCGCCCGCTCGCGCGCGTCGTCACGGCGACAGCGCGCATCATTGCGGGCGATCGAAGCGACATGATGACCGGAGCGATGTGATGCGGTGCCCTGCTGGCCAACATGCTCGCCACCCTCGCGATCCATACCACGGTCGCGATAGGACAGCGCAGTGAACGTGCGATCCAGCCCCTGCTCCTGGGCGACCTCAGTCAGAATTCGCGCGACCTGATGGCGGATGAAGCGCAGCCCTTCCTGGCCGTCGAGATCGGTGCGCAGTTCGTTCGCCACGACGAAGCTGCCGTCCGACTGCCTTTCGGTTGGCAGCAGGCTGTAATCGAGATGGAAATGGGGGTTATCGACCTTGGCGTCGGGATCGGCATCATGGGCTGCGGCCGACCAACCCAGCCCGCGGGCGCCGAACACCTGATCCCCGATACGCTGTAGCACTTCACGGCGGGCGTCGGTCGGCAAGCCATAAGGAAACGCGCCGACCATGCGGAAGCTGAGCTTGGCGTTCTTGCGCATCGCGCGCAGCACCTTCTCCTGCACGGCAAGACCGCCAGCGACCTGTTCGATGAAGCCATCGAGATCGGCATGGGCATCGCCGAGGTTGCTCAGGACGATCGGCTCGCCGTCACTGTCCAGCGAGACGGCGGCCTCGCGCGCGATATAGCGCCAGTGGCGCACGACGCAGCCGGGCTTGGCGTGCTGCCCGCCGGCACGGACATAGCGGATGCGTAGCATGATGCCTTCGCGTCCGGCGCGATCACGACGCGAGAGCCCGCTGGAAGCCTGGCTGCGCACTTTCAGCACCATGCCGCTATGGCCGGTGCTCGTTGCCACCGATCGCGCTTTTCGCCCAGCGGGCGCATGGCGGCGAGGTTCCGGCTGGATCCGCACGCGCTTCCAGAACCGCCGCAGCGCTACATCGAGGGCGCGTTCGGCAGCCTCGAACTCGCGCCGGATCCGCTCATTCTCCATCTTGTCGGCGACGGCAGCCAGCGTCTCCGCACGGGCCTGCCGCAGGCGCTTCAGGATCGCGGATCGCTCCTGCCGCATCTGCACGGCGAACTCGCGGTCGCTGACGCGATGCCTTGTGCCGTCGTCTAGAATGATGAGAAAGGAGGGGGTGGGGTGCGCACGCGAGGCCTTCGGCCGATGCGACGAATTGGAACAATTCATTTCTTGCGCCACCCCACCCTAACTGAACCTGTCTCCTGCTACAGACCCAATTTCTGGGGATCTTCCCGTCGTTCCTGTTCTGCTGATTTTCCATGCTCCCGCCAAAAAATGGCGACCGCTGGCGAGGCAGTGAGAGCGCTATTGGCCCGTGAGGCTGACGCGCGCTTCGAGCAGATGAGACGAGCAAGCAGCGGCCAGCCGCTCCCTGACGTTATCGCCGCGTGACACGTCGATGGAGAAAAGCTCCAGGTGGTCCGTGCTGGAGGTGACGGTGTAGCCGCCGATCAATCCCTCCTCGCATCCGACCTGGTGGTGATGGGGATACATCAGGGTCAGCCTGCCGCACCGGTACAGCCGACCATAGGCCATCATCTGATAGACGTCGGCTTGCGACACGCCGCGCTTGGGATCGTCGATCCGGGCGGCGATCCGCTTCCACTTGGTATCGATCACCTGCAGCACGACGTCGCCGCGTTTGATGAGGATATCCGGCCGGGTCTGGAAGACCTGCCGCCGGTCCTCGGTTTCGAGGCAATAGAGCCGGCCGCCCTGGCTGACGACGCGAAGGTCGGTATCCGACAGCGCCCGCTTCAGCATGCGCGCGATGTATTCTTCGAACAGCGTGTTCATCTCGAACAGCAGCGAGAAGCCGTCGCTGCCGCCGGCGGAGGTGGTCTGGAACCGTTCGCCCAGCAGCAGGCGCGCCAGGTTGAGCAACTCGCGCCAGCGGCCGTTGGTGCGGTCGAGCACCACGTCGCCCCAGCGCAGCGCCGAGACAGGCACGTCGGCGATGTCGGCATAGGCGAACGCCAGCTCCCGCAGACGCCGCTGATTATCTGTGGTGCGGGCGATGCCGGAGAGCCGCGTGACCGCCGCCTTCATGATCCGGTTGAGCGCGATGTCCGGGGTGAGCGCGTCATAGCGGCACGCCAGCCGAGACGGCTCGACGGCCAGCGTCGTGAACTGGCGCGTGATGTTCAGTCGCCCGCGCAACGCCGGCAGATCATCGGCATGTTCGACATAACGGCGCGGCATGCCTTGCCGGACGGCATCGACCAGCTTCTCCGAGAACAGTCGGATCAAGATTTCCAGCAGCGTCTCGCGCTGCCAGTCGAGCGCAGTGACCTGCCCGGCGTCGATCTTCAGGTCGAGCGCGACGGCGAGCATGTGGACCAGCCGCCGACGGATGCTGCCGGTCGCCCGCTCGCCTTCCTCGCCCGGGATATCGATCTTGGGCAGAATTTCGAGCGCGTTGCCCCCAGTGGCTATCACGCCGACGACACCGCGCGCTCGGAGCGCTTTTCGGCCATGCTCCAGCACACCGCCACCGCCCCTGCCGGCCAGCGGCGAGGCAGCCGCGACGGCCGCGATCCGATCCGCCGCGTGAGCCGGGATCTCGTCCACAGCGTCGCCGTAGCGGATCGCCTCCCATTCCAGAATCGTCCGGCGGATCACGCCGGGGCGAAGCCATCGTAGGAGAATCTGTCGCGGACGCTCCAGCGATAGCGCGGGGCGGCGTCCTCGTCGCCGCCGAGACCCTTGGGGGCTTTCAGGCGGCGACGGTCGATGAAGCCGCCTTTACGGTCCCATTCGCCGTCATCACCGTCGCCCAGCACGGCGGCGACCTTCGCCCAATCCTCGTAGAAATATTCCGCGAGCAGCGGGATCACCTTGTGCCGCATGACCTCGTCCACCTCGGCGCGCGTCGTGCAGCGGATGAAATAGGCGTGGCCGATCTGATGCTCGCGATCGAAGAGATATTCGATCCGCTCGTTGATGGTCGCCAGCAGCGCGGCCACATCGATCCCGTCGATGGGGGCGAGCAGCGACGCATCCGGCATCAGTTCGCGAAACTCGAACCGGCGCCGCAACGCGGTGTCGAGCAGCGCGATTGAGCGATCGGCGGTATTCATGGTGCCGATGATGTGCAGGTTGGCGGGCACGCCGAAACGGGCGTTGCTGTAAGGCAGGGTCAGCCGCATGCCCTCATCCATGCCGAGGCGCTTGTCCGGCTCGATCAGGGTGATGAGCTCGCCGAACACCTTGGAGATATTGGCGCGATTGATCTCGTCGATGACGAGGACATGCTCCTCCGCGCTAAGCTCAGCCGCCTCCGCCATCTGCCGCAAGATGCCCGGCTGCGCCTTCAGGGTAAAGCCGACCCCATCGGCAAGCGGTTGCGGACGCAGTCCTTCGACGAAATCCTCATAGGCGTAATTTTGGTGGAAGGTGACGAAGCCGATCTGGCCCTGGCCCTTCAACTCTTCATAGGCCTGACGCAGTTCCTGCCGTCGCGTCCGATCATTGAGCAGCGGATCGTCATTCGCGAGGCCACGGCACAACCGGACCGCCTCAGCCATGGTGCGGTAGGTCTTCCCGGTGCCGGGCGGGCCGTAGAGGATCAGGTTGAGCGGTGAGCGCTTCACTGGATCCACCGGCGTATCCTCGTCCGCCGCTAGCCGACCCCATTTCTGCAGGAACCAGTCATAATCCTGCGCCTCGCCATGAAACGCGAAGCGGATCAGGGCCGCCGCCATCTCGTTGGTCGGATACACCTCCCAGATCGTCGGCTGATAAGTGTAGTGATACCATTCGCGAGGGGGCGTGGTCGGCTCCCATGCGACCGACACACGTTCGCCATCGCCGTCGTTGGCGGTGATCGTGCCGATCGCCTTGATCGACATCACCGAGGCGGGGCGACCGCGATTATCGAACGGCAGCCCGTTCTTGCGGACATAGGTCGCCTTGATCGCGATGCGCTCACCGGGCTGCATGCGCAGCACCTGTTCACGATGCCGGTCGCTGGGAGTATCGATTTCCCAGATGCCTTCCGCGATGAAGCGATCGAACTGATCGCTGGTGCGCCCAAAGGATGCGCCGACGAACCAGTAAGGGCCTTCCTGGAGAATTTCGGCCGGGGCCTCGACCGCCTGCGCTTCCATCAGCGGAGCCTCCTCTTCGCCATCCCATTTGTCTTCAAGCGCGACCCAGACGAAACCCTGCACGTCGAACAGGTCGGCCGGGTTCCAGCCGAGTTCGGTGCCGAACAGCGCGAACAGCGCGCGCATGATGTGCAGGAATTCGTCGAGATCGGCCGGCGTGAAATCGGCATGGGCGAACAGCTTCCGGCCGAACAACCGTTGCCCCATCGCCTCGATGCGGCTGATTTTGAACCAGGTCGCCGCCTCCGGGTGGATGGTGCCGACGACACTGATGGTGATGGCCAACACCTCGCCACGGCGCAGCCCGGCGATTCCATCGGCCTTCAACTGCTCCAGCGCGCTCGCGCCATCCGCGATCGTCGCAAGCGGATCATCCTCGCTGCGCGCCATGCGCCCGACCGTCTCGTAAAAGCGGTCCCGTATCACGGCATCGGCTTTCTGGACCTCGTCCAGCGTCCGCCAGCTAAGCGGCAGGCCCTGCACCTCGACGCTGAGCGCACGATAAATCTGCTCGCCGGCGGTGCGATCGTCGGCCGAGGATGCGGCGATCGTCCGCACCTTCTCGATTATCTTGTCCTTGTAGCGCCGCTCGGTCGTCCAATAATCTCCGTCCTGGCGACGGAAATCCTCGAAATCGCTCATCCGGGACAGGAATGTATCGCGCAGCGCCTTGAACGCAGGCCAGTCGATCACGACGAAACCGAGAGCATCGAGCGCGGCTTTGCACTGGGCGCCGCCGGGAAGCGCATCGCTCCCGACATGGCCCAAGGCGTCGCGGACGATCGCCTTGCTGGGGTATCGCTTGCCGCGATGCAGCAACCAGAACTTCGCCGGATTTCCCAGCCCTTCATGGCTGGAAATGAATGCCTCGACCGACCCGGCTGCGTCGCACCTTTCGATCGCCGCAAGGATATCCTGTGCAGTAAGGCCGAGTTTCGCGCCTTGGGCAACGGCGCCACTCTCGTCGCGGCCGACGATGGTGTAACCCAGCGCCTTCAGCAGGGCGTAAGACTGGCTTTCGCCAAAACCGCCAAAGAATTCGCTGGCACTTTTGGGCGTCTCGCCGGGCAGCTTGCCAACAGCGATTCCGACGATCGCCTTCGCGGGGTAGCGCTGACCGTTCGACGGTCGGACAGCCCAGTTGGACGGGCGGATGTATCCGTGTGGGCGAAGAAAACCGTCGATGCCGGCGGCGTCGCAATCGTCCATCGTCGCTTCAATATCGGCGACGGTCAGGCGGGCGATCAGTTCGGCATGCCCGTGATCGCGGCCGGGGGCAGTGCCGCCTTCAAGGAACCGGCGGTAGTATCGCAGGCTGGTCGGCAGGTGGCCCAACTCGCCATCATTGCCTAGCCCGTCTGGCAAGTCATCGCCTGCCTTGAGCCGAGCTTGGAGCTGATCCAGCCCACCCGCGGCGCCAATTTGATCGAGATCACCAAAAACGCGGTCGAGCTTCCGGACCTTGCTCATCTGGGTGTTGATCGTGTTGCGGGAATAGTCCTGTGCTTCCATCCACGCCTTAAATTCCGCCTCTTTCACCCTTCGCTCTCCCCATGCACCTTTGCGCCTTTGGCAAGCGGGTTGATGCTGCTGACGTCGATACTACCGATCTTCCGTGCCAGTCCGCCAAGCGTTGCCGTTGCGGATGACCAAGCGCGCGCTGCCCCGCCCTGAACCTGCTCAATCATGCCGGGCGATGCCTGCGCCATCGCAGCAGCCACGGCATCAATGGCCAGATCTTCGCGCTCATCCAGAACGCCGTCGGCCAGAGCGATCTCGCGCAGAAATTCGATGAGGCTCGCCGCCATAGCGGGTGCGTTGCAGTCCGGATTATCGTGCTGAAACTTGGCGAGCTGGCGCGCCAGATCCTTGATCGAAGCCTTGGCGAGATTGGCGCGAAGCACGGTCAACGCTTGCTCCACATAAGCGCGATCAAGCCCCCAATCCGATACGAAATGGTCGGTAATCGCTTCGATTTCGCTCGCGTCGATCTGCCCATCGATATGCGCGACCCGGATGGCCAGCGATCCCATCAGATCCAACAGCGTGGCGCCGAGGACGTCGATGGGTGTGTTGATGAATTTGGGAATCGTCTCGACGCGGGATCCTTCGAAACGACCGAACAGGTGCGTGACGCCATAATACGCTCCCGCCGATCCCAGCGCCGCGGCGATGACCCACCCGATTGGCGTGACCGCGACGCCAAATCCCAGCAGCGCCATCAGCCCCTTCGGCGCGAAAAATGTTGTCGCAACGAGATTAGACGAGGCCACGGCGGCGCCGGTGCCGCCCCAGCTCCCGACATCCCACAGCTTCAGCAGGTTCTTCTTCAGCCGGAGCGAGGTGTAGGCGTCTTCACCGATGCCAAGCCGCAGCTTGAAACGAACGGGATCCGCGACCACCCGCTCGATCTTCTCGAAGCCCGCCTTGAGCGAGGCGTCGTCCACACTCGTTTCAGCCATTGTTGGTTGCCGATGCGAAATGTCGCTCGAGATCCGCGACGCGCGCCCGAAGCGGCGCGTCCTTGAGATCGGCAATCGCTCCGGCCAGCAAGCCGAACGCGAGCAGCAGCGGCGACAACAATGGGCCGAGGACGAGCCCAAGCAGGGGGATGGAGGCGATCAGCGACGACACAACCAAGGCCACGATCACACCGAAAGTCGTGTTTGGAAATCGCTGAACCAGATCGAAGATGAATGCGAGGATCTGACGGCCTGCCGCAATTACACGGCCACCTACCTCAATAACCACGTCCAGAAGATCATTGAGCAAAGCCTTGGCATCTGCCGAGATCGACAATCGCTCGATCTGATCGCGAAGCACGCGCTTGGACGGTGCAGGCTCAAGCCTGAGCATGTTCGATTCGTTTTCCATGATTTCCCCTTTACCCACAGGACGATCTACCGAGCCAGCAGCCGGCGCGCGAGGATGATCATCGCTTCCGTATCGCGTCCGCAATAGGCGCGAAGGGCGGCATCCAGCGCCACGCGCCGCGCGAGAGTCGTGCCTGCCGCGATCGCCTCGACATAGGCTTCCTGCGCGCTACCGCCGTCTTTCACCTCGAGCCCGGCGTAATCCATTTCGGCAGCGATCGTCGGCAACACGGCCTTGATCGACCAACTCCCGCGCTGATCACGATGATACCAATTTGCACGGGTGACCGGCAGCAGATCCACGATCCGACCGGCGATGGCTTCAAGCGCGACTGCAAGATCAGGAAAGGCCGCAGCCAGCTCCAGAATGCGACCTCGTTCGAAACTGGCATTATAGGCGATCGCCGCGCCGGATGGCGGCACCATCTCGATCAGCGCCTCAGCACAGTGGCGACGTGGATCGGCACCGTCGAGGCTCAGGAATTCACGGTGGACGGTCGCACCGTCCGCCGCTTCGACATGGGCCGAGAACTGGAATGGCACCTGCTGATACGGTCGTGTGCCGATCCACCTGGGCACCGCGAAGCCGATCGTCTCGAAATCGAGCCAGGTGCGCGGAAACGCCCAGCCCGCCATCGCTGCGCGCGCGCCCTCGACATCGTGATAAACGTCGCCTGACACGGTGGCGCGGTGAACGCGGGCATGGATTGCATTGGTCAGAGCGGCGGGATCGACGGCGAACAGGTCATCGATACCCCGCTCGATCCAGCGCTTACCACCGCCATAAGGCAGGACCTTCACCGGCCACTGTGGACCGGCGGGAAGCGCTGCATGGCAGTATCCGGCAAATTCGCACGGGAACGGCGCATCGCAATGGTCACCCGGCGCCGTCGCGGGTTCCGAGGCCGCCAATGTCGCGCGGGCGGCCGCTACGGTTTCGCCTCTGCCCGCGACAATCGGCTCGGCAACGCCCATGAGATCCGTGTCGGCAAAGAGGCCAGCGAGGTCGCCCTCGCGATCGAGGACGAAGCTGCTGTCGATATGCCGGATCGCCGCGCTGCTGATCGGCACGCCCGCGTTGCGCGCGACCCAGAGCTGCGTGGCGAGGTCGCCGACGTGATAGTCCTTGGCCTTGGTCGAACTCTTCACCTCGGCCATGTGCCAGGCACCAGACCCATCCGGCTCCAGCACGTCGATCCGCACGAGGACGCCGTCATGCTGCAGCGTCGCCTCGAAGATCGGCCGATCATGGCCACTGTCGAGCAGCGCCCGCGTTGTGGCGAGCGCCGCCGCCAGATCTGGCTCGGCTTCGACCATCACGCCATCCGGCAGGAGTGCACAGGCGATGGCACCGACTTCATGCCCGGTGGCGAAACGCGCCTCCGCGCCATCGTCCTGCTCGCCGAGATCTGGCCGATGCACAGAGAGCCACAGCCGCTTGGGGCATTGCTCGAACATGGTGATCTTCGATTTGGAAAGTCCGAAGCGCTGCACAATTCCGTTCCTTATCGGCTGTCACCATAATGCTTTGTCGAGTGCTACGACAATTGTGGCCGTAGCTCCTTTCGACTGTGAAAATCGGATAATCAGACTCGACGACCGGTTTTGTCGTATGGGCTAGTTAGAGGTAATGCATGGACACTTTTGATAGGCGATTCGATGTGCAGGCGTTGGCAGCGTGGCACCAGGATCATCCGCGTGATGGCATTGCCGCACTGTTTGATCGCTGGGCGCTTCCGGGCGCCGATGCGAAAACGCATGGTCTGCGTGTCGCCATCCGCAACGGCTATCTCAACCTTTATGTGAAAGGCCAGTCGGTCGCCGAACTTCGCATGTTTGCGGGATGGCCGCGCCTCAAGATCCACGCTAAATATCTGGCCGGGGCTCAGAATGGCAGCGACGAAGCGCAAGAGCTTGGCCAGCGTTACAAACGCGTCCTAGGCGACGATCTTCTTGGCATCGACACCACCACGATTGACGGCTGGGTTCATACCGCAGAGACCTATGCCGGCGATGAAAAGCGCTTCGTCGACGATCTCGTGGCGGTCACGCCGGGCACCATCGACCTGGAAATGGGTCTTCCCGCCGACGCTGAAGCTGTTGGCAAAGACCGCACCGCGCCGCGCATGGACCTTGTCGTCGCGCAAGGCGGCGACATCGCATTCTGGGAAGCAAAATGCGCGGTGAATGGCGAGCTACGTGCCCGCGCTTCCTATGCCGAGGCGTCGGATGGCGAATATCGCAACGGTCCACATGTGGTGTGGCAGTTGCGGCGCTACGAACGCTGGGTTGGCAGGCCACACCGGCGAGCGGAAGTGAGCTCGGCCTATGTGAGGACGGCCGGTCTGTTGCTGGCTCTTGCCGAGACTTTTGGCAAGAGCGGCCCAGCGATCCAGGCTTGGCGCGATCTGGTTGCCGCTGGCGATCGTGCTTCAGTCATCCTGCCGCCGGGCGTCGTCGTGGCCGACTATTGTCCTTCCCGAGTCGATGGCGAACCCCGGGACGAAGCGGCAGCCTATGCGGCGAAGGCGAATTCGTTCGCCGGGCATCGCCAACGGCTCATCGATCACGGTGCCACGGTTCTGACCGTTGCGACATGACCCGGTGGCCCGGTTCTGCCGCTCCTTCATCCCGGAACCATCAGCGACAAGGAACAACGCGCCTGACTCTGACCCTGACCGTTCATCGCGGCACCCGTGCCATCGGCGGCTCGTGCATCGAATTGACCACTTCTGCTGGTGAGCGCCTGATCCTGGATGCCGGAAGGCCGCTCGACGCTTCGCGCGACGCCTGCAATCTGCTGCCTGAAACCCTCGATCGATCGGTTCCGGCGACGGTGGTTTTCAGCCATGCCCATATGGACCATTGGGGCCTGATCGACGAGCTGCCAATCCATTGGCCACTGTGGGCCGGCGAGAAAGCCGCCGAACTCATGCGGTTGACCGCGGGCCTGTTCGGCGCGCCGCTGACGCGCCCCATCTCGACCTGGCGAAGCCGGGATTGCGACATTCGTATCGGTGCCTTCACAGTGACACCGTTCCTCACCGATCACAGCGCGCCAGACGCTTATATGCTGCTGATCGAAGCGGAGGGCCGGAGAATCCTCTATACGGGTGACTTTCGCTGCCAAGGCCGAAAGGCGGCTCTCGTCAAATCGATGATCGCACGTCCACCGGCAGATATCGACGCATTGATCATCGAGGGGACCAATCTCGGAACGGCAAAGCCGGTCGTTACCGAAGCCGAACTCGAGCGAGATTTCACCGCGTTGGCGAGGGAAGTGCCCGGCCATGTATTTGTCAACTGGTCCGCACAGAATCTCGACAGGACGGTGACCCTGTTTCGCGCAGCAAGGCGTAGCAGCCGACCGCTGGTCGTGGACCTCTATGGCGCGGACGTGCTGGAAAGGATCGCGCGGGCGACGAGCTTGCCTCGTCCGGGCGACCCTCGCTTCCCCGAACTGAAGGTGGTCGTCACAGGTGCCGGAAAGCGCCTTTACGCTCGACAGGGGCGATCGGATTGGGTCGATGCGCAGGCACGCAAACCCTACGCGACCTCCCGCCGCAGGCTCGCCGGGCAGCGCGCGATCATCATGGTCCGCGACTCTATGCTCGGCGAGTTCGAACGCGGTGGCCTCGGTTTCACCGAGCGCGATGCCTATGTGTTCTCCAATTGGAAGGGATATCTCGACGAGCAGTCGATCAGCACTGGATGGGCGCGCGCCGGTGCAGCCGGCGCGCGGACGATGCACCTTCATACGAGCGGTCACGCCAGCCCTGCCGACATCGCCCGGTTCGCGGCGGCGATGTCCCCTCGCGCGATCGTGCCGGTCCATGGCCTATCGTGGGATGCGCCCGGTATCAATCTGCCACCCGTCCGGCGGATAGCGGATGGCGAGCCGTGGACTATCTCCGAAGCCGCTTAGGCGGGTAGCATTGTTTCCGCTGCCCCGATCCGCTCACGCATCATATCGATCAAGACTTCCGGTCCCTCGATCACCAGTTCGCCGCCCCAAGTGAACAGGTGCTCGGCGATTTCGCGCATACCGCCCGAGGCGAAGCGAATGCGCAGCCCACCGTCGGCAAGTTCCTCGACCTGCTGGAACCGATGGAAGCGCCAGCCGCGCGCACGGGCGGCTGACGACGCTGGCACGCGCAAAGTCACATCCTGCTTCTCGTCGCGCCATACCGCGAAACTGTCGGCCAGCCAGGCGTCGATATTCCAATCGTCCGGCGCGCAGCCGAGCGTCTCGCTCAGCTTCGGCTCGGTAATTCGATCGAGCCGAAAATAGACCGGCTGATCATCACGCCCCGGCATCTTGCCAAGCAGATAGGTCAACGGGCCATGGACCAGCCCGTAGGGGATGACACGCCGCCACCGGCTCCGGCCGATCATCGGTGGCGTAGTGGAATTCGACGCAGCAGCCGGCCAGGATCGCACTCTGCACGATCGTGACCGTCTCCGGCGCCACCGTCGCAATCGGCCCGGCAGTGACCAGCGTCCGCTGCAGGCGGGCGAGCGCATCGAGATCCGGATCGATCCGCCGCTTCTCTCGGTCGTCCAGCGCGCCCTTCACCTTGGCGAGCAGGCTGGCAAGCTGACCCGCGCGTGCCGCTTTGCCGGCAGCGCGCTGGCCTTCCACCTCGGCCTGTAGTGCCGCCACCTCGGCCGGGGTCGGACGCGTATAGACGCGGCGGAGGCTGTCACGGATCAGGAACCGCTTGCGACGATCGTCGGCGATCTCGTCCAGATCGAAATGGCTGGCGATGATGTCGCGCATCCGCTCAGCGGTGCGACGGTTGACGCCCAGTCGCTCCGCCATTTCGTCGAGCGTCAGCCCTTCGGTGGTTTCTGAGAGCGCGTGGACCAATGCCAACAGTCGATCGAGCTTCGCCATCCTGTCTGACACTATCGACCTCACGTCCAGATTTGTCGTAGATTTCGAAAAATACCGGGCGGTTGGCAAGGTCGAATACGGCGTTAGTTCGAAGGTCACGATGGTTTTGCCATCGCGACCCCCAGCTATTCAGGCGGCGTTTTGCTCCAACCAGGGAGCCAACCGGGCTGCATCATTTGCCGCCTTGCTATATTGGGCCGCGAAACGACCGGCCCGGCGCGCTTCCAGAGCGGCAACGTAACTGCGGCCGGCACGCAGTTCGCAGACCCTGCGCAGGATGCGGTCTTCGGCCATATCTGCATCGACCCGGTCGTCGTGCAGCTTGCGCCAGCGGCAGAGCAACAGCGCGGTGGCGATCACGTCGCCTTCGCACTGCTCCTGCACCAGATCCCACTGACCTGCTTCGATCAGACGGGCGACGGCGAACGCAGGTGCCGACAGCTTTGCCGGAATGTCGAACGCGGCGAGCAATTCGGATTCGTGGATCGGCTTCATCTTCATGTTCGCCGTCGCAACGCGGGCGAAGTCGACGTGACGTTGGCGGCCATCGCCGCCGAACGCCAGCCACTTCCAGTTGCTCGGCAGGGTCAGGCCGTATCGCATGGCGGCGCACACCAGCATCGGCAGGTCGTGGAACCAGCCGGCCCAAGACACGAGATCCGCATCGGCGGGGGCGTCGGCGAGCACATCGAGCAGGCCCGCAACGATCTGCTTCTCCGTGTGATCCGGTGCCGAGAGCGTGACGAACCGCGTCACGTCGGCGTTGCCGTCCGGATGTTCGGTCAGCACCATCGCGGACGCAGTGGTGATCGACTGGAAGATCCAGCGCGGGGTCTTGAGCGGGTCTTCGGCGCGTTTGTAGCCGCGCCGACCAAGCTGGTCGTCATCGTCATCGCGCGGCACATACCGCTCCATCTGCTGGTAGCGCCGGTGGCCAGATTCATCGGTCACTGCGCTCTCGATGTCGAAGATGATCCAACTGCGGTTGCGGGGTTCGGATTTGATGTCGATGGTCATGATAGTTCTCCACCGGCGTCGCCGGTCTGCGAGGGAAAGTGCGCCGGGCCGGATCGGCCCGGCGATCAGGTGTCAATTGAAGCGGACGATGGTTTCGACCGGCGCTTCCGGCTCGACCCAGTCGGAACCCATCGGCACGAAGCGGTTGTTGGCCATCATCTGGTCGCCCATTTCGACAGCGGTGGATTTGATGCGCTTTATCGCCAGCTTTCGGCCCCGTCCGATGTTCTTCGGCCTGCCCTCGACCCGGGTGAGCGAGCCGCGGTTGTCGACCATGAAGAACTCATCGCTGCGGGTGCTCACCAGGATGACCGGCGCCGTGTCGCTGGCGGTCCACGGCACGACCCGTTCGATGACGTCGATCGTCAGCATCTGGCGGAAGGCCACGGTGAAGCTGGTCGGATCCTTTGCCCGGCTGCTGGCCCAGCCGGTGTAGATCAGGTCCTTGCCCAGCATCTGAGCAATGCGGGCGATCTCGGTGCCGATCTCGAAATCCATCTCCCGGCCCGACGTCCAGCCGATGCAGTCGTTGGCGGGTTTGAAAGCGGGCCAGCCCATCTCGCAACGGACGGCGAGCATGAAGTTCTGGTGGTGCAGGGTCATTTCCATTTGGGTCACTCCATCTGTGACGGCCTGTGGGCCGGAGCATTTTTTCCGCTCTTTCACGGTGCTCATTCTCTTGATTCTGGATTGGGAATCGGCGCGCCCGGAGGCGCGCCTCTCCACGTCAGCGGTGCCGCTCGTGCCAAGTGAGCGAGCGCGTGCGGGGCGTCGGCCCCCACGGCGTCACCTCCCGCTGGAGCCAGAGCATTTCGCTCTCCACCTCATCGTCCAGTATCTCCGCCCACCAGGTCCGGGCCGCCGGATCCCAGCGATAGCCGCGGCTTTTGAGGATCGAGCGCTTGTCGAACGGTGCGCCGACCGCTTCGATACGCACCGATGGTCGTTCGGCGTTGGCGAGGATCGTGCCGATGACGGTCGATCCGTCCGCCAGCCGGTGCGCGAGCAGGTGAAGCAGGCTGATGACATCGGCCATGGCGCGGTGGCCGGTGTTGAAGCGGCCGATCTGCATCAACAGGTGGCCGAGCTTCGCGCCGTCGAACCCCGCGTCGAGCCACGACATATCCTGCGCCGAGCATACCCAGGCTGCACCGGCGAGGCCCGGCAGCAGGCGTTCGATGAAGGCGACGTCGAATGTCGCGTTATGCGCGATCCTCACGTCGGCGCTGGCGATCATCACCTCCAGCGAATCGAGGTCGATCACCTTATCCCGGACGTGCTCGTCGGTAAGGCCTGTGAGCCGCGTGATGGCGGCTGGGATCGGCATGCCGGGGTCACGCAGCGCCTGCCCTGCGCGCTCGATACCGACGATCTGCCCGTCTGCGTCCACTGCGATGATCACGACGGCGATGTCGATGATCTCGTCGCGATCCGGATCAGTGCCGGTCGTCTCGGTGTCGAGCACCGCGACCGTTCGGACTGGGCGGCCCTTGGGTTCGGCGAGTGGAAAGTCGCTGAGCGACGACACGCGGTGCAGGATCCTGATGTCCGGATCAGCCGCGCATAGCGAAAGCGCCGCCTCTGCTGAGGCGGCGCTGATGTGGTGCGTCATGGTCGATATCTCCTGATATGATCGACCGAGCGGATGCGAGGCTTTTCCTCTCAACCTTCCCGATCACAGGAGTTGCCCTCGAAGCGGCTTTTCTGAAGTTGCGGCATGGCGTGGGCTGCAACATCCATCGGCAAGAGCATGCCGCGATTGGCGATTGGCGAAAAATCTACTATAAATAGAGATATGAGCGATCCGGTTTCCTCTGCGCGCGACACCGACGCTGCACCAGCAGCGTTGCGAGGCGTGTCCGTGTTCGAGGCGATCGGTATCCTGTTGGCCGCAGCCGCCGATATCCTCGGCGCGGACGCGGTCCGTCGGCTGGGTGGACCTGGTGCGTATCGGCGCCTTGCGTCGATCCTGGTCGCATTCGCCATGTTCGGCATCGTCGCAATGGTCCGGCAACGCGTGAGCGATGCCGGTCATCGCATCGTTGGTGGCGCGCGGACCGTTCATCGTTACCTTAGCCACCCGCCGGCAGGCTGGGCGGCACCTTAATCTCGCGTCATCGACGATAAACTGCGCGCCGCTCTGGGCTGGCGCGTGTCGATGACCATGCGTGGACGATCGATCCTCAGATAGGTGCGACTGGTGCGATACGTGCGATATCGCACGTATCGCAGGATCGTCGTCTCGCGAGATGCGAGAACGACCGTGAAGAACAGTAATGAATGGGTCCGCCAGCCGATGGTGGACAAGGCGGCCGACGAGATTACCGCCGGCCAAAAATGTACGCCGGCCGAAGTTACGCCGTATCAAGTGGCCAAGCGCCTCGACTGCGAGCCGAACGGTGCGCTCTATGCGAAGGTGCGTGACTGGCGTCGGCGTCGGCAGGACGAGATGGGGCTGGTGGCAATCGACCTGCCGGCTGGCGCGGAAACCGAATTCCGGGCGATGCTCGAGAATCTGACCACGGAAGCGACCGATCATTTCGTTCGCACGGTGCGCATGGTCGGCAGCGACCTGGACCGCACAGCGGCGCTGCGGATCGCCGACGCCGAGCGTCGCCGCGTCGAAGCGGAAAGCGAAACGGCCGAGGTGCTGGAACTCTGCCAGCATGCAGAATTGGACCTTGGAGCTGCGAATACCAGGATCGGCGAGCTGGAGGAGGCGCTGGCGCAGGCACAGCGCCGCGAAGACATGCTCCGCGGCCGGCTCGAACAGCGCGACGCCGATGCCGCGAAGCCCGGCACGACTACCGAGACGGATGAGGTCGCAGCGGCGGATGGAACCACAGCGCCATCACGTCCCGATACGATGGATGCAGACGCACCTGTCCAGCAGTCGATGCCGTTCCACGAAGCCGAGGGAGCGCCCGAATGATTCGCGCGATGTCGAACCCGTCGGACCGCGCTTTCGTCAGAAATCCGTGGGTTTTCGGCGGGAACCTCCGCTCGACGGCAACCGGCACGGTGATCTCCTTTTGCAAGGAGATCACCGTGATAAATCCCACGATCCCGTTCGCGACAGGAATCCCTCACGATCCTGTCGACCGCCTGACGTCGCTGATCGCTGCCGCCCGTATCGATATGGCGGCAGCGGAAACAGAGGCAGCGATGGCTGAGGCGGACATGGAGGCAATCGAGCCGCATCCTTATGCACACGGCCACACCGCTGGGGGCGACTGCCGATATGCGGGCTTTCAGCCCGAACATCGCCTCGCGCTGGCCGGCCTGCTCACCCGACCATGGCGGTATGCCTTGGCGACGCTGGAGGTAGCGAAGCTCAATCACGAGCTGGATTATCTGCTCAAGGCCTTTCCGTTGGTGCTCGATACGGATCGAGATGCGCTCGCCAACGAAGGCGCGACGGCGCTGATCGAGCGTGGCGCGTCAGTTGCCGACCGTTTCGCCGGAAAGCCGTTCCTCGCGATCGGTATGGTCTGGCACGCGTTCGGCTTTCACTATCGCGACCGGAGGGCATGGGTCGGTGCCTTTGCCTATCGTGGCCGCCTGGACAACCTCGTGCTC
>Ga0209147_100692_pt1 | contig 17282 bp, 15 predicted proteins | sample AraplaCol_mLB_r2_FD_184278 | JGI IMG/M metagenome (GOLD analysis project Ga0209147, IMG submission 184278) | Arabidopsis root microbial communities from North Carolina, USA - plate scrape CL_Col_mLB_r2 (SPAdes) (version 2) | ecosystem: Host-associated > Plants > Roots > Endosphere | place: USA... | reverse complement strand
GCGGCCTGCACGGCGGACAAGAACGGCAAGGATTATTTCGAGCGAAGCTATGAGTGCCTGGGCTATATCAGCGGGGCGGTGGACGCGTTCAACACGACGCGGGAAGCCAATAATCTCAAAAGCTGCCTTCCCGGCGGCGTGACGATCAACGAACTGCGCACCACGACGGTCAATAATCTGAGCAAGAACCCGATCGACCGCAAGAAATCCGCCTCCTCCCAGGTCTTCGCCGCCACCCGCAAGGCCTGGCCCTGCGCGACGCCGAAGAAAGCGCCAGCGAAGAAGAAGGCGGCGCGCAAGAAGCGGTGAGGTGATGGTCTGTTGGGGTGAAGAGCGGTCGTCCTTTACCCCTCTCCCTTGAGGGAGAGGGCTGCGCAGACTTGGCAGCTTGCTGCCTAGTCGTAGCTGGGTGAGGGGGACAACCTCACGGTAATACGCCAGCCTTGCGCCTGTCCCCCTCATCCAACTTCGCCTAGGCTCCTTCGTCGCCAAGGCTTCATATCCTTCTCCCTCCAAGGGAGACGGAAGGTCAAAACTGGTCGCAGCCAGCAACCACCAACCTGTCCTACACGCCGCCCGCCTGCTAAAATCCACCCGGCTCTTTCCATCGTCAGCACGCCGCTTCCCGATAGGATCAAGCGCACGCAACAAATGTCCGAATCTACTGGAAATGTGCGAAGTTAAGCGCCTTCCCCCTCGAACGCCGCGATGATCGGGCACGGCCCTTCCTCGCTAGCATGGCATTGCCGCGCCAGCCGGGTGAGCGCACTGCGCGCCGCCTGCAATTCCGCGATCTTCTGGTCCAGCGCCGCGATCCGTTCCGCCGCCAGCACGCGCGCCCGCGCCCTGTCCTGCCCCGCATCCAGCCGTAGCAATTCGCCGATCTGCTCCAGCGTAAAGCCCGCCGCCTGCGCCGACCGGATGAAGGCCAACCGCCGTGCGTCGCCCGCGCCATAGCGGCGGATGCCCGTCCCCCGCGCCGGCGTGTCGAGCAACCCGCGCCGCTGATAATAGCGCACCGTTTCCACCCCGACGCCGCCGGCCTGCGCCAGCGCGGAAATCGTCATGTTCATCCCTTGACTCCGGACCATGGTACGGCCCCTATATGGGCGGCATCCGATCAACCGGCAAGGATGCCCCGATGACCAGCCCCGCTCCAAAAAGCGCCAGCCTCTACCGCATGGTGATGCCCGGCCACACCTGTCCCTTCGGCGTCAAGGCGCGCTGGCTGCTCAAGCGCCATGGTTATGACGTCGACGATCATTGTCTGACGACGCGCGCGGAAACCGACGCCTTCAAGGCGCAGCATGATGTGAAGACCACGCCGCAAATCTTCATCGACGGGCATCGGATCGGCGGTCATGACGATCTGCGCCGCCACCTCGGCCTGAAGGTCAAGGATCCCAAGGCCACCAGCTATGTGCCGGTGCTGGCCGTCTTTCTCGTCGCTGCGCTGCTGGCGCTGGGCATCAACTGGCTGACCTTTCTGCCGCTTGTTTCCTTCATCACGCTGGAGCGGTTCGTGGCGATCGCGATGATGCTGCTCGCCATGCTGAAATTGCAGGATGTGGATCGGTTCGCGACCATGTTCCTGAACTACGACCTGCTCGCCCGCCGCCTACCGCCCTATGGCCTGGCCTATCCTTTTCTGGAACTCGGCGCGGGCCTGTTGATGCTGACGCGGGCGCTCGACTGGCTCTCCATCCCGGTCGCCCTGTTCATCGGCGGCATCGGCGCCGTATCGGTGTTCAAGGCGGTCTATATCGAAAAGCGGGAACTCAAATGCGCCTGCGTCGGCGGCAACAGCAATGTACCACTGGGCTTCGTGTCGCTGACCGAAAATGTGATGATGGTCGCGATGGCGCTTTGGATGCTGGTGGGGGTCCACTGACCAAAACACGGATGTTGGTCGGGGTTGGGCACTGATCCCTAAAACCCGTTCGCTTCGAGCGAAGTCGAGAAGCGGCCAGCACAGCGCTTCCTGTTTCTCGACAGGCTCGAAACGAACGGAGGTTGGTTAGTTCCCATCCCGCCCGTAGACATCGGGAAGGAACTGCACCCCGGTCGCGGTCGGCACCGCGGTCAGATAGGTCAGGTACACCGGCACTGGCTGGGGCAGCGGCTCATGCTGCTCCGGCGCATCGCTGTCGGTCGTGGGCGTCTTGCCGAAGAACCAGCGGCCCAGCCGTTGCGCATCCTCCAGCCGGACGCAGCCATTGCTGTAATGGCGGTCCTCCTTGGCGAACAGGTCGCGCTGCGGCGTGTCGTGCAGGTAGATGCCCAGGTCATTGGGGAACATGAACTTGATCCGCCCCATCGCGTTGCTGCCGCCCGGCAATTGCCGCACCCGCACTTCGCCCTGGCCACTGGCCACGGCCCGCCAGTCGATCGCACTCTGCGCCAGCGGCGCGGCGTCGGCGGTCCAGTCGGTCAGCGCCTCGTATCGCATGCTCTTGAGCGACCCGCCCGCCAATATCTTGGGCGCGACCTTGCGCTCCACCAGATCGGTCGGGATGTTCCAATAGGGGTTCAGCGTCGCATAGCGGATCATCCCCGCCATCAACGGCGTCGGCGATTCCTTGGCGCCGGCGACGACCTTCATCGTCCCGTCCATCGCGCCCTTGCTGTAATAATAGAGCCGGGCGGACGCCGCATCCACCACCACATGCCGCGTCCATGGTCCGGGCAACAGCCGCGCCCGCTCCATATTGAGCGCCAGCAGATGCTCGTACCGCGCCGGCCCATCGTTGAGCGCGCCGATCGTCATCGCACCGGCCACGCCATCGGGCTTCAGCCCATGGTCGGTCTGGAACGCCTTCACCTTCGCCACCAGCGCCTTGTCATAGGCGACCCCGTCGCTCAGCCCCATGCGATGGCGCAGCAGCGCGATTTCCGGCACCTTCCCGCCGGGGCGCAGCTTCACGTCCGGCGGAATCTGCACCGCAGGAAGCCCGCCCCATTTGTCCATATAGCCCGCCCGCGCCGCGCGCAGCCGCATGTAGAGCGGGCTCATCCAGCCGGCGGACTGGATATAGTCGGTCAGCGACGGCGCGAGGGACGCGGCGCGCACGATATCGGCCGGGCCGGGTGGCTTGGTGTCCAGTTCCGCATCCAGATAGCGGATCTTCACGCCACGGGCCGGCCGACGCATGTCGGCGACCAGGTCGGCAAAGGCGCGCGACAGCGCCAGATCGGCGCGGGCCAGCGCCTTGGGCGTGCCCTCGCTATCCGCTGCCTCGATCAATTTCTCCAGATCGCGCCCGCCATAGCTGCGCGGGTTGAGGCCGTCGGCATCGCTCTGCGCGATCAGCGCCAGCAGCGCGTCCGCCTGCGGACCGATACGATCCTTTTCCACCCAGAGCGGCCAATAGCCACGCGGAGCGTAGAAATCCTTATATTTGCCGCTGACCCCCGCGCGAATTTCGGCGGCGACGCTCGACTTGGCGGCGTCGCCCACCGCCTTGCCCTGCGCCAGCGCAACGGGTGCAGGCGCGGCGGCCACGGCCAGCAAGCCAGCGATCAGCGCGGGGACAAGCGAGTGGGCGCGACCGAGTCGCCGCGCCCGAAAAGCTGCGTGGATCAGCCGCGTTCTCCCCGACGCGACGGCGCCGGCGGCGGGGGTGGCGGCGGGCATGGCGGACCCTGAACCGCATGATAGATGCCATCGGCGGTGTAATAGCCGTCGACATAGCCGTCACCGTCGCGGTCGGCCGCGACCGTACCGGCGATGGCACCGGGGCCGACGGGCGGTGCGGACGTCACCGGCGCTTCATTTTTGGAGCAGGCGCTCAGGGCCAAAAGCCCGCCAGCGGCCAAAGCCAGATATTTATACTGCATATAAACTCCCTGTACGCCGGGGGCGGCAAAGCCGTCCTGCGCCGTTAGACATCTCGCCGCGACCCATGCGGCTCGACGCTAACGTTCCAGGGAGGGATTCAATCCATTACCGTATCGAAATGACGGCGAACGGTGCCGCAACAGCGTCAGTCCGTTATGCGACCACCCACTCTGCCGATGGGATGCCCTGCGCATAGAGCAGCACCGACAGGTCTCCATGAACGATCTCCGCCGCCGCCGCCTCGCGGGTCTTGGGCTTGGCATGATAGGCGACGCCCAATCCCGCACCCTGAATCATCGGAATATCGTTGGCGCCGTCACCCACCGCCAGCGTCAGCGTGCGGTCGATGCCATCGGCGATGGCTGCCTCCAGTTCCGTCCGCTTGCGCGCGGCGTCCACGATCGGCGTGGTCACGGTGCCCAGCAAGGCGCCGTCGGCAATCTCCAGCACATTGGCGACATGCACGTCGAAGCCGATCTCTTCGGCGACCGGTCCGGTAAAACGCGTGAAGCCGCCCGACACCAGCAACGTCCGTGCGCCGCGCGCCTTCATCGTGCGGACCAGCGCCTTGGCCCCGCCCATGATGACGACACGCTCGGTGCGGCACTGGTCGATCGCGCTGTCGGGCAGGCCCTTCAGCAGCGCGACCCGGCCATGCAACGCGCCCTCGAAATCCAGCTCGCCGCGCATCGCCCGTTCGGTGACCTCGGCAATCTGCGGCTTGATCCCGGCATAGTCCGCCAGTTCGTCGATGCACTCGACGGTGATCATGGTGGAGTCCATGTCCGCGATCAGCAATGTCTTCTCGCGCCCCGCGACCGGCTGGACGATGACATCCACCTTGTCGCCCACGCCGGTCAGCGCCGCGCGGGCCGCGACCGGATCGAGCGCGAAGAAGATATCGGCCGCCTTGTCCTGATCCAGCCAAGCGACATCGCCCGGCTGGCAACCGGCATCGCGCAACCGATCGACCGCCAGCGCAATATCCCCCTGCCCGATCGAGCCACTTGCCACTAAGGTCGCGACGAACATGCTACACTCCGAACCAGAAACCGGCGAATCTCGCCCACGGGTCGCGCTTATTGCCGGGCCGACCGCCAGCGGCAAGAGCGCGCTGGCCATTGCCCTTGCCAAAGCGACCGGCGGCATCGTCATCAATGCCGACGCCAGCCAGGTCTATGCCGACCTGGCAATCCTGTCCGCCCGCCCCTCTCCGGAGGAAATGGGCGACGTCCCCCACCGCCTGTTCGGCCATATCGATGGCGCGGAGGCCTGCACCGCGCCACGCTGGGCGGCCGAGGCGAAAGCGGAAATTGCCGCCGCCCATGGCGCGGGGAAGTTACCCGTGCTGGTCGGCGGCACCGGCCTTTATATCCGCACCCTGCTGGACGGCATCGCGCCGGTGCCGGAGATCGACCCGGACATTCGCGCCACCGTCCGTGCCCTGCCAGTGGCAGAGGCGCACGAGGCCCTGTCCCGTGAAGACCCCGAAGCCGCCGCCCGTCTCGCCCCGGCCGACACCACCCGCGTCGCCCGCGCACTGGAGGTGGTGCGATCGACCGGCAAACCGCTCAAGATATGGCAGCAGCATAAGGAAGGCGGCATCGCCGACCGGATCACCCTCGCCCCGATGATCCTGCGCCCGCCGCGCGACTGGCTGATCGCGCGGTGCGACCGCCGCTTCGCCCAGATGGTCGAGGCCGGCGCGATCGAGGAAGTCGAGGCGCTTCTGACCCGCAACTTAAACCCCGACCTGCCGGTCATGCGCGCCATCGGCGTGCCGGATATCGCCGCCTATCTGCGCGGAGACAGCGAGTTGGACAGCGCTATTGCGGCAGGAAGCCTGGCCACCCGCCAATATGCCAAGCGCCAATATACCTGGTTCACCAACCAGCCCCCGCCCGGCTGGCCGCGCGAAGAACGCGCAATTAATGATAAGATCATTGGCGAATTAGCAACTAAATTACAACATTAGCGCTTGACCCGTCATTTTCTGTCCACTAGAGGCAGGCGCCTTGCCATTAAAGGCATGCGGGCGCAAAGCACGCCCGTATCGGCGATTTTGCATCAAACGGAGGAGTATCATCGTGGCCGAAAAGAGCGGCGCGGACATATTGGTTCAATGCCTGGTCGATCTGGGCGTCGAAGTCGTGTTCGGTTATCCGGGTGGCGCGGTGCTACCCATTTACGATGCGCTCTATAATCACCCCACGATCAAGCATGTGCTAGTCCGCCACGAACAGGGCGCGACCCACATGGCGGAGGGCTATGCCCGCTCCACCGGCAAGCCCGGCGTCGTTCTGGTCACGTCCGGTCCGGGCGCGACCAATGCCGTCACCGGCATCACCGACGCGCTGATGGATTCGATCCCGATGGTCGTCATCACGGGGCAGGTGCCCACGCAGCTGATCGGCACGGACGCGTTCCAGGAAGCCGACACGATCGGCATCACGCGCCACTGCACCAAGCATAATTATCTGGTGAAGTCGCCGGCCAAGCTGGCCGAGGTCGTGCATGAAGCCTTCCATATCGCCACCACCGGCCGGCCCGGCCCGGTCGTCGTCGATATTCCGAAGAACGTCCAGATCGCGACCGCGCCCTATGCCAGGCCGGAACTGAAGGTCCATGCCAGCTATCATCCGCAGACCAAGGCGGATGCGGCAGGCATCGACGCAGCCGTCGAGATGCTGGCCGCGGCCGAGCGCCCGATCCTCTATACCGGCGGCGGCGTGATCAACTCCGGTCCGCAGGCGGCTGCGCTGCTGCGCGAACTGGCGGCGCTGACCGGCGCGCCCGTCACCTCGACCCTGATGGGTCTGGGCGCTTTCCCTGCGTCATCCGACCAGTGGCTGGGCATGCTTGGCATGCACGGCACCTATGAAGCCAACTGGGCGATGAACCAGGCGGATCTGGTCCTGTGCGTCGGCGCCCGTTTCGACGATCGCGTGACCGGTCGGCTCGACGCCTTCGCGCCCAACAGCCGCAAGATCCATATCGATATCGACCGCAGCTCGATCAACAAGATCGTCGACGTTGACGTCGCCATCGTGGCCGATGTCGGCAGCGCGCTGGATGACATCATCGCCCTGTGGAAGCAACGCAATCACCAGAAGGTCGACCTGACCGAATGGTGGTCGCGGATCGCCGGCTGGCGCGCGCGCAAGAGCCTGGACTATGCCGAAAACGGCGTCGAGATCATGCCCCAGCGCGCGATCGCCGACCTGTATTCGGCAACCAAGGCGACCGGCAAGGATGTCATCATTACGACCGAAGTCGGTCAGCACCAGATGTGGGCGGCCCAGCATTTCGGCTTCGACGCGCCCAACAAGTGGCTGACGTCCGGCGGCCTTGGCACCATGGGCTATGGCTTCCCAGCCGCCATCGGTGCGCAGATGGGCAATCCCGACAGCCTGTGCATCTGCATCGCGGGCGACGCCTCGGTCCAGATGAACATTCAGGAACTGGGCACCGCCAGCCAATATCGCCTGCCGGTGAAACTGTTCATCCTGAACAATGAATATATGGGCATGGTCCGCCAGTGGCAGGAACTCACCTATGAAAGCCGCTATTCCAACAGCTATTCGGACAGCCTGCCCGATTTCGTGAAGCTGGGCGAAGCCTATGGCTGGACGGGCATCCGTATCGAGGGACCGGCCGATCTGGAAGCCGGTATTCGCCAGATGCTGGAAACCGACGGCCCCGTGATCGTCGATTGCCGCGTGGCCAAGATGTCGAACTGCTTCCCGATGATCCCATCGGGCGCGGCGCATACCGACATGCTGCTCGACCCCAGCCAGGTGGAGGGCGTAATGTCCGACGAGGCAAAGGCTCTGGTCTGAAGGTGACGCTGTGACCCAGCATCTGAAATTGCGCATCCATGTGACGGAGCCGTGGGATTTCGAGAGAATCGCCGGCACCGCCGACCTCAATGGCTGGACCATCGACCATGTCGACCCGGACAATGAGGAATGGGAAGTGCATCTGGATGCCGGGTTCGACTTTAACGATCGGCATATCGGCACCCTGCTGGTCAGCCCTCGTTATGTCGGCGAACAGCTCAGCCGCATGTTCGACGCTGTGGCGGGCTTCCCCGTCCGCCTCGCCCATCGCCAGGACGGCGGCTGGCACTTCGCCTTCGCCGCCATGATTTCGCAGCGCCACGACAAGGCCGATGAAGACGGCCATGACGGGCACGAAGATACGGATAACGGGACGACCATCTGATGCATATTCAGGAAGAACTCAGCCAGCGGCACGTCCTGTCGCTGACCGTTTCGAACGAGGCGGGCATATTGGCGCGCATCGCGGGCCTGTTCACCGCGCGCGGCTATAATATCGACAGCCTGACCGTGGCGGACATCACGCAGGACCATGGCGTCAGCCGCATCACCATCGTCACCAACGGCCCGCCCAAGGTGATCGATCAGATCATAGCCCAGCTCGACCGGCTGGTGCCCGTTCACAAGGTGACCGACCTGACCGAAAACGGCCCCTTCGTTGAGCGCGAACTGGCGCTGGTGAAGGTCGCCGGCACCGGCGAGGACCGGATCGAGGCATTGCGCCTGGCCGACGTATTTCGCGCCAAGGTGGTCGATACGACGATCGAAAGCTTCATCTTCGAGATTACCGGCACGACCGACAAGATCGACAATTTCGTCGGCCTTATGCGCCAGATCGGCCTGGTCGAAGTCGGCCGCACCGGCGTCGTCGGCCTGATCCGCGGCAAGGACGCGAATTAATTTCCCTCTCCCCCTTGGGGGAGAGGGTTGCACAGCCTTGGCAGCTTGCTGCCTAGGCGAAGCTGAGAGAGGGGCAGCGACGCTCGTCCGCCCCCCTCCAACTCCATCTAGGTCCGGCTTCGCCGAACCAAGATTTCATATCCTCTCCCCCGGCGGGGCGAGGAAATCTGTTCGAGGGAAGAGACACTCATGAAGGTTTATTACGATCACGACGCGGACATCGGCCTGATCAAGGGCAAGAAGGTCGCCATTCTGGGTTACGGTTCGCAGGGTCACGCCCATGCGCAGAACCTGCGCGACTCAGGCGTTGCCGAAGTCGCGATCGCGCTGCGCCCCGGTTCGCCCAGCGCCAAGAAGGCCGAAGGCGCCGGTTTCAAGGTGCTGCCGAACAAGGAAGCCGCCCAGTGGGCCGACGTGCTGATGATCCTGGCACCCGACGAGCATCAGGCCGCCATCTATGAAGCCGACATCAAGGGCAATCTGCGCCCCGGCGCCGCGCTCGCCTTCGCCCATGGCCTGAACATCCATTTCGGCCTGATCGAAGTGCCCACCGACATCGACGTCATCATGATCGCGCCCAAGGGCCCCGGTCACACCGTGCGCGGCGAATATCAGCGCGGCGGCGGCGTGCCCTGCCTGATCGCGGTCCATCAGGACGCGACCGGCAACGCACATGACATCGCCCTGTCCTACGCCAGCGGCGTCGGCGGCGGTCGCAGCGGCATCATCGAAACCAATTTCCGCGAAGAATGCGAAACCGACCTGTTCGGTGAGCAGGCCGTGCTGTGCGGCGGCGCCACCGCGCTGGTCCAGGCCGGTTTCGAAACGCTGGTCGAAGCCGGCTACGCCCCGGAAATGGCCTATTTCGAGTGCCTGCACGAACTCAAGCTGATCGTCGACCTGATGTATGAAGGCGGCATCGCCGACATGCGCTATTCGATCTCGAACACCGCCGAATATGGCGACATCAAGACCGGCCCGCGCATCATTACCGAAGAAACCAAGAAGGAAATGAAGCGCGTTCTGGCCGACATCCAGTCGGGCCGCTTCGTCAAGGACTTCATCCTCGACAACCGCGCCGGCCAGCCGGAGCTGAAGGCCAGCCGCATCGCCGCCAAGCGTCACCCGATCGAACAGACCGGTGAAAAGCTGCGCGCCATGATGCCCTGGATCGGCGCCAACAAACTGGTGAACAAGGACAAGAACTGACGGCCACGGATCGGCCGTCACCCCGGGGAACGCCGGGGTCCAAAGCGGCCGATGCCAGACCTTCAATCAGGCCGGAAACGGAACGAACCGTTTCCGGTTACGGCTCTGGCACAATCGAGGGGCGCAGCATATTCTTGCTGCGCCCCTTGACCGTTTTCGGAGTCTTTTTTCATGCGTAAATTTCTGATCCCCGCCGCCGCCCTGATCGCTATTGCCGGTGGCAGCGTCGTCATCGCCCAGGGTGCGGCCACCCCTGGCACCAAGGACGTCGCCAAGGTCACCGGCGGCACCTATGCCGTCGAACCCAGCCATACCCAGATCGTCTTTGCCTATGACCATATGGGCTTCACCAACAATCTGGGCGTGATCGCGCAGCCCACCGGCACGCTGACGCTGGACAAGGCCAACCCGGCCGCGTCGAAGGTGTCGATCGAAGTGCCGATCGCGAACCTCACCACCGGCATCCCGGCGCTGAACGAGCATCTGGCCAAGCCGGAATTCTTCGACGTAGCCAAATTCCCCAAGGCGACCTTCGTGTCGACCGGCGTGAAGACCGATGGCCCGACCGGCGCGACCATCACCGGCAATCTGACCATCAAGGGCATCACCAAGCCGGTGACGCTGGACGCCGAATTTTACGGTGCCGGTGCGAACCCGATGAACAAGAAGGAAAATATCGGCTTCGTCGCCACCGGCACGATCAAGCGCAGCGATTTCGGCATGGGCATGGCGGTGCCGGTCGTCGGCGACGCGGTGGAACTCAAGATCATCGCAGCCTTCCAGAAGTAAGGGCGATGCGCCTGCCGGCACGGCTCGCTCTGCTTTCCAGCATGGTCGCGCTCGTGCCGGCTACCGCTGCGCCACCCGTCATACCGCCGCCCGCGCCCATGGTGCGGGCGGCGCTCTATGCGCCCGGTCGCTATGCGGTCGATAGCGAAGCGACCAAGGTGCATTTCCATGTAAAGGCGCTGGTCGGCGGTTATGAGGGCGACTTCCTAGCGCCCGAAGGCAGCGTCGTCATCGACGCCGCCCGGCCCGATCGCGCCACCGTGGACATCCGCTTCCCGGTCGAAAAACTGACCACAAGCGACGCGTCCACCGATGCGATGCTGAAGGGCGACAGCTTCTTCGACATGGGCCAATATCCCACCATCCGCTTCACCGCGAAGGATGCGCCATTGGTCGGCGGCGATGCCCCGACCCCGGTCGCGGGCGAACTCACCATGCATGGGCAGACCCGCCCGGTCACGCTGTCCGTGCGGCTGGTCGGCACGACCCCGGACGAAGCACCGGGCCTGTCCGTCCTGCATTTCACCGGCACCATGACGGTGGAGCGCAGCCATTATGGCATGGGTTTCGGCCGCCCCTTCGTATCCGACCATGTGGACCTGACCATCGACGCAATATTCCGTCGCGGCTGAACGCCTCTACGACAGAAATATCTTTACCCCCGCCCCCGAAAAGGGTTAAGGGGCGGCATCATGCAGCGCGTCTCGCTTCTTACCCTGCTACGACTTACACGCCCTTAGGCGTGGCTTTTGTGCTGCCTTCCGGCTAAGGGCAGCGTCGATCCGCCTAAGGGCATTCATCACAGTCAAGTCGTACCCCGGAAGCGCCCTTATGCGCGCTCCGTGTCAGGAAGTAGTTTGATCCCATGATGCTGACCGATCCCGCACAAAAATACCGCGCCTTCCCGCAGGTGGACCTGCCCAACCGGCAATGGCCGTCGAACGTCATCACCAAGGCGCCCCGCTGGCTGTCCACCGACATGCGCGACGGCAACCAGTCGCTGATCGACCCGATGAACGCGGAAAAGAAGCGCCGCTTCTTCGACCTGCTGCTCAAGGTTGGCGTCAAGGAGATCGAGGTCGGCTTTCCGGCCGCCGGCGCAACCGAGTTCGATTTCATTTCCGGGCTGGTGAAGACCGGCGCGATCCTCGACGATGTGATGCCTCAGGTGCTGACGCAGGCGCGCGAAGACCTGATCGCCACGACCTTCGAAAGCCTGCGCGGCGCGAAACAGGCGATCGTCCATGTCTATAACGCGATCTCGCCCGCCTGGCGGAACATCGTGTTCCAGATGGAGCGGCCGCAGATCCGCGACATCGCGATCCACGCCGCCAAGCTGCTGCGCGACAATGCTGCCAAGCAGCCCGACACTGACTGGCATTTCGAATATTCGCCCGAAACCTTCTCCACCGCCGAGCTGGATTTCAGCCTGGAATGCTGTGAAGCGGTGATGGAAATTCTCCAGCCGACGCCCGAACGCCCGCTGATCCTGAACCTGCCCGCCACCGTCGAGTGCGCCACGCCCAACATCTATGCCGATCAGATCGAATGGATCTGCCGCAATATCTCGCGCCGCGACAGCGTCGTGATCTCGCTGCACACCCATAATGACCGGGGCACCGGGGTCGCTGCCGCTGAACTGGGTATCATGGCCGGCGCCGACCGCGTCGAAGGCTGCCTGTTCGGCAATGGCGAACGCACCGGCAATTGCGATCTGGTGACGGTCGCGCTGAATATGTACACGCAGGGGATCAATCCGGAACTGGACTTCAGCGACATCGACGAAGTCATCCAGACCGTCGAATATTGCAACCAGCTGCCCGTCCACCCGCGCCATCCCTATGCCGGCGAACTGGTGTTCACCGCTTTCTCCGGCAGCCATCAGGATGCGATCAAGAAGGGCTTCGCCGCGCAGGACGCGCGCAACGATCTGTTCTGGAACGTCCCCTATCTGCCGATCGACCCCAAGGATCTGGGCCGCGATTATGAAGCGGTAATCCGCGTCAATTCGCAGTCGGGCAAGGGCGGCGTCGCCTGGGTGCTGCAACAGGACAAGGGCTATAAGCTGCCCAAGAAGATGCAGGCCGATTTCTCCAAGGTTGTGCAGGGCCTGGCCGACCAGTCCAGCCGCGAACTCAACGCCGCCGATATCGGCGACGCGTTCGAGACGCATTATTGCCTGACCGGCGATCAGGCCTACAGCCTGATCGATTATCATGAGAGCGGCACGGCGGGCGACCGCATCTTCACCGGCAAGATTGCGCATGAAGGCGTAGAGCGCTCCATTTCCGGGCGCGGCAACGGCCTGCTGTCCTCGGTGCTGGCCGCGCTGCGCGACGAATTTGGCGTACAACTGGAAATCGCCGACTATAGCGAACATGCGATCGGCGCAGGCAGCGACGTGAACGCCGCCGCCTATGTCGAATGCCGCACCCCCGATGGCCGGACGGTGTTCGGCGTCGGCACCGACAGCGACGTCGCGACCGCTTCGGTCAAGGCCGTGCTGTCGGCCGCCAACGGGATTGCGGTGCGGGGTTAAATTGGCTGTTCCCCGGCGCAGGCCGGGGTCCAGTTCTGTGCGTGAATCTGGACCCCGGCCTGCGCCGGGGAACAGACTGCGCTACTTCGCCAAAGCGCGCACCACCCGGTCCCACTGCTCCAGCGATTCCGGGATGCCGGCCACCGGCACCCGCTCGTTCAAGCCGTGAGCGAAACCGTCCTCCGCCTTCATGAATAGGCTGGACACGCCATAGCTGGGTACGCCCAAAGCACGGAAATAGAGGCTGTCGGTGGCACCCGCCGACATGCCCGGCATCACCGCGATGCCCGGCGACCGGGCCAGCACGGCGCCGCGCACCGCCCGTATCACATCCCCGCGCAGGGGCGAGGCATCGCTCGCCAATGGATCGCCCAGCGTCTTCACCGTGGCGCTGGCGTCATTCACCACCTTCACCAGTTGCGCCTTCACATCCTCAATCCTGACGCCGGGGAAGATTCGGCAATTGACACTGACCTTCGCGCTTTGCGGCAGGGCATTGAGCGCATGCCCCGCCTGCGCCATGGTCGCGACGCAGGTGGTGCGCACCTGCCCGATAAATTCCGGGCGGGTCGACAGCAGGTCCGCCGCCGCCGCATCGCCGCTCTGCGCATAGCGCTTCATCGCCTGCCCCACCTCGCCACCGATCCGGTCGGCGGACAGCGCCAGCGACGCCTTGGTCAGTTCGTTGCGCATCGGCGGAAACTTGTACGCCGCGATCGCGTTGATCGCCCTGGCCATGCGATAGATAGGATTGCCCGGCGTCGGCGCGCTCGAATGACCGCCCGCATCGGTGAAGGCGAATTCAAAATCGGCATAGCTCTTCTCGCCCGCCTGCAATTGGTACAGCACCGGCTTGCCTTCGTCGTTCAGCAGCCCGCCGCCGCCATCGCCGTTCAGCAGCAGCTCCAGATCCTTATATTGCTGCGACAATGCCTTGGTCGTCACCATGTCGGTTTCCTCGTCCCCCGACAGAAGCAGGGTCACAGACCGGCGCGGCTTCCAGCCTTCCTTCTTCAGCTGCGCCAGGGTCGCGACCATCATCGCGACATCATATTTATTATCCTCCGACCCGCGCCCGAAAATATAGCCATTCTCCTCCACCGGCACGAAGGGATCGCGGGTCCAGTCCGCCCGGTCGGCCGCGACCACATCCATATGGCCGATCAGGCCCAGCGCTTTCAGCTTGGGATCGCTGCCCCTGATCGTCGCGGCGAGGGTGGCCGTTTCGCCGATCGGCGTGATGACGATATCCGCGTCGGCAAAGCCCGCCTTTTTCAGCACGCCGGCATAATAGGCCGCCAGCTTGGGCACCTGCCCCTCACCCTGTACCGTCTTGATCGCCACGGAGCGCATGAGGATATCCTTAGCCGCGCCCGCATCGGCCGCCGCCTGCACCGCTTGCGGCACCGTCAGCAACGCCACCCCCATTATCGCGCCCCGCATCATCATATATTGAAACTCCCGGATGGATTGATCCGTCATATCTGGCATAGCGGATCGGCCGGGCCAATGCGTTTGACCTGACGTGCATGCGGAAAGAGGACCACCTTATCTGCGTTGCATCCCCCTGAAAGAATTGCTTGCGCGCAATCGGGTCGCCGATTCCCATATTGCGCGTCGAAACGCCCACAGGAACGATACCCATGGCCATCAACTATCGCAGTTTCGGATTTCAGGTGCTGGCCGGCATGGTCGTGGGCCTGTTGCTGGGCCTGGTCGCGCGTCAGATCGGCGCGGGGCCGGATGGCGACCTCAACTGGATGGCGACCGCGCTCAAGACGGTGGGATCGATCTTCGTATCCCTGCTGAAAGCGATCGTGCCGCCTCTGGTCTTCGCCGCCATCGTCGCGTCGATCGCCAATCTGCGGGCGCTGGACAATGCGGCGCGCCTTGCCGGGCAGACCTTGCTCTGGTTCGCCATCACCGCCCTGATCGCGGTCGCCATCGGCATCACCATAGGCGTCATCGTCCAGCCGGGCACTGGCCTGCAAGGCACGGCTTTGGCCATGGGCAAGAGTGACAGCATGGGCGGCTGGCTCGATTTCCTGAAGGGCCTGGTCCCCGGCAACAGCCTGGCGCTGTCGGCCGGCACCAAGATCAGCGACGGCGGCGCATCCACCAGCATCAGCTTCAACATCCTGCAATTGCTCGTCATCTCGATCGCGGTCGGCCTCGCCACCTTGAAGGTCGGGGAAAAGGCCGATGCCTTTCTCGGCTTCGTCCGCTCGCTGCTGGCCGTGGTGCGCGCGATACTGGGCTGGGTCATCCGCCTGACGCCGATCGGATCGGCCGCCCTGATCGGCACCGCCATCGCCACCTATGGCTGGAGCGCACTGGCGCAACTCGGCACCTTCACCGCCGCCATCTATCTCGGCCTCGCGCTGGTGCTGCTGGTCGTCTATCCGCTGCTGCTGATCGCCAATGGCCTGAAACCCGGCCCCTTCTTCGCGAAGGCATGGCCGGCGATCCAACTGGCCTTCGTCTCGCGCTCCTCGGTCGGCACCCTGCCCGTCACCGAAGCCGTGACCGAGCGGCTGGGCGTCGACAAGGGCTATGCCGCCTTCGCCATCCCGCTGGCATCGACCACCAAGATGGATGGCTGCGCGTCCATCTATCCCGCGCTGGCGGCGATCTTCGTCGCGGGCTTCTACGGCATCCCGCTCCACTTCATCGACTATGCGCTGATCGTGTTCGTATCCGTCATCGGTTCGGCCGCGACGGCGGGCCTGACCGGCGCGATCGTGATGCTGACGCTGACCCTCTCGACGCTCGGCCTGCCGCTGGAGGGCGTGGGCCTGCTGCTCGCCATCGACCCGATCCTCGACATGGGCCGCACGGCGGTCAACGTCGCGGGGCAGGTGCTGGTCGGCGTCATCGTCGCCAAGCGCGAGGGGATATTGGACGAGGCGGCCTATTATGGCGCCGCCGATCCGACCGGCGAACAAGCGTTGACCTGACGCCCGCGTGGGACCATGGACGGCCCCATGACACAGCATCAGGTTCACATCATCGGCGGCGGCATGGCCGGTACCGAAGCGGCATGGCAATTGGCGCAGGCAGGCATCAAGGTTCGCCTGTCCGAAATGCGCGGTAGCGGAGATACGACGCCCGCACATCAGACGGACGGCCTTGCAGAGCTGGTCTGCTCCAACAGCTTCCGGTCCGACGATGCGGACAAGAATGCCGTGGGCCTGCTGCATCAGGAAATGCGCCGGCTGGGATCGCTGATCATGGCGAGTGCCGAACCGGCCAAGGTGCCCGCCGGCTCCGCTCTGGCGGTCGATCGCCATGTCTTTTCCGACGCCGTCACCCGCGCGCTGACCGATCATCCCAATGTGGAAATCGTGCGCGAGCGGATCGACATGGTGCCGACCGAGGGCATGACCATCATCGCTACCGGCCCGCTCACCGCGCCCGGCCTGGCGCAGAGCATCGGCCAGGCGGCAGGCATGGAGCATCTGGCTTTCTTCGACGCGATCGCACCCGTCATCCATCATGACAGCATCGATATGGATCAATGCTGGATGGCCAATCGCTGGGACAAGATCGGTCCCGGCGGTGGCGAGGGCAAGGATTATATCAACTGCCCGATGGACAAGGACCAATATCAGGCCTTCGTCCAGGGATTGCTGGACGGCGAAAAGACCGAGTTCAAGGAATGGGAGAGCAACACTCCTTATTTCGAAGGTTGCATGCCGATCGAGGTCATGGCGTCACGCGGGCCGGAAACGCTGCGCCATGGGCCGATGAAGCCGATGGGCCTGGACAATCCGCGCACCGGCCGTTGGCCCTATGCGGTTGTGCAGTTGCGGCAGGATAATGCCAGCGGCACATTGTGGAACATGGTCGGTTTCCAGACCAAGCTGAAGCATGGCGCGCAGGTCGCGCTTTTCCGCACTATCCCGGGTTTGCAGAACGCCGAATTTGCGCGGCTGGGCGGGCTGCATCGCAATACTTTCATCCAGTCGCCCAAGCTGCTCGACCCGACATTGCGCCTGAAAAGTGCGCCGCATATCCGCTTCGCCGGGCAGATGACGGGGTGCGAAGGCTATGTGGAGAGCGCCGCGATCGGCCTGATCGCCGGGCGTTTCGCCGCCGCCGAACTGCTGGGCCGCGAACTGACCCCACCCCCGGCCGACACGGCGCTCGGCGCGCTGCTCGGCCATGT
>Ga0209147_100688_pt1 | contig 17353 bp, 12 predicted proteins | sample AraplaCol_mLB_r2_FD_184278 | JGI IMG/M metagenome (GOLD analysis project Ga0209147, IMG submission 184278) | Arabidopsis root microbial communities from North Carolina, USA - plate scrape CL_Col_mLB_r2 (SPAdes) (version 2) | ecosystem: Host-associated > Plants > Roots > Endosphere | place: USA... | reverse complement strand
CAGTACATCAACGGGTTCTACAACACCCGCCGCCGACATTCATATCTGGGCGGCATCAGCCCGCTCGCCTTCGAAGCCAAGGTGGCTTAATGAGATAGGTGACCGGCACAAAACCGTTACAAGTCCAGATCATCCTCGCGCATATATTCGTTGCGCGTGGGCCGCATCATCTCGACGCGCGGGATCGGCGTCCCCTCCTTCTCCTCCATGAGCGAGCGCGCCCGTGTCCTGAGCGCCGCCTTGCCGGACTTGCGGTTGATCATGAAGCCCGCAGTGGCATCGCCGTCGGCAATCCGCAGGATGCGCTCGAGGGAGACCGGGTTGCGGCGCCGCGCGATCTCGATGGTGAGAAGATGCGAGGTCGCTCCCGTGCGAGGATCGGTCCGCAGAACCACGTCGTCGATGAGCGTGGCCTTGTCGACCAGGATCGTCTCGACGCCGACATCAAGGCGGCCCGCCTCGCGCGCGGCCGAGACGCGGGTTTCGATCAGCGAGAGGAACTCGTCGAAGATGCTGTTCTGGAGCGCGATCGGCAGCGCCAGGATGCGATTGAGCCAGCGCTGGATCGGCGGCATCTCGTCCTTGAGAACGCCATCCTTGTCGCAGAGCTCGAGACCAGTGCGGTGCTGGAAATCGTCGAGCGTCGTGCTGGCGAGCTTGCCCGCGGCCAGAAGATCGAACCAGGAGAGAAGCGCCGCGCAGGCATATTCGCTCTCGAGATTATCAGCGGGGTCGAAGAGCCCCTGCCCGCCCGTCTGGCGCTGGCCGCGCGTCAGCGCGCCGAGACTGTCGAGCCGCCGCGCGATCGTGCTGGTGAAGCGCAGCTCGCCCTTGCAGTCAGTGGTCACGGGCCGGAACAGCGGCGTGGTCGCCTGATGCGTGCGATGGGTCCGGCCGAGCCCCTGGATCGCCCGGTCGGCGCGCCAGCCGGGCTCGAGCAGAAGGTGGACGCGCTGCTCCTGATTCAGGACATCGAGCGAGGCATGATAGCTCCGTCCCGTGCCGCCGGCGTCGGAAAAGACGAGCATCCGCTTCTTGCCGGCCATGAAGGCGGCAGCCTCGGCCTGGCTTGTCCGGGCCGATCGACTTTCGAGCTTCTGCCGGCCGTCGCTTGCCGTGATGAGGCGCTTGGTGCGACCCGTGACCTCGGCGACATTGTCGTGCCCGAAATGCTCGAGTAGCGCATCGAGCGCCGACATGATGGGCGGCATCGCGCAGAGCTTCTCGATGAGATTATCGCGCGCGGCTTCCGCCTCGGGATTGTAGACCGGGTGGCCGTCGTCATTCACCATCGGCAGCGAGCGCGGCGTGCCCGTATCGTCCTTGAAGACCCGCATCTGCCGGGTGGGGAAAGCGCGCTCGAGGTAATCGATGATGTACTCACGCGGGCTCAGATCAATTTCCAGGTTCGCGCGCTCGTCGGGCGAGAGATCGCCCAGCCGCCGATCGAGGATCGATTCAGCGGTGGTGACCAGCTGCAGAACGACCGATTGCCCGGCGGCGAGATGGGCCTCGGCCGCCGCGATCACCGTCGGCAGCTTCATGCTGAGGAGAAGCTGGCCGAAGAAGCGCTGCTTCGTCGATTCGAAGCGCGAGCGCGCCGAGGCCTTGGCACCGCTGTTGAGGGTCGCATTTTCGAGCCCGTCGACCACCGCGGTCAGTTCGAGCGCACGCTCCATGTTGCGGTGAATGATGCCCCAGGCGTCGGCATAGGCATCGTAGATCGCGATCTGCTCGCGCGTCAGCTCGTGGCGCAGGATCTCATATTCGACGCCGGCGAAGCTGAGCGCCCTCGCGGTGTAGAGGCCGAGCGCCTTCAGGTCGCGGGCCACCAGCTCCATCGCCGCGATGCCGCCCTTGCGGATGCCCGCAATGAACTGCTCACGGTTGCTAAAGGCCGTTTCCGGGCCCCAGAGCCCGAGCCGCACGGCATAAGCGAGGTTGTTGACGTCGGACGCGCCCGTGGCCGAGGCATAGAGGACGCGGGCGCCGGGCAGGTGGTTCTGGAGCAGCACGCCGGAAATGCCCTGCTGCGAGCCCTCCTTCTTGCCGAGTGCGCCCTCGCCGCCAGCGACGCCGCCCATCTCGTGCGCCTCGTCGAAGCCGATGACGCCTTCGAAGTCCTCGCCGGCCCAGTCGATGATTTGCTGGAGGCGGCTGTGGTCACCGCGCGCCGAGCGAAGCGTGGGGTAGGTGACGAAGAGCACGCCCTGCTCGAGCGGGATTGCCTGATCGATCTTCCAGTTGGCGAGAGGCTGGATGTCAGCGGCAAGGCCGCCAAGCGCGGTCCAGTCACGGCGGGCGTCCTCAAGCAGCGCCTCGTTCTTGGAAATCCAGATGTTGCGCCGGCGGCCGGCAAGCCAGCTGTCGAGAATGCAGGCCGCGACCTGCCGGCCCTTCCCCGCGCCCGTGCCGTCGCCGAGGAAATAGCCCATGCGGTAGGCACGGCCGTCTTCCGCCTCGGTGAGACCGACGCCCTCCTTGGCGGGTTTGAACCGTCCGGGCAGGAACTGGTCCCAGGCGTGGCCGGCATAGACGACGGTTTCGAGCTGCGAAGCCGATAGCAGGCGCTCCGATACGGTGCGCTCGGGCAAGTTCGGCACATAAGCGGGGATCGGCCCCGCGATTGAACCCATAGCCACCGATTCGACAAGCGCGGTCGGATGTTCGCCGGCGGCCTCGAAGGTGATCCTGCTCGGGCGATAGGGAAGATAGACGCCGACCTGGTCGAGCAGCGGTGCCGGCGTATCGAGCGGCGTATATTGGACCGGCAGGACACTGTTGCGGACCGGCGCGTGATACGGACGCGGCTGCGCGCGATTGCTCTTCATGGCGCGGAAGAGCGAAGGGCTGCTCGACCGCTTCGGAGCGGGGGCCAAGGGTGCGCCGAGAACCGCTCGGTCGTGGATCGTGAGTGCGCCGATGAGGTCGCGGATGGAGGTGCGTTGGATCGTCGCGGGGATCGTCTTGCCTGGCACCTTGTCGATGACGAAGAGCCTGACGGCGATCGAGGTGCCGTGCTTGAGATAGCATTTTTCGAGCCGCACCGAAGTCTGGACGCTGACATCGCGCAAGGTGGTCTCGAAGAGATCGCGCATCCGGGCATTGGGGCCGAACCAGTCGGGCATGATCGCAACGAGCCTGCCGCCGGTCTGGAGGCGGCGTAGCGCTGCCTGGAGATGACGGACGGCGGCGTGTGCGTCGGCGCCGAGCCCGACCGAGCGGGAAAATGGCGGGTTCATGAGGATCAGGCTCGGCCGCGGCGCGGCTGCGAGGGTCGAGTTGATCACCGCGCCATCGTGGCCGGTGACAACGGCGTCGGGGAAGACGTCGGCGAGCCGGGCACGGCGGGCCGGCGCATATTCGTTGAGTTGCAGGGCCGAGAAATCCCGGCAGTGGGCTACGAGAAGGCCGTTGCCCGCGCTGGGTTCGAGGATGATGTCATCGCTCTGAACGTTGGCGAGAAGGACGGCGATCGCCGCAAGATCGACGGGCGTCGAGAATTGCTGCCATTCAATCTGATCCTCGCTGCGAACGGTCTGGGTGGGCAGCCGGTCCAGGAGATCGCAGGCGGCGGCGACCTCATCGAGCGAGCGGAGGGGATAGGGTCCGAACTGGAGATGGTGGGCGAGCGCGTGTTCGAGGATCTCGAAGCTGTCACGCTGGGTCCAGAAGCCGTCGGCGTCCGTCCCTCCAAAGCCCTCGACCATGGCCGCATTGAGGTCAGCGCGAGTGATCGGATCGGTCGAACGCAGACGATCGGCAAGAATGACGGCCGCGCGGCGCTCAGCCGCAGTGGCGGTATCGAAGAGATCGGACATGGTGGGGTCTCCAGACTGGCTGCCCCGTCGGCAGCATCAGTCCTCCGCCCCCCTCCCCTTCCCATTGCGCTGGGTTGGCCATGTTCCACGGGTTGAGCCGTTCGAGGCGGTCCAGCCACAATATCGAGAGTCGGGATTCTATCCGGCCCGATCAGGCCGCCATACGCCTCTCGAGTTCCTTGGCCCAATCTTCGATACCGCGCGGCGGCGGCATTCGTTCGATCGTGAGGCCGGGCCGAGTGTAGAGCAGTTCGGCCTGATCGGCGGCGCGGACGCCTTCCGCGTCATTATCCTGGGCAAGGATGAGCGTTTGCACGGTCTCCGGGAGGCGGATCTGATGCAGTCGCCGCGCTCCGAGACTTGCCCAGCATGGCAGCGCATTGAGAATGGTGAAGGCGCGCGCGGTCTCAAAGCCTTCGGCGAGGGCGAGGACCGTGGCGCCCCGCCCTCCCCCTTGCCACGCGCCGGCCGCTGGCCGACCGAGCATGAGCTTCATGCGATAGCGCGCGGTCATGGGATCGAGGAATATTCTCTGGACGGCTGTGAGCCGCCGCCCTTCCCGCACCGCTACCAGAAGAGCCGGGTGGAAGCTCGTCCAGGGCTTTGGCCGGTACGGACAGCGTGGATGGAAGCGCAGGTCGTCCGTGATCGGCGCGAGATAGCGCGAGGCGAGATAGCGTTCTGCCAGCGTGCCTTCGAGGGAAAGGGCTTCATCCCACAGCCGGCTCGCATTGCCGGAAGAAACGGCAGGAGCATGGGTATAGCTGAAATGGTCGCGGATGGGCACGCGTCGGAGTTCACGCAGAACGTCTTCCCGATCGCATCCCGCGAAGCAGGTCACCAAAATACCGCGATTGCCTTGGCGGATCGACAGGCTTGGGGTGCTGTCGGAATGCGCCGGGCAAAGGCACATTGCGGTTCTGCCGTGCCATGTGCCGCCAAGTGCGCCAACAAGATCGATGAGTTGCTGCGAAGGTCGTTCGGCTGTGAGGGCCATGATCGGCTCCTTTCACAACCTCGGCCCCCCTTCCCTTCTCCACGAACATCGTTTTAGAGGTTATCGGAGAAGCAAGACGGAACAGATCGCGCGACGGGTCGTGCGAGGCGCGACTCTTTCATGACTCGAAAGCAGTTGTTGGAGCGAATAGTCCAAGTTCGACCCGAATCGCCGTGGACTGATAGGTTCCATCGCTGACCCTGTGCCCGCCAATGATCTTCGAGATGATTCGCGTTGCTGTGAATGCCCGTTGTCTGAGCTTTCTAAGTCGGACAAGAATTGCGGATAAGTCCTCAAGCAGCGGGTGCTGGCGAGCGACTCGTCTTGATTTTGGTCCGGGTTTATAGGTGAAATGATATACGCGCGGATGGTCCGGGACTCGGGGGCGGCAAGAGGGCTTGTCCCTGCGCACGCCGGGTCAGGTCGCCGTATTTGACTAACCACCCTGCATTTGGCATATCTGTCCGGGATTAGGGGCCATTATGCGGTGCTTTTCACGAACCGTGGCCGGTTTGGGTTCAAAAAGGGGACATGCCCATGCTGTCGGGTCAGATTCTCGATGCGATGATTACCTCGTGCGAGAATGCCAAGACCGTGCTGCGGCAGGCAGCCATTGATCCATCCGATCGCAAAACGCTGAACATTTCAATGGGGGCGACGGTCGCCGCTGAATTGCTTGGCCGAACGCCAGAAGCGCTTTCGAAGGCTGAGGCGCGCGGACGCTTGCCCGCACCCAAGACGGCCACCAACGGACGCCGATTCTACACGGTCGAAGATTTGATCGCCATTCGCGAGAAGCTTGGCATCAAGATGGGTAAATTGCCCTCCGAGCGCGCGGTCGTCATTGCAGTGCAGAACTTCAAGGGCGGCGTCAGCAAATCGACGACGGGCAAGCATCTTGCAGACTACCTTGCGCTGCGGGGATATCGCGTCCTCGTTGTCGATTGCGATCCCCAGGCGTCGATGAGTGTTATGTTCGACGTCAATCTCGAGGCATTGGTGGACGAGACGCACACGCTCTCGAACTTCCTCTCGCCCAGAATCGACGAAGCCGATTCGCTGCGAAAGACGATCCAAAAGACCGCCTGGCCCAATATCGATATCTGCCCCGCCAACCTGGGCCTCCAGGACACCGAGTGGGAACTGACAGCAACCATCGAGGAGGGCCCGACCGCCATTGCCGGCGCATTTCGCATGCTGAGAATCGGCCTGGAAGAGGTCCGGCACGACTATGATGTCGTAATCCTCGATCCTCCCCCCGCCATGGGTTTTTTGGGCGTGAACACGTTGACGGCCGCGGACGGCTTGCTGATCCCGGTGCCGGCTCGGCAACTGGATTATCTTTCGACAATCCACTTCATGCAGACCTGTAGGGAAGCGATGGACCTCGTCTCGAAGTTCGACACTTCGATCGACTACGGGTTCATTCGCGTCGTCTGCACCATGTTCCAGCCCAACAGGACCAACGAGGCTCAAATGCTTCAGGTCATGGAGAAGACCTACGCCGGCCAGATGCTATCGACGCCGATCCTCCTGTCGGAAGAGATCAAGAATGCCGGGCTGTCGATGTCGTCGATCTACGAAATCAACAAGCCATATGGGTCGCACCAGACGTACACGCGGTGCCGTGACAACCTCAACATGGTGTTTCGCGAGATCGAAAAGGATATTTGCAAGCAGTGGCCGTCGCGTATGGCGCAGGTCGGCACCGACAGACTGACGGAGGCGGCATGAGCAGCGCAGGGGGCCGGCGTCGCAGCCTACTGGCGAATGCCATCGAGAGCATCGGCACGACCCCTGCCCCCACGTCCGTGGCCGAAGTCGTGGATGCCGAGGTGCTGGTCGATCGCGATAAGCCGGTTGACGAACCTTCGACGCCCTCATTCCTGGAGCGGCGAGGTATTGCGTTCGATGAGATCGCCCGCACGGTCAAACGTCCGACTATCCGTCTGAAGCCCTCGGAATGCTCCATCTGGCCGGGCAATGCTCGCGATCATGCGGCGCTGAGCCACGAACGCTGTGCCTCGCTCATTGATTCCATCCGCGAGGAGGGAACGAACCGCGAGCCGGTTGTGGTGCGGCGGACGCCGAACGCCGAGACTCCCTACGAGTTGATCGTCGGCACCCGCCGGCATTTCTCGGTTTCCTGGCTGAATGCCAACAACCATAGCGAAATCGAGCTCGTAGCGCGTATCGAGACGCTCGATGACGAGGCCGCTTTCCGGCTTGCCGATTTGGAAAATCGAGAGCGCGAGGACGTCACCGATTTGGAGCGTGCGCGCAATTACAGGCACGCCGTCGACGCATATTACAACGGGGTTCGCACGCAGATGGCCGATCGCTTGGCCATCGCCAAGCAGAACCTCCACAACCTCCTCCAGCTCGCGGAGTTGCCTGACGAGGTCGTGGCAGCGTTCGCTGAGCCTGGAGATCTCAAGGTCCGGCACGGCATGCGGCTCTCGCCCCTGCTGAAGAATGAACAGCACCGAGACGCGATCATCGCCGCAGCTGTAGCCCTCGGAGCCGAGCAACAGGCTCTGAAAGATGCTGGAAGCGACAAGATCGAGGGTATCAAGGTCTGTGAGCGCCTGGCCGCGGCCGCGGTGGCTCCCGCGGCGACGAGGAAGCCTGTACCCCGCGCCAAGCCGGCCCTCACCGCCTCATCGGGCCGCGAGATCGGACAGGTTCTCGCTGATACACGGGCCAAGGGACTTACCATCAACATCAACCCCAAGGGCACAGCGTCGGTCGACGAGATCCTCGAAGCGCTCCGCCCTGCCCTTGAGAGCGCGAAGTTCAGTCGGAATTGAGTAAAATCTGGTTTAACGCTTTATTTTCAATTAGTTGGCTCCTGGTAAAATGCGTTTTACCGATGCCGCAGGACACGAGATGCAACAGGATCACCGCGAAGACGGTCAGGTAGACCTCTTTCTCCCTCAGCTGACTGCGCTTCCTCTCCGGGATCAGCGCGAGACGATGGAGCGGCCCTTTTTCTCGCTGTCGAAGCGCAAGCGGCTCAAGCCGATCGACTATGTCAGCCCGGATCGTAAGATCACCGTCCATGTCTCCGCGAACTCGGAATATGGCCTGGCGACTATCTACGACCTCGACATCCTGATTTACTGCGCGTCAGTGTTGATCGAGCACAAGCGGCGAGGCGCCAACGACATCCCGCAGACGCTCCACGTCGTCCCATACGACATGCTGAAGACTCTGAAGCGCGAGGTTGGCGGACGCGCCTACGATCTCCTGGGCAATGCCCTCGACCGGCTCCAATCGACCACCGTCAAGACGAACATCCGCTCCGGGGATGCCGTCGAGACCACCTTCTCCTGGATCGACAGTCACAGCCAGCTCAAGGATCGTTCCGGAAACGTGCGGGGGATGCGAATTACCCTCGCGAAATGGTTCTACGACGGAGTGCTGATGGACGGAGGCGTGCTCGCCATCGATCCGGCTTATTTCTCGCTCACAGGCGGTCGAGAACGCTGGCTCTATCGGGTCGCGCGCAAACATGCCGGTGGGGCCGGCAGTGACGGTTTCGCCATCTCAATGCCAACGCTCTTCGAGAAATCCGGCGCAGAAGGCGATTATCGGCGCTTCAAGTTCGAGATGACCAAGATCGCTCGGGAGAACGATCTGCCAGGCTACTCCCTGGACATCGAACAGCGTGACGATGCCGAACCGCTGCTGCGCATGACCAGGCGCGATCGGGAGCCGTCCGAGGAGGGCAAGCCCTCCCCTGCCCTCGCCCAAACTTCGCCTGCGGCCGTCAAGGAAAAGGCGCCCGAGGAACCGAGTATCTCCTTCCCCTCGAGCGGCCATATCTCGCATTCGGCTTTCGGTGCGATCGCCCGCGCCAACCTGCCCAGCCCCCAACGCGACCACGGTCTCGTTGGAGACGATTTCCGGAACTTCCTCCGGCAGCGCGAGATAGCGTTCAACGCGAAGAACATCACGCAGATATTCGCGTCCTTTTGCGCGAAGCAGCGTCCGGTCAACTGATCGACGCCGTAGGCGCAATCCGCCAAAACGGTCTTTCAGGAACAGGGTCGAGAACGGCTCACTCGCGCACGCCAACTCATCCGTGTGGACCGTTCCTGAAGTAACGAGCCGGGCCTCGGAACCCTCTGTATGGCGCCCTATCAAAATTGCGTGGGCTGCGAAGACCCAACCACGCGCGATCCTTCGCCCGCCGCCTCCTCGGATGGGCTTTGCCGGGCACCGCTGTGCTAGCACGACGATCGCCCGGTCCACCTCTCCAGCCAGCCTTCACGGTACTTAAGGAACGGCGCTGACAGGGTCGGATTTGTGATCAGATTGCCCGGATTTGCCAGCTAAAGGTCAAACTTTAGACGCTCCGAAGAGGCTGGGGGAGGGGAGGGGAGTCATCCTCTCTGCCTCGATGCCGTTCCTGAAATACCGTGAATGCTTCGACTGCCTACGCCTCCGGGATCGCTAGACATCCACAATCGGCGCCCATCGCCTGGCCAGGCTCCGTTCCCAATGTACCGTCGAGATCCCTGGCCGGCTCCCGAGAAACCTCGAAATTTCACGGTCCAGGCTGCCGAGCGGGATGCGCTCAAGGCAACAAAACGCCGAGATCATCGCCGTTATAGGTCAGTTCGGCAGGGTCCCGTTCCTAAAAGACCGTCAATGAATCACCCAAGGACTCGGGAGGGCCGCGGAAATGCCGCTCGACTCCTCCGAACACAGGGCGGTCTCGCCTGACGCCTATAGTTCGACAACGAGCGCTGCAGGGTGTAACATGCCTGAAAGGCACCGAAAACAGCCACTTTTCGGACGAGTAAAACGCGTTTTACTCCCCCGGCGAGGCCCCGTCGCCCAGACCCTGCCCACGGTATTTCAGGAACAGGGCTCGGTACATTAGGAACCGAATCACGGTTCATTGGGAACGGCACGCAGGGTATTTCAGGAACGGCCAAACGGTATAATGGGAACGGCGCTCAACTCCCGACTCGCGCTGAATCGGCGAGTCGCGAAAGATCCATCCACAGCCTAACTTTTTATCCTATTCTCTAAAGAGATTAACCCGCCTGCGGCGCTTCCTTCTTTTGAAGAATTGATTGGGAAGAAGGGGTAGGGACGATCGCCGCGCACTAGCCAAATCGTCCAACCCTAATGCTCCGACACGTTCGTCGCCTCAGACATGCGACCGCACATCACCGCCGATCATCGCAGCGCCCTGGCTCCTTACGACCCGGTTATCGCACCAAACCTCTCTGGGCACTGTTCAGCGAAGGCACTGTGACAGGAACCGCTCTGTGAAACCCGAACCAGGTCCGAGCTGCACTGAGCGGCGCCAGCAGCCCGCACAGCGCGTTTCCACCCATGGCTATCCGCAGGGCAAGCAAAACGCCCAGAAGGCGCTGTGGGGCCTTCCTACCAAAGCCTGATCACGAACAGCAGCCGGTGGGCTAGAGCCGTTGCGGCTCAGACGAGCCGTCGACTGGATGTCCCAGCTACCGCATACAACTTACGAGAGCCGATAGCCGCCGACTGCAGAGTTCGAGTTTCACCCTTGGGACAAGGGGAACGGCACCGCGCTCGCCGGCGTATCGATCCTCGCTGTATCCGGCGCTGTGAATTGCGAGCAGGGAGGGGAGGCACCTACCCCCTGGGGTGGACCGTCTACCGGGCGCACCTCAGTAGACAGGCCCTGACTAGCCGACGACATTCCAATCATCCGAGAGAGCGGTGTTCGGGGAGAAAGCCCGGTTCATCAGATCGGGCGGCATTCGAAACATCCTCCCGCGGACCTTCTTTTACGAACTCACGGCGCGTTGCTGGAGAAGCTTGTCGATGTTCTCCATCTCGCGATCGAAGGCATCGAAGACCTCGGCCAGCTCGCGGCTCGCAGGCGGGGGAGGGGTCTCGTTGCGCGGCCGCCCGCGCTTGGGCGCAGCAAAGCCAAACTCGACGGCAAGGTCCGTGGTCAGGAACACGCGCCAGGTCCGCCGCTTGGTGATCTCCACGAGCAAACCGCAGTCGACGCCACGGGCCAGGAGTTTGCTCGCGCCGGCAACGCTCATGCCCAGCAGATCCGCCAGCGACTGAGGCGAGAGCAGGGGCCGGTGATGGAGGAGGGCCGCGAGCGCCGGGAGATTGCCGGGTCGATATTCCGCGACGATCGCGCGCTGGGCCTCGCGATGGAGCTTCTCCAGCTCGTGCAACCGTTCGAGGTTTGCGGTGGCGCTTGCCTCTAGGCTGCGCAACGCCGCATACCAGTCCTCGTCGCCAACGGTCCGCTTCAGCCTGAATGCCTTCCCGCCGCCCGCGAGGCAGGGGAGGGGAGTGGTCACCAGCCCCTTGTCGCGCAGAGCGAAGGGCAGCGAGAGCCAGGGCAGAGCGGTGCCGTCGAGACGCGCATGCTGGCGGACCCGATCGAGCGCGCGGATCAGCGGCGCATGGTCCGCGGCGATCTCGATCTCGCCGATCGCGGTCGGGAGCGCATCGCGCCAGGCGAGGGGGTCGGGATCGCGAAGTGCGGCATCCCAGGCGGGAAAGCGATCGAACAGGTCGAGGTTGGTCGACCGCAGCGGCCGGCCGGGGATTTGCAGCCCGCAGCCCCAGGAAAAGACGTCGATTTCGTCGATCTCGGCCGATTGCAGTTGCAGCGCGCGGGTGTAGCCGCTCCAGGCGGCGCGGCGCGCCCAGGCCGATGCCACCGAACTCACGCAAAACCGGGCATCCAGACGCGTAATAGCGGCCGTGCAGGAGGCGATCGCAGAGACCATCTTCGCGCTGTAGGCGGGGCCATAGCGGCTGTTGGAAAGAGGAGCGTCCACGCCGTTTTTTAACCCAAAGTGCCTCTCAGTCAAATTGGCTGGTATGCGTAGTCGTGATAATGGGGGTTTATCATGACCCTATCATTTAAGCCGAATCCCGGCTATTGCTCGCGGCCATGGCGAAAACGGCCCTGACACGCAGGCAAAGTACGGTGCCCGCCGGCGCCGATGACGTCGTGGGCGAGGTCCGCGCGCTCGCGATAGACAAGGCGGCGATCGATCCGCAGGTCATCGCGGCCGCGGCGCGCGCGTGGTCAGCCAACACGATCCGCGCGTTCCTCTCCGACATGAAGCTCTGGGATGCCTGGTGCCGGCGTGCCCGGGTGCGGGGAGGGGAGGCGACCGCCGCGACGGTTGCGGCCTACATTCGTGCGTTGTCCGGTCAGGACAATAACGAGGCGGCGCGGGCGACGCCGCGGAGGGCGGCCGCGACGATCGCGCGCTATCTGGTCAACATCGGTTGGGCCTATCGGATGGCGGGGCAAGGCGATCCCACGGCTGCGCCGCTGGTGCGGCTCGAGCACAAGGCGGCCCGCAAGCTTCTCGGCACCCGCCAGACGCAGGCGCGGGGCATCCGCTATAAGGGCGACGTCAGCGATCTCGACGCGCCGGCGAGCGGCGTGAGCTTGGCAGTCCTTCTCAAGGCCACGCGCCGCGATCTCCTGGGCGCGCGCGATCGCGCGCTACTGCTGGTCAACTATGATACTGGCTGCCGGCGCTCCGAACTCGCGGTGATGCGCATCGAGCATATCGACGGGCCCGACGTCGACGGGGCAGGGGTGGTCGAGATCGGCCGCAGCAAGACCGATCAGGAAGGGCAGGGGGCGCTGGCCTATCTATCGCCCGCGACCATGCGCGCGATCGCTGAATGGTGCGACAAGGCTGGAATTGCGCGCGGGCCGCTGTTCCGACGCGTCGAGACTTGGTTCGACGGCTCGATCCGGGGCGTGGGGGAAGAGGCGCTCAACCCCGGGACGATCACGCTCATCTACAAGCGGCTGATCCGCCAGGCGTTCGACAGGAAGCTGCTGGGGGCGATGAGCGAGGCAGAGCTTGAGCGCTGGGTCGCGGCCGTGTCGAGTCATTCAATCCGGGTGGGCGTGGCCCAGGACAATTTTGCGGCCGGAGAGAGCCTGCCGGCGATCATGCAGGCGTACCGCTGGCGCGATCCGAAGACGGTGATGCGCTATGGTGCGAAACTGGCGGCGAAGAGCGGAGCAAGCGCGCGCTTGGCCAAGCGGTTCAGTGCGGAATAGACGTTGCTTCAGACGTGGAAGCGGCGGCGAGCGGTGTTGAAGATCCCGAACAGCTGGCCGACCGCTTCGTTAGTAGCGTTGCTGGCGTTCGTAGAGATTTCGGTAATGTTGAACCCGGGTGACGCGGAGGCCGGGCAGGCCGGATCGGTCAACGGCCCTTTGCCAAGAGGCGAATTCCTCGAGCGTGAGTTGATAGCGATCACATGCTTCGTCGATCGTCAAGAGCCCGCCATTGACGGCAGCTACGACCTCACCTTTGCGGCGGATGACCCAACGGGTCGTCGTGGCGGGCGGGAGCGTCTCCAGCGTAAGGGGTTCACCAAGGGGACCAATGACCTGCGCGGGTCGGAATTTCTGGTTTTCGATCATCTTACACCTGTCACCACAGATCGACCTCGAGGTCACACCTCCTGCCTAGAGGAATACCCTGGACTCGCTTAATTTGAGTGAAAAAAACTGATTAATATCGCCTCTGTCGGGTTAGCGGGTGCGTGGTGTTATGGTTTGCCGAAGTGCACTTCTGCTGGCTCCCCATTGGTGGTTGGGGAGGCCAGGCCTCCCATTTCAGATGACCTGCCGCGACCGTCTCGCAGCGTGAACGCCTCGGAAAATCGGGTTCGCTCACCCGGAAGATGGCTGCGCGGACCCGGGGCAGCCTCGTCAGTGTCGCCATGGTCCAGACCAGCGGCGTGGAAGGCATCGACCTCGTCGGGTGCCTTGCTCGTTACGCATGAGATTCAAGACGGGCTGTTACAAGCCAGGGTTTACGCGTGCGAAGGCCTTTTGAGATTGGTTCGCAGAAAAGGAAATGCTAGTCACCCAGACGGGTGTTTTGTCGGGTATAGGGAGCGCTGTATCGGGTGTCTAAAATGGATACCCTTCAGGTATTTCTTGCGGCACAGGCGGACCTTGTCCGATACGCAACAAGGATTACGGGCGACCCGGCCGAAGCTGAAGACGTGGTTCAGGATGCCTGGCTGCGCTTCCGCGCGACTGCTAACGCGCGAACTCTTGAGGAGCCGAATGGCTATCTCTTTCGGATCGTCCATAACCTTGCGCTGGACAGGCAGCGGCGGCAAGGACGCGAGAATCGCATCTTTGTGGGCGGGGCGACGGTCGCTACCGAGCTGGTGTCGAGCGACCAGCCTTCACAGCAAGCCCACATAGAGGCGAAGGACGAACTCGCCATCCTTCACGCTGCTCTTGAGAAGTTGCCGGTGCGGACGCGGCGAGCCTTTGAAATGCATCGCTTCGAAGACATGAAGCTCGTTGAGATCGCGCAAGCGCTGGGCATATCGAAGAGCCAAGCGTCCGAACTGGTGATCGAGACCGTCGAATATTGCAAAAAGGTGCTACGGCGACGGCACTGAGCCCTTCTTGTGAGAAAGTTCCGGAATTGCAGGAGCCCCGTTCGTTAAATGCGTAAAGCGATGGAAAGCGCGCGCCGTGCGCACCGGTAGCAAAATATGGACACGGGGATGAGCGGGGGAACGGAGGTGGACCGGATGCGAAGCGATCTCAGTCGCCAGGCCACCGCTTGGCTGATCCAGCTCGATGATGAGCCGGAAAACGAGGCCCTGCGCGTGCAGTTCATAGACTGGCTCGCGAGCAGTCCCGCTCACCTCGCCGCTTGGGAAGAAACTGAGCGGGTGTCGGGGCTGATGTCGACCGTCGGCCCGTTGAAGAGCATAACACCTCCGGCACACTCGACCCATCGAGCCTGGTTTCCGAAGTTGGGACGTGCGGGAACGGCCGCGGCATTGGCGCTCACCGCCTGTTTCGCATGGCTTTTTGCGCCGGACCTATCGCTGTGGATGCGGTCGGACGAAATCACCCGGACTGCCGAACTGCGTATCGTCAGGCTCGACGATGGCAGTACCGTCCATCTGGCGCCGTCGACGGCTATCGCGTTCGCCAATAGTGCCTCGGGGAGGAGGGTGAACCTTCTGCAAGGCGAAGCCTGGTTCGATGTGGCGCGGGACAAGGCACGTCCGTTTAAGGTGGTGGCGGGCGACAGCACCGTGACCGTCCTCGGCACCGCCTTTTCGGTGCGGAAGAGAGATAACGGGACCGACGTGGCCGTGCAGCGGGGCCATGTCGCAGTGGAGACACCCGAGGCCGCATCGCCCGCTCACGTTGAGTTGACTGCGGGGCAATCGCTGTCGCTCAGCGCGGGTGCGGCATCACGCGGGACGATCAAGCCGGACCGGGTTGCAAGCTGGCGCGAGGGTGTGGCGATCGTCAACGATCAGCCGATCGGCGACGTGATCGACCGCCTCCGCCCTTGGTATAAGGGTTATATCATCGGCAGGGGAGCAGGCCTGAAGGATCGCCGCGTCAGCGGCATCTATGATCTGCGAAACCCAGATCTGGCGCTGGAAGCGCTGACGCGCGCGCACAAAGTGACTGTTTCGCAGGTCACCCCCTGGTTGCGGATCGTCACCGTCGGCTAATTTTTTTTCGTCGATTCTGTATTTTTCTCCGGAATTCGTCCGAGCCCAGACGTTAGAGTTATGCAACTGCTTCGCAATAGCGAGTCAGTTTGAGCATTGAACTTTGGCGAAAAGGATGCGGTTCGTGAGTTCGGGGGGTATCTTCAGAGGAAACAGGAAGAGCCGAGTGTGGGCGGGCGCGCTGCTCGCTTCGGCGGTGCTTGCGGGCCTAAGCGGTCCGACAACAGCACGGGCGCAAACAGGCTCACCGGAAACGGCACGATCGTTCGATATCGCCCCGCAATCTGTCGTGGATGCGCTGGCCGATTTCGGCCGACAGTCGGGGCTTCAGGTCAGCATGGATGCGGATCAGGTCCGTGGGCTGTCGACACAGGGCGTGCATGGCACGATGACCCCACGGCAAGCATTGGACCGACTGCTGGCCTCCACCGGCTTTGCTGGCAGCATAGAAGGCAGGATCGTGTCCTTGCGCAGGGCTCAGGTCGCCGCGGCCGATCAGCCTAGGTCCGATACGATCGTGCTGGATTCCCTTCGGGTCGAGGGCGACGACGCGGCCCGGACGAACGAAACCGGCGTCGAGCGCGACGCGCGACGCAAAGACGCCATTTACGATCTCGACATATCGACCACCTTTGCAAGCCGGGAAGAGGTCGAGCGCTACAAAGGCGCTAACCCGGCCGATGTCCTTAAGGGCATGGTGAATGTCTTTAGCGGCGACGCGCGTAACAGCGGCGCGCTCGATCCCAGCATCCGCGGCATCCAGGGACCGGGCCGGGTGCCCGTCATCGTTGACGGCACCGAGCAAGCGATCACCATCTGGCGAGGCTATAATGGCGCGGGGAATCGCAGCTATATCGATCCAAGCCTGATCTCGGGGATTCAGGTGCTCAAAGGCCCTGTGTCGGAACGCGGTGTCAACGGATCGACGGGCGGTGCCGTCGTGGTCAACACCCTTGATGCTGACGATATTCTCGTGCCGGGTCAGACATTCGGCATTGAAATGAAACTGGAAGGCGGAAACAACTCCACCAATCCACGCTGGCCGACACTATCGACCGGGCTGGACTACCGCGATGTGCCAGGTTTCCTAGGCACAGGCACGGGGTGGTCGTCGCCGACTTATCCCTATAACGATCAGACGCTGCGCGTGGCGCTGCGAACACCGGACGACAATGAGGCATTCTCTTTCGGAGATCGCGCGATCCGTGTCGCCGTGGCGGGGCGTGTCGGCGATTTCGACCTGTTCGGAGCCTATGCGTTTCGAGAGCGCGGCAACTATTTCACCGGGAAAAGCGGGGCTGGCTATTATCAGCAAGAGGATTTGCTGCCTGCGACCGGCGCCATTTCCCCCGACAATTATGTGCGCACGATCGGACTTTTCTTTGAGCCGGGCTATGAGGTGCCCAATACGTCGAGCGAGATGGAGTCTGTCCTGTTCAAGGGCACCTGGCGGATCGCCGACGATCAGTCGCTCAACCTCGGATTCCGCGACAGCCGGTCGAGCTATGGGGAGATAATGCCGTCGCGGCTGATGGCTGCGTCTGAGTTCGGCGGTATCCAATGGCCTGAGAGCAAGGTCCATATTCAAGCTTACAATGCCGAATATACATGGAAGCCTGATAGCGCCTGGATCGACCTGAAGGCGTCAGTATGGGCCACCGATAGCGTCAGCGACACCTATAGTGCCGGTGGCTTCCCTAATTCCGCTTCGACGACCGATCCCATCATTATCAACAGTGCGCTCGCGAATGCCCGCAATGATCGCTTCGGGATCACGGCCAGCAATCAGTTCACCCTTTCGCCCAAGCTAGGCTTTGTCGTGGAAGGAAACTGGCAGCATGAAAAGCTGCGGTCCGACGATGAATATTCCACTGCCATCGCCAATGGCTGTGATCTGCCCCCACCGAGTGGACCGATTGGTTTGTTAGTGCATTAAGCTCATCGCCGCCATATCCGGACGGAGGTGGAGCGAAGCGGAACCGGAGGCCGGATATGGCGGTGTCGCCGTTTCTGGTGC
>Ga0209147_100684_pt1 | contig 17398 bp, 16 predicted proteins | sample AraplaCol_mLB_r2_FD_184278 | JGI IMG/M metagenome (GOLD analysis project Ga0209147, IMG submission 184278) | Arabidopsis root microbial communities from North Carolina, USA - plate scrape CL_Col_mLB_r2 (SPAdes) (version 2) | ecosystem: Host-associated > Plants > Roots > Endosphere | place: USA... | reverse complement strand
GACACGGCGCTCCGCGCCGTGCCAGCGACCACCAAAGCTCGAAGGACAGTGTCACCCGACAACAAGACCAGAAACTGACGGATATCTGCCAAAAAATGCTTCGAAGGACAGTTGACACATGACCTAAGCAATGTCGCCTGCCGAAGACTGCCTGGCATTTCGCGATCTGATCGAGGTCGAGGGGCGCAGCACAGCGGAAATCGCCAAGCGCTTCGGCATCGAGGAACGTTTCGTAATCGGGCGCCTGCGTCTTGCTAACCTCGCCCAGCCGATCTTCGAGGCGCTTGAAGCTGATGAAATCACCCTCGATATCGCCAAGGCCTACGCGACCACTGCCGACACCGGTCGCCAGACTGCGGTATGGGAAGCGTTGCGCAACAGCTATTCGCGCGACAACGTCAATGAAATCCGACGGGCGCTCAATGGCTACAGCTACCGGGCGAACGATCCCAAGGCCCTGTTGGTCGGGCGGGATGCCTATATCGTGGCTGGCGGCCGTGTGGAGGACGCGGATCTGTTTTCCACCGCTGCCGACGAGCGCTGGATCGACACCCATATCCTCGATGAACTGGCCGAGGCGAAACTCACAGCTCAGGCTGAGGCGATCCGCGAGCGTGAGGGCCTGGGAGAGGTTCGCGTCGTCGCCGGTGCTCGGATTCCCTATATGGAAACCTATGCGCTGCAACCACTGACGGGCGCTGCCGAGCCGCTCACGGACGAGCAGGAAGCGCGCAAGCAGGAGATTGAGGATGAGATCGCGGATATCGAGCGCCTTGCCGAAGATGATGATTATGAACCCCATGATGACGAAGAGCAGCGCTACGCCGCGCTTCAGGCAGAACTGACGATGATCGTTGAACGCGCGCCGGTGCTTGACGCTGAACCGAAAGCCTCTGCGCTCGCCTATGTCGTGCTCGCCGCCGATGGCACGCCGCAAATCCATCACCAGCTTTATGTCGCGCCGGTTTCCGATGAGGAGAGCGGCGAGGGTGACAATGAGGGCGACGAAGGTGATGACGACGTCGGCGACGAAATGCAGGATAACAGCATCGTCGGCGACGCTCGTCCGGCGATGAGCCAGCGCCTTCGCGAAATGCTGGCGATGATGAAGACAGAGCTCCTGGCGGTCCATGTTGCCAGCGATCCCGCGTTCGCGTTGAATCTGGGCACCTTCATCATGGTCGACCGGGAATCCCGCCTGGGATCCTTCGACATCCCGAGCGATCTACGGGCCTCCGCGCCGTCTCGGCTCCTCCCCGACTTCAAGCCGACAACGGCCGCCGCCGGTGAATGGACGAAACTCGACGAGGCGCTCGATCGCAGCTGGCTCCAACACCAGACCGTTCCGGATCGCTATGACGCCTTTTGCGCCCTCGCCGATGCAGCGCGCGCGGCCTGGCTGGGATGGGCGATCGCGCGCACGCTTCACGCCGTTCCTGCAGGACGCCGCGAGGCAGGCTTCCTCGATCATCTGGGGCGCAAGATGGGTATCGATGTCGCGGCCTGGTGGCGGCCGACGGCGCTGACCTATTTCGACAAGCTGACCAAGCCCGGCATCCTCGCTTTGTTCGAGGAGATTGGCGGACTGGAACTTCGCGTGCGCTATTCCGGGTCGAAGAAGCACGATCTGGCCGCGTCGGCCGAGCGGCTTTTTGCTGGCGATGTCATCATCGAGCCCGAGATTCAGCAACGGGCGCTCGCCTGGCTACCTGATGAAATGCGGTTCGCCGTGCCGGAAAACTGCGCCACGCAGACCTCGTCCGACCATAGCGGGAGCGACCTCGCGGACGAGATGAACAGGGAAGGCGACAGCGAGGGCGACGAAAGCTTCGCGCAAGCCGCCTGAACACGGCCGGGGGCAGGGCTTCATCCCCGCCCTCGGCTTCGGCCTTGGATAAACAATGGTCCGAATGACTGACAGATGTCGATGTTAATTGCCTTCAGCGAGTTGCCGATTGCCGTTTGCAGGGGCGCAGAGAATCGTCGAACTGACGGCCAAGCCGCTGTAGGTGATCATTTAATTCAGGCCGCAGCATTTCTTGTACTTGGCGCCTGACCCACAGGGGCACGGATCGTTACGCCCGGTCTTTTGGCGCTTGATAGTAACCGGTCGATCAGGGTCATTTTCAATCCGCCACTGGTGCAGCATTTCGACCCAGATCGGGATCAGGTCAGGTGCTTCCTTATCCCATCGGTCTTCCGCAGTGAGGGAGAGCGTCCTTGTGCCATCGGCAAACGCGCGCAGCTCGCGGACGCCTTCGATCGCGGCGCGGCAACCGGCATCATCGTCTTCGAGGATGCGTTGCCATCCCGACGGTGCAAGATCCATCGCTTGGCCAAAGCCTTCGATCCACAACTCCCATAATGTCTCGTCCGACCGCGTATCGATCTCCAGCACCGGTTCGAAGCTGCCCGGCTGGTCCAGGGAGGCCAGGATGACATGATAGTGGTGCATGACGAGATCGGTGAAATGTTGCAGACCGCCCATGTCGCTGAACTCCAGCATGCCCGTGCCGTCATCACCCGCCCAGATCTTCTTCAGCCATTGGCTGGGGGCAAGCAGATCGGGGCTGACGAGGATTCCGGTGAGGAAGCCGTCAAGTTGCGACAGCAGCATGCAATTCTCGCCCTGGTCAAGCAGCAGCCGGTCGAGTTCGTCGAGATAGTCGGGTGGAATAGCCATGCCCTTGCATAGCTCCGCGCCGATCCCTCGTCACCGGTTCTGATCTGTCGCCCAGACAATCCAGGGAACGAAATGAAGGAGAGCGGGAAGGGGTCAGGAAGATTGTCCCGTTCTCGCATGAGGTGCCCATGACCTTGCCCCAACTTGCCTTCTCGCAGTCCCAGGATGCGCCCACGCGCCTGTTCGCGGTCGCCCGTTCCCTTGCCCACCGCCTGCGCAATGGCGGCATGATCAATCGCCAGTCGCTCAAACGCACGACGACCCAGGCGTTCGGCGAGGATGACGCGGCCGGTGCCTGGTCGATGCGCGATGCCTATGATGCGCTCGAAACCGCGCAGGTTATGCACCTCGCCGATCCGCAAAGCCCGCTTCTTGCAGGAACGCCTGACGACATCTTCCAGCGACTGCGGCAGGTTGAACGGGCATTGCCCACACAGACCTACCGCTCGGAAAAGCAGGTTGACCTCCAGCAGTTCAGCACGCCGATCAGCCTCGCCTGGCTTGCGGCCATGGCAGCGCGCTGCCGCTCGGACGATATCCTGCTCGAACCCTCGGCCGGCACCGGCATGCTGGCAGTCCATGGCGCACGCGCAGGTGCGCGGCTGCTGCTCAACGAGCAGGATCCCGTGCGAGCCGACCTGCTGTCCCGAAGCTTGGGCCAAATCGTGACGGGCCATGATGCCGAGCATATACAGGATCTGCTGACCACCGAGCAGCTTCCTACGCTGGTGTTGATCAATCCACCCTTCAGCCGCAGTACGGGCCGTGGGATCGATCGCCATGCCGGTGCGCGCCATCTGCGCGGCGCACTGGCCTCCCTCGCACCTGGCGGGCGCTGCGTCGCTATCATGCCGGCGAGTTTTTCCCCCGGAGGCTCGGCAGCACTGAGCTACAATATAGTCGCAGAGCTTGTGCCGCCCCGCGTCGAAATCACCATATTGGGTCGCCCCTATGCCAAACATGGAACGGGGATCGATGTGCGACTGTTGGTCTTCGACAAAGGATGGGCCGGCGAGCCGGAACGCCACGTCGCTGGCGACCTCGAAGCTGCCCTGGCCCTTGTCCTCGCCATCCCCGATCGGCTCGGTCTCCCGCAGCCGCCGCCTCACGTTCCGCCATCAGCCGTTGCTCTGTTGCCCTCTCGACCCGTCATCAATATCCCGGCCGAAAGTCTCTTTGCCCCTATGGGCGTCCAAAGGCTCGCGCCGCCGTCGCGGGTCGCAGCGGTGGCAAATGATGCGCGGCCTGTCACCTGCACGGTTCGGGAGGAGCCGCTTGCTCCCGGCGAGACCGTGGGCATTTATTCAGCCTGGCGGCCCGCCCGGATCGCTATTGATGGCGTTTCCAGGCATCCCGATGACCTTGTCGAATCCATCGCCATGGCCTCGGTGTTCCTGCCGGTGCCGCGCTATCGGCCCCTTCTCCAGACCCGGGCAGTCGGGGCGCTATCAGAGGCGCAGCTTGAAACCATCATTTATGCCGGTGAAGCGCATGCACGCGATCTTGTCGGCTGCTTTTCGGCCAACCTTGCCGGTGATCGCCTGATCGAGGACCGGGATGGCAAACTCTATCGAACCGGCTTTTTCATCGCTGATGGAACTGGTGTGGGCAAGGGGCGCGAGGCGGCGGGCATCATTCTTGATCAGTGGAACCGGGCCAATCGGCGCGCAATCTGGATTTCCATGGCCGATCTTATCGAGGACGCCCGCCGCGACTGGACGGCGCTGGGCGGGCTTGCCATCGATATTCAGCCCATTGCAAACTTTCCGCTGGGCACGTCGATCATGATGGAAAGCGGCATCATCTTCCTGACCTACGCCGCCCTGCGCTCCGCACGCCACGATACAGCCTCGCGCCTGCAACAGCTACTGGACTGGACCGGAGAGGATTTTGCCGGGGTGATCGTCTTCGACGAATCTCACGCCATGGCGCACGCGGGCGGGACCGAGAATGATTTCGGAAAGGCGCAAGGCTCGGAACAGGGCCTGGCCGGCGTCCGGCTCCAAAATGCGCTTCCGCGTGCCCGCATTCTCTACATGTCTGCAACGGGCGCGGCGAGGCCAGACAATCTCTCCTATGCTGTTCGCCTGGGACTCTGGGGACCAGGCACTGCATTTGCGACGCGCGATATGTTCATGAAGGCCATGGAAGAGGGTGGTATCGCCGCCCTGGAGGTCGTGTGCCGGGATCTCAAGGCCATGGGCCTCTACACGGCCCGGGCGTTGAGCTTTGCGGGCGTCGAATATGAGCCGCTGGAGCATGCGCTGACGCCAGATCAGATTTCGATCTACGATGCTTATGCCGATGGCTGGAGCATCATTCATCGCGGATTGCGTGACGTGCTGGCCGAGATCGGCATAGTCGACAGGATATCGGGCAAGACCCAGAACGCCCGGGCGCGCGGGTCAGCCCTCAGCGCCTTTGAATCCGCGAAATTGCGCTTCTTTTCCAGTCTCCTGGTCAGCATGAAAATGCCCTCGCTCATCAAGGCGATAGAGCAGGAACTGGCCTTGGACAATGCCGTTCTGGTACAACTCGCGAGCACGGGCGAGGCCATCATGGATCGGCGTCTCTCAGAACTCTCCGCGCAAGAACGGGCGATGATGGATATTCAGGTTTCGCCAAAGGAGACGTTGATTGACTATTTGAAGAATGGCTTTCCCGTGCGCCAGATGCGGGTTTTTCGGGCTGACGATGGCGCGATGCGCGCCGAACCGATGACCGATGCGCAAGGCCATCCGGTGCTTTGTCGGCAGGCGATAGCCGCACGTGACGAACTGATCGAGGAACTATGTGCGCTGCCCGCGATCCCGACCGCGCTCGATGCACTTATCGCGCATTTCGGAACCGACCGCGTTGCCGAGATTACGGGGCGCTCGCGACGCATTGTGACCGACACCACCGGTCGACAAAAAGTCGAGAGGCGTGGCGCGCGCGCCAATCTGTTCGAGGTTCAGGCGTTTCAGGATGGCCGCAAGTCCATCGCCGCCTTCTCCCTGGCCGGTAGCACGGGGCGATCCATGCATTCCGATCGGGACTGTTCGAGCGCACATAAGCGCCGCACGCATTTTCTGCTGGAACTTGGCTTTCGCATCCTTTCGGCGGTGCAGGGCTTCGGTCGCAGCCATCGGACCAACCAACTGACGCCACCCGTCTACCGACCGCTTACCACCGATTGTCGCGGTGAGCGGCGTTTCCTCAGCACCATCATCCGCGGTCTTGAAGCGCTCGGCGCATTGACCAGGGGGCAGCGCCAGACGGGATCGCAGAATCTGTTCGACCCTTCCGACAACCTGGAATCGGACTATGCCCGCGATGCGCTCGGCCAATGGTTCCATCTTCTCTATGAAGGCAAGCTCCGCAGCGTCTCGCTTGCCGACTTCCAGGACATGACGGGTCTTGAACTTTGCGACGAGGGCGGGGGGCTGCTGGAACGCCTGCCGCCTATTCACCGCTGGCTCAACCGCATCTTGGCGCTGCGGATCGCGACCCAGAATAGCATCTTCGAGGAATTTTTGGGGCTGGTCGAGGACCGCGTCGAGGCCGCGCGTGCAGCCGGTACGCTTGACCTGGGCATCGAGACGATCCGCGCCGAGAAAGTGCAACTTTTGTCTGACCGGCTCCTGCGCACGGATCCTGTGACCGGTGCCGAGACAAGGCTATTGCGGCTGAAACTGCACCGACGCTCGCCGGTTACCAGTTGGGCCGCGCTGCAACTCGTCTGCAAGGACACCGACAATATCGCGTGGCTCCATAATGCCCGTTCCGGTCGGGTCGCACTGTGTATGCCGACCTGGCCGGGACAGGACGAAGAAGGCGAATGGATCGAACGTTGCTATCTCATTCGTCCGAGCGGTCAGGCGCGCATGGTTGTTGCGGCCTTGAGCGGCAGCCACTGGCACCAGATCGATCGCGACGCATTCCAGGTCTTGTGGGAACAGGAAGTCGCCGAAGCGGTGAAGAATCTCATGGTCGAAACCATCACCATGGCCACCGGCCTGCTGCTGCCAGTATGGCATAAATTGCCCGAAGATGACGTGCGCGTGTGGCGGATCGATGATGGCGCGGGCAGTTCAATCCTGGGGCGCATTATCCATCCAGCAGCTCTCGAACGGATCGAAAGGGAGTTTGGCCTCGATGGCACGACAGCTCTTGGTCCCGTCGAAATCATCGAAGGTGCGCGTTCCGCCGGCGGAGTGTCGATTCCAGGTCTCGGTCCGGCAAGGCTTGCCCGGGTTCATGTCAACGACAGTCCGCGCCTCGAAATACGGGACTATCGGCCAGAGGATCGGACCTGGTTGAAGGCTTGTGGCGCATTCACTGAGGTCGTCGCTTTCAAGACCAGATTGTTTTTACCGCACGAACGGGCAGGCGAGATACTCGCGCGGATCATTGCGGAACGTGCCTGACACAAGACGGGTCAGCACTTGGTGGCTATCGCTCTGCGTTTTTAGAACTCAGAGCAGGCGAAGGGCGGATCATTGGACCCACACTTCGCCTGAGCGCCTTACTCCGCGGACACTTTCGTTGGCGTTTCATCCGCCACATGGTTTAACTTCAACGTCCGCCGTCGGGTCGCTTTCGCCTCCGGTGATGCAGGTGCTTTGGGCTTTGTGGCTTTCGCCGCGGTTTTCGTTTTGCCAGCCGACTTTACGGCTTCCACAGTCATCGGCGCAGGCGTCAATTCCTGCGAGGCGGGCGATGTCTTCGTGCTAGCGCGGGGGGACTTCCTGGAAGTTGATGTCTTCCTGGTTGGTTTTGCCGACGCCATTTCGGGCAGCACTGGCTCAAGCTTAGCCTCGACTGGAACGATATCCTGCTGAGCGTCAGGCTCGGCAGCCTCGGCCTTGACCCGCCCGCGCTTGGGCTTAGCTTCCGTCGGAATTACCGGCGCGGCTTCGATAACCGGTGCCGCCTCTGCCAAAGGTGCCACCTCTACAACTGGCGATGCTTCCTCCACCGGTGCCGTAGCCTGCGTTTTTGCGCCGACCCGGCGTCCAAGTCCGAGCTTTTGCGCGACGATGCGCCGCTGTTCCGAATAGGCGGGCGCGACCATGGGATAATCCATGGGAAGATTATAGCGCTCGCGATACTCGGCCGGTGTCAGTCCGTTGACCGCCAGATGCCGCTTGAGGGTTTTGTATGGTTTGCCATCAAGCATGCTGATGATGTGCTCGCGTGAGCCAAGGCTCTTGCGGACCGAGACAGCGGGAACATGATCTGGCGCTACTGGCGGGGCTTCCACCTGGGCCTTTCGTTCCAACGCGCCGCGTGTCGCTTCGATGATCCCGGCAATCTCGCCGGCCGGAACCTGATTGTTGGAGAAATAGGCGCTCAGTAACTGCACCGTCATTGCGGTGAAATCAGACTGCTCGGTATCGGCCACGAAGGAACTCCCGGTTGAGGAATGAAGGGAAAATGCCGGATATCACCGGATGAGGATTGCAGCAGCTAAACGGGAATATGCCGCATTTGCAAGCCGGGAATGAAGGGCGTTCATCCGCACCGCAAAAGGAGAGGGGGAAGAGCAAAGGGGAGAACGACCGGTATCTTGTATCAAGGAAAGGCGTGCCATGTCCGACCGCGTATCCGCACACATCATGATCGGCGGAATAATTCCCCGTTCGCAATATCCTGATTTCGTCCAGGCGATCGCCCACGATAATCCTGCTATCGATTGGGACGGCACGCCATTCGATCCCACATATCTTCCCGCAACCGGCCCTCTCACGCTCATGGATCATGAAGTGGCCAATGGATGCTTCGAGAAAATCGAAGAAAGCTGCCGACGTCTTGGTCTCCATTATGTCCGATGGTCAGACGGATTTGGCGGAAGCTTCCCCTCTGTCCGCGTCATTTACCGGGGCCATGGCGAACCGCAAAACTTTCTCACGACGCAGGATGACCAGCAGATATTTTCGATCGAGCGAATCCGGGAACTGCGAAGCATCGCGGCAATCGAGGCGGAATATAGGCTGGCGCGTATGAACCCGCCGCCGCTGGTGCTTGTCGATGAAGAGCCGAGCGATGAAGCAATGACAGAGACAGTTCATGGCTGACCATTATGTTCAAGGATCCTTCGCGTTCACCTGCACGGCCCGTGAAGGTGCGTTGATCGAGGAGGCGTGGCAGCACGCGTCCGATCTATTGGGTGATTTTGCCCCGGGGGAACCGAGCGCTGAATTCCTCTCTGCGTTCATGCCGATCGATCTCGCCAATCCGTTCAACGGCCTGCTTGAGATTTTCGACGATCCCGACTTCCCGGATTTCGGGGCCGAGATCGAGATTGCAGGAGCTGCCGAATGCATCGTCGCCATCTATGGCACGACCGACTTCCAGCCAGGTCCGATTGCAGAACTCATCCGGCGCTGTTGCCCGGAGAGCTTGGAAGTAGCGCCTGTCGGGTTCGTCTGGAGCTATGGCTGTTCGCGCCCCCGCCGCGACAGTTTTGGTGGAGGATGGTGCGCAATATTCGCCGATCATGTGGAGTTCGCCAGCACCCAGGAAGAACTGGAGCGAAGGCTGGGAAAATCCGCCGCGACCTCAGCGGCAGAAGCGTTCGATCCATGGATTGACGATCCCGAATATCCCTCGGCCGATTGGCAGGCCGAGGTCGCCAATGGCGATACGCGACTTGGCTATGGCGACTGGGTATTTGCGAGGACTGAAGCTGCTGGCAGCTCAAGTCCCATAACCGGAGCGCCGCTGGCGTAACGCGCCTCACTTCCCCCGATCTTCCTAAAGCAACAAGGATATCATGATGACCGACGCTAGCGCGCCGGGCGCGTCCACGCGCCTCTATAGCGAAACCGAGTATGATGAACGCGGCAATTTTCATTATGAGGGCGATCTCTATCGCGCCGGTGAAGCGTTGCCATCGCTCGCGTCCCGGATCGAACACCATCTGGCACAGCATTTTACCGGACTCGCCTTCGCGATCCGCACAGAGAAATTTTCCGGAGGGCGCAAAGTCATTGCGGAGATACTCGATTCCTCTGCCGACCTGACCGGCCGTGATGCGCAGAACGCATTCATAGCTGAGGTGCGCGATCAAATGGAACGGTTCGGGTTTACCCGGACCAATCCGTTGCAGGATTTTTGGTCATGCAGTTTCTACTGCGAGGTCCGCATCGGCCAGGCCTATTGGGCGGCATTGGCAAAACGTCGGGGTATCCGAAATCCCGTCGATCCAGTCATATCATTGGCGGCGTTCAAGAAGCGCATCAAAGCGGGTGATCGGTTGAAGCTGATCGACGCGCCCGCCGGTCATCGACTTCTCGGGACGACCCGCGAAATCACGAAAGTGCGCTCCGGCGACCTTATCCTAGAAGGTCGTTCCTACCTGTCCTTTCCCCGGGCATCCGCCTTTGCCTGCGATGGTCGCCTTGTCCGGATCGCCATCGGTTCGCAATATGGTCCCGACGATCATCTTCTCTACGAATGGCAAAAGGCTTCCTGAGCACGACCTCACTATCCGCTGAAACGCCGATCGGCCGCAAACAGCGCTTCGGAGGAAAATCCGTCGCCATCGGCCACCCGGCGCCGTTCATCTCACAATCAAGCGTGGAGGCCTGCGTGCACCAGCCGCATATCAAGGCCATGGCGGCGCTATTGCGCCGTAGTCAGCCGCGCCATGATCTCTATGCCGTCTTCGGTGACTGCATGGAGGCCATGGCGATCGCTATGGCCAACAGTGTCGATATGCATCAACGCGAACCGCGTGAGGTTCGTTATCTGGATATCGTTAGGCGCTATCGGCCGGATGTCATCGATCTGTTTCCGCAACTATTGGGCGAACTGGTGCAGGCGCTCGAGGCTGGGCCTGGCGACGTGCTGGGCGCCCTGTTTCACGACCTCGAACTTCACAGCAAGGCGCGTGGGCAATATTTCACACCCTATACGCTCAGTCGCTTTATGGCGCAGGCGGTTGTTGGCGATCCTGAAAATGTGAAAGAGATTATTGCCCAGCATGGCTTCGTGACCGCCATGGAACCAGCATGCGGCGCGGGATCGATGGTAATCGCGCTGGCCGAGGCTATGGGCGATATCGGCCATAACTATCAGCGTCACCTGCACGTGACGGCGATCGATATCGATCCGCGTGCGATCCACACGGCCTATGTCCAACTTTCTCTGCTTCATATCCCGGCACATCTTATGGTCGGCAACGCCCTGTCTGGCGAAATATGTGACCATTGGTTTACACCGGCCCATATTCTGGGTGGATGGGATGCCCGGCTCGCCGTTCGTCGATGTCACGAGCCCCTGGCCGCGACGGCGGCACATGTTACCAAGAAGCCAGGTCCGCCCACACCAGCGCGAGACGCCGTTCCGCCATTGCGCGAAGCAAGGGCATCGCAGCGATCCATGCCCCGACAGTTGAGCCTCTTCTGATATCCAACATCTCACACCATAGGAGATTGGCATGTCCCGACATGTCCATATCAAGGCCCTGGGCCGGATACCGTCTGGCACAACAATCATTACCCTGGCCATCTGCGGACCACGCGGCGGCATGCGTGCCGTCGAAGGTATTTCGATCGATGAAGCCGAGAAGATGATGGCGCAACTGCAGGCCGCAGTCGCGGACGCTCGAGCCGGGGCCGCCATCGACCCGGTCGATCGCTTCAGACAGGACGTCATCGACCGGCTCGGCGATCCGGCTCTCGCGCTCGATCCTTCGTTTCGTTCATGGTGTGCCGGAAATCATGGCCTGCTCAGTCCCCGACAGGCCGCTGAACGCTGGTGCTGCTGGCGCGTCGCCTGAGAGATCATGGCGGTCGGGATCATAGCTGGTTTGCCGGGCCTGCGTGAGAGGTCAATACAGGATGAGGCCCGTTCCTGGAATGAGCTGATCCAGAAAATCAAAATCGCGCCGGTTTCCGGTCAGCAGATCACATCCGGTCGCGGCAGCCTGTAAAAACAGCAGGGCGTCGTTCAGCAGGGCGATCGAATGCGGTTGACCGGAAAACCTTGTCACCATTCCTGCCAACATGCCGGCCTCTCCGAACACGCGCGAAGACGGCACGCTCAGGCGATGCTCAGGGATATCGTCGATCGTCCGTCCCAGCGTCTTGAGAACCGACGCCGTGCGCTTGTCGGCAGGATCGAGCGCACCCATCAGATGGGTCATCTCGGCAAGCGCTACGCAGGAATGATTGACGATCCTGTTTTGCAGCAAGGAGTCAACTTCAACCGGTGTCTTGCCCTGGAGCACATCGATATAGACGCAGGTGTCGAGCAGAAGCTCCCGGCCTATGACTGTTGCCTTGTGAACGAGCGGCAGTTCATCTTCGGGCCGCCGTGCCAGCCTTGCAGCAGATCTCTGCGGCCTGATCCTGCGCAACGAGGCCTTGCGATCAAATCCCAAGCGCAATATCCGCCGGGATCGCACCCTTCCGGCTCACAAGCCTGGCTCCAAAATCATCCTCAAGCGCCACTTTAGCGAGCGCATATTCGACGAGATCGGTGGTCGAGGCGATGCCGCTGCGCATCTTGGCGCGGTCGATGAGTTCACGCGGCACGCGCGCGCCGACCGCGCTGTTCGTTCCCGACAATAGACCCGCCGCCTTCGCAGCGGCCACGACCGCTCCATGTCGCTGGGACAGATGATCTTCGTGCTTCGTCGCCATCACTGACTCCTTTCGTTCAACATATACACTATTTTGTAAAACGCGCAAGCGGCCGTCATCACTGCTGCCGTCGGTCGAGGTCTTGCGAAACCGCGATCGCATGACCCGAAAAAGGGGGAGGTGAGGGGTGGGGATGTGACAGGGGCCGTGAAGCGCCTGTCGCTCTATATCTCAAGGAGACGATTTCCATGGCGACTCTTGCCCCCATGACCGACAGCCCCCGGCTCACGGCTCCCTATCGGATCGATGTCTCGCGCGGACATATGAGCAGCCGCGTATCCTCCGAGTGGTTCTCACGCCCCGACGACGAGAAATATCTCTCGCTGACCAGTCTTTATGACGCCGTGCGCACTCGCGCGGACCGTGCGACCACGCGCATCGTCGAAAGCCGGTCGATCCGGGTCGAGGCTAAAAGCGACAATTCAGAGCGGCTTATGCTCATGGCGCCGGGCGATGATCGTCCGCTTGTGCCGACCAACTGGTCCTTCGGCCAGGTGGCAAGTCTTGTCGGAGCGCCGGCCTCCTATCTGCGCCAGCTTCCCGCCGCGCTTGCCGGCATCAATCTCCAGCACGGGCTGATCAACCACCGGGGCGAGCAGGTCAAACTGCTCCAGACCGAGAATGGCCGCACCGAATTGCGAGCGGCTACCGGATCGGAATATGGCAGGATCTTCGACTGGGAACTGGTGCAGGCGGTGATGGCCTTTGCCGGAGATGGCGTCGGCGACACAAGGTGGAAGGTGCCCGGAACTATCGACTGGGGCAGCATGACCTATAACCCCTATGTCGATATCACCAGGGAGACGACCACACTCTACGCATCGGACCGGGACATTTTCCTGTTCCTTGTGGACGATACGAACCCCATCGAGGCGGGTAAGCTGCCTAATGGTGATCCCGACCTCTATTTTCGCGGCTTCTACGCCTGGAACAGCGAGGTTGGCTCCAAAACCCTCGGGATCGCGACCTTTTACCTACGCGGCGTATGCGCCAACAGGTGCCTGTGGGGTGTCGAGAATTTCGAGGAGGTCAATATCCGCCACTCGAAATTCGCCGCCGCCCGTTTTGCGCATCAGGCCGCGCCTGCGCTCGAACATTTCGCAAACTCTTCGCCATCGCATTTCATCTCCGGCATCAAGGCCGCCCGCGAGCGGATCGTCGCGCGCAAGGACGAGGACCGCGAACCCTTCCTGCGCAAACGCGGCTTTTCAAAAGCTGAGACGGCGAAAATCATCCAGACCGTGCTCGCCGAAGAGGGCCGTCCGCCTGAATCCATCTATGATTTCGTCCAGGGTATAACGGCGCTGGCCCGATCGAAGCCGCATCAGGACAGCCGCCTCGACCTGGAAAACAAGGCCAGAAATCTGCTCGAACAGGCGCTCTGACGCCCGGCGATACCACTGCCATTCCTGCTCCACCTTCTCATGACCATCCCGGACACGCACCGGGATGGCCATCGTCATGAAAGGATGCCGCCATGCGCGCCCATTCGTCCCTTCCCCTGCCGCAATTTATCGTCGACATCGCCTTCTTCAGCGGCGGCGAGCAATATGCCACCGAGACCTATACCATTCCCGCCTCAACCTGGTTCGCTGCGGAGCAACAGGCGCTGCAGATGTCCGTGAACAGCGTCTATGACAATGCGCGCATTCCCGACCTCAGCCGAACCGCCACTGTCCGCACGGCCTGATCATGCTCTGCGATCAATCTCGATGACAGAACTTCCGAGCCGGAATCCTGGGACGGGTGTGCCGATCCAGCCGCTGTCCGAACCGTGGGCGTTGTGCCACCTCCCCCTGGAGCCATCTCCATGACCCGCTACACATTATCCCATCTCGAAACCGCTGCTTGTCTTTGGGAAGCCGTCCTAGACCTGCGCGATCGTGCTGCGACCACTCCCGATGCAAGCAGTCTGGCGCTTGCCTTGCGCACATGCTTCCATACGCTCGGTACAGCGGCGCTGCGTCTGATCGTGGTAGGCTGGGTCGATGCGGTCGAGGCTGCATGGCGCACCGTCGAAGGCGAATATCCGTTGTCGTTCGATTGGGATTTCGTGCCCCGTTGGATTGCCGACACGATCGACTGGTCAGATCCGCGCCGTCCGGTCATTCGCGCAACTGCGCCCGTTCGGTACGTCAGATCGACGTCGTTTCCACCTATAGGATATGACGCACCCCCCCAAACTGCGATCGGGACCAGCCATGAGGACCATCTGGCGATAGAGGTTCATGCTGCCGTGATCGAACATCGACATGGCATGAACATTCATGTCGCAGTCGATGCGATGGCTCTCGATGCGGAGATTGCTGCTTATTGCCGCGAATATTGGAGCGAGATCGATGACTCCCGCGACCCGAAAGCGCTGTCCGACGCCAAGGTGATATCAAGCTATTTCGAACAGCACCCCTCACAGAGCTGCACGAAGGACCTTATACGCCTTGAGCCCGTCGCATACGCGCGACCCCTTATTGCAGGATCGATCGAGCAGGGCCGCTATTGTGTACTATCGACCGCCCATCTGACGGTCCATACCGCCTCATGCCTCGATAAATGGGCGTCCTGGCCGCCCAGTGATCGACCGATCGACATCGCAGCTTCGGTCTATGGCTGGTTCGTGCCGACGCGCGCCATCGATGACGACCGCCGGGCGCAATTGCCGCAGGACCTGCTGCGCCTCATTGCCTTCGGTCGCACGCGCGGCTTTCAGTTCCTGCTCTTCGACTGTGACGGCAGTGACGTCGACGGACTGCCGCTCCACCATTGGTGAGTAGATTTCCATCCTGGCCACCCCGGCTTGCTCTTAATTATCCGAATTTCCCCGCGACCTGATTCCAGAAGCCGATCTTGCGTCCATGCACTTTGCGAAGATCGGCCAGCCAGTCCTCATGCGACACGATGTCGGTGTCGCCTGCGACATGGTCGGCCAAGGCCGTCGCCGCCGCGAAGTCCCGCGCGGCATAGGGATAATATTTCGAGCTTGCCCGGTCGAGGACGCCGGCGACCAGCCGCCTATAGAGCAGGGTCGCCCCGCCCGGATCGGCCTGCGCCAATGCCTCAGCGGCGGGACGCAGAACGTCATAAGCCCGGGCTTCAAGCTCTTCGAGCCTGTCCCTCGCCAACCTGCCGGCGCGCTTGAGATCGGGCCAGGCAACCAGGAACGCCAGCGCCGATGTCGCTCGATCATATGCCATGGCCTGATCGAGGGCTTGCCTCTCCGCAGCGACATCCTCGAAATCGGGCAAAGCCCTCAGCCAGTCGCGCAGCGCCTGCCCGTCGAGCCAGCGGTCGAAGATCGCCTTGCGCTGCGCCTGTACATCGTCCCTGCGGCCCAGCGCCTCAAAGGCCCGTAATTTGAGATCGGCAAGCTCGCGCTCGTTATGGCTGCGCTCAACCGGCGCATCGATCCAGTCAAGGGCCTCTTTCGCACGATCATGCACGATCAGGCGGGCGGCAACCTGCGCATTGAGCAGGGGATTGCGACGATCGGGATCGACCGTTGCAATATAGGCGTCCACATCGCCGTCGAGATCGGCGAGTTTGGGTAGCAGCCAGCCGACCTTATAGTCGAACTGTCGCCGGTCATTCCCTGTCTTGGCCGCCTGCCGCTCAAGCAGAATCCCGCGCAAGGCTGCGCGGCCGTTCTGCCCCAAGGCTGGAGAAGCCGCTTCCGGCAGATCGTCGAAGACGCCATAACCGTCGCCCTCGACAAGCATCAGAATGTCACCTGCCAGCAGCTCGACATCGGACATGTCCGCCTGGCACCATAGCCCGCCCAGATCCTCGCCGCCCTGGCGGAATATCTCGCCGAGCGAACCGCTGCTGTCGTCGGATCTTTCGAACACCGGCTCGGCAAGGCTCAGGAACAGCCGCATGCTATCGACCGCCTGACTCAGCGAGTGGTCGGCCAGCGGCCCCATGATCGCTTCGCGCAACTGATCCAGCTCGCGCGCGAGTGCAGGCACCTTGTCCCATTCGACGAAACCTCTCGAACGCCGGATGGTCTTCAGTCGCTTGTCGATCTCGTGCGCCAGCGCGCCGCTATCGTCCTTGGCCGCCAGCTCCATGCGGACGGCGCGGGCGAAGACGGCGTCACGCTCGGCTTGCGCCAGAACAAGCCGGGCAAGGCGAGCGGGTCCCAGCGCCTCGATCGCTTCGGAGGTCAGCTTGCCCGAACCGCGACTGCCCTTTCGGGAGGCCGCCATCAGCCGTCCTGCCCTGATACCGACCCCGCCGTTCCCTGGATCAGGGCAAGCAGCATGGCGTGCAGTGCCTCCTCGGCCCGTTCGCGCCGTGCCGGATCGGTGGCGGCGATATCCCGGCGCATCCAGTCCGGCAGGCGCCGGAGCAAGGCGGTCAGTTGCGAATCCATATCCTTGGGCATTCCTCGTTCTTCGCAGCCGGGGACCGCTGCCGCAACAGCGGGTTGCACATCGGCCTCAACGGGCACCATGCCCTTTGACGACAAATGGAGGGGAGGAAGAGGGGAAGGGATGATGGGTTCCAGTCCGGAACCCACGGAGACCGCCATGCCCCTTCCCGCAACGATCCATAGCGCCGTCAGCCCGGACGCGATCCGCCGCGCTTCACGCCTTTTTTCAGGCGACAGCCGGGACTGCCTTCATGAGATGTTCCAGAATGCCAGACGCGCCGGCGCCACCTGCATCGCGGTCGATCTAACCGAGCAGGATGGCCGATCCATTTTGCACATCCGCGATGATGGCTGCGGCATCGACGATCCAGCCGCCCTGCTGATGTTGGGACATTCGGGCTGGGGCGATGACATCGGACGCAGCGAAGACCCGGCCGGCATGGGCATGTTCAGCCTTGCCGGCCGCACGGTCGACATCCAGTCCTTCTCCCCCTCTGCCGCCACGGCCTGGAAAGTCCAGATCCCCGCGCACGCATGGGACAGCGGCGTGCCGCTTGCCATCGCCCCGGCCATGATCGGTTGGGGCACGCTGATCTCGATCGAACTGCCACCCGACTGGACGCAAGGCTTGTCCGCGACCGTCGCCGATGCCGCCCGTCACTATCCCTTGCCGGTCACCTTGAACGGGGCGCTGCTGCTCCGTGAGGACTTCCT